>TARA_R110001592_G_scaffold17518_2_pt1 | contig 113591 bp, 113 predicted proteins | sample TARA_R110001592 | Tara Oceans TARA_R110001592 (sample SAMEA4398387) | marine metagenome | biome: Polar Biome; feature: [SRF] surface water layer (ENVO:00010504); material: water (ENVO:00002006), including particulate matter (ENVO:01000060) such as... | depth 5 m
ACTTACTCTATCGCGAGATGCCCATTGAAAATCAACGCATTAAAAAAGATGTCATGGGTATCATCAATGGTCTTGGGCAAAGCCTTGGCAAAATAGATGCCTTTATGCTTAACGATTTTACCTGAAGGCGTGTTATAAAAATCATCTTTCAGATCAATTTTCAAGATCACCTTTTTTATAAACATACCGCGCTTTCGAGCCGCTTTTTCTAAGGCCAAGATGTGCTGAGCCATCGCTTCGAAGTCGATGCTAATATTCTTGGTTAGCCCGGTCTTTCCCTCTTCGTCAAATGCCATCAAATAGTGATAGATCCCAAAATAATTGTGCAAATGACGGGCTTTACCCTTTTTAACTAATGGAACGCCAAAATCTATAGAAGTGCCATTTTGATGCGTACGATGGGGCCACATTCTCCCGCCCTTCTCTTGCGAGCATTCCATCAATAAAAAGTTCTTCTCAGGGTAAATATGCTCCATTTCTTCATAAGCTTCAAGACTGATATCTAAAACCTTAGAATGCACCCAAGCACGGTTAAAGAAAGTATAGCTAAGAAAGGAGAAGTATTTAAAATTAGGACCTCGGTATGGGAACCTCCTTCCATTTTCTAAAGAGCCTTTGCTAACGCTGCCCTGCGAAATACTTAAGCCCTTCCCCTTTGGCTGATTCGAACAAGAATTGAAATTCAAGCTCAATACAAGGAGAAGTAAGATCCTCTTTATTTTCATTGCAGTTCTCTTATTATTCAGACTCCTAGAAAAGCTTATAAATATCAAAGCCCTAAAGCCTCTTTCAAACTTTGATAATCGTCTAGTGGCCCTTTAAACTCTTGCACATGTATCTTTGGCACTTTACCAGGATTGGCCAAAATTGCGGGCTCTACTTCTGCCATGGAGCGATAGTAGAGTTTCTTATCTAGAAAGCCCCAAATGGCATAAGCCTTCTTTGGATCTAGCGAGATTCTATTGCTGTTAAAACTAAATAATCCGTTTAGCTCTTGGTTGACTAAATTAATATTGTTGAGTGCAATACTCTTCCCTTCTGCGTTAATAAAGTCTACCATAACTCGCACTCGCTTACCATAAATCAATCGATCACAATTCCAAATCCCAAATGAGTTTAGAGCAAACTGCGCCTTTACTCCCTCGGCTTTTTCTTGGTCTGCCCAAGCTTTTTTCCGTCTTTCTTCTGCCGCCATCCATGCTTCCATCATTTGCTCGTAATCGTCTTTTTTCACCAAATACTCTTGCAAGGCTGCCTCATAATCCTCCCCCTGATAAACGGGGCGCACTCGGTAGGAAATTTTCCTTTTGCTGCTTGAAAAGCTAATATTGTACACCCCTTCCGTTTTGGTAGGTTTTAAATCCACTTTATCCCATTCTTTGTCCGCTTCCGCGGGGTTGTAATTCTTTTCGCTATCATCGATTTGAAATTTAGCTTTAGAAAAAATACCCAGCTCATCATAGGCGTCGGCATAGGGAATAAAGACATCGAACATGGGCTTATCCTCTACTACTTTTGTCGGTTTCACAGGCTTCCGCGGTACCGTCCTATTTAATGAAAAGCCAGAATCTGAATCAATCGGAAAAACTTTTCCTTTGATAGTAGATACTTTAATTAACTTTTCTTGGCTTGGCAGCCACTTCCTCGCTAGGGTATCTAAATAGTAAATACTATTTCCAGGCTTTAATCTTTGCTGTTTTAGGCTTAGTATTGGTTGATTGGCAGGATTAACAAAAACTGCTTTTCCTTGATACTGGGCATTAATTTCAAACATTCCCGCCGATTCAAAGGTGAAAGCTGTTCCCGCGGAATCGAAGTTCATCGGTAGGCCCGCCAAAAAGAAATCAAGGGGATTTATAAACTCACGCAAAGAAATTTGTACTTCTCCATTAATGACTTCACCATTTTCATCAACAAAGGCTTTTGCGGGAAAATTAATACTAGCACCCGATTTGAAGGTAAAAGTGGCACCTTTCTGTGCTAGGACTCGCTGTTTTTCAAATGGAATTTTTAAAGTCGGAATGGGAGCTACTAAAAAAGGTTTGGTGTTCTTAATGAAAGGGCCTTTCCTATTTGCAGAAAGCACGTCTTCCTCTGAAGAAGAAACAAAACCCTCATCAATTTCATGAATAGAGTCTCTTGATTCATGAGGAGAAGACTTAGCTTTTGTCTTTTGATTTTCTTGGCTGCCATTAATCGATTGATTATTACAAGCAACTAGGGCAACTAGTATCAATCCAAAAAAATAGGAAGTGCCTTTCTTATTCATGTTGGTGGTTTAATGATGTATTAAACGGCTACTTTTCATGAAAAATTATTAAGTCACCCCAAATTAATAATAGGATCATTTTATTTTTTGCACTTTGAGCAATCGAAATCTTTAATTTTAAGTCTTAAAGAATGCGGGGTATAGCGCTAAAAACCCAGGGATAATTCCAAAAATTAGGATTAATAATAACTGAATAAATTTAAGAATATCATGTATCCTTTTTTGACTAATATACCTACACCAGAAGTAAAGGAGCGCTAAATAGGCTTCCACAAAGAGCAGAAAAAAGAGGACCAAAGGGAGCCATTCTGAACTAAAACCCAAACGCTCCATTTCGAACATTTCAAAAATTCGATAAAAGAACCCGAGAAATATCACGACTATTAATAGTAGCAAAATCCTTTTTAAGAATATTGAAAAGTAAAGATTGATTTTACTTAGTCGCTGCATAACAAATAGGCAAAAACCACTATTTAAAATCTATAACAGGCTATATGGGCTTGTATTTAGTTTGCAAGGCATGCAAGAAATTCCTCAGGTACTGATCCATACAGGGTCGATAAGACTTATGTTCGGGATTGCGAAAAAAGGCACTGAGCTCATGTTTACTCAATTTCTTGTCGATGGCCGCAAATAGATCGAGGATATCATCGGTTTTAAAATCTAAAGCAATTTTTAGCTTTCGCAAAATCATATTATTGGTAAGAGGGTCTTCGGCTATGGGCATTGGGCCTTCGCGCTTGCCGCGTTTTTCGATGATTAAGCCATTGAGAAAAGTTGCTAACTCTTTATCGTTAATTTCCACCAATTCAGGATCTTCGTCCTTTCTCAACCAATTCTTAATCTTATTTTTATCGACCGTAAATTCGGCTAAAGTGAAAATTTCGACCATTTTTTCATCGCTAAAATTGAAGAAGTAGCGTAGTCGGCGGATGATATCGTTATTGGTCATAGTGAATTTTTAAAGTCGTATTGCTCCAAGAATCCGCTAAGATGCGATTTCTATTTGCCAAGCCAAACTTTAGTTATTCGAATTATACATCGATTTCCATCAGCGTGTGAAGTTAAAAAGGATACGCCCCCCTAAACTTAAATTCATTCTTGAATCTAATAAACGATATGGGTCAATTACTTGATATTGAATGTAAGGGTTTGCTTCAATGCTTATGTCTGCCCTCTTCCATAAGTCAAAGCCAAAGCCAGCAAGAATGGCGAGTGAATTTTGAAAATCCTTATTTCCTTGATCACTAGAATAAGAGTATATCCATGGCCACAATGGAGTTTCGGAGCTAATACCTACGTTTAGGTAAGGATTAAAATAACTACGTCTTTTCACAAAGTACTTATAAGAGAGTTCCGTGAGAAAGCTCGTGATGCTAGCCTGTGACTCTTCGATAGTAATCAAGCCAAGTGGATCGGAATACCCTATGCTACCTTGATAACCAAAATAAGAAGCGCCTATGATCAGCCGGAATGCATGGTGATCTTCCAAGAAGTATTCCAGACCAAAAGAAAGAGAAAAGCTGTTAATGGCTTCAAGATAATCTTGCGTATCCAATTCCTTCGCTGTCTGATACTCAAGTTGCGCTACATTCAAGCTAAAACCTGGGCTTAATGAATAACGTAGTTTAGATTTTTGCCCGAAAGTGCCAGTGACGGTTAGGAAACTAAAGAGGCAGGTGTAGATTAAGGTTTTCATAAGGTTATTTTTAAAAAAATTAATACATCGACTAGTAACTACATAATAGTCCTTCGTCTGAAGGTGCTTCATGCATTTTCCATGTTGCTATCACTTGAAAAAGAGGATTAACAACAGTTTATAAATCAAAGCTGGCCGTAAATAATCCCCATTTACTACCGCTATTAAGGAGCCCTAAAAGTAATTAATCTATCTAGAGAATAAAGGCAAAGGTCTTTAATCAGATGTAATTCATGATTTTAAATGTTTAGACCCTCAATCTAAAACCTAGCATATCGCATTGATAGTGAGTTTACTTCAGACCATACTGCTTTATGAAATTTTTGACGCTAAGCTTGAATTACAGTTTATTGAGTATGAATTACAAATACCCTAATTTTAAATTACATGCATCTTACGATATGCTAATGTTCAGTATTTAATTAGTGACTACTGAAATTTTACGCTGCAATTTATTGATTACTATAAATATTTTTAAATTCTTAAGATTAATTATAATTTCCAAAGACAATCCCCGCCTTAGCGATTGCAGCGGAAAGCCCACAGCGAGGTACGAGCGAGGACTTGGAGCGTAAAGCGCGACCCGAAGGGGAAGGCCCAAATTCTAATGATAATAAACACAATAAACCATGCCTAAATTGAATTAAGCATGGTTTAAAGATAATTTCTAAACTTTTAATGAAGCTGTTACGACTATTGCAATGACCCCTAAACTTATATTTTACTGGGTTGCATGGCTTTGCGCATCATCTTTTCGTTCATTTTGGCTAGCATGGCGAGGGGACTGTGTTTAGACATTAAGGCCATGATTTTATTTTTTGCGCCTGGCACCGAAACTAAGCGTTTGCCTAAACCATTTAAGCCGAATTCTGCCACCACCGAAGCTTCCATCGCTTGCATGGGGGTTTTGCTCCAATCCACGCCATTGTCGGCGGTCATAGGGGTTTTGGTAAGCCCGGGCGAGAGAATCGATAGATCAACACCCTTGGGTTTTAACTCGGCATAGAGCGAGGCACCCAGGTTTAAAACATAGGCTTTGGAGCCTGCGTAATTGGAGAAATAAGGATTGGGCATATGTCCTGATAAACTGGCGATTAGGAGAATGCCGCCTTTTTTGCGTTCTACCATTAAGGGGCTGAAATAGTGGCAAAGCTCGAGGGTAGCCACCACGTTTAATTGAATTACTTTCAACTCGCCCGCCAAAGGTGTTTTACTAAAAGCCCCATTTACTTCATAGCCCGCAGCGCTTACTAATAGTCCGATTTTTTCATCAACCTGCTTCACCTTTTCCAAGCCTTCGACCGTGGCCAAATCGGCGGAAATGTATTTGGTTTTCACCCCATACCTTTTTTGTAAGGCGGCCGCCTGTTCGGCTAATTCTTTTTCTTTACGAGCGACCAAAACTATATTAAGGCCTTTAGCCGCAATTTGACTGGTCAACTCTGCGCCTATGCCCGAAGTTGCGCCCGTAATTAGAGCCCAATCACCATATTTATTCTTGAAATCTTTATTGGTCATGCTGTTTTGCTTTGTATTATTTACAAAACAAAAGTGATGTTTTGGGCGGAGCGAACTTTTACCGCAAGGCTCAATAACTAATCAGATTAGCTCAGCTGCAAACGATATTCGGAAGGGCTTTTACCCGTTTGTTGCTTAAATACGCGATTAAAAGTAGTGAGCGACTCAAAACCTAAATCGTAAGCCACGTCGGATATACGTACTTCCTGCTTTTTTAAGAGTTGGAGAGATTTATCGATTTTCTTGTGGTTGAGATACTTTTGTGGACTTTCTTGATAGACTGCCTTAAACTTTCGCTTAAAGGTGGATATACTCATGTGACTGAGATTAGCGAGCTCATCTAGACTAAGACTGCTGTATAAATTGCTTTGAATAATCTCTTCAAATTTGGCGAAATTGGGTTTAAACATGGAGGCCAAAAAGTCAAGCTCAGATGGGGCCTGCGTGGTTTTGGTCATGAGAATGATAAATTCGCGCAGTTTATTCTTTAGTAATTCTTCATCCGCTAATTCGGGGTTTTCAAGGAGAATCATCACCGAATCGCGATAATGCCTCAGGAGCTGATTCACCTCCACTTGCTTTAGGTTATAGTTTACCTGATGGGTAGATGTATTTATGTCGAAATCGAATAAATCTTTAATCAATTCGGGATAAAGCATAATTCCTAAAACGGCCACATTATCGAAGGCTTCATCACGCTTTTTAAGCGATTCATAAAAATAATTGAGGCATTTGGCCAACATGCCCAATTCGGGATTTAGCTCCACCATTTCGGTTTGGGCGCGCACCTGAAAGGCGCCTTGATTTACAAAAACAAAGCAGGCTTCATTTTCGTGATATTCTTTGGGTATCCTATCAAAGCTAGGCACCTGTAGCTTTTGAAAAACTACCCGTCCTTTTAATTCCAATGTTTTTAGTTCGTAATCCACGATTCAATCCTCCTTATTTCTTTAACACAAGGTATTGGTAATTCGCCAAAGCTAGCGTGGTCGCCAAATTAATTGTGTTACCACTAAGCGCATCGGTCCACTGCGAATTTTGCAAAGCACTGGGCAGGGAATAGTTCACGGTAATATCTCTTACATTAACAAGTATTAAAAATTCTTCATTCGCTAATGTCTTGGTAAAGGCTACGATATCTACATCAGGGTAATTAGTGATACTTCCTTTTCGTAAGCTGGGCGATTGACTGTAAAGTGCGAGCAGATCTTGATACTCCTGCAGCATATCGGGGTTGGCATTCCAATTTATAGGAGAATTAGAGAAAAAGGGTAAGGGATTTAGTCGGCCTACCTCCTGCCCCGTATATAGTAATGGCACCCCGCCCATGTAAAATGAAATTACCGATGCCGCTATTGCGCCGTCTTTGCCATTAAAAAGAACCATCGGCGTATTATCCCAAGCCGATTCATCGTGGTTGGTGCTGAAACGCAAGATGTGCTTGCCCGCGGCTACATTATTATACTCTTCATTATTGATATTCCACAAGCGATTGGCCGACTGACCGTTGAAGACATTTTTCAGGCCTCCGTAAAAATTCCAACCATAGTTTAAATCGAAGCCGGCATCGAAGTGATCGGCGCGGGCCCCTTCCGCTAAAAAGACCAAATTACGATTGGGAATGGCCTTTAGACTATCTAGAGCTTGCTTCCAAAAATCGAAAGGTACCCCATCGGCATAATCGCAACGAAAGCCGTCTACATTGGCTTCTAATATCCAATATTTCATAGCGTCAATCATAGCCAAGCGCATTTCCGTAGAACTGAAATTAAGGTCTGCGACATCGAGCCAATTGGTACCCGGTGGATGTGTCACATTCCCACTGGCATCTTGGGTGTACCAATCTTTATTAACCAACCACTCATTATCCCAAGCGGTATGATTGGCTACCCAGTCCATCATAATGGCCATATTGCGTTTATGCGCTTCATCGGTTAAGGTGCGCAGATTGGCTAAGCTGCCATATTCGGAACTGACGGCTTTAAAATCTTTAACCGAATAAGGAGAATTTACCGAATTGACCTCGCCAATAGGGTGGATCGGCATCAACCAAATAACCTTTACTCCCAAATTTTGCAATTGATCTAAGCGGTTTGTCACCCCTTGTAAATCACCACTGCTGCTAAAAGCCCGCAGGTTCACCTCGTAAATCACTAAGTCCTCACTCGCCGGTAGATTCGTAAAGGGGAGGCCGTACTGCACATAATTAGAATCGTTTACGATGGGAGTGATCGGATTGTTGGTTCCCGCTGCACTTTCCTTTTCACAAGCGGAAAACACGATGAGGCAAGAAAAAAGGAAGAGGGCTAATTTGAAGCTTTTCAATTAGTAGAATATTTATTGGCAAATTAGTCACTCTCGAGCAGATAAGCTAGAGATTAGGTCTTTAAGAAATTTTGGTGCGGTATCATAGCTGATACCTCATTAATAATACTTTAAAGAAATATATTAAGGCCTACCACCACTGGACTAATGACAAGTATTCCTAACAGGAATCTGAAAATTTGAAAAAGCAATATCTTGAAGATCGGCCTTATATAGAGCTTCAGATTTAAAGCAAAAGATAAGCTCTAAAAAGCTAGCCTTGGGACTAGGGATTTCTGGAGTTTAGGAGGAAGTACCGCCAACGTCTCTGTATATGGCTCGTAGCGTTCAAATTATGAAATTATTTTCGGGTAAAGCACAAGCCAGATTTTTAAATTTTACTATTTATCTTTTTAACTGGAAAGTCGTCAAATTTAAAAATTTGGCGGACTTGCAAATATGCCTTAACTTCGATTAATCAACTAACTAGCTATGAGCCATATAAGTTGTTGGCAAATCGTTATTCTGTTTTCAAACTAGTATATACTTCCTTTTCAAAAAGGCGATAAAAATCATAGGATACTTTATCATTAGAGGGAAGGAATTGTGTAAAATATACTATTGCAACCCCCTTCTCTTTATCCAATGTGTAATATGAATTAGCTGCGCCTGACCAATATACAGAGCCCTTCGTTCGAACCAATTCATCTTTACTATCTTCAATGGCCCAGGCTAGGCCATAAGTATCAGATTCATCAGGAAACCCACCCATATATTCAGGTAATCCACTATCTGGTATGTTATAATCAATAGAAAGCCCATTAGATAGTTGATTTTTAAACATCAATTCTACAGTCTCTGGTTTTAGAATTTGGCCATCACTATATTTCCCATTATTCATAAGGCATTCAAGAAAGGTTAAATAATCTTTTGGCGACCCTAACAAACCACCACCTGCACTGTATTCTGTAACTGTTTCTGCTGGTATGCGAGGGTATTCTTTAAATCCTGTTTCATCACGAGTTCCCCAAGAAACAATATTATCTTGTAGATTTTTAGGCACATTAAACCAGGTACTATTCATTTTTAATGGCCCTGTAATGTTCATCCTCAAGTAAGTCTCAAGATTTTGACCACTTATTTTTTCAATTATTTTACCAACCCAATCTAAATTAGTTCCATATTGCCAGCGTTCTCCAGCTTCAAATAACCTTGGCAAATCATCATATTTCCATTCCGATTTATCGAATGATTGAAGACGATAATCTAAAACATCATATCCAAAACCGGCAGTGTGTGTTAGTAGGTTTCTCAATGTTATTGTTTTACTAGGTGCTACAAGTTCTCCTTCTTTATTTAGTATTGGAATAGATGTCATTTCAGGCATTAGTTTGTCTAAAGGGTCATCTAGGCCAATTAAACCTTTTTCAACAAGTTGTAATGCAGCAACAGAGGCAATGGCCTTCGTCATTGAATAAATGCGAAAGATATTATTTTCACTTATTGTGTCTTTTTCGCCCCAAACAGATGGACCATAAGCATACCATTTCATTTGCCCTTCTTTGTTACTGTATCCCATAATAGCAGCAGGAAGCTCGCTATTTTGGAAATACGTCTTAAGTGGTAATGAATTAATTGGTTTTAAGCTTTCTTGTTTTTGAGCTTTACATCCTGTAAATGTTGAAATCAAAATAAGTGTAAATAGTAGTTCTTTCATAATTGTTTGGTTTAATGTTTGCCAACGTAAAGATATAATCCACTTCTTTCGGTAGTACTGTTTTTTGGTTCTCTTTTAGCTTTTTGAGCTCAGGCTATTTTTTAAACACCACTAACAAGCCATAAACTTTACCGACAGCTTCTTTAAGCAATATTGCAACGACTTTATTTAGCACGATTGGCAAATCTTTAGTCCCTGACCTTAAACCTCTATATCCCAAAGAAACTTGATTAATTAAAAATACGCAATCCTGCGTATTGTGACACGAGGAGAAATGACAGAATTTTCCGAAAAATTTATCATGAAACAATTAGTATTCGCCTTAACCTGTCTTCTGGCATTCTCAGTCACCGCGCAACAAAAGGAATGGCGCTATGTAAATTCGCCTTTTTCCGTTTATGCACAAGTGCCTAACTCTAATAACATCTGTGCAGGTGATGGCAGTGGCCTAATAAAACGTTCTACTGATAAAGGGGTGAGTTGGGAAATTGTTTTTGAAGGCCTTAGTAGCTCGATAAAAGATATTGCCTTTTTAGACGCAAATAAAGGGGTAGCCACCACCCTTACTAATGGCACCTTTATTACCACCGACGACGGGGGCTTGACTTGGCGTGAAAAGCTCTTAACCGATAGTGCAGGTAATGTAGTATCGCAGTATTTTAATTCGGTAGAAGTGGTGAACTCCACTACTTACTTTCTTAATCCAGTTTACGGTGCTCAACGTGTTTTTATGACGAAAGACGGGGGCAATAATTTTGTAGAAAAGACTTTTCCTGGACCAGCTTTGCATGTAAACGGTGACACCCTTTTAGGATTCGCAAAAGGCAGCTTTTCATTCAGAATCCATATTAGCTACGATTTAGGAGAAACTTGGACTTTAGTGCAAAATGCTCCATCAGGTTTAAGTGGTGTGAATTTTACCTTTTTTGGTTTTGATCAGCTAAGCATCATAAATAGTAAGGTCTTTTTTATGACGGGTGGTTCTAACCCAAAAGAAGTTTTCAAAACAGTAGACGGTGGACTAAGCTTTAGCCAATTAAGCGATCCTATAAATAATTTCTTTCCGAAATATATCAACTTTTCCGATGCTGAAAACGGTTTGGTGGCTGGCAATATCAGTAGCAGCTGGTTTGGGGTTTTCACCACTAATGATGGCGGTCTAAATTGGACTAGCCTTTATAACTCGAGTCCTGGGGGATCAAGCAATGCCATTGGCAAACTTTTGCTACCCTTTTTAGAAATAGGAAATAATGAAATTGTTGCTAAGCGCAATATGCATACGGTAATCAGTACCGACGGTGGTTTAACTTTTAGCGCTCAAGCAGATGATTTAAGCATTGATATAAGCATTAGCAGTGCAAAAGTGCTTACTTATAACAAGGACCTTTGGTATGCTTATGCTGCGGGTGGCAACCCGAATTTAGGAACCTTTAAATCAAAAACAGCGGTATCGGAAAATGGCGGCGTCAGCTGGAATACCTTATTAGACAGCACTAACAATCCTGTTTCCTTAAATGGTGGGGTAATGTTGCCGATATCAACCGACACGCTCTTTTTTGCCTTAGGTAAATCGATTGGTCGCTATGTAAAGGGATCACCTAGCAGTGGACGTTTGGTGTCTACCTACTCGAGTTTCGGAGGTACAGGAGTTTTAAAGATTCTGCAAAATGGCAATCAGATAATAGGCATAGGAAAATACTTTTCGCAGTTAAGTTTAGATAGAGGACAAACTTGGCGGATTATCACTGGCGCTGGCTTTTCGGGTCAACAAGTAGTTGATATTGAATTTGCTAACCTCAATGAAATATATGTGCTTACCGAGGATAATATTTTTAAGAGTACCGATACCACTAAGACCTGGGTAAGTGTTAAACAAAATATGAATTTAAGCACGGGAGCAACCCGAGGAAATAATGGTTTAAGTCTTATAAAAAGTAATGAAGTGATTCTCTATGGTAACGATGCCCGGCTTTATAAAACAACGGATGGTGGCCAAAACTGGACGGATTTAGGACCGAGCTTACCTACCAATCTAAATTTTTATGACTTTCGTTGGATGAGTTTTAGAACGGAGAGCCATGGCTATGCGGGAAACCCCAGTCCCAATGGTGGTCTTTATGTATTAGAAACTTTTGACGGCGGTAATACTTGGAGCCAATCTAATCCCGGCTCTAATATGATTGGCCTCCTCGATATGAGTTTTTCAGATACCACAACGGGGGCTGCTATTGGAATTTTCGGCCCTAATGTTAACCGCTATAATGGCCCAACTAACTATACAGTAGATACCCTACAAGCGGTGCTGCGAAATTTTTCTATTAATGAAAACAGCTATTCTGATCAAAACTTTTACCCAAACCCTAGTAAAGGTCTAATTTACTTAATGGGTGCGGACACCAAAAAAGCTTGTTTGCTGAGCCTCAGCGGACAACTTATAAAAGAGTGGAATCAACCAGAAGGAGAATTACACCTTGGCCAATTTAAAGCGGGTATATATCTAATTCAATTAGAGGACTATCACGGTTCTATCAAAATAATGAAGTTAATTTTGCACTAAGCTTTTATCTAGCAACCGTTTTTAATTTTCTTACCAATTTCTTGATTGCTCAATCAAGAAATTGGTAACCTCAGTGTAATACAACTCTACTGCTTTTGTGCAATTACTCTTAGAATCCCGCCTTAAAAGACCCATTCCTCCGTACTGAACTTAGTATTCTTAGGCCTCACGAACTAATCTTATGTTGGATTCCCTTTTTATGGGTAATAAATTTGTCTTATCTGAAAATATAGGTAAGCCGCATCACCGGCGAACCTCACAATGAGGTCGGAGTTTTTAAAAAAGGTATTTGCTATGCTATTTTTTAGCTTAACAACACTTAGGACTAAAAAAGAATTAAGATGAAAATAGGCTTCCCATTTCGTTTTTAGGGTAGCTAACGACTAATTTCTGTTTGGAAATCTCTATTCTTTAAAACACCAATTAATAATAGGTAAAGAACGCTTTTCATTTCTATTCCACAGCCCTATTTGGATCCCCCTCATTCTTTTGGCAGAGTTTATAAGACCTATTTGCACCCCATTGCAATTGACATCATGATTTCCAATGGCGGCAATAGTTATTCCGTTGCAGACATAATGCTTATTCATTACTAGCGAAACGGTAACACCATTCGTTTTCGATTCAAAACTTCCCGTCAGGTTTATATCTAAACCATTGATGACACTAGGCTCCATGTTTAATAAGCCTAGCTGCACCCCATTGATTTTCTTAAACTCACCAAACCTTAACGAATCAATTGTCTCAAGCAAAGGTTCATGCGTATCTGGGCCTACCGAATGAACTGCCATCACAAATGGGGTAAATAAACCCATAGGGTTTAAGTTTAGTTCTAATCCATTAATTTTTGGATACCCTGTAAACTTGACTGAAGAAGTGTCTTCGGGGAACTTCGGGAACAAATTAAAATTTACTCCATACACATGAGAGGCGGTACTCGGTGAATACCATGCTATGTATTTTTTACTGACATTTTCAGTCGAGTCTAAAACTTGACCGCAAAGCATAGTAGTCGAAAAGAATAATATTATCGTGGCTATAAAGTGACGCATTATATTTTTGGTGACGGTTTGAATAAACGTCTAGGCGGTATCTATTACTTATTATTAAAATTCGCTACTATCATTTGCAATATAAATCGTCCTTTGAAAACGCGAGTAAGCGCCTTGCGTTTACTTGTTGTTGGCATTAGTTTTTCTTTTCACATTTCTGTTCATAGGGAAATTTGATTGGCCATGAAATATCTGTTTGAACTGGGCGGTCATTTTGCATCTCGGGTGTCCATGCAGGCATACCTAAAAACACTCTTCTTACTTCATCTTCTAAAGTTTTGTTAGAGATTGGGTTCATCCTTTCTGGTACTTTCGAAATGTCTCCAAAGTTGAATTGAATGTTTTTCATCTTACCTTTCTTGTCGAGGGTGGCGGTTAATATGATAGTGCCCTCATCTGAAATTTCAAGTAACTGTTTAGCTAATTGATCTTCTATGTAACAGATTAATGCGTTTTGTCCTCCGGGAAATTCTGCGGGCTTTTCAGAGTAAGGATTAACTTCAACCTTCCTTTCATCAGAGTCGTTCTGGCATTTTGAAGTCGATGGTGTCGTTATGAAGATTAGCAGAATAATGTAAAACTTGAAGTAGAGGGGGATTCTCATAGTCAGGGATTTTAATTAGTGCCACCGGTTTGAATAAACGTCTGGGCGGTATCTATTACTAATTGTTAAAATTCGTTCTTGTCATTTGCAATATAAATCGTCCTTTGAAAACGCGAGTAAGCGCCTTGCGTTTATTTGTGGCTAGGGCGCGTTTTTAATAATTTCTAGACAACCAATTGATTGGTCTTTTTCAAAATCAAAAATGCTTTTTTGTAACTTTATAAAAGATCTGCTATAAACTTGGTCGTTTGGTTAAAGCTTTTAATTAAGATGATCTTAGAGGGTGCACCCCAGACCAGCGAAAAGTCATAAAAATCAGAGTCAAATGTTACGATAGCATAATCATTCGCTTTTGCGTATTCCCAAATCTCCTTATCCGAAGCATTTTCAAGTCCTACTTCTCGGGCCTGGGATGAGTTTGGGTAATCTGAAGTAATCTTCCCTATGATTCTAAAAGATATGTTCTGATCGAAAAGTAATTTCATGAAGCAAAACCTAAATGATTTTGTCTATGCGCTGCATAGAATAGGGCAGCGTTGATCATTTGTTCTGAGAGTTCTGGATAATCGCGAAGGATCTCTTTTTTGGACATGTCATTGCCAAGCCAGTTCAAAATATCAGAAACTGAAATTCTTGTTCCTTTGATAATTGGTTTTCCAAATCTTCTGTTTGAGTCTATGGTGATGTAGTTCTTCAGATTCATAATTCAAATATCGCTTAAAAACTGCTATTCTTCAAACTTAAGGTAGACGCACTTATCAGACTTAAATGAGCCATCATTTTGACTTAATCAATCAGCTATTTTTGCTTAAGCGCCCTGGCGGTCTTGTGCAAGATTAGTGGCGTGTTTACGCATTTAATTTAGCAAATAAAAACCGAATAGGAAATCCTCTCGGGTTTTCGTAAGTAGGCGATAATTAGCCATTAATTATACACGGTTTTGTAGTCCGCTATTACTAGAATTATTTTATTGTTGACTCTCTGCTAGCATTTTAATAAATTCTTCGCGGAATTGTTCTATATAGTCATTAGTAAGCAGGTGTCCAGCTTCATCAATCCATATTTGTTTTGATTTTTCAATTTTCTCACTATACTTTTTAGCAAGTTCAAAACTGAGTATTGGATCTTTCTTGCCATGTACAACTAGGGTTGCTATTTTAATTTTATCCAATTCAGAGTAATTAGATTTAGCGTTTTTAATTGCAAAACCTTGGTGTCTCCCAGCATCTTTGTTAAACCCTCGCCTATTTTGCTGTTCATAAAGTACTTGCTCTCCCAAAAGTTTGAGTTCCATGGTATAAGTATCATTCCCATTCATTCCAGAAAGTATCTTGAAATATAACTTTAAAAGAGACTTGTCATCTCCTAATAAAGCATTTCTGATTCCAAGTTTAATAATTGCTGGTGGAGTCCAATTATATTCTGGATGATTATCCCCAAAATCTCCTGTGGAAGAAAGGGAGGTTAGAGATAAAACTCTATTTGGATATTCAATTGCAATTCTTTGTGCTATATATCCACCCATTGAATATCCAACAAGATGGGCTTTGCTAATGCCATTTTGATCAAGGACTGCCATTGCATCATTGACCATATCTTCCATTGTGTAAGTATGATTTGGATTCTCAGCATCTGTCCAGTCGGAAAAACCTACATCTCTATTATCAAACCTTATTACTTGATATCCAGAGTCAATTATGTTTTTTATTAAATACTGATTCCAAAATGTTGAAGGTTCAGTAAATCCATTTATAAGCAAGACGGTACCTCTTGTATTTGTTGATTTATTCTTTAATTCATACCATATTTTCGTTGCCCCTGAATTGATATAGCCTGTGTCCCCTTCTATTAATTCCGGTGTATTTTTGCTAGTTATTTCAGCAATCACCTCATTGGTCTGGCTAGGAAGTTCTGGGTCAATAAAAAGGTATATTGCCAATATGCTCATTAATGCCAAAAGCATAAAGGAGAAAATCTTTATTATTTTTTTCATTTCTTGATTTTTATTCTAATTGCCTACAACTTATGGACATATTCAATTAAGTTCGATATTGATTCTTTAAAACTAAACATTTTCAATTAACCCTTAGTATTATTTCTATACCTCAGCCCCGCCTTAGCGATTGCAGTGAAAAGCCCACAGCGAGGTACGAGCGAGGACTTGCAACGGAAAGCGCGACCCGCAGGGGAAGGCCCAAAAGAATAATCCTTAAGCCAAAAGCGAGATTTCTATTAGCGCATTTACTAATTCTACTGCGCTTAAAAGCTACCTTCGCAGGCGAAACAAATACTCATCATGCACTTTGAAGCTTTAGGCTTAGCGCCTTACTTATTAGATTCGATAAAAAAACTGGATTATAAAAGTCCCACTCCCATACAAGAGATGGCGATACCTGTTATTTTAGAAGGCAAAGATGTATTGGGATTAGCGCCTACTGGATCGGGGAAAACGGCGGCCTATGCCCTACCGATCATTCAGAATTTGCAAGGGAAAACTAAAACTAAGAATCGACATATTAATGTTTTAGTGCTGGTTCCCACACGTGAATTAGCGAGTCAGGTGGAAGTAGTATTTCGAGCTTTGGCGCAAAATTTACCCTTTCCTTTAAAATCTATGGCGGTTTATGGGGGTGTTTCTATTAACCCGCAGATGATTGCCATGCAGCATGTGAATGTTTTGGTGGCCACGCCAGGTCGTTTGCTGGAGCTTGTAGACTCCAATGCCATGCACTTCGAGGATCTTAGCACTTTGGTGCTCGATGAAGCGGATAAAATGCTGAACCTAGGTTTTAAAAAGGAAATGGATCGGATTTTTGTTTTGCTTCCTAAAAAGCGTCAAAATCTATTATTTTCTGCCACATTAAGTCCTGAAGTGCAAGCGGTAGAAAGTATTTTGTTAAAGGACCCCACCCTCCTGCAGGTGGAAGCGCCCAAAGATAGCATTGAGCTTATCAAACAAACAGGCTATTATTTAAAAGCGGAACAGAAAGGACCTTTGCTACGTCACCTTATTGAAAGTAATAACTGGCAGCAGGTTTTGGTTTTTACTTCTTCGGTATACCAAGCCGATTTAGTTGCGGACAAATTGGTGAAGCATAATATTAAGGCCAAAGCCATTCATAGCAAGAAAAGTCAGGGTAGCCGTAGCGACTCATTAGCTAATTTTATTGCCGGTAATTTAAGGGTACTTGTTGCCACAGATCTGTTGTCACGCGGAATTGACATTGCCTTTTTACCACATGTGGTTAATTACGAATTGCCGCGCTCCCCTAAAGATTTTATTCACCGTATCGGTAGAACGGGTCGGGCAGAAAACCCTGGTGACGCCATAACTTTTGTGACTGAAGAAGATCTGCACCACTTTAAGGTAATTCAGAAGAAAATGAAGCGCTGGGTAGATATGATTGACGCAGATACGCTGGACTTTAATTAGATTTTATTCTTTCATTTTCCAAGCAAAAAAAACTCCAAGCTTTGCAACTTGGAGCTATAAATCTGAATGCTACTCTACTTTAGGTTTTCAAACTCTTACTTGGCCATTACCGAGCACATAGTATTTATTGGTCACCAATTGTTTTAAACCCAAAGGCCCGCGGTGATGTAATTTATCGGTACTAATAGCTAGTTCGGCTCCAACGCCCATTTGTCCAGCAAGAAAACATAGGTATAAATTTTCGCAGAAAAGCTTCGGGCATTATTAGTTAACTCACCAAATATTTTGCGCGCTTCCCACCACCTATGATGGGCCGAATTCAATCGTGATGCGGCGGTGGGCAGCAGGAAATGACCTCGATAATAAGATTTTCACTATTATTAGTAAAAATCTTTTAGGCCAAAACTTACCTTAAACTCAAATTAAAAGGAAAGGGAAAATGATTAGACCAAATCTTTCTAATTTTCAGGATCCTTCTTATTTGATAGCCCTTCTTGCGGAAGCTTATACCTTTTAGAATTGGACATGACTAACAAATAAGGTACCCCGAGAACTATAGCGAGTATGATAGCGTACAGTTCCAGCTTTTCTTCGCCGAAAAAAAACTTTAGTAATGCGCCTAAAGCTATAATGATCGCCATCCCTAGCATGGCTTGCCAAAATAGATTGGCTATACCCTTTACATCGTACTTGGACTTTTCTTCAGCACTCATGGTATTATAGCCCGAAATAAGGAAATACATTTTGCCGTATTTAATTAAGGCGCCCAAAGTCAAGAAAAGGAGAGCTACTGCAATCATAGTTTTGAATTAATCTTTAATGGTCGTCTACCCATTATACTTACATAAAGACTGGCGCCTAAAATTAATAATCCTCCGCTAATGGTCCTAATGCTAGGTACTTCATTAAATAAAATCAAAGCGGCAATTACTCCGTAAACCGGCTCCAAGGCAATTACCAAGCTCGCGGTGGTAGCACTAATTTCTTTTAAGCTGGAAATGTATAGGCCGTGAGCCAGAGCCGTGAAGACGGTGCCTAATAAAATTAGCAAACCAATATTTTCTAGGCTCCACGGGAAATCGAGGAAAAAAAGCACTGAAACCAAAAACATTGTGGCCCAAAGATCTTGATGAAAGCTAATCTGCCAAGCACTATACTGTCCGCTTAAGGCACGATTCGCTATTGCTAATAAGGCAAAGCTCAAGGCAGATGATAATCCCCAAAAAAGGCCCGCTAATTCACTGGGAGATTCAGACCAACTGATAATAGGCACCACTAAATACAGTCCGCAAAGACTGATTAATACTAATACAAAATTGGACCAGCCCAAAGGAACTTTAAGAATTAAGGCTTCGAGTAAAAAAGTAAAAAGCGGAAAGGTGGAAAAGCTAAATAAAGCGATGGCCAAGGTACTCAACTGGATGGAATGAAAAAAAGTGGTCCAATGAAAAGCGAGTAGAAAACCCAAGGCAACAAAACGTGGCATATCGCTGCGAATTTTAAGGCGAAAAGCTTGCTTTTTAAGCTTTAAGATGATCGCTAAAGTGATACTCGCAAAAAACACCCTACCTAATACAATCAACAATGGGTTTAAGGTCAACCAAGATGCGAATAAACCTGCCATGCCAAAGAGTAAAGCACTACTATGCAGGTTAATTAAAGCGCGGGATGACTTAGTTATGGGCATTTCGTTAGCAGGTTAGTAATGATTAAAAAACTGAGCTAAGGCACTTATTTCTTTAGCAAGGGCTCGGTCTTTTTTAAGAGACGGAAAGTGGGGCCTTATTTCGTTTTGAAAGTCGCTACTAATGGCAGAAAGCTTTCTTTGCTTAAACGCTTGCCTTTGATCAATGGCTTCGCATAAAATCATGGCCTCAATGGCGAGAATGCTGAATAGTTTGCTAAACATTTCCTTTCCGCGCCAAGCGCTTAAAGTACCCAAACTCACCATATCTTGATTGTCGCCATTAGTTGATAAGCTTTCGATACTAACCGATTTTCCTGATAATTTCAATTCGATTAATAAGGCCGTGGCAGTAACCTGTGCCCCCATAAACCCTGAGTTTAATCCCGCAGGTTTGCTTTTCAAAAAAGCACTTAAGCCCAAATTGTATTTAGGATTACAAATTTTACTGATGCGCTTTTCACTATAAACGGCAAGGTAAATTAGCTTTTCATTCAATTTATCGGACGCGAAACTAAGATGCTGTCCATTAAAATTACCACCGTGAATAATTCTTTGCTCTTCTATGAAAATGGTGGGATTATCACTGGCGCTATTGATTTCAATATTTATTGTTTCCTCAATCGATCTGAGATCATCTTGCACCGCTCCCAATAATTGGGGAGCACAACGAATGGAATAAGGGTCTTGCGGCCATTTCCCTGCAAACTCATCCAAACCTGTAAACTGCTCTTCTTCAATAAAATAATCACTATCGAGCGACCAATGGTATAATTTTTCTGCCAGCTCCTTTTGCCCAGAATGTGGCCTCGCGTGAGCTAAAAGCGGATGCCAGGCTTCGCGAAAAGCACCTAAGATTTCAGCATAAATAAAAACTTGTTTTTCGCTTCTTGCCAAAGCCTTTTTGGCTTGAACTAAGTTTAGCGCCGCTAAAGCCGTCATACAGGCTGTGCCATTTACAAAGGCCAAAGCCTCTCTTTCACGCCAAAGTATGGGAGACAATCCCTGCTGCTTAAACCAAATATGAGACTCAACTATGGCAGTATCAGCGTAAACTTCGCCTTCTCCCGCCAAGCTCAGGGCGAGATGCGCCAAAGGGGTTAAATCGCCGCTGGCACCTACGGATCCTAAAGAAGGGATTATAGCACTAAAACCCGCATTAAAAATGCTAATAATTTGCTCTAAAGTATTTAAGCTTATGCCCGAGTAAGCTAAGGCTAGCTGGCGGATACGCAGCGCTAAAACTGCGCGACTCTCCTCTACAGAAAGTGCCTCGCCTTGACCGCTCGCCAAGTGATACAGCAAGTTTTTCTGCTGTTGGGGATTATCTTCTGTTCTCGCTGCTTCATGTGCTAAAGGACCAAAACCACTGCTGTAACCGTAAATCCAGTCGCCTGCCGCAATTTTAGTCTGCAATAAAGTGTGGGCCATTAGCACCCTTTCTTGGGCATCTTGCGCAAGCACAATTTGGCTTTTGCTATCCTTTGCCAAATTGTAAAGAGTTTCACTTTTTATAAAGCTTTGTTTAGTAATAGTAAGTTCAATCATGGATAGGCCAATCAGTTAATTTCCCAAAAGGGTTTAAAGCCTTGCTTGCACTAAAAGTAAGGTGTTTGGGCCTTGCCTCGGGAGGCAGATGAGCCTCAATCCACTGATAGATTTCAGCCTTATTCTCTTCCTTGAGACGAGTGATATCCTCCATTTGCAACCACGCTTTCAGGCGACGACCTTCTTCTAAATTCATTTTTCTAAGCCAAACTTCTTTGATAAGCTGTGGGAAGGCAGTTTGAATTTTCTGACTAATCTCTGGAAAAGAAACATTATGACCCGCGATTTGAATTACCTCATCTACTCTTGTTCCCAAGGTAAATTTACGCTCAGACTGCCAATAAATATGGTCGGGGAACTTTTCTTCTTTACCGTTTAAGCGGTTGGTAATGGTCATCTTGGCGGCAGACCAAAAAGGTAAAAGCTGATAGACTGGGCTTTCATTTTTCGCATAGGCAATACCCGCTGTTTCGGTACTACCATAAACTTTATAAAGCTCTAAACCGTCCTCTAATATCCTATTTTGCAAAGCAGGGCGCAAGGGCGCTGTAGAGCTAATCAACCGCGAGTTTTGGGGGAATTTTAGACCGATGGGAATATGCTCAAGGGCTTCTGGAAAAGCAATGATTAAACTATTTTCGGGCATATCTTGAACGACCGTAATCCAGTCTAAGGGAGAAAAATACCGCGTGGGAATCTTCAGTTTACTCGGCACTAAAAAGGCCATAATGAAGCCATAAATATGCATACCATTAGTACAGTAATATATCGCTTGGCTATCTTGCCAAAGTTCCGACCAAAAGTCGCGTTCTGCAATAAGCGTATTGACGCTATGCAAATGCCCTTCTGGCTTTCCAGATGATCCAGAAGATTTAAAATGAAGGTACTCGGCCCTTACTGTGTGCTTTAAAATGGCGGCTATACACGCCTTTGCCGTTTGATATTGGTATAAATAAGTTTGCTTATCTGCCTTGAGCTGTAGGGCGAATAAATCCATAAAAGAAGAATAAAGATCCAGTATTTCCACCGAATCTAAATTTAAGTCGTCTTTAAAATGGAGCGCTAATAAATCCCCTTTTTGATATTTTAAACGCGGGGCTAATCGCATTAACTTTTCCTTCCAGAGGCGTTCTAAGGCTTCCTGAGAAATAAGTTTAGCCATGAGGCAAAGAAATTACAAAACAAGCGCCTTGCTCGATAGGCTCTAAGCTAATTTCCCCATTATGTGCATCAATAATTTGTTGCACAATTGCTAAACCCAGGCCAGTTCCATTTTCTTTGTTCTGGGTAATAAAAGGTTTAAAAAGATCATTCTTAATCTCTTTGGGAATTCCGGGACCATTGTCGCTAATTCGGATCTGTAAGGAAGTTCCTTTTAAACGCGAACTGACTTTAATGGTGGCGGGCTTGATCTCCTTTTCTATCAACACCTCAACCGCATTATTAATCAAATTGATTAATACACGATCTATTTTCTTCGAATCGAGCTTGATTTCTAAATCGTCTTTCGTTTCTAATTCTGCTACCAGTGTAACTTTGCCTGCGTGATTATTGGCAATATCAGCCTCGGCTCTTTTAATGTTTGCTTCTATAAAGCGATTGACATTTACATCGGATAGATTAACCTTGGCATCCTTGGTGAAATCTAAAACGTCGTGAATTATATCGTAAGCATGGCCAGTAGATTCGCGCATCAAAACACTGAGTTGAGAATTCATTTCTGCATTAGCAGGATCGGCTTCAATCATCTGCGCCATACCATCAATTTGGCTAATAGGGGTGCGAATATCATGCATCACCATACCAATAGCCTGTCCTACTGCTGATAGTCTCGCATTTTGAATGAGTTGTGTTTGCAGTTCCGACGTTTTAACCGCTCGAACCGCGTTTTCAACAAATAGCTCAACTAGATAAAGCTTCTCTTGGTTAAAATGCTCTTCGCTAGATGTAATCGCCAATATGCAAAAGTGCTCCATTGGGCAAATTAATATGCCATTGTAAAGCGTGATTTTATCCAACTGTTGGAAATCTAACTTCTCGCGTAAAGTCTCAATATTTATGCGGTTTTCACCGATACCAATTTTAGCAACTTCCTCAAAGGCATTATCATTATTAAAACGACCGAGAACGGCAAAATCCGACTTAATATAATCGGCTATTTGATGAAGTATGTTTACTAAGAGAGTATTGAGCTCAACTGTTCCAAAACCAATTTCCCCAATAATTTTTAAAAGGCGTTCGAGATTGATTAATTTATTCCAATCGTAGATAGCTTTGGTGCCGAGCTGAATAATTTCCTCCGCCACAAAAGGTTTGGAAATATAACCAACGTCGTGACCCGCTTCTTTAATAATTTCTTCGATAGAGCGATCGGAATAGGCGGTAACAAAATAAATTTGCACCTTAGGATCTACTTTACGTATCTCCACACAAGTGCGCAAACCATCCCAACCGGGCATGCGCATATCTAAAAATATTACCTGAAAGGGTTGGCCCTGTTCAAGCGATTGCTTAACCTTCTCTAGACCATTAATGCCATTGCTTGCTTCATCAACATTAAAAGTGGGAGCAAAAGCTTTCGAGGCTTTAGTTACAAACTGTTGCGAATCTTCGGGAAAAAGGTCAAAAGACGCATCCTCCAATTCGCTTTCGTCTATACTATGAGGATTGAGTACACCACGAATGCTGTCTCTTACAATTTCCTCATCATCAATTATTAAAACTCTATTTGCCTCTGACATATTTATTTATAAGGTAGTTTGATCCTCAGCGTGGCACCTTTATCAATGCCCTCGCTAGAGATAGATATTTCACCGTGGTGGCTATCTATAATTTGCTTGCAATTATACAGACCAAAACCAGTTCCTGTTTGCTTGCTGGTTTGCCCCTTTTCAAAAAGCTCTGTGGCTTTTTCTGGGTCGAAACCTACTGCATTATCGGAAACTTGCAATAAAAGTAGTCCTTCTTGTTCTAGTGCTCGCAAAGTTATTTTAATATAGCGTTGGTCTTGATGCGAAATTGAATCAAAAGCCTCGGCCGAATTTTTTAGAATGTTGATTACTACCTGAATAAGGCGGGTGTGATCTCCTTCAATTCGCGGGAGTTTGGGCGAGAAATCTTTAATCAGCTCAATATTCCTTTTCAAAATTACCCCCGCCTGAATGGCTATAGCGTCTTCTACTACCGAAAATAATGAAATAAGCTCCCTCTTATTTTTAACCTTATCTTTTACATAATGCCTTTGGATGTTTAATACATCCTGAATATGACTGGTATTCTCATATAATTTATTGGCGCCCTCTTGCAAAAGACTGTTTTTTTTAGCTAAGCTATTTTTTAAAGCGTGCATATACTTTTGCACCGCCTTGCCTTTGCCGGGGCCCATGCTTTGGTCCAAACCACTTTCGTGGGATGAGAATAAATTTAGGAGCTTGTCTAAATCAGCTAACTCCCGCCATTCTAGTGAATTTTTAAGTTTGGCCACTTCGGTTCCAAAAGAGGTAACCGCATTGCCAACATCGTGCAATAAACCGACAGACATTTCTAGTTTCCCCGCTTGCATAGCTGAAGCTTCAATAAGTTCTTGCAGCTCCTGTTCTTTCCGCACTATGGCGGTGATATCTTTCAACACATATTGAAAGACAGATTCTGATATCTTATTAATGCTTATCGAATAAAACTGCAAACTAGCAGAATCACTCGGGCGCAATTCAAAGCGATGTTCCTCACAAATAGGCCCGAAAGAAGGCTCAAAGCTATCAATCTGTTTAACCAGCTGGGCATCGAAATAATTAAGAATGGTTTTGATATTACTTAAATCGCAAGAGCTATAAATACTTAGAGGAAACAAAATTTGGCTACCGAAAGCATTTAAAAGTTCAATGTCGCCTGCCTTATTAGATTTAACTAAACCGACGGGGCATTGATTAATGAAATCGAGCAGCTCAGAATACTCTGAATGTTTATTATCATTCATTTAGCTACGATTTTAACTGAACCGCCAAGTATTGGTTGTTTGAAGATTCGTGAGCTAATAATCTTAGCCTTACTGGCGTCGGCTTTATTCGGTAGGTAAAAACATAATCCATCGTCTCATCCAATTGGCCTTGAAATAGACCATACTTTTCCGAAACCATAAAGTTATTGGTGCAAGGGGCTATTTGCGTAAAAAAGTTTTTACCGATTACCGCCTCTTGATTATTCGCGGCTAATTGCGCCTCCCATTTATTATAGGCTAAGATATGACCCTTACGATCCATTTTAATTAGCCCAAAATCAAGCTCATCATAAGCATCATTGTCTAATGCTTCCAAAGCCTGAAATAAGTCTTGTTGCTCTAATTTTAGTTCCATCCTTCCTTTTTTATAAAGCTAATTTTTTTCATCGAGTATCAAAGCGTTTTGGATGGATTTTATCATAATTTAGTTTACCGCTGTCTTTACGGCCTTCCAGTTCTTAATCTGCCAGCGCGCCTTTGCCTCAGCGACTTTATTGCCTTTTAGGTCGAAGAGGGAAATAGGGCAATCAATAAACAAACTGTCATTTTTGCTTAAGGGTTGGATCACTTGCTCTTCCAACCAATCGGCTTCAATTTCAAATTTGGCTATGATATCGGTCTTGGCCTGATAGAGATACTCCAATTCTAATTTTTGTAAGATTATGCGATAGTGCTTGGGGTTAAGGAGAGAAATTAACAATAATCCAGAGCTTATTTCGGCAATGGTTGCTTGTGCACAGGCGTGAATACCTTTGAGGTGATTGAAATTACTTTTGCGATAAGGTGCTTTTACCCACAGGTGATGATCGCCAATAGACTCTACCTTAAAGCGATGCGCCTTGTTAAAAGGCACGAAGCGATTAAGGAAAAAATTAAGCATAAATAAGTAACGCTTACTCGTTTGGGCTTGCTTGGCTATTTTCTGTAAATCCATTTTAATTTCGTTTAATCGGTCCGCTAAAGTCGCTTAATGCATAAGCCTTAGAATAGGCCATGCTCACATCTTTTTGAGCTAGCGGATTTTGCATTAACAGTCTACTAATAATAGAGTATAATTGAGGTTGTTCTTGCTGCAAAGCACTCGGCCTTTCGAAGAAGTTCTCACAAAGCACGGCAAAAAACTCGTGGATATTAGTCAAAGCGTAAGCTCTAATAATAGTCGTTTCCATGGGAGACTGCAGGGCACTTAATCGTTTAAATTCCTCCCGCAGTTCACGCATCAACTGTGGATCTAAAAACTGATAATCACCATTTTCGATGCGGTTTTCCAATTTCAAAGCATGTGCCATTTCATGAATCGCTAAGTTTATCCCATCGTCGCCTTTGGCATAGCCCTCTTGAAAAGAAGACCAAGACAGGACAATCATTCCACGCACATTCACTTCTCCTTTGTGATACTGCCTCGTAATTCTGCTGTAATAATCGGTTGGGTAAATTAAAATACGACTGAAGTGTTCAAAGCCCATCTTAGGGAAACCGAAACTAATTTCCACCGCCGCTGCCGCAATTTTAGCAATCATTTCGGGCACTAAAACAAAGCCATTACCGCCACGGGGAATGAAAGTTTTTGTGTTAATGAAGATCTGGCAACGAATAGCAAATCGCTTTTGCTCAATAGGACTTAGTGACTGAAAATAAGCCATTTGCCCCACATATAACATATATTCTGGCCTTAAAGATCTGGGGTAAAAACGTTTGTAGCTCTTAATGCCATAAAAAATAGGCATGACTAATAAAACGGCTGCTGCTGAAAACATAATTAGCACCAGTATATAATCGTTGCTCGCGAAAAGCTCTTGCCAAGACTCATAAGGAGCCCCAGTAGCAGGGTTTAACATAAAAATTACTTAAACCCAAATATAGTTTTAAAGCTCAGTTATTACTTGAAATGGGAGCTGAGATTTTACAGGCTAAGCTAATCTTGCAAATACTCACCGTGCTGACTATCATCTAAACCACGTTCTTCCTGTTCTGGACTAACCCGCAGAGTAATCATAGCATCTACTAATTTATACAGCAACCAGCTACCACCAAAGGTGAAAACGGCTGTAATAGCTAAGGCGAGCAAGTGATAGAGAAATGTTTCTGTTTCACCATAGTAGAGTCCGACCTCTTTGGCGAAAACCGCCGTTAAAAGCATGCCGATAATACCACCAATTCCGTGACTAGGAAATACATCGAGGGTATCGTCGATCTCGCGTCTGTTTTTAAAACGAATCGCATAATTACTGGCTAAAGCGGCGATAAAACCTATAAATATCGACTGCGACATGGTTACAAATCCAGCGGCGGGAGTAATAGCCACTAAACCCACAATGGCCCCGATACATGCACCTAAGGCCGACATTTTTCTATTTTGAAAACGGTCGTAAAAAATCCAGGTAATCATACCCGCGGCTGAAGCAAGATTAGTGTTAGCAAAAGCAGCAACCGCATCTGCATTAGCGCCTAAAGACGAACCTGCATTAAAACCAAACCAGCCAAACCAAAGTAAGCCCGTTCCTAAAATAATAAAGGGAATATTGGCTGGCTCATGCTGTTTCACTTTACGCTTCCCCAAATAAATAGCTCCCGCCAAAGCGGCAAAACCTGCCGACATGTGCACCACTGTGCCGCCAGCAAAGTCTAATACTCCCCAATTGCGAAATAGGCCTTCGGGATGCCAAGTCATGTGTGCCAATGGCGCATAAATTAATAAGCTAAAAAGTACAATGAATAATATATAGGAACGAAAACGTATACGTTCCGCAAAAGAACCCGTGATTAAAGCCGGTGTGATAATGGCAAATTTTAACTGAAATAAAGCAAAAAGTAAAAAGGGAATGGTTTCACTAAAGTCGGGATTAGGCCCTAATCCTACTCCCTTGAAATTAAAATAGGTAAGCGGATTGCCTATAATACCTCCGATGCTATCGCCGAAGCAAAGACTAAAGCCCACTATTACCCAAAGGATACTTACTACACCTAATGCCACGAAACTTTGAAGCATAGTAGAAATAATATTGCGCTTATTTACCATCCCACCGTAGAAAAAAGCCAGACCCGGGGTCATTAACAAAACAAAAGCACTGGAAACTAACATCCATGCAGTATCGGCCTTGTTAATGTTCTCTGCTCCAGTAAAATCGTAATCCACCGTAAAAACTAAGGATATCAGCACCAAGGCGCAGAGAACAATGAAGTTTAATTTTTTGCCCATTTCTAATTTTAATTTGAAACGAATTAAAAACAAATAGACAATAAAAACAAATTTTTAATCACACACCCCCTATTTCATATAGGTAAGATCCTGTAAAATGTAAATAAAACCAATCTAACCCCCTTCTTGATTAACCCAAATTGAAATTATTCTTACTTTATTTAATATCTGAGACAGTTTTAGGATTCACACGAGGATTGCAAATTTCTCCTCATTTTTGCCAAAGCAAAAACCTATATCCGGCAGCTTTATATGTACAAGCGCTTTTTTCTAATAATTCTGTTAATCAGCAACTTTAGCCTTGCGGCTCAGCCTCGAAAAATACAATACAACCTAGACTATAAGGACGGTGTTTTAAAGGGTTCGAGTTATTTCAGCATGCTTCTGCCTCAAAGCGATAGTCTTTACCTGCACTTTCCTTCACGCGCTTACACCTGGAAAAACTCCTTCTTAAATGATCAATTAAAGGAATATCAAGACGTTGACCTACACTTCGCTGGGAAAGAGAAAAAGGGCTTCTTGAAAATCACTAATCTCCTTATAAATGGGACGCAATGCCATAATCTCGGCGAAGAGGAATTTCTCGCTCTTGCAATTCCCTCTAAAAGTAGTGACAGCCTGCAAATTTCCTTCGACTTCGAAATGGCTTTACCCGATGCGGGCTTTACCGGTAATGGCTTAGCCGAAAACTCCATTCACATCATTGACTTATTACCTCGTCCTGCACCCTACCTCAACGGTGAGTGGCTCCTTAGGCCAATTACCTACCATTTCGATCATTGTCAGAATCGCGATAATTTTACCCTTGCCCTGCAATTACCCGACTATCTACAAGCCATTTCCAACCTTACGGAAAGGGCACAATCTACAATAGGAAACACTAAAAATTATATTTTTAAAGGCGAAAGCCGAAATTTACAATTACACCTAGCCCCGCAATTTCACACCTACATTTTAAGTGCTAATCAAACCATTTACAGCTTACAAAGTGACTCAAGTTTAGCCAAGAATGTGGCCCTTTTGAGTCAACAGGCGAAGCGTTATTTTAAGTCTGAACTAAACGATAGTCTCAATTACTTTCACAAAATATTTTACCTCGAAAAGAAAAAGGGCGAATATCACAGTGAAGAACTCCTAAGCTTAGAAATTCCTAAAGATCCTTTTACCCTCATCAGCGATTTGGTGCAAGCTCAAGGCGAGTCCTTTTTTCGATATCACCAAGGTGTAGATGGCTTTAGTGAACCTTGGTTGGCGCGCGGCATTCCCTATTTTTACAAATACGACTTCATCCGTCAATACTATCCGCAAAAACGTTGGATCCCTTTCAGCAACTTCATTTTAGATAAGCTCTTTGCTTTGGATGAATTCGACTATGCTTATCAAAATCGCTTTCTCTTTTTATTTCTGCAGCGGCAAGGACTAGATCAAGCCCCAAATAGCAGTGTGCAAGATCTTTCGCGCCTTAATTACGAAGCGGTAGTACAGGCAAAAACCTATCTTAATTTGGCCCACCTCCAAGCCTATACTGGTGAACTTAATTTTAAGCGGGCCATGGCTCGTTTTTGCTCGTCGGCAGATGCGCTCGTAGGAGCAAATAGTCTAAATACCGCTTTTGGCTACTTCGAAAGACGGGACCTTACTTGGTTTTTCGATAAAACCGTGAAAAGCGCAGAAATTTACGATTACCAAATACGCGATTTCGAGCGCTGTGCTACCGTTACTACTGCCAAAGTATACAACAGTGGCGATTTAATTACGCCCTATTCTATTACTGGCTTTAAAGACGGAAAGGTGGTTATAACTGAGTGGTTTGAAGGACACGAAGGCTTGCGCAGCGTGCAGTTATACCACGAAGACTTTGATAAGATTGTAATCAATGCCCACCTTAGCCACGCCGAGTACAATCAGAAAAATAATACCTATTACAATCGTTGGCTGCTGCCCCGTGCCGAGCCACTAAGTTTTCAGTTTTATAATAGTTTCGAAGCACCCGAGGCCAGTCAAGTATTTTATATGCCCACCCTCTATTATAATGCCTACGACAAACTCTTAATTGGTGCCTCTCTTTCTAATCGCTCCTTATTGGTGCAAAAGCCTTTTGAGTATAATATCATTCCCGAGTACAGTACCGGCACGGGCAGTTTAACCGGTTCCGCATCGTTTAGCTACAATCACACCTTACCGAAAACCAACTTTTTTAGGCAAGTACAATTTGCCATTTTTAGTCGCTATTACCATTACGATGAAGATTTAGCCTATAGTCGCATTTCGCCCACCATCAATTTTCGCATTCGCAAACCCAGTCCCCGCAGTCCATATATACAATCCATTCGCTTGCGCGGAGTAATTGTAGACCGAGAACTTGCTTCAGACTTTGAAGGCAGCACCAACGAATTAAGCAGCGCTAGCTTTAGTGTATTCAATGCCAATTATCGCTTAGAAAAAACCGATATTCTTAAACCCTTAATTTTTCGCTTTCATTTAGAAACGGCCGACAAATTCGGGAAGATTTTCACCGAAGTGGATCAAAGATGGATGTTACCAAATAAGCGTTGGCTAATTTGGCGCAGCTTTGGTGGCTATTTTCTTTATAATCGCTTTGCAGCAGATGGCATAAAAGATAATTTTTACAGCTTCGGACTGAGCGGCAGCCCTGATTATTTATTTGATTACTACCTTATTGGGCGCAGCGACCAAGATGGCATTTGGAGCCGTCAGTTTTTCACCAGTGATGGTGGTTTCAAAAGTGAGACTAATGTTTTTTCCGACCAGTTTATGCTCAGCACCAGTGTAAGTGTGCCACTCTATGGTTTCTTAGGTTTATTTGGCGATTATGCCTTAACCGAAGAAAATCAATATTGGGATTATGGAATTAGACTTGCATTTTTAACTGATTTTGTTGAAATTTATTTGCCAATTCAAAATCAGAGTAGAAACTTTTACCAAGAATCAAATTATTTAAGCAATATCCGTTTTGTTCTTGACTTTGATTTGGGTAACATTATTAATAGAGCTCGCAGAGCTTATTACTAAGCTTACATTAACCTTAAAACCTTGACGTGTTTAGCAGCATTAAAAATTACCTAGAAGATCTCGATAAGATTTGCCAACCCATAGCAAGCGAACGAATAGCACAGCTTGATCAATTAGCAAAAATCATTAATCATTCTAGCAATAAAGACTTAATTTTCATTTGCACTCACAACAGTCGTCGCAGTCATTTTGCCCAAATTTGGATGCATATAATTAGCGAGTATTTAAGTCATAATAAAAAAGTAAAAAGTTATTCCGGCGGCACCGAAGCCACCGCTTTAAACCCGCGCACCGCGCAAGCCCTTAGCCGAATCGGTTTTGAAATCGAAAAGGGTGAAGGCGCCAATCCATTGTACCAAATAAGATACGATGAAGTTTTGGCTCCTATTCAAGCCTTCTCTAAAGTGTATTCCCACCCTAGTAATCCGCAAAGCGATTTTATCGCCATAATGACTTGCGACGAAGCTTCGGAAGCTTGCCCATTGGTTACCGGCGCTGGAACCAAGTTTAATCTGAGTTATCAAGATCCGAAAGTTGCCGATGATCGTCCTGATGAAGCAGAAAGATACGACGCGAGCTGCGCTGAAATTGCCCAGGAAATCCTTTACCTCGGCTCTAGAATTCAATAAGCTAAATTATACAGGCTTTAGACCTCAAAGCGGATTTAAGTCAGGCATATAAGCTGAGTTTTTGATCTAACTGTAGGCCCCTTTAATATTTTATGTGGCCTTAATTTTCTTTGTTAATAAGTATTGCGGTTTTAACGGTTTAGGGCTTAGCTTGGTTTAGTTGCAATACTATTTTAGCCACACTATAAAATTGAAGAACAATGAAATTATCTAAAACTCTTTGGGCGGTTTTTTTAGCCTCCGCACTTGCCTTTACCAGCTGTAGCGACGATTCAGATGACAACAGCACAGCCGAACCTACCGTTCAACCTTTGTCTAACGAAATTGAAGTCCAAATCGACGGGGTAGCTTGGCGCGGTGACATCAATCAGGTTATTAAAACACCTTTAGTAACTCAGATAAATGCCATTCAAGCAAATTCAAATATTAGCTTACAAATTTTCATCCCCCTGGATAGTGTTAACACTTTCAATATTCCTACTTCTATCGTTACCGTAGCTGTGCGTCGTAATAACTCGGTTTTAAGCGACAATCCAGTAGGTTCCATGGTCTTAAGTACCAACGATTCTACCGGAGTGAGAGGGACTTTTAGCTGCTATGCCACTAGCTTTTCATCAAACGACACCTTGGTACTTACCAACGGTAAAATTGACTATACCTTCTAAATTTAAGAGCGATTTTAAAAGAAGGAGTCCATTTGGGCTCCTTCTTTTTTTATTTAAGTGATTAATTCTAGAATTCTTTTTATTTTAGCTAAAATTTTCACAGTGAATTACCTCGGCTCTAATCTGCGCATCTTGCGCAAGCAAAAAAACTGGACCCAAGCAGACCTTGCCAATACCCTTAAAGTTAATCGCAGTCTTATTGGCGCTTATGAAGAGGCGCGCAGTGAACCAAGGCTAGCAACGCTGCAAATTCTTTGTCATATTTTTAAGGTTTCCCTAGAAGACCTTTTAAATAAGCCGCTCGATAAAAAGGCCCCCAGTAAGATTAGCAATCCTGGCAATTTGCGCATTTTACCCGTAGCAACAGAAGCGAATGGCGATGAACTAATAAGCCTGATTCCACAGAAAGCTGCCGCAGGTTATACCCAGGGTTATGCCGATAGTGAATATATAGAAAGCCTTAAGGCGATTAGTTTGCCCCTACCCGAATTGCAGCAAAGCGGCACCTTACGGATATTTCAAATTGAAGGCGACTCCATGTTGCCTGTACAACCGGGCTCCTATATTATTGGCGAATTTGTGGAAGACTGGCGTTCCATAAAGAACAACCTTAGTTATATTTTACTCACTCTCAACGACGGTATCGTTTATAAACGCGTGGAGAATGAACTAGCCCAAAATAATCGCCTGCTTTTAAAATCGGATAACCGCGATTATAAACCTTACTACCTAGATGGAGATCAAATTTTAGAACTGTGGTTAGCCAAGGGAGTGCTTAGCTTTCAAGTACCGCAAGAACAAGATATTCGCGATGCCGAAAACAATTTAATTTTAGCGAGTTTAGAGGAAATGCGCAAAGAAATGCAGCAACTAAAACAAAAGCTTGAAAAGTAAAAATACCGTGGGCCGAGGTAGCAGCAGCAACATTATCAATCCCTTTAATAAAGAAGCTTACGAAGAAGAAGATAGTTTTCTCGAGCATCTCTACCAAAGTGGAGAGCCCTTAGAGAAATTGAAGACGAGCTTCATTAAGCTGAAAGCTAAAAGCATTGTGAATGCCGTAAAAAGCCCCGATATTAATCATCAATGGAGTCTTAATCCCTACCAAGGCTGCGAACATGGCTGCTCCTATTGTTATGCGCGTGAAAGTCATAATTATTGGGGCTATAGCGCTGGCCTCGACTTTGAAGGAAAAATACTGGTTAAGGAAAATGCGGCACATCTACTGCGCAGTAAACTACAAAGTAAATCATGGCGGGGGGAGCCTATTTTTTTAAGCGGTAATACCGATTGCTATCAACCGGCCGAAAAGGACTTTAAAATTACCCGTGATCTCTTAAAGGTATTCCTCGAGTATAAAAATCCGGTGGGTATTTTAACCAAAAATGCTTTAATACAAAGGGATATTGATTTGCTGAAGCGCCTCAATGAGGATCGGCTTGTAAAAGTGGCTTTTTCTATCAACACCCTTGATGAAAAACTGCGCTCTAAACTAGAACCGCGCACGGCTACCATCAAAAAACGCTTCGAGAGTATGGAGCTACTGGCTGCTAATAATATTCCCATGGGGATTATGATTGCGCCTATTATCCCGGGGCTAAACAGTCATGAAGTATTAGACATTGCTCAGCGGGCCACAGAAATGGGCGCGAGTGAAATAAGCTATACTATCGTGCGCCTCAATGGCCCATTGGTACCGCTTTTCAGTCAATGGCTCGAAGAACATTTCCCCGACCGTAAAGAAAAAGTACTTAGCCTTATTGCCCAATGCCATGGTGGAAATTTAGAAGACTTTGAGGCGGGTAGAAGAATGCGCGGTGAAGGTCCCTTAGCCGAACAAATCAAAGCCACCATCAATTTAGCTAAGCGAAAGTACTTTGCCGAAAAACCAGTATTTACATTCAATCAAGAAGACTTTATCCATCTCCCGAAAGGGCAGTTTAGTTTAGATTTTTAGGATCAGTTAAAACTAGGTCCACTCAAAGCTAATCACTTGTTTTAAATCGGGATGTAAGCTTTTGGCCACAGGACAATTACGTCCGATTCCTTCCAATATCTTTTGCATTTTCGCATCGCAATTGGCTTTAAGACTCACTTTCACATGCACCTCGCCAACCCTACGCGGTTCGGAATGCATTACTTTTTGTACGGTGGCAAAACAGTCTTCTAAGTCGAAACCTTCTTCTACGGCTCTAATGCCCATTACAGTAATCATGCAAGCACCAAGGGAGGTTGCCAAAGTATCGGTAGGTGAAAAAGCTTCGCCTTTGCCCTGATTATCAGTAGGCGCATCGGTAATAAAGGTATTTCCCGATTTTAAGTGCTCTGCCTCTAAGCGTAATGCGCCTAAGTATTGTAATTTTGATGTGATTGCCATATTGCGCTCTCAAATTTAAATGGAGGATAATGAGGCGAAGTTAATCCCTCTAAGGGAGATATCTAAGTATTAAAATTATAGTTAAATAGATTTTGCTAATCAAATCTACAAAGACATCATTAAAACTAATATTAAATTTGTTGTCAAAATAATAACATCATGAGATTACCAATAATTAAGCACGCCGTAGATTTTATAGAAGCCAACGATGAAGATTGGGTACACGAAACCATCGAGTTTTTAGAGCACATGGCCGATGCCAAGGGAATTAAAGACGAAGAGCTTGAAGTAATTGGCGAATTACTTTCTAACTTTTACGGTGCCATTGAAGTCAATAAAGACATGAAAACTGGCACCGCTCGTAAAGAAGCGCTCAATAACTTTATGAAACGCGTAACAGGCTCCATCAATTAAACAATTTGACAGCAAGCTTGTCATTTAACTATTAATACAAAGCATGCGCGGAATACGTTTTAGCGAGTTTACAGGTAAAAACCAGACACCTTTCGAAAAGCTTTTTGGCATTTTCAAAGAGCTTTTACTGCATACCTCTGGCGATGTGGATGAATCTATCGAATGGCTGCGTGAATTGGATAAAGAATACAATCTTACCACGGCTGAATATACGATCGACGATTTTTTAGAAGATCTGAAAAAGAAGGGCTTTTTGCGTGAAGAAATTGATAATGGCGAGGGCGATGGTGGTTTAAGTATCACCGCAAAAACCGAGCGATCTATCCGCAAAAGCGCCTTAGAGCAAGTTTTTGGGAAACTTAAGAAAGGCCAGCAAGGCAATCACCAAACCAATAAAACTGGGCCCGGTGATGAAAGCAACAGTAATTTAAAGCCCTTTCAATTTGGCGATTCTCTCAATCAGATTGACATGAACCAAAGCATTAAAAATGCCTATGCCAATAATGGTATCGACAATTTGGATCTGCGTCACGATGATTTGGTGGTGCGCGAAGAATTTCACAAATCACAGCTGAGCACGGTTTTAATGATTGACATCAGTCATTCCATGATTCTTTACGGCGAAGACCGTATTACACCAGCCAAACGGGTGGCCTTAGCATTGGCAGAGTTTATAAAGAGTAAATACCCGAAAGACACCCTCGATATTATTGTTTTTGGTAATGATGCCTGGCAAATTGAATTGGAGGAAGTGCCCTATTTAAAAGTAGGTCCTTATCACACGAATACTGTAGCAGGCTTAGATTTAGCGATGGACCTTTTGCGTCGCAAGAAAAACTCCAACAAGCAAATCTTTATGATTACTGACGGAAAGCCTAGCTGTTTACACGAGCCCGACGGCAGCTATTATAAAAACAGTTTTGGCCTAGACGATGTGATTGTTAACAAATGCTACAATCGCGCGGCCGCTTGTCGCAGAGCCAATATTCCTATCACCACTTTTATGATTGCGCAAGATCCTTATCTACAGCAATTTGTACAAAACTTTACCCAAGCCAATAAGGGCAAGGCCTTTTACACTGGCTTAAAGGGATTGGGAGAATTTATCTTCCAAGATTATGAAAACAACCGCAAAAGAACCATTCGTTAAGCAATGAAAAATATAAAAACCCTAGGGGAATTAAAAGCTTCAGGCTATCAGCCAGAGAGCATAAAAGAAGAGCTACGCAGAAACTTAATTGAGCATTTAAAAAAGGGCACCACCGTTTTTACCGGAATCCACGGTTATGAAGACAGCGTAATCCCAGAAGTAGAACGGGCGATTTTAGCGGGTCACAATATTAATTTCTTGGGTTTACGTGGTCAAGCCAAGACGCGTATGGCAAGGCAAATGACGGATTTATTAGACGAGTACATTCCGGCGGTAGCTGGTTCGGAAATAAACGATGATCCTCTGCAGCCTATTTCGCGTTTTGCCAAAGACATTATTGCTGAAAAAGGCGATGCCACTCCCTTGCGGTGGATACACCGCAGCGAGCGTTATTATGAAAAATTAGCAACTCCCGATGTTACAGTGGCCGACCTTATTGGCGACGTGGATCCTATTAAAGCCGCCAGTTTAAAACTACCGTATTCGGATGAGCGCACCTTACACTTTGGGATGATTCCCCGTGCTCACCGCAGTATTTTCGTTATTAACGAACTACCTGATCTACAGTCGCGTATACAGGTAGCGCTCTTCAATATTTTACAAGAAGGCGATATTCAAATTAGAGGGTTTCAATTGCGTTTAAAACTCGATTTGCAATTCATCTTCACCGCCAACCCCGAAGACTATACCAACCGAGGTTCTATTGTAACGCCGCTGAAAGATCGTATTGGCAGTCAGATTTTAACTCACTACCCCGAAACGATAGAAATTGCACGTAAAATCACTTCCCAAGAAGCGAAATTAAAGCAAGAGCAAGCTGAGCATATTGGCATTCCCGATATTGCTTTAGACCTATTGGAGCAAATTGCTTTTGAGGCGCGCGATAACGAATATGTTGACTCAAAAAGTGGGGTTTCTACCCGCTTAACTATTTCGGCCTTAGAGAACTTAATAAGCACTGCCGAACGCCGTCAGTTAATCAGCGGCTCAGCTAATACCCGCGTGCGTTTAGGCGATTTTATGGGCATTATCCCTGCCATTACGGGTAAGGTAGAATTGGTGTATGAAGGCGAGCAAGAAGGCGCAGGAATGGTGGCCGAATCGCTTATTGGTTTAGCAGTTAAAACCCTTTTCCCAAAATATTTCCCCGATTTAGATAAATTGAAAGCCAGCGACGAGCAAAGTCCTTACCGCGACCTCATCGCCTGGTTTAGCAAAAGCAATACGGTAGATTTACATTTCGACTATACCGACAGTGAATATCAAAAAGCACTGCTAGAGGTAAAACCCCTAGCCAAGCTTATTGAAACCCATCAGCCCGAAGCCAGCGAAGAAGATCAATACTTTTTAATGGAAATGGTATTATGGGCTTTAGCGGAATACTCTAAGCTGAATAAAGAACGTATCCGCGAAGGATTTAATTTCGCAGATCTGTTCGGTTCCTATTTACGCAGTGGCGAAATTTAAATAACGACTTGCTGCGCTTTCGCAGATGGATCAATAAAAAAGAGCGTCAAACTATAAGTCTGACGCTCTTCTTTATTTAATTGATAGAGAATAGGCTACAATTTCTTTGCCGCCTTCTTGGTGATCTTTTTCAAACGCTTTTGTAAATCTTCCAATAATTCGGCTGAAGCATCTTCACACATGGGAAGTAATTTAGCAGGATCCATAACGGGAATACCGCCAACCATTGCAACAGATTTATCGGATGTAGCGCCTTCATTGATGGTTACTACCTTCTTACCTTCTTTGTTCCAAATTTTAATGCGAACATAAGCTCTTACACCAGCGGTAAAAGGAACCATTTTCTTTACAAATTCGTAACCCATAGATACGAACATCACACCATCCGCTGTTTCTTTGTACATCTCCACCATCTGCATTTGGTTGCTCTTTTCATTATTAAAAAGAGACTCTTGCAAAGGCTTATAACCTTCCGCGGTTAAAAAACGCTGCAAGAATATATTTCTATCAGCATCTTCTTCTTCGTTAAAACGACCTTCATAAGCTAGATAAGCAGGGTTCTGTAAAACCTCTTCTTCTGGTAGAAGTACGAAAGGAAATTGAGGAACGAATTCTTCTTGGAAGGTTTTGTAAAAATTGTCTAGTACGGGCTGTAAATTGAAATTAGGATCTTCCATTAAGGAAGCTATTGCAGCCACGGTACCAGCCCCACCGCCTACTTCGCTAAAGCCGATATGTTTATTTACGTAAAATGTGGTTAAGGCTACTTTCTTCTCTTGCGCGAAAAGACCAGCGGTGCTAGGCGCTAAAAAGGCCAATAATACTAGTAATTTAATTGCTTTCATTTAGTTTTATTATTTGTGCCTAAATATAGATTAAAATGCCTTTGCCTAGGAATTTGGGGTGGAACTTTATCAGCTAATTTGGATGTCTTTGCCGGCTAGGCTTTTTTAGATCTTTGCCTTGTCACTTTTTACCCTGCCTCGAGCAGCAAACCTTTATCCGATTTTACTCTTCCTAATAAGGCCCCCTTTTCCTTCCTGCAAAAAATACATTTTTCCCTAATCCAAATTCCTCTCTTTTAAAACCTCTTCCAAATCGTTATTGCCTTTAGGGTTTTTAAACAATTTGTAAAGGAAAATAATAGGAATTAGCATAGGAATGAAAAATCCCAATTTCTTCTCGGGCGATAAAAGCCAAGCAACCAGTCCAAAAATGAGTATTCCCGCAAGAAAGCCAATTAATACAGCATGGAAAAGCTTTGATTTATGATGCTTCTTTTTTTCGATTAATAGTTCTTGATCGCTCAAGTCTGAAAGGGTCTTTTTATCCATGTTTTGGTGTCTTTAACGATTTTAAAGCCTTAAGAATGAAGTTACTGCTTCATTTTGGCTAAAAATAAAATTTTATCCTAAATCAAAAAAAAAATAAACGCCATTTCACAAGCTAGCCCTTAAAAAAAGAGCATCAGTTATTTTAAACTGACGCTCTAATTGAAAACGGTTTAGCCTAATTTTAAACTAAAACCCGCGCTAGGGATTGTACTGGAAAGCCCACAGGCCCTTAGGCCGAGGACTTGGAAGGGAAAGCCCGACCCGCAGCTTGCGGAGGGTAGCGCCCAAAAAAATTAAAGGGCGTGCTTTACAATTTCCGCTTCGATCGCTTGGCGTAGGTCATTGCTGATGGGCCAAAGCGGTTGACGCATATAAGGAGGAATGACTTCTAAAATGTCGAGGGCAGCCTTTACGCCACCGGGGTTTCCTTGGGCGAAAAGTAATTGGGTAACGGTAAATAAACGGTAGTGTAAACTGCGTGCTGTGGCCATTTGACCCGCTAAAGACTGGCGAATCATTTCGGTGAAAACCGCAGGAAAGGCTTGTCCGCTTACGCTGATTACGCCATCGCCACCCGCCGCGATAATGGGTAGGCTGAGATTGTCATCGCCACTTAAAACTAAAAAGCCTTCGGGACGATCTTTAATTATGGCCATAACTTGTTCTAGGTCGCCACTGGCTTCTTTTACAGCCACAATATTTTTGAAATCGTGGGCAATGCGCAAGGTGGTGGCCGCGGTTACATTAGAACCGGTGCGACCGGGCACATTGTATAAAATAAGGGGTAAGGGACTGTTTTCGCTTACCATTTTGAAGTGCTGATAAATGCCTTCTTGGGTGGGTTTGTTGTAATAAGGTGAAACCGATAAAATGGCATCTACGCCCGTAAGGTCATCGTTTTTAAGGGAGGCGACCACCGCATGAGTATCATTACCACCAATACCGTAAACAATGGGCACTCTGCCACCGGCAGCTTCCACTACTGCTTTAAGCACGTCTTGCTTTTCTTGGGCCGATAAAACAGGATTTTCACCAGTGGTTCCCATTACCACTAAATACTCTACCCCACCTTCTATACAATGGCTCACCAAGCGCTCTAAGGCATTAAAATCGATAGCAAAGCTGCTGGTAAAAGGAGTGACCAAGGCGACTCCTGTTCCTCTTAATGTTTTCATTTTACTTATTTATAAATGCTAGTAATTTCAATAATGCTGCTCTGGCAGCGGGGCCTTGCTCTTTTAGTTTAAAGTCTAATTGCAAGTCCGACCAGGGCTTTTTCTGATGGCCAAAATTAACTTTTAAAGCGGCATGACTGCCATAGCGCAGGTATTTTGCCGCGATGTGATCGCCGCTACTGAGGTCGATAAATACATCGTACTTTTTTTCGAGTGTTTTAAAGAAAACCTCGCCTTTAGGCTTTCCCCACCAGGTAGATTCTTTGGCCTTTATATACTGGGGATAAATATCCGGCGGCATCTCTTTTTCTTTAGAGGTATAAAGCGCTATGCAATCTACAAGCTTCCCTTCCCCTTTAAAAAGGGCCTCCCAAGCGCTAACCTCAGCCTGCGATAATTGAGAGTATTGGTAAAAAAGCAAATAGGACTTACTGCTTTCAAAACCCGTATACGAAGTCTGACTTTGGGCTTGTATCTTATTTAAATCGCGTTGACGATACCATTCTAATAGTCTCATTCGGCGCTGATTAAATCGTGAAATTCATTTTCATCGATAATGGTAATTCCCAAGTCTTCTGCCTTTTTGCGCTTGCTTGGCCCCATGCCTTCACCGGCGATAATGAGGCTGGTTTTGGCGGATACTGAGCCAGTGTTTTTACCACCGTGTAGTTCGATAAGGGCCTTAATTTCGTTGCGGGAATAGCGTTCGAAAGTACCAGAAATGACGATGGTTTTGCCTTCTAATTTAGCACTAGCTCCTTCCTGCTTTTCAATGGCGAATTGCAAAGGCACCGCTTGTAAACGTTGTAAAATATGGAGATGCCTTTCGTCTTTAAAGTAGCTTAATATGCTTTGCGCGATGCGCTCGCCGATTTCATTTACGTTTAATAATTCCTCGAAGCTGGCTGCCTGTAATTTTTCGAGCGTCTCGAAATGACGGGCCAGTTTCTTAGCGACGGTTTCCCCTACGTAGCGAATACCCAAACTAAAGAGCACACGCTCGAAAGGAATGGCGGTACTGGCTGCAATGCCATCAATTATATTTTGGGCCGACTTTTCCGCCATGCGGTCGAGAGGCAATAGGTCTTCCTTTTTAAGTTGGTATAAATCGGCCGCATCTTTAATTAAGGCCGCTTGCACAAATTGCTCTACTGTTTCGCCGCCCATGCCTTCTATATCCATAGCCTTGCGGCTGATGAAATGCTGAATGCGACCGCTAATTTGCGGGGGACAGCCAAGTTCATTGGGGCAATAATGCAGGGCTTCCCCTTCTTCGCGACGTAAAGGTGTATCGCATTCGGGACAGGTTTCGGTATAATGGAATGCTGGTACTTCGGGCGAACGTTTCTCAAAATTAACGCCCACTACTTTGGGAATAATTTCGCCGCCTTTCTCCACATATACGCTATCACCAATGCGCAAGTCGAGCTTAGCAATTTGGTCGGCATTGTGCAGGCTGGCGCGTTTTACCGTGGTTCCTGCCAAAGAAACTGCTTGTAAATTGGCTACGGGAGTAATAGCGCCGGTGCGACCTACCTGGTAAGTGATACTTTCTAAAATGGTTTCTTGTTGTTCGGCTTTAAACTTATAGGCTATGGCCCAACGCGGACTTTTGGCGGTGAAACCCAAACGATCTTGCAGGCGGTAATCATTTACCTTTATTACAATACCGTCAATTTCAAAGGGTAAATTATGGCGCTCTTTGTCCCAATAATTAATGAAATTAAAAATGCCTTCCGCATCTTTTGCTTTTTCGATGTAACGCTTAGCGGGTGAAGGAATTTTAAATCCCCAATCGGCCGTGGCAAGCACCGCGTCGTAATGATTGGTAAAGAGGCGTTGTTCAAGCATCACATAATACAAGAAACAGTCGAGGGGACGCTCGGCCACCAGTTTTGAGTCTTGCATTTTAAGCGAACCCGAGGCGGAGTTTCGTGGATTGGCGAAAGCTTCGAGGCCTTCTTCAATGCGGCTTTGATTTAAAGCAGCAAAGCCCGCTAGGGGCATAAAAACCTCGCCTCTAATTTCAAATTCCTCTGGGAAGTCATTGCCGCGCAAACGCAAGGGAATGGTGGCAATGGTTTTAATATTGTTGGTGATTTCATCGCCTTTACTACCATCGCCGCGGGTTAAAGCTTGCACCAGCTCGCCATTTTCGTAGCGAATACTAATCGCGGCACCGTCGTATTTTAGCTCACAGACAAAATCAATTTCCTCTTCGGGAATCAATTTCTGAATGCGTTGAATGTATTCCTCTAGCTCTTCGCGGCTGTAGGTATTGCTAAGCGAGAGCATGGGGTATTTATGCTGCTTGGTGGGAAAGTCCTTAGTAATATCGCCTCCTACTCTTTTGGTGGGTGAATTGGGATCATTGAATTGCGGATACTCCTTTTCGAGTTTTTGTAATTCCTCCAGTTTCTGATCAAAATCGTAATCCGATATTTCGGGCGCATCGAGTATATAGTACTGATGATTATGGTGTTCTAGCTCCTTACGAAGGGCTAAAATTTGGGCCTGTGCGCTTTCCGTATTCATAGCTTCAAATTTAAAGGCTTCGCGCAGATTAAATTGCTAAAAATGCAGATTTTGTTAACAGCGCTAAGCGCCTATTTTTATGGTTCAAGGTTTAGATGAGAGCCGCCATTATTTTGGAAAAAGGATGGGAATAAGGATGTGCACCGATCCATGCGCATTATTAATGTACGTTCTCTAGAAAGTTTTAAAACAGCGGACCCAAAAAATCATGTCACCCCTAAGGGGGTTGTATGTCCTTTTTATACCTTTTCTATAATCATGTCATCCCTACGGGATTGATTTTGAATTATAATGTAAAACCTTATCGGAATTTGTTTAGCTCTGTTACAAAAGTCCCAGCGGGACGACATCTAGGTAGAAAACCGAAATCAACAAAAAGACAAGCGCCGTTTGCTTTTCGATGGATACTACCGAGAATCCGCAGCTGCCGTAGCTCCTTTATTGCATGCAGCTACCTTTGAATTCCTTCTAATTTCTCTCAGCGTCATCCACTTCCTTTCTCACCGAATTGCAATTGAAAACAAAAACGACTTTAACCATTAAAAAATCAATTATTCTTAGCTTTTTAACAATTGTTGAATGCTGAAATCTTGCTCGTAATTACAGGCTTTTATATGATCTTGCTCGCGTTTACCACTGCGGCTGTCGCCAAAGGCCCAGCGCTTTTTACGTTTTTCACTATTGTAGTATTCTTCGCTGCGGTACCAATAATGGTTGAGGCGTAAAACTTCATGTTGGATTTGCGGATCTTTAGGCGAATATTCCTTTCCATTGGCATAAACCACTTTACTTGCGCCTCTGCGAAAGGGTAAATGGGGTCCTTCTAAAAAGCCAAAACTATTGGCTAGATAAAGAATCGGTTTGCCCATTTTATGCTCGCCTAAGCTAGCGTGAGCGCGCCAGGTCAGCTGATTTAACATGGGTTTCTCTGCATTCAGCTGGGCTAAATTACTGGTGCCAAACATTAACCAGTTGACAAAAATGGCAGCGATATTTTGTCCTTTAAATTGAGATAAAAGTGCTCGAACCTTTTTCCCTGCAGGATTGAATAAAAACTCATCTATATCAATAATAGCAACCCAAGCATGCTTGCCTTCGGCTAAAGCAATCACCTTTAAAAGGCGGTTGAGCTCTTGGGCTTGCAAGCGCGTGTTCATCCCTCCACTGCGAGTTTTATGCAAATACACTTGTCCTGACTTAAGGTAAGGCGCCAAAACCTCAGCATAATGGTCATCGCTAAAATTATCGGCCAAATAAAACCGTTGTACGCCTTGGGCCAGATGGAAGTCGAGCCACTCTTTTAAATAAGGAGCTTCATTTTTAAAGACGGCCGCAACAAAAAGAGGCGCCTCCTCTACTTCCAGGAAGGAAAAGAGTGAGGCCCATATTTCTTTTAACTTATAGAGCAGCTTAAGCCACAAATCTATTGGTCTTTTAAAAGTCTGCGATACTTGATGCGAGTGGGCTGATGATCGCCCAAGCGTTTTTTCTTATTCTCTTCGTAATCGCTAAAACCACCTTCAAAATAGTACACATTCGAATCGCCTTCAAAGGCTAAAATATGCGTACAAACGCGGTCTAAGAACCAACGGTCGTGACTAATAATTACGGCACAGCCAGCGAAGTTATCCAAGGCTTCTTCCAAAGCCCTTAAAGTATTCACATCTAAATCGTTGGTGGGCTCATCTAGTAATAGAACGTTTCCACCTTCTTTTAGCGCCATCGATAAATGCAAGCGGTTACGCTCACCCCCCGAAAGACTGCCAACTTTTTTACTTTGCTCAGAACCAGCAAAATTGAAACGACTCAAATAAGCACGCGCATTAATTTTTCTATCGCCCACCATAATTTCTTCGTCGCCTTGGGAGATTACCTCGTAAATCGTTTTTTCGGGCAATAAAGCCTCATGACTTTGATCGACATAGGAAATCTTCACAGTTTCTCCCACTTTAAACTCACCGGCATCGGGCTGTTGCTGATCCATGATCATGCGGAAGATGGTCGTTTTACCGGCACCGTTTGGTCCAATAATTCCCACAATTCCGGCAGGTGGTAAATCAAACTCGAGGTTATCGTAAAGAAGCTTATCGCCAAAACCTTTTTTAACGCCTTTGGCTTCAATAACATTGGTGCCTAAACGCGGACCATTGGGAATAAAAATCTCCAATTTATCCTCTCTACTTTTTTGCTCTTCGCTTAGTAATTGGTTGTAGTTATTCAAACGCGCTTTTCCTTTGGCTTGACGGCCTTTCGGGCTCATGCGTACCCAATCTAACTCTCGTTCTAAAGTTTTACGACGCTTGCTTTCTTGCTTTTCTTCTTGCTTCAAGCGCTTCGATTTTTGGTCGAGCCAAGAGCTGTAATTCCCTTTCCACGGAATTCCTTCCCCACGGTCTAGTTCTAAAATCCACCCAGCTACATTATCTAAGAAATAACGGTCGTGCGTTACGGCGATTACCGTTCCTTTATACTGCTGCAGATGCTGCTCTAACCAAAGGACCGATTCGGCATCTAAGTGGTTGGTAGGCTCATCGAGTAATAAGATTTCCGGTTGTTGAATTAACAAACGGCAAAGCGCCACACGACGACGTTCTCCTCCTGAAAGGACAGAAATCGGAGTATCGGGCTCAGGGCAGCGCAGAGCGTCCATAGCGCGATTGAGAACTGTATCCAATTCCCAAGCATTTGTGGCATCGATCTTATCCTGTAAATCAGCCTGACGGGCCATTAACTTTTCCATTTTGTCGGGGTTTTCGTAAACCTCCGGCAAACCGAAGTCGTCGTTAATTTTATTGTACTCTTCTAAAATAGCAACCGTTTCCGCGGCGCCTTCTTTTACGATATCAATTACTGTTTTTGTTTCATCCAACTGCGGCTCTTGCTCTAGGTAACCTACTTTGTATCCAGGAGAGAATACTACATCCCCTTGGTAGTTTTTCTCAATGCCAGCAATAATTTTAAGAAGGGTAGACTTACCACTTCCGTTCAAACCAAGAATACCGATCTTCGCTCCATAAAAGAAGCTCAAATAAATATTTTTAAGTACCGTTTTGTTATTTTGCGAGTAGGTTTTGGTGAGCCCACTCATTGAAAAAATTACCTTATTATCTTCAGACATACCTCTTTGAAAAATATTAAATCAATTAAACTGAACCCTTGCCGATTGGCGCTATTGGGCTTCAAAGATAAGCAGAGTAAGTGTTTTCACTACTATCTTTTGGTAGCATTCTTTAGTATGCTTTCTCCCCTCAGTGCACAGCAATATATCGACGGCTGGGTCCTAGACGGCAAGACCAAAGAAACCGTACCTGGCGTGCATGTTATTAATAAGAGCACCTTAAAAGGAACTACCACCGATGGTGATGGTTATTTTTCGCTTAAGCTAGAACGGGGCGATACAATAATCTTCTCCAACATTGCGTACAAGTACTTCTACTTTATCTACTCCGATAGCACGGTGGTACTGAATGAGGTGGTTATTAAGATGGAAGAACAAAACTACTTATTAGACGAAGTGAGCGTTTTTAGCTACACTTTAACTACCAATAAACCAAAGGAAATGCCGCTGCGCAAACCTTCCATCCCCAGCAATGATCAAATTCGAGATCCCGAATTAATTGCCGCTGGCATTAACAATCCCGCCGAATTCCTCTATAATTTGTTTGGTTCAAAGCCGAAGCAATTAAGAAAGTTGGCCGAATTAAAAGCCGAGGACGCTTATCGCGACAAGCTAGAAGAATCCAATAACAGAACCGCAGTGGTACGTCTTACTGGGCTTTCGCAAAAGGAACTTGAAGCCTTTATGTTTTATTGCAAATTTGCCTTGGTAAACATGAACATCCTCAATGACTATGAGTTCCTTTTATCCGTGCAAGCATGCTATCGCCAGTATGTTAAGGAGCGAGAATTGGACGATTTTTTAGATCAATTCGACTGATTAGGTTAGAGATAGCTGAATTTTTAGTAATTTAGTTATACCACCAAATCTCTTACCCATGAAACTCGAATTATTAAAATCACGTGTTTTAAACTCTTTCATTGAGTTTTGCGGCAACAATCTTCAATACGAAATTAAAGCCGCCCAATTAGTGAAACTCCTAAAAGAAAAGAACTTAGTTTTAAGTAAAGCAAGCGAAAAACGCGAATTAGGTCTCGCTGTTCTTGATGAAGTCCCTAATCTTGTGATAGGCCTTTCTCGGTCGCGCACTAAGCTAATTTCGGTTGAAGGCCATTGTTTAAATAATGTCGATTGTTTTATTAAGGATATAGAGAATCATCTCCCTTATCTACGACAAGTTAAGGCACTAAGCGCTTAGGGAATTCATTCTTCTTCTCATAATTGAAACTGTAACGCAGGTGCTCTTGGGCCTTGGGTAACAGTTTCAATATTTCCATTTGCTCTACTTTTATCTGTACCAGGGCAAAATTTAGCTTGTCACTGCTAGACTTTAATGCTGCGTCATAGTCACTACCCGGAGCTAAAAGGCTAGAGTAATCGCGCCATTGATGTTCTTTTAACCCGCTTTTGGCAGACTGATATAATTCTCCACTTTGCCATACTTCTGCTTTTGCAGTAAAGCGTAATTGTAGCAATTCTCTAGGACTATAAGCTAGTACTTGACAAAACTGATTTTTCTGCCACTGCTTTATTTTGGGACTGCGAGCGTCAGTATAAAAATAAAGGCTTTTAGTTTTATGCTCTACCGCTCGTAAAATCATCGTGCGCACTTGTGGTCGTAAATTTTCATCCACGCTCGAAACTACCATTCTTTGCAGTTCCTTAGATTCCTCTGTATGCTCTTTTAAGATTTTCCAAATTATCTGGTCGTCTTCGAAATTAATATCCCGCATATTATAGATTACTTCTCCTGTTTTTGCTTCCTGCCGCTGGTATAAGCTAAATTTAGCCCTTAATCGGAGTACATATTTCAATTAAAAAGCCATTATTATCTCTCAAATAACCCACTTTCTGTCCCCAAGGTTTATCGAGAATGGACTGGTATATACTAGCGCCAGCATCAACGGCGCGTTTAAAATCATCTTCAATGTCTTCACTCGTAAAGGCCAGCTCAATTCCCACAGGCTTTTTTGAAAGTTCCATTATTTCAATACCCTGCTTAAAATTTGCCGCGCCCAATTCCAAGGAAGCAAAGGCTATGGTAGTTTCGCCCGATTCTAGTTCGGCATAATCGTTTTCTGGGGTGATGAATTTCATACTAAAGCCAAAGGCCTTCTCATAAAACGCAATGGTTTCATCCACCTTTTCTACGTAAAGTATGGTGTAAGCGTATTTCATATTGTGGGGTATTTTCTATTAATGGGCAAGCTAACCATAAAAAGCACGGTGCTCTAAAAACAGGACTGCTAAAACTTGAGCGCTAATTTTAGCTTGCCAACTAGTTAAAGCGATTATTTTTGCGCCTCTATGCAAGAAGAGCACGAGAAATATTTACGCCGATGTTTGCAATTGGCGCAACAGGGAGCGAGCAGCGCTAGCCCCAACCCTATGGTAGGCTCAGTTATTGTTTATCAAGGGAAAATAATTGGCGAAGGCTGGCATCAACAGGCAGGTAAAGCTCATGCCGAGGTAAATGCTATTGCCAATGTTACTAATAAAGAACTTCTTAAAAAAGCCACTCTTTACGTAAATCTAGAGCCTTGCTCGCACCAAGGCCGCACACCACCATGTTCCAATCTTATTATTGAGATGCAAATTCCCAAAGTGGTAATTGGCTGTCGCGATGCCAATAGTTTGGTAAATGGTCGAGGCATCGCTAAGCTAAAAAATGCTGGCATTGAGGTTATTGAAAATATTCTTAAAGACGAATCCGAATTCCTTAACCGTCGTTTTTTTACTTTTCACGCCCAACAAAGACCATATATTTTATTAAAATGGGCACAAAGTAAAGATGGCTTTCTAGATATTAATCGCCAAGCCCAGCAAAAAGGCATGCATTGGATTAGCAGTCCTGAAACCCGCCCCTTTGTACACCGCGAGCGCAGCGAAGTTGATGGCATTTTAGTGGGAGCTAATACCATTATTAACGACAACCCCCATTTAGGCATTAGTGAATTCCCAGCGCAGAAAAAACTTTGGCGAATTATAATTGACCTACAAGGGCGAGTAGAGCCCCAGTCCCAAGTTTTTAGAGATCCACATTTTATCTACTTTTCTGGCGCTAAGCGAGAAGTAGAAACACATATAATCAATACCGAAAATCCGCTGCCAGAAATTCTTAAGATACTTCACCAAAAGGATATTCTGAGTATCATGGTAGAAGGTGGCGCCTATACCTTACAACAATTTATTAGCGCCAAGCTTTGGGATGAAGCACTTCTTATTACCGGGCCTCAGTCCTTAAATCAAGGTTTGGCCGCCCCCAAGATTAATGGCGTAATTAGCGAAGACTACTACTTAAAACAGGATCGTATCCAAAGACTATTACCCTTATGATTTGGATAGTATTGAGCATATGTAGCTCCATTTTAATCTTTGTGGTTTTCACTTACCTCAAAAAATTCTCCATCGATAACCTACAAGCTATTTTGGTTAATTACCTCGTGGCTTTCAGTATTGGTCAAGCCCAGATGGGGTTTTCTAAACCGCTTGCAGCTATTATAGAGCAAGATTGGATTAGCTCGGTATTAATTTTGGGTATTCTCTTTATCACCCTCTTTAACTTAATGGCCTGGGTTAGTCAGAATTTCGGCCTAACCACCGTTAGTATCGCCGTAAAAATGTCGGTGATGGTTCCCATAAGTTTTGGCATCTTCTATTACAATGAAAGTGCCTCAGCCTTAAAAATTAGCGCTATAATTCTAGCCCTATTGGCGGTTTGGATGTCAACTTACAAGCCCGCAAGAATCAAGTCCAATCCGCTTTCCATAATTTTACCAATACTACTCTTTCTCGGTTCAGGCTTTCTTGATTCTTTTTTAAAATACAATCAACAAGAGCTTGTACCCGCTGAAGATCAAGCTTGGTTTGCAAGCAGTATTTTTGGTTTCGCCGCTATTTTTGGCCTTATTGCAATAATTTATCGTTATTTTAAAATGCATGTACCCCTGCAATTTAAAGCCATCATCGGAGGCATTGCCCTGGGAATCCCTAATTATGGGAGCATCTACTTCCTGCTGCGCGCGCTCGATAGTCCCGGTTTGGAAAGCTCTAGTCTTTTTGCTATAAATAATGTTGGTATCGTAGCCTTATCCTCACTTTTAGGCTATTTCGCCTTTAAAGAAAAACTGAGCCCCCTTAATATTGCGGGAATAATAGTAGCCATTATTTCCATCTTGCTTATAACTGTCGTTTTATGATTCAAGAAGCGATAGAAGGCGATCATTATCAAAGCATTAGCACTAATGGCGAAGCACTTTTTAAAGACAAAGGCTCCAAATTTTTCGCTTTCGCTAGATGCGTAAAAAGCCTAGACGAATTTCAAAGCTTTTTAGAGGATTTGAAAAGCCAATATCACGATGCAAGGCACTTTTGCTATGCCTATCGCTTTCAACCCAAAAAGCCAGAGGTTCGCATAAATGATGACGGCGAACCCGCTCACTCGGCAGGCACGCCCATCTTCAATGCTATTTTAAGCGCCGAACTTTGGGATATTGCGGTGGTGGTGGTACGCTATTTCGGTGGTACTAAATTGGGCGTTCCTGGACTTATAAATGCTTATCGCGAATCTGCTGTAGAAGCGCTTCAAAATTGCCAACGAATTGATATATATTTATACCGTTATCACGAATTGCGTTTTCCCTACTCAGCTATGGCTGAAGTAATGAATATTCTTCATCAAAGTTTATTTGAAATTATTTCAGAAACTATGGATAAAGATGCAGGCTATATAATACGTTGCCGTGAAAGCAAATTGAACATTGCTCTTGAACAAATAAAAAACCTCTACCAAGGTGAATTAAAGGAAATTGACCCATGAGAAAACAATCAATTTTAATCGCTCTTATAAGCATTAGCTTCGTTTTGAGTGCCCAAAACAATAAGAAAGAAAATAATATCATAGACCTACATCACGCACCGCTTTATGTTTCGGTTTCCCTAGATGCGCAGCAATCAGGTCTTTCGCTTTTAGAAGAAAAAATGGCCCATGTAGGTATTAATTTTAAGCAAACCAAGGTATTAAACAGCGCGGCAGGGCGACACTTTTTTTACCAAATAGAAAAAGATAACATCCCTTTTTATGGCCAAAAAGCGGCTATACACGACTATCCAAATGGATTCGCAACGGTTCAATATCCTATTCTTAGCACTAATTATAGGGGTGATTTTAGCTCGAGTATCGATTTAGAAATGCTCAAAGGCGATTTAAAAGCCGAGCGCTTTAGTAGTGAACCTATCTACTGGGCTAATCAAAATAGCAATTTTAAAGCACTCCGCACTGACTTTTTTGGTCATGATGGTTTGCATTATGTATTGATTAGTGCCGACGATGAAATTTTGGTTTTAGAAGATCAAAGACTGTATTTCCAGGGAGTAGATAGTACTTGTACGGCGAATGTTTTTGCGCCCGATCCGCTTAGTACTGCCAATGTTAATTACGGGGGATCATATGTAGATAATAATGATGGCCCCATGCCAATACTGGACTTAGAAAGACAGAATATCACTTTCAAAGCCGATTATAGTAATGGTACTTTCCGATTGGAAAATGCGGATCTAAAAATTTCCGATTTCAGCTCCCCCTCTATTGCGCCGCTTACACAAAGTAGCCCTAATTTTAATCTTACCCGCGATAAAGACGGGTTTGAAGACGTAAATGCTTTTGCCCATTTATCTATTTTCAAAAACTACATAGACAGTTTAGGCTTCAGCTCTATACCCGGTAATTTAATAGAAATAGATGTGCACGCCCTAAGTGATGCCGACCAAAGCTTTTTCACCAGCAGTGACTGGAAAATTTACATGGGTGAAGGTGGTGTTGATGATGCAGAAGACGTAGATGTGGTAATTCATGAATACATTCACGCCGTAGTTTTTGGAGCCGCTGCAAATAGCAATAGAATCAATGAACGCGCTGGCATGGAAGAAGCTATTTGTGATTATTTCGCCCTCAGCTATTCTAACAAATACACCACCAATCAATCCGATCGAATTTTTAATTGGGATGGTCATAATGTGTTTTGGCCGGGCCGCGATGCAACTAGTACAAAGGACTATCAAACCGTAAGTTTTGCGGGTAATATTTATACCAATACCGATCTGATGGTGAGCTGCTTGCGCGAGATACTCTTCAATACCAGCCGTGCGACTAGTGATCAAATTATTTTAGAAGCACTCTTCAGTTTGCAAGGAAGCAGTACCTACCGAGATTTCGCGATTATGATAATTAACGCAGACCAAGTATTAAACAATGGTGCTAATTATAATATCATCAAAGATGCCTTTGTGAGGAGGAATGTTTTAGACAGCGATTTTAGCTTAGATGAATCCATTGAATCAAAGAGTTCTATTTCTTTATACAATTCTTTGGCATTCGCTTCAGGCGGAAGCCTATTTATTAAAAGCGTAGAAGCTTTACAGTCGTATCAAATCTTAAGTTTAGATGGAAAGTTAATACAAGCAGGCGAACTTAACGGTTTAGAAAGGGAATTAGCAGCACCGAATCTTAAAACTGGTTTATACCTTATTATTATTCAAACCTCTTCAAGCACCGAAAGCTTTAAAGTTTTCAGGAACTAAATTTGGCTTCAATAGCATTTATAAGAGAGTGGGGAGCCCGACAAGGTTTCCCACTTTTTATATCCACAAAAACCAATTCTACCTTTCCGATGGTTAATAATTTGCCTGCTTCATTATAAATTTCATGCTCAAAAGTGATTCTGGTTTTCGGCATTTCGGAAATACAAGTTTTGATAAGTAGTAAGTCATCGTACTTGGCTGGGGCAATATATTTCACTTCCAATTTCAAAACCGGTAGCATCACTCCTTCCTCTTCAATTTTTTTATAACTTAAACCTAAGGCTCTCAGGGCCTCAACCCTTGCCACCTCAAAATATTGAGGATAATTACCATAATAAACGAACGACATTTGGTCGGTTTCTGCATAGCGAACGCGAAGACTTGTTTCTGAAAAATACATTTTCTTATTCCCTGATTTTTAAGCTCTTTACCACATTTAATGCGGGATACAGAGCGATTAGGCTTGGCTTAATTTCCGACAAATAAACTAGATAGTCAATACCAATTTCATTTTTTTTATCACTTTTTTCTCCACACTTTTGTGGGCCGCTAGGAGGAGGTGTGCCAAGGCACATATATTGTTGACTGAGGGGTTAAAACAGGGAAGTAATTAAAAATTTAGGCGTAAGAATGGAATTGACTGCAAAAACGGTTTGGGATAATTGTCTCATATACATAAAAGATAATATCTCATCCCAGAGCTTTAAAACTTGGTTTTTGCCTATCAAGCCACTAAAACTTAAAGATAAGGTACTTAGCATACAGGTACCGAGTAAGTTCTTCTACGAATGGTTAGAGGAAAACTATATTAAGTTGTTAAAAAGTGCAATTAGTAAAGAGTTGGGTGAAGATGCTAAATTGGTTTATAGCATCGTAATGGAAAACACCTACGGCAATGCTAACCCCATAACGGTTAAAATACCAAGTAGCAACCGCGGTAGCATCAAGAATCCCAAAATTAACATGCCACTTGAAATTGGCGAAAACAGTGTTAAAAACCCGTTCATTATCCCAGGTCTGCGTAAAGTTCATGTAGAATCGCAGTTAAACCCCAATTACACTTTCGACAATTTTGTGGAAGGCGATTGCAACCGATTGGCCCGTTCTGCAGGATTCGCCGTTTCTAAAAAGCCCGGTGGAACTTCTTTTAACCCCCTGCTTTTATATGGTGGTAATGGCTTAGGTAAAACCCACCTTGCCCACTCTATCGGTATCGAAATTAAAGATCGCTATCCCGAAAAAACAGTTTTGTACGTATCTGCTGAAAAGTTCCAACAGCAATTTATCGAAGCAGTACGCACGAACAACAAAAATGATTTTTTGCATTTCTACCAAATGATAGATGTACTTATCGTTGATGATGTACATTCCTTTGCTGGTAAAGAAGGAACCCAAAGCGCCTTTTTTGAAGTGTTTAATCACCTTCACCAACATAGTAAGCAAGTTATACTAACCTCCGATCGTGCCCCCGTAGATTTACAGGGTATGGAGCAAAGATTGCTTTCCCGCTTTAAATGGGGTTTAAGTGCCGATTTACAAGTTCCTGATTTAGAAACTCGTATCGCCATTCTCAACCAAAAACTATACAACGACGGGGTAGAAATGCCGGTTGATGTAATCGAATATTTAGCCTACAGCATTAATTCCAACGTTCGCGAACTTGAGGGAGCCTTAATTTCTCTCTTAGCCCAGTCTTCTTTAAATAAGAAGAAAATAACAGTGGAGTTAGCGAAGCAGATGATTGATAAGTTTGTTAAAAACACCACTCGCGAAATTAGCATCGACTACATTCAAAAAGTGATTTGCGATTACTTTGATATGCCTATTGATCTTTTGAAATCTAAAACTCGTAAAAGAGAAATTGTTCAGGCCCGACAATTAGCAATGTACTTCTCGAAACAGCTTACCAAAAATTCTTTAGCCAGCATTGGTGCTCAATGCGGAAATAAAGATCATGCGACGGTATTACATGCCTGCAGAACGGTTAATAACCTAACAGAAACCGATAAAAGGTTCCGCACTTACGTAGATGACTTGCGGAAAAAATTAACACTAAAGTAAATAGACTTCATTGTTTTGATGGTCCATCCTAATTTAGTAATTTCCGTCAAATTAATCCTATTAAGGGTATGGCAGAGGAATTAAAAAGTATTTGGATTGTAGACGATGATTTAATTGCTCGAATGTTAATAAAAAAGCGCCTAGAAAAAGAAAGCTTTAGTCAAACTATTATCGAATTCGAAAATGGACAGGAGGCCTTTGATGCCTATCTGAAGCTAGAGGGAAAAGCGGAAGAACCGGAATTAATTCTATTAGATTTAAATATGCCGGTGATGGATGGTTGGACTTTTTTAGATTCGATAGCGAAACAAAGCTCCGAAAGTGATTCTTTGCCCTCTGTAGCGATTCTTACCTCCTCTATTGATCAGGAAGATCGTGATCAAGCCAAGCAGTACTCTAATGTTATTTCCTTCCTTAAAAAGCCGCTAGACCTTAATGTTCTAAAAGAGGATTTTAAAAAGTGGAAATCCTAAGTGAAATCTACTAAAAATACTGTTCCTCCCTTTTGGATTGTAAACTTCGGAGTGAAAATCGATGTAATTCCTATAACCAATTACTCGGAGCTTACAGATTTTAACCAAATTCCTTCGCCACTTTCAGAGCAAACTGAATTAATTATACTTCTTGATCATCAATACTTTAGCAAGTATCAATCCTTAAACCACACAAACTACAAGTTAATTTTAGTTTGTGCCGCCAATCAAATTCCGCCATCTAAATTATTTCAGGAGGCAAGCTATTGCTTAAAGCAAGATGATACCAAACTTCTTCTCGATCTACTTCAGCCTTACCTCCTGCAAATTAATAGTGAAACAAGAGAGGCGCCCAGGCAATTACATCTGATATGTGATGAAGATGGAGCAATTATTTATAACAACAAAAGTATCTTCAATTTCTTTAATCTCCCTGTAGGACAAAAACTTACTAAGTTTTCGGATATTCCCATTAAGTTTCGCTTTGGAGAGTTAAAATCTTTTGAGCCGGTAGAAGGTCTTTTAAAATTTGATCAGATCCATCGATGGCTCAGTCTGCGCTCTACCAAAAAGGTAGATGTTTTTAGAGTTTACCTCGATAAAACTATAAATGCTGAAGGGGGTAAAACCCATCACACCTTTAATTTCAACTTATGGCCCGAAAAAAGTCAATTAGAAGAAAGTTACAAAGCCAATGTAAACGCCTTTACAAGCCTACTAGAAGAGAGTTTTGATGCTATCTTAATTTCCGATAGTTCACGAATTATTAAATACGCCAGCCCGGGTATTACTCGCCTTACTGGCTATAGTCCAGAGGAATTAATCGGATTAGATACCGCCGATTTCACCTTGCCAGAAGATGCAATTAAAAGTCACTCTGTAATAGCACAGGTACGTGAATATAAAAAGGAAAGAGTAACCGTCCAACACCGTATTCGTCACAAAAACGGAAGCTATATTTGGATAGAAGTAATTGTTGCCGATCGACGCAATACCCCCGGTATCGATGGTATTGTTTCCAGCGTTCGGGACATTAATGCAGAAAAGCTAAGTCGCCTTGCTTTAGAAGAAGGTAAACTTCGCTTTGAACTAGCCAGTAGAGCCTCTAAAGATGTTCTTTGGGATCTTGATTGCAAGACCAATAGAATTGAATGGGGCGAAAATGTAGAAGCCGTATTCGGATGGAAAGCAGAAGAGCTTGATTCCGTTGACAAATGGATGTCTAAAATTCCTAGTAAGCACCAGCGCCACATTAATAAAAGTTTTGACCTTGCCTTTAAAAGTGATGACGATTTTTGGTCTTGCCGTTACGACTTCCAATCTAAAAACGGAAACTTTGCGGCCATCGAAGATCGTGGCTATCTTTTAAGGGATAAAGACGGTAGTGTTTATCGCCTTATCGGTGCAATGCACGATAATACCAACGCTAAGCTTTTTGAAAACCAATTAAGCAAAGGAGAAGAAAAGTTTCGACGTCTTTTCGAAGAGTCTTTAATTGGTGTATCCCTAATTAGGCTAGAAGATTTTCTATGCTTAGACGGCAACCAAGCTTTACTAAATATATTGGGCTACCGCCGTGAAGAATTACTGAAAATGTCGCTGCTTGAACTTATTCCCGAAGAAAGCAAGGATTTCTTTTACCAAGAAATGGGTATTCTAAAGAAAAGTGAAGGGGCGATTAGTTTTCAATTAGACTTTATCCGTAAAGATCAAAGCATTATCAAAGTGGCCCTCTCTTCTTTTACTACTGAAGAAGAAAATAATGAAACAAGTGCCTGGATGCACATTTTAGATTTATCTCCAATCATAGAGTCCAGCGTTGCTTTAAAAGCTGCCGAAAATCGATTCAGAAGCTATATTGAAAAGTCGAGCGATGTTTTCGTTACCCTCAATGAGCAGTCTATCTACGAGTACGTTTCACCCAATATTTCGAAACTTCTGGGCTACCAACCTTCCGAAGTTATAGGCTTGCATAATTTCGATCTTATTCACCCTGATGATCACGAAACTGTAGTAAAAGCCTACTCGGAAGCGGATGGTCAAATTGGTAAAGTAACACGATCCATTTTTAGAGGTTTACACAAAAATGGCTCTACTCGCTGGGTGGAAGCAAATGGCAAGATAGAGCATACGGATCAAGGACTAAAGGCCTTTATTAATATTCGTGATATTGAAAAAGAACATCAAAATGAGGAAGAGCTCAGAAGACTTTCTTTAGTTGCTAATAAAACGGAAAATGCAGTCATCATTACCGATGAAAAACTCGCGGTCATTTGGGTCAATAAAAGCTTCGAAGACTTGAGTGGATTTACACTTCAAGAAAGCCTTAATGAAGTTATAAGCACTAAACTTTTCTCAAAAAAGGTTGCACAAAACTTAGAAACAGAAATTGAAAAAGGCAAGTCCTTAAAGCTGGAGCGCAAAGGCAGGCATAAACTTGGTAAAAAGTTTTGGCTAGACTTAAACATAACGCCTGTTTACAATTCTGATGGTTTGTTGCAGAACTATATTTTTATTGCTACTGACATCTCCAATAAGCGAAAACAGAACAAACAAATTCAGCAAAATTTAAGGCTGATTAATGAGCAAAACAATCGCTTAAAATCATTTGCCCATATTAGCTCGCATAGTTTTTTAGCCCATTGCCAAAACATTGAGGCATTGGCTAATGAACTAAAGAGAAGTAACCACCAAATGATTCAATCTGAATTGGTGCAGATCTTAAACGAAACCACGCGCAGCTTAAGTGCATCCCTGGCTAGCTTCCAATCGATATTAAAAACCGAGAGTCAAGACCCTGAAAGTTTAGAAGAGCTGAATGTATCCGAATTTGTAGAAAAAGCCAAAAAATTGTTAGCGCACGACATTATTGTTAAGCTAGCAAATATTGAATATCAAGGAGACCCGCTTTTCAGTGTGCGTTATTTCCCTGCTTATTTAGAGGATGCCTTTTACACTATTTTTGCACAAGCCTTAGCCGAAAGCAAATCAGAAGGCATAGATTTAGTTATAAAGAGTCGTAAAGAAGCTTCATTCAAAGTAATTGAACTTGATTTGCCTATTGCTTTAAGGAAAAAGAAAAAACATTCTCCTTCCAAAGACTCTTCCCTACTCTTTAGCTTTTCTGAAAGTATCGATCTCATTAAAGGTCAGCTACATAAAAACGGAGGTGGGCTAAAGCTTCAGCCGAAAGATAATTTTGGAATGCTTCTATCTTTTTACTTCAAAGATTCTGACTAAATTGAAAACCTAAAGCAATTCTTGTGAAAAAAATATTGATGGTTTGTTTAGGAAATATCTGTCGTTCCCCCTTAGCGGAAGGATTACTGCGGACTAAGGTTAATCCTAAAATGGTGGAGGTAGATAGTGCGGGAACCGCAGCTTATCATATTGGCGAAGCGCCCGATATCCGAACTATAATGCACGCTCGGAAAAAAGGATTAGATATCAGCAAATTTGTAGGACGTAAGTTTAGCGTTGAAGACTTTGATGCCTTCGATTATATATTTGTAATGGATCATTCAAATCTTCATAATGTAAAATCGCTCGCTCGTAATCAAAACGATCTTGATAAGGTGGATCTCATTCTTAACCAAATTAGCCCTACAGGCAATCAAGATGTACCCGACCCCTACTATGGCGGTGAAGAAGGCTTTGAGCAAGTTTATCGTTTACTAGACGCATCCACCCAAATTATAGCAGAAAAAATAGATAATGGAACACTCTGATTCACCTGGAAAGCTTTATTTAATTCCCTCCTTAATGGGAGAAGTAGAACCTTTGGAGGTTTTGCCTTTAGCCGTAAAAAAGGTTCTGGATCTATGTGATCATTATATTGTTGAAAACGAAAAAACGGCTCGAGCCTTCATTAAAAGGGTCTTCCCAGCTAAAAACCAAGCCGATTTAGTTTTTTATGTAACTAATAAATTCAGCGACCCTCTAGACTATCCGTCTTATCTAGAACCATGTTTAAGAGGTGAACACATGGGGGTAATATCGGAGGCGGGAGCGCCTGGCATTGCAGACCCTGGAGCTGAAATTGTAAATATTGCCTACTCCAAACACATCAGAGTAATTCCTTTGGTAGGACCGTCTTCCATCTTTATGGCGATGATGGCTAGTGGAATGAATGGACAAAACTTCGCCTTTGTAGGCTATTTAGAATTGGATTCTGCCGAAAGAAAAAAGAAGATTAGATATTTAGAAAGCCTCAGCCGTAAAACAGGCCAAAGTCAAATCTTTATGGAAACTCCTTACCGCAATGAAAAGCTATTTGATGATTTGATGAGTAATTGCCAGCCCCAAACACGCTTATGCATCGCTCGGGAAGTGAGTTTGGCCAGCGAATTTATCAAATCAATGACTATTCAAGAATGGAAAAAGAACAAACCTGACCTAGAAAAAAAGCCAAGCATATTTATAATTGATGCCCGTTAATTTTTTAATCGATTAAGAACTTAGCGAGTACCCTTCTTAACTCGGAGAGTTCTATGGGTTTGCTAAGAAAATCGTTCATTCCTGCTAGTAATACACGTTCACGTGACTCTTTAAACGCATCCGCCGTAAGAGCGACAACTGGAGTAGGGTCTTTAATTAAAAGAGCCTCCCGTTTACGCCATAATTCTATAGCGGTAATACCATCCATAATTGGCATTTGTACATCAAAAAAGGCCAAGTCGAAAGATTCCGTTTCTAAAGCATTAAGAGCTTCGGCGCCATTTTCCACAAAGAGTATAGAAGGGTTCCAACGCTCGAGCATTTTACGCAAAACCAATTGATTCATCAAATTGTCTTCTGCCACCAATAAGCGTTTGGTACTTATGCTATCAAAATTTTTCGACCATTGCGCATTATCTTTTTCCACTCTCGGCTCAAACTCATAACCAAAAGTTAGCTTAAAAAAGAAGGTACTCCCCTCACCTGCTTTACTTTCGAGCCAAATTTTACCACCTTGGGCTTCAATAAATTTGCGGGTTATAGTTAACCCCAGGCCCGTGCCACCAAATTTACGGGTTGTATCATCGCCCTCTTGGGTGAAACTTTCAAATACGGTCTCCAATTTGTCGGCTGCAATACCTGCCCCGGTATCGGTTACCGCAAAAAGGATTTCGATACTCTTATCATCTTGTGCCTCGATTTCTGCTTCAATAAGAATTTCACCCTGACTGGTAAACTTCACAGCATTACCCACTAAATTTAAAAAGATCTGGTTTAGCTTCACGCGATCTCCTACCAAAAATGGTGGAATGCCGTCTTCCGTTTCAATCTTAAACTCAATGCCTAATTCGTTAAGCTTAAAACTAAAAGTTCTTTCTATTCCCCGTAGCAAGTGTTCGAGGTTAAAGGGAATTTGCTCAAAGCTTAATTTCCCTGCCTCTATTTTAGAGAAGTCCAACACTTCATTTACGATACCCAAAAGTGTATCAGCAGAAAACTTCATGGCCTGCAGGTAATTAACTTGCTCGGCTTTAGGTTCCTCCTGAAAGAGAATATTGGTTAAACCTATAATTGCGTTTAAAGGCGTGCGTATTTCGTGACTAATTTTAGATAAAAATTCAGATTTTGCCAAGGTTGCTTTTTGGGCTATATCACGGGCATTAATCAATTCTTCCCGATACTGAACACTTTCAGTTATTTCTAAAGAGTAAGCAATATAGAGTTCAATGGTTTCATCTTCCCCAAAAAGCGGTAGCAGTTTTCTTAAGTAAAACTTTTTTTCGTCGCCTTCTTCTACCTCTTCCACCCATTCACTTAAGGTTTTGGTTTTCTGCACCTGCAAATACATGCTTTGTCTATTTTCGGCAATAGACATGGGGCGTTTCTTAATTTTACAAAATTCAAAATCATCGCGCCCCACTAAGTAATCACGAATTTCTTCTTTCTCCTCAACTTGAGGATTTAAATAAATAAATTTAAAATCTTTGTCGGCTACAACAATTTCGGCTGGTACATTATTGAGGATACTTTCGTAAAAATTACGATGGCGGCGCAAGGCTGAAATACTGGCATTTAACCTTTCATTTGCTCGTTGATCTAATGATTGTAGTTCTCGCTTACAGCGAGAAAGTTCTGCTTTACTTTGGGCATAATCCCTTTCTAGCTTCAACACTTTTGCTCGCTCTTCCTCTAAAGCTCGATTTAAATCTTCGATATCATTCATCGATGCAGAATTTGACAAAATCTTTGTTTAGTGTTTGATTATCCTTAAAACCGATACTATCGGCAAGAAACCTTTAAAATTAAATTTTACTTGAGATTTCAACCGAAGGGATAAATGACCTTTGCAAGATTTCTAGGGCAGTCATTCTTTCATGTCCATGCAGATTGATAATCATCTCAGAATCTAAATAAATACCGAATTCAAGATCACTTGAGCCCCTGGTTTGTCTACTTGCTGCTTGCATATACCGCCCTTTAACAGAATTAAAAACTAATTTCTTTTAAGAAAAGACCCCTATGGCTTTGATAGTACTTTAGTACTTTGCGGCTTCATTTAAAGATCAAATTCTAGCTTTCCTCAAGGCGAATATACAAGAAATATTAATATTTGTAATCACTGAATATCAGCATTAAGGAAATCGAAAATCACTAATTTTCAATAGACAATGGAAAGACCAGTTATATACTATGTTTTTGACGTTCTCTGCAGTTGGTGCTATGGCTTTAGTGCCAACATCCAAAAGTTGCAGGAAGAATATAAAGATCGCATCGACTTTCGTGTAATGTCAGGTGGGATGGTAATCGGCGACCGCGAAGGGCCAATAGGTGATTTACCCCCAGAAATAGTAAATACATTTAAGCGTATTGAAGAAATGAGCGGACAACCATTTAGTCCTGAATTTTATGCCTTACAAGAAAAGGGAGAAGCTTTTTTAAGCTCTTTACCGGGAGCTTTGGCTTTGGCTGCTTTCCGAACATATCAGCCTGATAATGCCTTAAAATTTGCCGGTCGTATGCAAGAGGCTTTTTACCAAGAAGGGCTGGAACCTGCATCGGCAAAAACCTACGGACATTGTGCTGAAGACTTTGGCATGAATGCCGAAGACTTTATGAAATTAATGGTAGATAAAGATCGCCTAGAACTAGTTAATGAAGAGTTTGCCATTGTTCGCAAATGGGGAATTAGTGGTTTTCCGGCAGTAATATTTCAAGACAAGGATAAAGCTTACTTAATTGCGCGTGGCTACCAAGACTATGAGAGTCTAGAGAAAAACCTGTTGGATCTTTTTACTCCTTAAAAGGCACATAAAGCAAAAAGCGGCTAGAATGTATCCTAGCCGCTTTTTTTATGCCATTTCGATTTGAAATAGGCTTTTCAACCCAAATTTTGAATTCTATTCTGCCAATACTTTTTCTTGCTCTGCTTTTAAAGCTTCCGCTTTGGCTATACGCTTTTCAACGCTCTCTGTTTCCAAATCCATTTCTTCCACCAAATAGCCTGCTCCGGCAAATTTGTCAACGATAAAAAGAACGTAACGTAAATCGACCATAATATTACGACAACGACGGGTATCAAAGTACATGTCACTCATTACTCCTTCCCAAGCCCGATCGAAATTTAAACCGATAAGCTCACCATAAGCATTCAAAACAGGGCTACCCGAGTTACCGCCAGTAGTGTGATTGGTTGCTACGAAACAAACAGGCATTTTACCATTCTCCCCATAAGGGCCATAATCCTTGCTATTGTGCAATTCAATTAAGCGCGCAGGAAGGTCAAATTCATAGTCTCCAGGAACATATTTTTCCAATACCCCTTCTAAATAAGTACGGCTTTCATATTCTACTCCATCGCGCGCTTCATAAGGCTCTACCGTTCCATAGGATACTCGTAAAGTACTATTCGCATCAGGATACATAGCTTGTTCTGGAAAAGCAATTTGTAAAGCCTTTACATAAGTGGCTTGTAGTTTTTCAATTTCGGCATCTTGAGCGGCGACAGCTGGATTTAAAACCGTAATAAAGTGCTTGTACATGGCGATACTTAATTGGTAAGCCTCAGATTTTACTACAATCTTGGCCGCTTTTCCGGGATCACTAGCCAATAAATCTTTAAAATTCGGATCAACTAATGGGCTCTTAACGAATAACTTAGAAATATACTTAGCCCTAGCATTGGCATCTTTAGACTTAAGCTCCTCAATAATTTCGGGCAGATCCGTTTTTATCGCATCTAAATAAAGAGGTAGTATTTTTTGGGCCACTTCAGCTTCTAGATCTGCATCAAAGTCTTTCCTAAAACCTTCTAAACGCAAAGCCAAACGCTCCCCTTCTTTTTGTAAGTCATCTGCGGAAGCATCTTTATCCTTTAAATCTACCAAGTTAGAATAAGCCAATAAATGACGGAAGCTTTCCAAGCCGTAATATCCAACTTCGATATAAGCGTAGCGCTCTAAATAAAACGGAACGCGTCTTTCATAAGCAATTACCATTTCTGGCACCAAGTGCTCATACTCGGCAATAGCGGGAATTTTGCGCGATGCCTTGGTAAAACGCACTTCTGCTTTGCGCTTCTCAATAATTCCATTGGTGGCCTCTACTCCAATAATCTCTCCTTTCCATCTTTTCCAGCTGTTGCTGATGCGTGCATATTTACTCGCATACTTTAAACGAGTGGCTTCATCTACTCGCATTTTCGCATCCAAAACCGCTAAAATTTCATCGCGAATAGAAATTCGAAAAGGATTGTATTCACTTATAATATTATTTACCTCAGAAGCGGGTAAATATTGCTGCGTGCTACCCGGATAGCCATAGACCATGGTGAAATCTCCATCATTAGTGCCGGCAATGTTTACTTTTAGATGCTGTTCTGGCGTATAAGGCACATTGTTAACATTATATTCGGCCGCTTCATTATTCGCATCTGCGTACACGCGAAAAATTGAGAAATCGCCAGTATGACGGGGCCAAACCCAATTGTCGGTATCGGCACCATATTTTCCAATGCTGCTCGGTGGCGCGCCTACTAAACGCACATCACGGTAAATGGCTTTGCTAATAAGGATGTATTGATTACCGTAGAAAAAGTCTTTAATTTCAAAATCCAACTTGGGATTTTTCTCCTTTTCGGCGGCCAAAATAGTTTTAATATTGGCAGCCATGGCTTTTTCTCGCTCTTCGGCAGATAAGTTCTGATCCACCCCTTCCAATACTTGGTTAGTAACGTCTTCTAATGATTTTACAATAGAAGCAAATACACCAGGATTCGCAAGTTCTTCATTCTGATTCATCGCCCAAAAGCCATCTTTCAGGTAGTTTTTTTCTAAAGTAGAATGCGATTGAATCATGCTGAAACCACAGTGGTGATTGGTGAGCAATAAGCCCTTACTGCTGATTAGCTCGCCCGTACAGCCTCCATTAAAATGAACGATGGCATCTTTAAGGGAAGACTGATTTACACTGTAAATATCTTCCGCGCTAATTTGCAAGCCCATGCGTTGCATTTCGGAGTAATTAAGCTGCGCTAAAAGCTGCGGCAGCCACATTCCTTCGCGCGCTAAGGCACTGAAAGAAATGCTAAGACTGAGTAGGAATAGATATACTTTTTTCATTCTAATTTTTTATACGAACACAAAAATAACTAAGCTTATTCCGCTTTAAGCAAAAGAGTAGATTTTTTCCAAAAAAAAAAGCCACCCTTCTGGGTGGCTTAGTATAAAGACTATTGGGTCTAGTAAAATTTAGGACGGTTATCCGTAATCTCAGCCGAGTTTTTAATCGACTCGAATACTTTCTGAGCGGCTAAATTCACCATTTCAGTTTCAATTCTAATTTGCTCAGACTCGTAGCTGCTTAATTCTTCAGCATCTGTTCGAGCGCTCACTCTTACTAAATAAACACCTCTTTCACCAATAATTGGCTCTGAAGTAGTATTTAAAACTAAGCTTGTTGCCGCTCCGATAACTTTAGGCTCGTTACCGAAACCAGTTAAATTGGAAGTGGCGAAATTAATTCCTTGATTTTTAATCTGTACTCCTAAATCTGTAGCTAAAGAGGCAAAATCACTTTGACTAGCTTGAGCAGCCTTCAGTTTCTCGCTTAACATCTCGCCTTTTTTCTCTTTACGAACTAGCGGAGAAATTCTTTCTTTAACCATTTCAAAAGGAAGTGTTCCTTCGGGCTGAATTTGAGTTAACTGAGTTACTAGAAAAGAGTTATTGTCTTGATTGAATAATTGGATGGCACCTAGAGCAGTTTCTTCATTGTGAACCCAACGCACCACCTCACGGTTTTGACCTATCCCTAAAATACTCTCTTGGAATACTCCGATATTAGCAGCAGGACGAGGGTTGTATCCTAAATTAGAAGCAACTTCTGCGAAATCAGCCCCTTCGGCATTAGCCTCAGCAGCAAACTTACTGGCTAAATCATAAATACTGTCACGGGTAACATCACTCGCTTCAATTTGACGTTGGATTTTAACCAATTTCAAAGATTTATTCGAACCCTTCTGATCTTGAATATGAATAATGTGGAAGCCAAATTGGGAGAACACAAGGCCAATATCTCCCTTTTCATTAAAAAAACAATACTTATTAAAGGAAGCAACCATTTGTCCTTGGCTAAACCAACCTAAAGCACCACCCTTTGCACCAGAACCTGGATCATCTGAATATTGTTTCGCTAAAGCACCAAACTGCGTACTATCCTCGCTCACTACCTTTAAAAGGCTATCTGCTAGGTTTTTGGCATCCTGAGGTGCGCGAGTAGACTCTGAGCGTCCATTACCAGCACCTTGAAAACTTAATAATATATGACGGGCCTGAACCGAATCTGGAACGTAGGCAATATCACTAATTTTAGCTAAAGCATAAACGCCATTTTCTTCATAAGGTCCATAAATAAAGCCCTTTTCTTGTTCAAATAAAATGGAATCCATAGGAGCGCTTAGAGCCTCTTTTTCGTAGTAAGCAGCAGAAACATTTAAATCCGAACGGCCCACAGCGTAAGAAGAATCATCTTCGGTATTAGCGAAACTTACTAAGGTGTCGGTTCTGCCTCTTACGGTTATAATTTGATCGGCTAAATATTCTTTTAACTCGTTTTGTAAAGCCATGCGATCCTTAGCAGAAGGCTGTACTGGGAAGTTTACAAAAGCAATATCACGGGTTCCTTCGCTTTTAAAGTCATCGCTATTTTTCTTGTAATATGATTTCAGTTCGCTTTCGCTAACTTCTATAGTGGAATCAACGATAGAGCTATATTCTAATCCGAGATACTGAATCGTGCTTAAATCATTACGTCGTTTGTAATCCGCTTTCGCTAAAGCAGAAGGCATATATAAACCTTTGCGCACTGCATAAAGATACTTATTACGCAAAGCTTCGTCACGAGTACCATTTTCGAAGTTAATCCATTGCTGGAAAGCCGCTGAAGCCTGAGGATCGTTATTTATATTATCCTCGATATTTTGGATATACTGCTTTAATTGAGCCGTGCTAAATTTACCCGTAACCTTATCTTTAAAACCCTCTTGTCCTCTTACTTGAGGATTTTTAGTAATGCGTTGAAACAGTTCTAAGTCATTTACTGCTAAACCTAGTTCTTCATAATTGGCACCTAAAAGAATTTCTTCTTGATACTCTCTCCAAATTTGATCTGCCAACATAATGCGGCTGATGCCTGCTGCTTGTTGTGGGTTCTGCTGTTGAATTAAAGCTAATCGCTCATCCATTTTAATATTGAAATCTCTAATGTCAATTTCAGTACCGTCAACTTCACCTACGACATTAGCATTATTGCGTAACATAGAATTACCTGAACCTAAAAGGTCAGTTAAGATAAATGCAAGCATCGCTAAACCTATAACGATGAGAAGAAGTCCGGAACGTTGTCTTATACGCTCTAATGTAGCCATTGATTCTAAGCTTTGAAAATTAAGGCTGCGAATATACAATTGTTGTGGTAAAAGCTTTTATATTTATAGCACTCAATGCAATCTTTTATAAAGAAATGTACTTTAATCCGCTAAATTTTACCAATTATCGAATAAGCAGGGCCTGTGGGTGGTAAGCTTCCTTTATTTGTAGGGACTTTAAAAAGCAAATGAGACATGGACACTAAAGAGATTAGATTAGAAAGCACCCCAGATATCCTACAGAACGAATCTGCAGACGATAAAAGATTAAATGCGATCAAAAAAATTCTAGTTGGCAATCAGATCGAAAGAATCGAAAATCGTTTCCGTGGTCTTAGTCGTCGTGTGGAAAGCTCTAATAGCCACTTAGTATCTATTATAGAGGAACTAAATCAAGAGATGGCTTCTCTGAAATTGAGAAACAACGGCTCTGCTCCAGTAAACAGCTCATTAAACCCTGAGGTTGAAAAACTTATTCAAGAATTTGTTGATGCCAAGAAAGAAGGTAAATTAGCTGAGGCAGAATTAGTAAGTAATTTAGAGTCACGTTTGAACCAAGTTGAATTAAATATTAACGATAAGGTAGATGGTAAGGCCGATGCGCTTAAAGCAGAGGTAAATGCTTTTAAAGAAAAAATCACTGCTAGTCAAGTCGCTTTTAGTTCAAAAATTGAAAATCGCTTAGGCGAATTAGAAGATAGCGTTAGTGCGCAAGATCAAGTAAAGGTTAGTAATCGTCTCTCTAACCTAGAAGAAGAAATTAAGTCCTTAAGAAACCAAGGCTCTTCCAAAAACTTAGAATTCCAAAATAACATTTCAGAACGTCAAAATAACTTTGAAAATGATGTTCAAGATTTATTAGAGCGTTTAACGGGTCGTGTAAACGAAAGGTTTGATTACGCTGCTGACGATCGTAAAAAACTAACTCATCAATTTGATGGTCTGCAAAAAGTACTCGAAAATGATGTTGTTTCTTTCATGCGTGAAAGTATTTCCAACAGCTCAAAAATAGAAAACAGACTCAGCCAAGCAGAAGAGCAACTCAACAGTAGCGTTAAAGCTGATCAAGTAAAAATGTTATTTGAGAGCCTTAGCTCTAAATTAAACAACGTTGAACTAAGCTTAAACGATAAGATTAAAAATAACTACGGGGACCCTGCGGCTCTAAAGGAAATCGCCGATCGCATGGATCGTAAAATTTACGAAAACAATATTCGCATGGAAGCTAAATTAGATGCCATGTACGACCTAACTCAGCGTCAGCTAGCTAATCGCACTCAAGACAACTCTAAAAAAGAAGCCTTGCGTGAAACTTTGAAAAAATTAAGCCAATTATTAGATGAGTGAGAAGCCCAGTTCATTAGAAATTCTTAAAGACTTGTTAATTCGTGAAGAACGTCAACAAGCGGATGATGCCATCAGCGAGATTGAAAGCGTTCGAGAAGAAATTACCGTTCGCAAGAAGCTCGAGCAGAATATGGAGCCCATCTTAGTTGACTGGTTTATGCGCTTTCGCAGAGATTTCCCCAAGGAATTTGGTCATTTGTTTTATCAAACTTTAGAAAAGGAAATCGAAGAGAATCCAGAAAGAATTCAAGCTGCTCTTAGTCCGGTTTTTCACAACATGATGTCGGAATATTTTAGCACTAGCTTTAGTCGCTTTAAAAATAATTTAGGTTTCGGAAAGGTTAATAAGCTTAAGGACCCTACTAATCTTTACCGCGAAAAAATTGAGTCTAAAGTGCAAGATGACGTGCGAGTAAAACTAAGCGACGTTTTTGTGCTAGAAAATGAAAATCGCAGCCTGATAGGTATGCTAAGCGAATATTCTAGCGACAATAATGAAGTTACCTCCCTGATGTTAGATACGATTCGTCGTATGGTGGAAGACGCTATTTTACGCAACGGTCAAGCGATTGACTGGGTAGACTTTAATGGCTATAAAATCTACTTAATCACCTTTAAGCGCATAAGCATTGCCTGCACCGTTACGGGTCAGCCATCGCCAAGCTATATGAACAAGCTAGAGGATAAAGTAATGGAGTTTGCTAAGGAAATGCTACCCGAAATGCAAGATGGTAATTTCGACTACAATGCTCGTTTAGCCAATAAATTATTGGTACGAAACTTCGACGAAATCCGTAAGAAAGGACTTTAAGTTAATCGTTTTCACTGCGCTTTAAGCGGATGGTTTCGATACGCGAGTTACTCACCTCTTCCATTTTTAGGATATAATTTTCAATCCGAATTTCTTCTCCCTTTTCGGGGATAGATTCTAATAAGTTGATTACCAAACCGCCTAATGAATTGTAATTATCATCTTCCGGTAAGGCCAATTGGTATTTCTCATTAAGATAATTGATTTCGATTTTCGCCGAAAAAATGAATTCGTTTTCAGAAATCTGTTTTTCTACATTTTCTTCCACGTCGTGCTCATCGTCGATTTCGCCAAAAATCTCTTCAATTACATCTTCCACCGTTACCAATCCAGCTGTTCCCCCAAATTCGTCGAGAACCACAGCAATGCTCCTTTTTTCCTTAATCAGAAGTTTTAAGGTTTCATGAGCGGGCATACTTTCGGGAAGAAAGCTAACAGGCCGAAGAATAGCTCGTATATCTTTCGGTCTTTTAAAAAGTTCAAAAGAGTGCACATAGCCAATAATATGATCCGCTGTATTCTTGTAAATTAATATTTTAGAAAGGTTAGAGCTGATAAACTCCGCTTTTAATTCTTCGATATCTTCATTCACCTCCATGGCCACCATTTCGGTCCGTGGAATCATAAACTCTCTTGCCTTCCGATCGCTAAAGTCTAGCGCATTACGGAAGATCACAATTTCGTGATCTACTTCTTCTTTCTCATCAGCTAGATCAGTTCGTTCGCGTATATAATTATCAAGGTCTACTTTATTGAAAGCCTTCTGACCTTCCTCCTCTTCCATTTTAAAAATATAGTGCATCACAAAATTGCTAATGCCAATCATAAGGCTAACTATCGGATAAAATAGAAAGTAAAAAAAGCCGCTCGGGATAGCAAAAAACTCCAGCAATGCATTTGAGTTTGCATTGAACAAAGCCTTTGGTAAAAATTCCGCGAAAATTAAAATTAGTACCGTACTAAGAACCGTTTGTACCAATAGTAAAAGGTAGGGATTTTCTAGAGGTAAATAGGGCGAAAGGACCTGTGGCATGAAAAGGCCATAAATAACCAGTGCCACATTATTCCCCACCAACATAGCGGCAATAAATCGCGGTGGATTTTGCACTAAGAAGCTAATCATCTTATAGATATAGCTGCCCTTTTTGTTTTCCAACTCAATATGAAAGCGATTGGAAGAAATAAAAGCTATCTCAATTCCCGAGAAAAATGCGGAAAAAAAGATAGAGATACTAATAATAAGAAAGTATTCCACTTAATTAATTTGTTTTACCATTTTCGCGCTCTTCCTTAATTTGGGTAAAGCGTTTCCTAGTTCTTCTTCTAAAGAAAAACATAAAAATCGATACGAGCATAAAGCCACCATATATCCATTTCTGCTCACCCTCGGTATTAATTAGACGGACAAATTCTACCAAGCAAAAAATTGCCATGGCTGCCCATACTACTTCTACTACCCTTAACATTTTAAGCATCGTCGTCTTCTATATTTATTATTCCTGATACATGATTGATCTCGTAAGATTCAAAATTTTGGTCAGCTTGAAAGCCTTCGCCCATAATAATTTCATTGGGGGTGGTGATTTTCACAAACTCATCACTGTAAATTATCTCCTTACGATTATCCCAAAATAGTTTTTCTGTATTTAACCGTTCCCCTTTTTTATTGATTACGATTACATTCCCTCGTGCCTCCCACAAATCTTTATTGATAAGTTGCAAAGCATAATCCGATTCTAAACTAGAGCTTTCGAGACCATCAGCGTCTAAAAACCGTACTTTAATGCCCTTTTTAAACTCACGCTGTGGGTTTTCCAACTGAGGGTAGCTTTCGGCGATCGGCGCTCTTAATTCCATTCTTAGGAAAGTACTATCGGAATACATCAATTTAAAATTTTGCTGTATTTCCATCGGTATGCGCTCATCTCGCGCTAAGCTTTGCACCTTTGCCACCTCATTTTCACAGGCGAAAATTAAAAAAAGCACCGCTCCCAAGGAAACGATGCTTTTAATATAGGTAAATGCTTTAAGCATTAAAAACTTACTGTAATGGTTTCATTAATAAAACAACCTATGGTGTAAGATTCACCAGCGGTGTGCCCTAACTGAAAGCTTAAACCTTTATCAGGTAATTGCTGCTTGTATGCGTTGATCATCTTATTGGCTTTATTGGTAAGACTAGGATCAACACTTTTCGCAACATTTAGCTTATCAATGGCAGCCCAATATACTGCTTTCTTCTCGAAGACATTATTTCCACAAGTTCCATCTGCCTGAGCGTAAGAAGTTGCCAAAACGATATAGGCATCACCACTAGATTTATCCAAGGCTGCCGCTTTTAGCGCCGCTGCTTTAGCTGCCGCAAGATTTCCTAGCTTAATGTAAATTGAGCCTAATTTAACATAATCAGCAGCGCGTTTGATTGGGTCAATCTCATAACTAATAGCCTCTTTAATGTATTGGGCGGCTTTGCTAGATTCTTTATTGCGATAAGCCATAACAAACATTGCGCGTGCAGATGGCGCAGATGGCTCTAGCTTGTAAAGGGCATCTGAAATATCGAAGAAGATGGGGTTATCCGTACAATCTTCAAAATCGCCTTCCTCATTTCTACGTTCTTTTTGAAGCATTTTTGTTGCGCGCTTTAACCAAAGAGTATCTGACTTATTAGCGGCAAAAGTTTCAGGATTGTAGATCAAATTCAATTTATCGCAAGTAGCAATGGGTCCGAGGATTTTTTCAATATTAGATTCTACCTTAGTGTAGCGATCTAATTCACGTTCGGCTTTTTCTAATTCGCTTTGCTCCTTTTGATTTAGCGCTACTGCATTAGAATCACGCTTTTCAGTTAATGCAGCAATGGATAGGTTTAAGGCATTACTATTAACCTCAATTCCTTCTATAACAACGTTATAAGCTTGAAACACATCATTAACTTCAAAAATTTTCTCGTTAAACAAACGAGCAGCGGTAACGAAGAAATAATTGTAAAATGCTGCGCTCTGCTCAGGACCATCCAGTTCAAGAGCATCATTAAAGAGTTTATAAATGGCTTCTAAACTATCTGGATATTGCTTTTGCATATCGAGAGCTTTTCTAGCGAAAACATAGCCCTCCTTTCCGGGATAATATTTATTTCGAGCGTCATAAACATCCATCAAAAGAGCACGGTACTTCGCTAAGGCCGCTTCATCTTTAGCCTCTTCTGCCAAATCAATTTTGGCATTTACAATGTAAGGACCGTATATAAAGTTGTTCTTACTAGACTGTGGACAGATATCATAAACTATTTTCCAGCTATCGTAGGCTTCCGCCCACTGTTTTTTCTTAGCTAGTTCGTAATAGATGTAAAGGTTCTCGCGGCACTTGGCACTGTCCTCACCATATTCTTGGGCTCTAAGCATTCCGCTCATTCCAATTAGCATAGCGAGCGCGTAAAGGGTCGTTTTCATATTTGGGTATTAATTATCGGTATTTATAATCTATAAACCATTTGTCGTTAAAAGTAACTGCCAGATAAAAGCTGAGATACTCTTCTTGAATTAGACCATTCTCTAAGCTTCCTCTTCTGCCAGCCATAACACCGATATTTACGGTACTTACTTTAAACTCTCCTGGTGCCTGTGATCTTTGCTTGATCGGTAAACCTAAGCCAAAAGTGATGCCATAATTATAAAGGTCTGTATCTGACAGTTGAAAAGGCATCTTTTCGTAGAAACCACCAATTCTATACTCTACGTTGGTGAAAAAGTTCGTGCTACGTTCTAACTTTTTAAAACTTTGTCTAGGCGTCAAAAAAGAACCAACATTTAATTGATAAGCATTCAGCAATTCGCCGCTACCATCTGGTCTGCGAAAATCAGCACCATTGGTACTTTTATAATCGACGTTTACTCCCCAAGAAGGTTGCATGGCGCCGCTCGCTTGTGCACCATAAGACAAACCAAAACCAAATTCACTTCCTATGTTAAACTCACCTGAGGTGGTGCTTCCTCCTTTAAGAGTGTCTACAGGACTAACACCGCTTAAGGTGTATTGGTAGCTCAGGTTATCTGATTGAAGGCTACTGGCATTTTGAAAATTCAAGCCTGCCGAAATAAAACGGTCATTGGGCAATTGATACTGATATTTTGCGCCCGCTTTAAAAAGTAATCCGCTTATCTGACTCTCCTCTTCTAAACGAGTATCGAAAAAGCTTTCATTCCGGTAATCAATAATGGTATTTTCCCTAATGGAGCCAAATACATATTGTGCATTAACTCCAATAGATAATCCCTCGGCTACCTTAAATGCGTTTCCCCAAATGATAGAGTTCAATCCGCCATCACCCGAAAAGCGATCGGTTATACTCACGTTGGTATCGCTTAAAGCAGATCGGCTAGAACTAATTTCATAACCCTTAAAAGAATAGGGAACCAAAGCTACGGCAGATCCCCACCACTTGGTTAAAGGCACACCCACCGAAAGATCTCGCATTCCTGAACGGTTATTACTAACAGTTATGGAAGGATTTTCTTGGATTTGGTTTATTAAGCTACCTTCAAATCCCACGTTAAAAGTGGTTAACTGCAAATCCGTGTAAGAAGCAGGATTAAGAAAATTAATATTTAAGGCATCGTAAGTCGCTAAACTTGCGCCTCCCATACCTACTTGTCTAGCGTTAAGTTGATGGTAAGTATCTCCTAAGCCAAAGCGCGAATAAGGAGAAACTGAATTAGTTTGAGCCGAAGCACTATAGCCTAAGGCGCAAAAAATGAGTAAATTAAGACTTTTCAAAGCCTTCCAGGTTATATCGGAGAATGTATTCAAGTCCTTTAATCAAAAAATTTGAGGGTGCAAATATGTCATTTTTAAGCCACGGGCGCAACAAAGATGTGTCTCCACCGCATAATACTATGCGTAAATCGTCAAATTCCTTTTTATATTGTTCAATAATTCCTTCGATTTCGGCCAAATAGCCTCGCACTACTCCACTCTGAATACTGTTTGCGGTAGAATCTCCGATTAATGCTGGCAATGTGTTTTCCTCCCAATTAATTTTAGGAAGATTTTGGGTGAAAGCATGTAAAGCCTCAAAGCGCATATTTAATCCAGGGCTAATTGCTCCGCCATGGTAAGCCCCCTTAGCATCGATAAAGTCCACCGTTAAACAAGTGCCAGCGTCAAGTACTAGGCAATTTTGCTGAGGAAACTCATAAAGTGCAGCTGCCGCTAAGGCACGACGATCATTACCCAAAGTGTGAGGACTAGCATAGAAGGATTGAAAAGGCACTTTTGTTTCTTTATTGAGATAAATTAACCTACCCTGAAATGCCTTCAAAGCTTCAAAAGTCCAAAAGCCAACATTGGAAACGATTATGGCTTGGGCCAATAGACATTTTTTTAAAAAAATATTTAGGGCTTCTTGATCAGCGAAAATCTCTACATTTTGGAGGTTTTCATCCTGAAATTGAGCTACTTTAATTCGGGTGTTACCGCCATCTATGACTATGTGCACAGTAAAAATTTTAGGGTATAAAGGTAGAAAGACATTTTTTTGTTTTGGTGAGAAAGAAAATGTTTTACATTTGCGCCCCGTTAAACACAGAGAATGTGTTCTACGAAGTTCTTTAGAAAGACATAATTTAAAATAATGGTGCCATAGCTCAGTCGGTAGAGCAAAGGACTGAAAATCCTTGTGTCGCTGGTTCGATTCCAGCTGGCACCACTAATCTTCCCCAAGATAAACATCTAAAAGTCAATGAAATCAGGCTATACAGCCCGATTTTGCTGACTTTTTTTTTGATTCTCGAAGTCCCTTTTAACCGGGGTTTTCGTCATTTTTTGACCATTCTGTGGACAAATTGTAGACGGAGCCTTCAAAAAAATGTGGACGATGCAGAAAATAACATTCTCATTTAAACCTCGCTCTGAGGCTAGAGCTGACGGTTCAAGCTTAGTTTATTTGATTATTCGAATAGATTCTAGGCGCAAAGACATCTCGACCAATCAATATGTACCACTTAAAAATTGGGATCATAAGAAACAATGCCTTAAATCCGATCGTAAACTAACCGCGGTTGAAGCCTTGGAAAAGATGCGAGTGATCGAATCCCTTCGCCAAAAGCTAAAAAACCTTATCGATGATGCTGCAATTAGCGGCACGCCCCTAACCCATCGAGCCATTGAACTGGCCCTTAGTCGTGAGACCAACGTCTTTGAGCTTACTTCTTTTATGGAAGATTACATTGCCCGGAATCCAGACAATTGGAAAGAAACTACTTCACATTCCTACCGTGGTGCATTAGCTTTTCTTAAAGAAGAGTTTGGGAAACTTTACCTAGAAGATATAACCGACCTGCAAAGAGTAGCAGAAAAAGCCTTGGCTAAACGAGGCTCAAATGTTAATACCAGGAAAAAGAGACATCGCCAGATAAAAACTATGCTAAAACATGCTAGAGATCAAGGCTACGCGATTCCAGTGGTATATAAATCTAGCATTGGAGTTATCAAAGGCAATCGAAATTTCCTTACGGTTTCTGAACTCGAGCGAGCTATTCGCTTTTATCAAGATGGCATTCTAAAGAAAGGTGAGCAGAATTCATTACGTCTATTTCTGTTTTGTTGCTTCACTGGTTGTCGCTTCGGTGATTTGGAGCACCTCACGCATAAAAATATCAATAACAATACACTGATTTATATCGCTGAGAAAACCGAGCGATTCAATAAAAGGATTCAAACTCCCTTACCAGTAGTCGCCATTGAGCTTATTTCTTCGCGTATTGGAAAGCTTTTTAAAGTACCTAGTAACCAGGTAATCAATCGGCACTTAAATGGAATCTTTAAGTCCATGGGGATCAATAAGCATATTTCCTTCCATTGCAGCAGACATACCTTTGGTACCCTTTTTATTTACTTAGGCGGAGATGTGACCAACTTACAGCTGGTAATGGGGCACAGTGATATCCAAACAACGATGAATTATGTTCAGCTCGCGAAGAAAATTGATAGCAAGGATCACTTACTCTTTGATGAAACTTTCGCCAAAAGCATGAAGGTTATAACTAAAATTGACAGCGAATGGATGTATTCTTAGGCTACATTCTTTTTAGCTCGAGCTCAACCACCTGTTCATCGGAACTGGTTACTTCAGCATTCAAAGACTTTATTATGTATGGGAGTTTTTCAAGAACCACTGGATCCGATAGCTTCAGGTTATCCAAGACCTTATTAGGCAATAGGAATTTTGGCTTATAAAGCCTATTGTCTCTATTGTAGCGAGAAAGCCAAGTACTCCAAGCTCCTCCAGTACTGCCATCATTTGAGTCAATCCAGAGGGAATAGCCTTCATATGAGTTTGCTGCGACTGGATAATTATTAACCTTTCCAACAAAGAACCCGATACGAAGTCTTTCCAGGTTCTCCCCTTCAGTTTCAATAGGAAGGCTAATTCCACGTTGATTAAAAAGTAAGGTTCTTATTCCGTCCGGATAGGGATCTTGACTGAAATCCTGAGAAATCAAGGGGAAGGTCCCTAAATTGATTTTTTCGGCTTCAATATTATCCGTTTCATCGTTCAGGAAACTTACAGATCCATCCTCCTCCACCAGCAATGAACTTTTATAGATAGTTCCAAGTCGCTCCCTCTCAAGTTCATCTTGGGCCTTATATTGAATCAAATACTTTTTACGTTCCAAAAAATCTACAGGAACTATCCTTGACTTAAAGCTGGTTAGATCCTGTCTGTTTGGATTTTCGTAAACATTGTTTCGAAAATCTAAATAAATCGTTCGATTTTCTGAATCTACACTAAACTTTAGGCAGAAGGTATTGATCACAGAGTTTAAGAAATCCACCAATTTTAATTTCGGTAAAAATGGTCCTAAATCAGGTGGTGTTACGAAAGTGAATAGTGGCGTTCCAGCCTTCATCACCCTAAATGAGTAGTTGTAAAGCTGCATACTCCATTGAGCACTGCCGCTAAATGCCTCATACCTGATATAATACTTTCGATTCAAGTTACCTGCCGCTCCACTAATTGTAATCCGTTTTTCCAGTTTAAAGCCATTTATACTATGAGCAGTATCACGACGGTATTTTGCCACCACGGTATGAACACCTCCTGAAAGAAAAATCAGCTGTATTTCATCATAGCCATTGCTCTGAAAATTATCGCATTCAAAAATGAAATCGAACTCGCCTACTTCATCGCTTAAGTACTCTCCATTACTATTTATTGCAGCGTTCCTATAAGAATCATAGGTAATTTGAAAGTCTCCTCTAGACCTAATTGTTTTGCTAAAAAAGTCTTTTGAGGCTTTCGTTTCTTCATAAATGGTGGGTGCAACACGTTGATCTAAACTTCTATTGCAAGTAACAAAGGCCCGGCGCATGGAAGAGTTTTTGAAAAAACTACCGGATGTCCTGAAGCCATCTAGTTTAAACATCGCCTGTAAAACTGCTAGAAGGCTTACCTGTGGTGCTAGAGTGTTTACATTAAAGTTCTCTCCACTGCCGTCTTGATAATTTTCATAGAAGCTATCGCTGGCCACCTCATGAGCATTAAGGATATTTTTAAAATTAGGATTAACCTTTTCCTCCACATCCGTATCCGGATCATCATAAAAAGCTGGAGCGATTATCATCGGGAAAAAACAATGGGTAGCAGGGAAAGATTCATTAATCCCATCCTCATATAAATCTACCAGATCCTTAGTGTTGACTAGGCTTAATTCATTACTTAATAAATTGAAGGACTTAAACTCAGTTTTATCAAAATAGAGGTTGACGGTTAAGTCATCATCGATGCCCCTAAAAACCATTTTGCTGAGGAAGTACCTCCCTGCATATTCAAAGAAGACGTCAACAGCGTCAGTATTAGTTATGGCTTGTGGAATATCTAAATCGCGCAAGATATTTCTGTTTACTTCACTTTGGGCATATGGAAGTGATAAAGGAAGTGTAAAATCTGCCTTTAGATCTGTCTCAAAATAACCACTCGATTTTACAAGATTGAAACTGTAAGCTTCAGGAAGCTCTAAATTTTGTCCATTATATGCTATAGCGGCCATTGCTGTAATATTTATCGCTTTTTGCAGGGTAGATGTCTACTGACAAAGTATTCATGCGGCCTGAGCTTGATTTATAAAGACGTATGTCGGATTGCTTTAATGTTACCGGCTGAAAGTGCGTATCCTGAACCAAATAGATTTCCTCACTGCGAAGCGCATCAATAAAGTGATCCATTTCATCGGCCGACTTAAAGCTGCTCTGAATAGTGAACATTCTCCTTTGTAAGCTTCCGTAATTTCGTGCCCGGCGATCTGATCTTGAATAGGTTTTAGCCGCTTGAAGAGAGATTTCCGAACCACTTAGCTCCAACTTACTTTCCAGCGCACCAGTTAAAACTTGAATTTCAAAAAATCCAAAACTATTGCGGTATAATATCTCCTGATAGTCGTCTGATGCCAACTGCTCCAATTCAAAATGCAAGCTTTCAATAATTGGAGTGTCTTGGCTAGCTGTTTCTGAAAAAAACAGTTCATAGGCTACAATGACCTTTAAATCATCATTTACCGCGGCCTTGACTAATGACGGATGCAAAGCAAAACGATATATTTTGTCCTTGGTTAAGACCTGATTTTCATAAATGAAATAGTAACCAATCTCCCCGCCTTCAAAAGTAACCTTCGCCCTGAGGTGCCTCGTAATTGTAGCATTCGCATGCATGAAATTTAAAAAGAATCTCTGCTCGGGATAAACCCTAATAGTGCCAGGAAAATGAGTTAACCAACCTTTATCATCGTCTAAGCCGGCTTCCAAATCAAAGGTCGAATAATCATCCTCCGTTACTCCTCCAGGCAAGGCCTTAAAGACAAAAGACTCTACCAACTTATTTCCGTTTGTGTTACTAGAGTTGTAAAGTTCCGTGTATTTAAACTTAAACTCTAGCATGCTGGAGCTAATATCTTCTGCCCCACTCTGATTTATGGCCGGTAGATTTAAATCGACATCTCTACTGCTAAGCATGCGGTCCAAGTAAAAACGAGTTTCACCTTTATTGGTTAACGCCTGAAAGACTCTTTTCTGCCAATCCGAATCCCCATGCTTGCGATAAAAGAGTTCGAGGTAAATATTCAGTTCCGTATAAATTATGCCATTAGCACCGCTGGTAACTAAAGAGAGGCTATGAAAAGAAGCATTACTGGCTAAGCTGAAGTTGTTTTGAAAGCCCGCTTCAATGCCTTCAATTCGCACTGTAGTCGCATTTAGTTTCTCGATCAGATAAAGACCACTGAGGAAGATATTCTCTTCCCAAGCTGGAATAAACAAGGTTTCAATAAAACTTTCAATAGATCCGGAATCCATACTAGGGAAATGCCACATGCTTGCACCAGGTACAGTTTTGAAAATTATCTCAACTTCAACTGTCTCGCTGTCTATTTTAAATAGCAAAGTATTGCCATCAATTGGTAAACCAGTAAACTCTAAGTCATAAACGGACTTAGCCGGTGCCGTCGCAAAATACTGATCGCTACTAAGGTCTAAAATAATGTCATTGCCTAAAAGGCTAATGCTCTTCGGGAAACTGGCTGATATCATGAACTTAGTTTTGACTCTTTTTTAATACGCTCTTCTAAACTATCGATCTCTCTGGCCCTTCGTCTCGTGTCCTCGCTTAGTATGGCATAGCTAGGCAGACGAGATGATTTTATTAATTCGCGCAGAAGAAGATTCGTTTCCTGTAAATCCATGGAAGATTGTCTTTGTTCTGAAGGGTATGCCCCAACAGAATAGCCCTTTACTTTTCCTGCAGTTTGATATATGGCGTCAATAACATCTGGCCTAAATTGCTTCAGCCTTTGAGTGGTTAAACCATCAATCACTATTTCAGGCATCTTTTCCGCCACTAACATATTCTTACTAAAACTGACGGTTGGCTGAGAATACTCACCCGTGATTAGACCTTCATTGCGCTGCGCGAAATAGCGCTGGCCATATTGATCCTGGACTGGATACTTTCCTAAGCTGTAACCCTGAATTTTTGAATATTGCTGCTTCGCAGCATAAACCTGAGCAAGCCCGTTGCTTAAATAGAGGCCTTGCACCACCAAGGAAAGAGGAAAGGGAACATCTTTTTGAGCAGTAATAATAGATTCGGCCGTCTTCATACCGATATTGGCAATGGAAGTTAGCGCTTCAAGCAGCGCATACTTCTTAGTTATTTCTCTTCTTCTTCGCTCTTCGACTTCCTTTCGTTGGGTATAACTCTCTTCTGACTCTCCTTGTCTCTGCGTCACCTCTTGAATGCCGGCCAATTCTGCATTGCGAAGATTGGCTGCAATATCAGATGCTGCCGAAGCTACTTGACTGTAGTTTTGTAGTTTCTGAAGACGGCTATTTAGTTTTTCTTCCTCCAGCTTTGCAGCTTCCAACCTATCCTTGTCTCGATATTCACGATCAAGGTTTTCCTTTGCTCGTAGGTATTCTTCATGATTAAGAAGACCATCTTCAAAAGCCTGGTCAATTAGAGCTAAATCGTCTTTCTCCTCATCCTCCTTGGTTTTTAAATTAAATGCTTCTAAAGCAGCTTGCCTCTTCGCATACCAATCTTCAATTTTCTTGATATCAGCCTGCATTTCGGCCTCTTCTTCCTCTCTCGCTTTTTGGCGTTGTTCCTTACGCACTGAAAATTGCATCACTGCTAATTCGGTAGTATTAAAACCGTGCTTTTTTGCCAGGGCAATTAGCTCATCATAATGCTGAATTAAAGTTGCTACTTCATCATCATTTTGGCCGCTTATAAAAGCTTCAATCTCCTTAGCTGCCTTCTGCCTTTCGGTTAGTTCCGATCTAGAATTTACTTTATCATCCTTGTTAGGATCCTTTATTGGAGTGACACTTTTCAATTCCTTATCAATCTCCTCTTTAGTTTTACCTAAGCTTTTAAGTTTAGCCTCTAAAAAGTGCTCAAAGCCTTTCAATTTATCCTCTTCAATTCTAAACCACTTGCTGCTAAAAAACTCAGATTTAACCTGGTCAATTTCGTAGCCCTCAAAATACTTTTTGGATTTCTCCATTAGCTTCTCAAGGTCAGTTTTATATTTTTCAGGCCAATAACTAAGACTTGCGGAACGCCCTTCGTCCATAGTATTGTCATCCAAAATATGCTTCTTGGTTTTCACAAAAACAGCATATTCCTCCTGAAGCCCTTTTAGTTTCTTCTTTTCATGTTCTAAGCGGTCTTCATGGATTTTTGGATTGAGATACCAAGAATCGCCTTGACGTTCTTTTTCCAGCGCTATTGCCTTAGCATGGATATGCTCTTCAATTTTCAGACGTGATTCAAGCATTTCGCCTTGCAGCTTACTCTCCAGCTCCTGAACTGCCATGAGCTCAATTTTGCGCTCCATTTGGCTGTTTACATTTTTTTGGATTGTCCTGATTTCATTTAAGGTATCCCTTTCCTTTATCAGCCGTGGTAGGTATTCACCATATCGATCATTCACATCCTTAATTAAGCGCTTTCTGGTCTCCGCGGAGATATTAGCCATGGCCTCCACATCGGTTAGGGTATTCAGTATTGCATTGAATTCGATGTTGGCCTGCCTTAAGCTTTCGCTTTCGGTAACCTTAAATAAATTAAGAAGGGATTTTGTAGTATTCTCAATTCCCTTCAGGATTTGAGGGCTCAAGAACATTTGATAAAAATGGCGCTGAAGCTTGGCTAGATTTGCCGCTAAATTTTCATTCTTGATATTATACTCATTGGTTAAACTGGTCGCTTCTTTCATGGCTTTAGACGCCAGCTCCTGCCGAGATCTGATTTTATCGACATTGTTGGACAATGCTGCCAATACTTGAATGCTCCTTTGGCCATCAATTCCGATTTCATCAAATCGTTGAGCCATCTGAACCATCCCCTCATTATTACCTCGCAAATTTCCTATGAAAGTCAATAAAGCTTCATTGGTATCCTTATTTAAAAGCTCTGTAAAATCAGTCACCGACATCTTGGCTACTTCGGCGTAAACCTCCGTATTCTGCATCATGTCTACAATCGTTTTACTTAATGCTGTAGCGGTAATTTCCTGTGACTGTCCCGCTTCGTCAGCTGCGGCAGCTAGCCCAATAATTTTATCGGCCGTAATATCAGCAGTGTTGGCCACACCCGACATACGTTTCAATAAATCAACCTGATAAGAAGCCTGGTTAGTTCCAGATGCAGAAACCTCATTAATCGCTGAACCCAGGCGGTTCATGCTAGCGCCTAAGTCGTCGCCGCTTTCTTTTCCTACCTGATACTGTTCGGCCATTTTACCCACCACCCGAATATTTTCGGCCGCATCGCCTGGTAGATCATCACCCAGAGCCACTTTCAACTTATTCGCTGAAACCACGAAACTCTCGATTTCCTTAGTTGATTTCTTACCCAGCCTTCCCGCCTGTTCAGCCAGTTCTACTAATTCTATACGTGTGGTCCGGGTATCTATCTTAGCTAAATTCCTGGTTATGGCCTCTACTTCAGAAAGGCTTTTCCCAGTTGTCTTCATTACGTCGGCCTGAGCATCGCTAAGCTTTGCACTACCTTCAGCTAAGCTTTGCAGTGAGAATACAACACCAGTTACTACACCAATAAAGGCAAGCCCCATGGCTGAGTACTTGTTAAACCCGTCTGCCAAACGGCTTAAAGAGTTATTACTGCGTTTGGCTCTGCCATTTAAAGTGCCTAAACGTTTATTAATAGCATCTAAATCGGCTTGATACTTCTTATACGACGCACTACCAGGAATCATATTGGAAAGCTCCAATCGCAAACGAGTGGCTTCTTTACGCAGCTGGCGACTGGTTAAACCCATAATCCCTACTTCATTCACTAGCTCTTTGGTGCGAGCTTTATTGACGGATAAAACCTTTGAGTTCTCCTTTATGGCAGCAACAACTTTAGAATACTCAACCGTATTTTTCTTGTTTTGCCTTTCAAGCATACGCTTTTGGGCTAAAAGACTCTTGCTGTTTTCTTTGAGCTTGCGTTGCTCGGCCTCCAATTTATGCAGCTCTCTTTGGGCTTTATTCCCATTAACGACTACATTTAAATTGAGCGTTTCGTCCTTAATTCGTCTAGCCATTATACTGTAATTGGAAGTTTTAAATCTGCTCTCAATTGGGCCTTAACTTCTTCAGTAAAACCATAGGCCAGTTGAGTATATATCTCATTGTAGTGCCCGAAAATGATTCGATTATAAATATGATATTGACGACGGCGCTTTATTAGCTTTCCTTTTTCAGTTTTACCTGACTGATGCTTCTTCTTCATATCCAAAAAGCGCAGGTATTTAATAAAGCTAATTTGTAAGTCACCACTATACTTATCCGTAGATCCTTCTACTACATAGTTTAACTTGTCTTGCAATTGCCCGGAATGTCTCTTTAAACCATATTTGCTAATGGCTGCTTTCTGGGCTTTCCAGATGGCCTTGCCTTCCTGATTTAAAATTTTGTCGATGTAACGCTGCTCTAGCAACGATTCCGAATTTCTACTGCTTACTCTTTGCTTATCCACGAACTAAAAATGCCCTATTAATGGCAGCTCGAAAAGGACAATTTGTTAAATAGAAGTGCCTCCCAATCGACTATTTGTGGTAATGGCTGTGATTAGAATTAGAGCGAATGTGTGCTTACGCTTAGTACGCAAAAGACTTGCCGACATAAAATTTATTTCAGCTTCCTTTTGCTTAGCTGCGCTTCAAGCCCCCTGGTATTGCTATAATTTTAATTCACATACCATGATCACTATCAGTACATTCGATTTGGACACCCTTCGCTTAATTAAACAAATTCACTCCCTTAAAAAGCTGGAGCGTATTAATGAAAAGTTCTTTTTAAGCCTTTATGGAAAAGTTAAAGCGCATTGCCGAAAAACGGAAGAAATCATGCTAGCCCGCGAATACAATCTGCTGATGCATTTTGTAAAATTCATGAAGGAGACCTACCCGCAAGACCAAAGAGCCAAACGCGACTACTACTTTAGAGAGTACATTCTTCCAGACTTTGAAGATGTGTTTACCAAGTACGTAGGAACCACGGTTAAAGTAGTGGTGTAAATTAAAAAGTAGCCAAGTGTAAATACATTTGGCTACTTTTATACATATATTTGTGTATTATACTTAACTTAAAATGTTTAAACAATGAAATTTTCTATAGGCGATGTTGTGGAACTTAAAAGTGGTTCACCAGAAATGACAATTACTTCACAAAAAACACAGGCTGATTTCGAACAAGGCTACATGCATAATGGGAATTATAAATGTACTTGGTTCGAAGGAGCAAAAGAGCATAGCGCTATTTTCCCTGAAGATGCATTAGAACTAACAGAAGATCAATAAGTCGAATTTTCATCCTCTATGCTAGACTTCGACAACCTTATTGTTAATCGACTTATTATTCATTCTATTGCAAGAAAAAAGTCGGATCAAGATCATTCTTCTTTCACTGCGTCAAATGAAAGTACAACGATTGACGATGATGCACTAGAAATCATAAAAGAACGCTTGATAGATGCAGCTGGTAAAAGATCCAAAGCTTTTGAGCTCGAATTAGAAGAAACTGGAAATGGCTCATTTTTCAATTTGGCAATAAAGCTCAACGAAGCCACAGAAGAAGAGTTTATTTCTTACACGACAGACATTGCGGAACTGTTAGCTGAAAGTCAGACTAATAGCAATATTAATGGTGCATTTCTTTTAATTTTAGACTGCTTAGACACAGATACTCTCTTGCCTATTGTTATTGTAATAAAGGCAGAACCTCACAAGGCTCTAAAAATGAGTGATGACTCCTCTAATCAAATTTCTGTCTTAAAGGAAGTCTTTTTATCACCTTCACAAAAACTCTATAAACTGGGTATCTTATTTCAAAAATCAGAAAACGATTCCGAAGAAATAAATGATCAATATGGTTGCTTTTTATTTGACGATCAGTTTCGTATTGACCAAAATCCTGCTGAATATTTTCATAAAACATTTTTAGGATTTAAGACTGGTAATAATAGCAAAATTCAATCAAGTCGATTTTTTTCAAAAACCCAATCTTTTATCCAATCAAATATTAAGGACCCAAATCAAAGGGATAACCTTTTGATAACTTTAAAGCATCAATTTACAGTAACACAAAGTGACCTTATTTCACCTAATCAATTTGCTAATGATTATCTACCTTTATATCAAGGAATAAGAGACCTTTATATTTCAGAAGTTTGCTCTGAGCTTCCGAGTTCGTTTGTACGTGACTCGTCACTACTAAGTCATAAATTATCAAATCGAAAAATAACTTTTCCTAGTAAAGTAAATTTATCAGGACCCGAAGATCAGTTCGACCAAGCAGTTAGTATTGTGACCTCCGATGAAGTTTTAAATAGTTTAGACCCGGAAAGCTCCAGTTATACAATTATAAAAATCTCAGGACAACCGTTCCAAAAATGAACGAGTTAGAAAATAAAATATTAAACGAATTTAACGACTTAAAAGACGACTTAGCTGTCTGGGGCAAATTAGTTGACCAGCATCTCGTTTATCTTTACAGTAAACTTGATGATGGCTTGGTTAAAATGGAGCCTTCTTTCCGAATTAAGGATTCAAAATCATACCTTTTTAAGGCTTTGTATAGAAATAAGTCCTATTCTAACCCTTTAAATGATATAGAAGATAAAATTGGAACACGAGTCATTCTACTCAAATCTGCTGACATCGAAAAGCTCAAAGGCTTAATCCTTGGTTCTTCTTTTTGGCAATCGAAACTTACCAAGGATAATAATCAGGAGATAGAAGATAAGCCTAAGATTTTTGATTATCAATCATGCCACTTGGTCGTTTGGCCTAATGACAAATCAAAGTTTACAGACCGCGACATTAATGAATGCTTAACATGTGAAATTCAAATAAGAACATTATTGCAGCATGCTTTTGCTGAAGTAAGTCATGATAGCACCTATAAGGGTCCCTATCAAAGTGATAAGGTAATTCTTCGTAACCTTGCTAAGGCAATGGCACTTATGGAAGCAACAGATGATTACTTTTGTGATATATTCAATTTGATGTCGGACTCTAAACGATTTTACGCTAACTACTTAAATGAGCTCACTCAACGTTTTCTGCATTTTCAACCTTCTTTTGACAAATCAAACCTAGACCATTTTTTAACAGATAGCATTCTCAGTTTACTTGACCTTAATACAGTTTCACTGCACGATCTAGATAGTTTCATCAATAAAAAAGGTTCTGACATTTCAAAAGTACTTAAGCCTAAGAATGGTCTAATTTTTCAACAGCCAGTCATTTTATTGGTCCTTTACTATTTTCACAACAAGCCTACATTCTTAAAGGAAAATTGGACACTAAATAATGAAGCACTTAGGGCAATTTACCGAGCAAATAACACTTCATATGACAGTTTTTAATAACGTCATTAATTTAGTATAAAATGATACTCGTGATAAAAAATATCCCTTGCCAGGTCATTTAAAGGACCGCAAGGGATTTTGTTTTATAAGCTGCTTGCTTTGCATAAAGAAAGCCCCAGCGATTAGCTGAGGCTTTCGGAACTTAACCTGATTTCTGCTATGAAATAGCTGTGAGCTAAAGTAGTACTATTTGAATATTCTTGAAAGACATATCTATTATTTAAACGTTTAATCCTTTCGGTTTAGGATATCCTTGATGTCTTGCATTTCCTTTTTGATGTCGGCTTTAAACTCGTCAAAATACTTTTCAAAGGTGACGCCGTCCTTAGTATTTAGTGCGGTCTGAACTTCTAACATCTTGACATCTTTCTCAAGTTGTCTTATACGCCCATTAAGATAGCCGATATAGGCCATTATTAGTGGTACAGCGATGGGTATCAAGATTTGAATAATGTCTTTTAAACCCTCCATTCTAAGTCGATTTTTCTTTATTGCTATTTGCGATTATTGATGTCTTTTCAGCACTGCCTTTTGAGGAACCGAAAAAGAAGTTTAAAACGGTTAGGGCACCGCTGAATAAGAATATATCGGCAAACATTTCGATCATGCGTTTATTCTCTGGGGGAATTTCATAAAACATCAAGCCCATGCCAAAAGAAAAGGCACCCAGTACGACAAAGCTTGCTAAGAAATAAACATAGCGCTTTGAGAAATTATCCGCCTGGCGAAGAGCCTCCATCTGCATGGATCTGGCATTTTGCATATCCTGTAAGAATAAACGCTCTGCCTCCATTGCCTTATCCTTAAGATCAAGCTCGTGCTTGTGAATAGCGGCTTCTAGTAAGCGAGTCGCCTCCAATTTCTCTTCGCCCGTAGTAACGAATTTATCCACCACATCACCCACTTCTTTAATGAGTGACCCACCCGAGAAAACAGTCTTTAAAGTATCTAGAAAGCTCATAGGTATTTTGATTTAAACGTTGAATAAATACACTTTAGGTAATCGAGGATCATCGACCACATCCAAGTGCACCCAAGTAATGGCCACACCATTTAATTTATGCTCTAAGCGAATTTTAAAGGGTAAATCATCTGCATGATTCTGTAACCAGGCACGAACCTGTTCTGCCGTCATATCCTCTAAATCAAAGTCAACCGCCATGGAGAAAACATGCCCCGACCAATAGGCAGTTTTGCGAGCCATAACCAAAGGAGAAAGGTTATCGCGCACTCCGCGCTCATCAAAACGGCCACCCCATTTATAGGTATTGATAGTCATCTTACGACCGGTCGTCTCTCTAATAAAAAGAATGGTAATCAGTAAGCGCGTATCTATCCGGGAGAGGAAGAAGTAATCACCTCTTTGTTTAAACTTGGCATAAGCCCAAGGAGTAACAAGCTCCTGAACATCGAAGTAATTTAAAATGCGATCGTAAAGCTCTTTACTATTGAAAAGCAGGTTTTGATACTGTTGTTTTTTAGTCATCGGTTTCTATTAAAATTGAATAGCCATTACAGCCAGCTAGATTTATTTCAGGATCCACGCCCAAGCGGCCTTCCCAGTTTTGCAAAAGATTACAGCCTTGATCAGCTTGTGCCTCCAAAAAGTCGATAAACGCCAGGCAGGCCAAGTGCATCTCTTGCATGATTTCAAGTTCCTCCGCATCACTGGTTTGACCATAGTCCACCTTGGTGAGCACGTAGAAGACCAAAAGATTGTTAAAGGGTGTAGAATCACGATGTCCTCCTCTATTGCTACTGGGTAGCATGCTTACCAGTACTGGAAAATCGCCGTCATTTACAGATAAATCCTTTACCCTGGTGCGAAGCTGATCCTCTGTACTTAGTACAAATGATTTTTTTAGTGGATCGACCTCATTAATGGCCTTTTCAGTAAATAGTTTGATGTCATTCGGACCGATCACTTTCGCTTCTTTTTAGCAGTCGCTCCTTTTCGTAGTGCCGATCCAATAAGTAGATTAAGCACTCAATCAAATTGCGATTTTCTGTTTCGTTTATACTACCAAATACCTTATTCTCAGCCAAGCTGAAAAGGACAGCCATGGGGCCAATTGACTTACCATCGCTTTCACCAGCACCAAACAGAGGGGAAAAATCATAGCGTCTTCCATCCGCCATCTCAATCTCCTGACTCGTTAGATACTTGACTGCAGACTGGAAGAAAAAGTAAAAGCCATAGAGATAATGTCCTGGAAGTCTAGCCAGTAATTTTTCTGTTTTTTGGGCTTCCAGTTCTGAGTAGGTCTTAACTCGACCCATTGGGCTTAGCCGCAAGTAAAAATGGCTCAGTAACTTCAAAAGATACTTAGGATCCTTGCTTTCGGCATAAGCAGTAGACAGCTCCAAGCCCCTTAAGAATTGTTTGATCGTTACATCAGCTAAAGCATCCGCGGGGCCCTTAAATCTGCGAAGCTTCCATTTAAACTCAGGTACCAAATTAGCCGCCCATTCGGTATTGGCACGATAAGCCCCTTTTTCAATTTCAAAGAAGGAATCAGTAAGATCTATCAGCTGTGCTAGATTTTCCTTACCCGATTGACTCAGCTTTCCCGTGTAGCTTAAATCTAATAGCCTATAAACCCATAGAACCTGCACTTCCTCAATACTCAAATGCCCTTTTTCGAGCATCATGACCAGCTGGACGAAATACAAATATTGCTCCTGGTTGCATTCCCCGATATGCTCGGGAACCTCGCGCACAACAGCGCCTAATTGAACCCTACGCAACGCGAGATCTGACCTTAAGCTGAGCACCTGATAAGACCAAATTCATGTGCTCCTTCTGGAGCTCACGCTTAAATTTCTTTGTCCCTAGTTGCCAAGACTGATATGCCGTTAAACGGCCTTTCTTTCGCTTCTCCCCAATAAACTCTCGTATAGAATCCTCCAACTCTCGGCGGCGCAGCTCTCGCTTTAAAGCGCTGGCCTTTATTTCCTTTCCAACTTTTTTATAAGATCGTTTTCTAAAAAAACCTCTTAACCATTGCAATACTCTCATATTCGATAAATTGTTATTTACAATACCATGAAACCATCATCCTCGGGCTGATCTTCTTCAACTGAATCATCCAGAGGGAGGAGTGATTTGATGTGCAGCTCAAGCAGCTGCTCATTGCTGGACAGTTTACTTTGAAGCTCAAAACTTAAGGAGGACAAAGCGCTATCGGTAGCCACCTGACTGGCTTTTAAGGTCATGCGATCACTACTATAGTTCTGGTTTATGCCTGACCTTGTAATCTCTAAAGGCATTTCTTTAATCACTCGAACCAAGGCATAAATGCCCAAGCATGCATTACACTTTTCCAGAAGTATTTTGTCTGCCTCTTCCAGAGAACTGTTGTCTTCTAACTTGACTTTTAAAGGAGCATAGAGATTACCCAAAGTAGATGCTAAAGACTTATCCATATACTCCTTAAAGAAGGGATAGGCTTTAACAAAAAGCCAGCGATCACTGCCTAATGGATGAACATCAGCCCATTGATCTGCCGATTGAATAAACAGTCCTCTTTGCTTTTTACGCTCAGCCGAAAGCTTCCACTCCGTTAAAACTTCGCGGTTCTCTTCGATATAGGAGAGAAGATTATTAATCGCTTCATGTGCCTGCTTGAAGAGCTCCTGTTCCTGAGCGCTTACTTTCCACTGGGTCGCTGGTTTCGAATCTTTATCCCAATGCTCACGCCTGCCATTTCTGCTATGAACGATATCGTTATTAGGAGCATAGCTTAGATAAGCAAAACTGCTCACTGGGGCCTGGACCAAGTAAACCAAATAGTCCAGGATCTTAAGAGTAGCATTATTCTGATTCTCTTGATTAAAGTCATTCGATTCATAATGAGCTTGGGCGCGATCGTAAAGCGCTGCGCTAATCAATGCTCTTATTCTAAAACTCTCCTTCTCCGTGTTGGGAAGGAGCTTAGCAAAGCTTTCGTCAGGATCTAAAAAAGGAACATGAACCCTAAATTCTTTCGTTCCGGAATTGCGAAAATTAAAGAGGCTAATCATTCTTTACTCTATCTTTTGGGGTGACATCTTGCTCACGAATGGGAAGACTGCGCGAAAAGCCCAGGCGAACGTTTTTATCTGGCCAATTGTGCTCAATTGCTAAATTCCAAGCTTCACAGATAATCTCTTCCGGTAGATCTACTTCCGTCAGCATGTAATTTCTTAGCGCATACAGCTGCTCACTGCCACTATCGGCTTTACCTTCAGCGGACACATTACTAAGAGCAGCATGAAGCCCTAAGCCTGAAATAGTATTTAAATCCGCTCTTTTACTAATGGAAAGGTTCGCATCGACAAAATCTTTTACCTTCTGATCGATGGGCTCAAAAGTCCAAGCATGTTCGACTAAATGTCGATCTGCCAGCACTTCAAAGATGCTATCTGTTGTGATAAATTTCCCCGTGTTCTCGGCTCCAGAAAGAACCGCGGAAACCTCTCTGAAACGCTGTTTCTTAAACTCAATAAATTTCTTTTCAGTAAACTGCTCCCCGGTTTCCTTGCACCGAATTCGGATGATATCCTTCTGAGAATCCCAGTACTTCTGAGGCACTTTTATATGCCAACGAATGGTAAGGTTATTCTTGGTAAAAGTCTCCAGGATAAAAGGAATGGCGGAGCTTCTACGAATCCATGGCAAGGCACTAATAATATCTGGGTGCGGGTAGTAGCGCTGGGCATAGGCATCAATAAAACTGAAAAGAACGCCAACTCTTCCGCTTGCGATGCTACTTTCATCTAATAGCGGATAGGCCTTATAATCGCCATGAAATATTCTATTCCATTTACCTAGGAGGCCATGGGTAGGCTCTTCACGTGAATCAGAAATGCGATAGGCTAAACGCATGGTATCAGCTGGAACATGCTCAATACGTGCAATCTTTGGAGCCCTGCTAATGCGGAGGCCTCGATCGGGGAAGATCTTATGAACGACGGACTCACCGTGATTGAAATCAATAATAGCCTTTCTTAAATGCTTACGGTAGTGATTGGCCTTAAGCCATGCCAATACCTCAGGATCCTCAAGGAACTTCTTACGCATTAAGCCCTCTTCATCGAGTTCATAGCGATACAGTGCAGGCCCTTGGCCCCATGTTAAGAACAGACGCTTAGTAAGTATTCTGGGAGCAAGGTGGTTTGAGTTTAAAGCCGAACGAATAATCTTAGGCATATCGTTATTCTTACCAATGGGCAGCACCTTGAAGGCACCTACAGAGAGCGTATAATCCTCCCATTCATCGGCAACCTTATTCTGCGCTACACTCTCCTCTACTTCTTGCCTAGTCTTACTGGTGATCTCGTAGGTAAAGAGTCCGGCTTCCGACTCAAAGGCACCAAAACCATCCTTCTCCAAATGTCTCATTCAATCGTTACTTTTTGATTATCTACAGAGGTGATCAAGGGGATCCAGCAGCTTCTATTCTCTAGGGTATCCGCATCAAATAGGAAAAGCTTGTAGTCTTTATTCACATCCTTAGGGTCTGCCTTTCGCAGGATGCACCGCTTAATGGTTCGCCTCGCTTCACGCCCATCCTCGCTTACTTTCACAAAGGATATCTCAAAGGGCTGATCCCTCTTATTAAGAGCGCGTGCATGTAGTAATGCGTGATTTAAGTTCATGGACTTGCTTTATACAATCTTACTAGCTATCCAAGCCCTTGAAAAGGACAGCACAAGGCGAAAAAGGCGGTCAATAAGTGGTTGGCGCTGCCTTTCTGCGCGATCATATATCTAAGGAAAGAGGGCGAATTTGGGCGCACAACAAGCCGCTTGAGTGGGGCTGCTAGGTTTTCCGTCAAAAAAGAAGGTCTCGTTTTATTTCCGAGCCCTTCTTTGTTGAGCTTCAAACCTTTAGAAAAATGTAATTTTTCAAACCCTCCTAAACTTGACTAGTTTTTAAAAAAACTTAGCCCTTTTTAGTCGTCTAGAGGGATACAGTTCCTATTCGATGGTAGTTTTTGATCACCTCAAAATCAAAGACTACCACAATAGTACTGTAGTGTTTTTCCTTAAATTTTATGCTTGGGTAATCCAGCGCATTTAAAATTCGAACCGCAGAATGCTTCTGCGATTTAAGACGATAGATCAGATTTCTGAAGCTCGTATTATGGGTGATTTCATTTTTAAAATCAATTACCTTGGGAATAGTCGCTAGATCAAACTCATAGACGCAGCCCGGCAAATTGCTCTTTTCCTGCTCCGCATTGTAAAAGGCATATTGCACCGCCAAATCAATATTGGAGGCCAGAAATAGTGCAGGAAAGCCATAGCGACTATTTCTACTGCCTGAGATTTTCAAGTCGTGCTGACTTGATCCGTGATAATATTTCATGAGAAGGGATTGAATTAATCTTCTTGCCAGCCGCAAGTGAGGCAGGAATAAAACACAGGTCCACCAATAGCGCATTTACCTGTGCATTGCGCAGGAGCTTCGCCATACCAGCGATCATTCGGCTTTGCGTTGGGCTCTTCTTGGCTACTCATATTCCTGATAAATCAACGGGAGCATCAAAACTTGGTGATTCCCGCTGTGAGCTAATTTCCAGCCACTTGGGACGACAGATATAGTACTTGAAAGCATCACTCATATTGGTTGACTTCCAAATGAGTTTTTCAGTATTGCCCTTGAATTTCTTTTCACTCGATTTATCCTTTTTGATGATCGTCCGCCCATAGCGATCCTTTTCAAAAAGCACACGCGCAACCCGCATCGAGCTTAAAAGTACCGGGCAATTATAACCGTCAATGAGCAGCTTAGGGAGATTGGAAAAAGCACCTGTCATTATATCCTTAACCAATTTATATTCCTGGGCTTGGGTAATGTCACCTTGATTTCGGCTCTTGAGATTCACCCGCCAACCAGTCGGTGTACCATCCTTGGTATACTCAATCGCCTTGGCCATCATCGTAGCGAAATCCAATTTCATGCGGGAATAATTATTGGCCGCTCGATCGTACCAGAGATCCAATTCTTTATCCTGATGCTCCTCGAAAAACTTCACAAAGGCAGCACCTAAGTCCGTCGGCTGATCTGGTGCCACCGTGTAAAACTCACAAAGCAGCCTTGTCCAAGATTCATCCGTGGCCGTCTGGCCAACCACTAAAGAGTTCATATTTCCCGCATCATAACCCGCCTCCAGCTTATAATTGGAATCGCAATATTTTAGTCCTAAAGAGTTCTTTAAGGTTCGATTCCCTAGTTTAAATTGATCCAGGTAATCGTATTCAAAACCGTCTTTATAGAGGTGCTTATTGGCTAAGAAAGGATAGAATTTACTTTCATCTGGAACCTGTGGTTCCATGCCTAAAATAGCCGTATTGAATTCTGCTTTACCTAAGTTGTTCAGCTGATCAATAAAATACTGCAGGCGTAAATTATCGATATTGATTAAGGCACTAGCAACAATGAATAAAACAGAGTTTTTACGCATCTTGCCCCAGCGTTCATGCCATAATTTAAGCTTCTTTTCCGCTAGTTTAATCTTAGCTCGATTGGCAATCTTATCCAATTTTAAGCCCTCAATTTCAATTCTGATTTCGTTAATAACATTCGCCGCCTCCAGTATCAATTTTATTTGATCCGGATCCATAAAACGCCGCATCGTCAAAATCCAATCATGCTCCCCTAGCTCGGGATTGGGCATATCCGTAGTATAGGTCTTCCCTAAATAATAGGGCGACTCGCCGTACCGCACATATTCCCCACGAATAGCAGCCGTAAGTTTATCCAGCTTGCGCTTATCTAAATACTTGGCCTCATCCCCAATCTGATGTTGATAGGAATTTCCAGCGCCGATAGAAGGTCTATCTTGACTCACCACCTGAAAGATGGTACCCGTGAAAACAGAAATTACATGCTTCCATTCAATCACCGGCTTATAGGGTTTCTTGAAATGCTTGGGCGGTCTTTTGCCTAAACAGAAATGAATGTCCTCCACCCAGCCTTGGCGCTCCCAACCTTCGATTAAGGAAGGAATGATATTCTGATTTGCATTGGAATAGGTGTCGGCCGTAATCGCAATAAATGCCCCTGGTAACTCGTGACATAGATCTATACTTCGCTCCGCTAGAAAATCTGTTGTCTTTCCTCCTGCTCGACCAATAATTAAATACAAATCCTTAGGTGAGATTTGCATTACGGCCTGCTTTAACCAAGATCCCCAACGTACTTCAACTTCACTCTGCTTGCGTAGGGCGGCTAGAGACATCCAAAATTAATTTAGGGTTATCTATTCCAGCTTCAGAGCGTAAACGCAAGCGTTCCTGCTCGGGCACTTCCCAACTGTCAATTAAGCGCGCAATTTCGCGACGGTCTTGGCTTTCTTCACCCAGTAGCTTCTTATTATCACTATAAATCACTGTCTTTTTACCGAACAGCTCTTCAGGATAAGCCGCTTCTGCTGGTCGGTACTTGGCCCGCATGTCCATGGCATCTTTTAAAAGCTGGCCAGCTACCTTCAAGGCCTTTTCATCGGTCGCCATTTGAACGGTAGCATTGGCCAGACTTTCTAATCTTTGAGCATAATAATTTCCAAAAGCCTCAAGGCTTGTTTCTTTCTCGATGTAGAAAAACTCAATGGTATTGTGATACAGCTGCTCCGCTTTATACTTTGATAAGCCATAAGGCTCTGCTGTAAAAAACTTAATATGATTCTTCCGAGTACCGGTATCCCATCGCAATAAGCGACCGGCCATTAACTGCATTAAATCCAGGTATTGGATCAGCTCTTCAGGAAGACTGTCGCTTTCTCCCTTAGTGAAATACTCTTCAATTAACTCGAGCTCGACCCCATCCAGTTCATTCGATAGATTCATAGATCTCCCTGAATTAGATTCATTTTCACATTCTCAAGCTTCGTATCATACTCTCGCTTCATTTGAATTTGAATAGCCGTATAATTTCCTGTTTTAGCATCCTCTCCTAAGGCTTGATCTACTTCGTACTTGGATGTTAAAAGCCCTCTCTGATAGGCTTTGTAGACCTCTGATTCACGGTCGCTATACTGTTTGTAGAGCTTCTTTTCATCTAAATTGAGATAAACGGCTATCTCTTTCAGACTAAAGCCTGAAACCGCCGCTAAATCCTCTATTTCCTGCAATATGTTACTTGGAAGCATACATGCAATTAAAGAAGCTTCTTAGCCCTCGAAAAGGACATTAAACCCTTTTGATAGCGCATTACATGGGTATTTTTATAGATAACTATACTATTTACCCCTGGATGTTAAGTTGACTTTTGTTAAGTGAATAAGTGCGATTTGTCAATAGATTTATCCCCCCACAATTGACAAATTTGTAAGGTCAAAAGGTGGTTGCGAAATCCACATGATTATTTCGTACTTACAATAAATCCAGGGTGGGATAGGAATACCCAATACTATCTAAGATAGTCAGTTCGCTGACCACCTTTTGACAAGCCCTGGTATTTTTTAATTTTTTTAAATAATCACACATGTCAAAAGGTGAAACAAAAACAAAAAAGGTAGATCTATCTGCCGAAGAGCAAGCTATTATTAAGAAGCTGCGCACTGGTGAAATTCACGTAGATGAATCACCTAATCATCAACTCCCAGTTTGGCTAGATGACTTTGAAGTCCACTTAGATCGAGACAGCATTGAGGCTATGGCCTATTTGCAAGATGAAGATCTAGGGGAACTGAGTAAGCTTCTTACCTATTACCTGTGCGAGCTCTCACGCATTAAGGAACAACAAGACGACACTGATTTCTTTAATACCAGAGACATGCTGCGCATTCTTCGATTAATGGAGTTCATTAGCAAGTGGCAGCAAGCCGAGCTGAAACAACTCAGTAACCTGATGAGGGAAAGTCAGGCTACCGCCGATTTAGAAGAAGCCTAGACTTTAGGCCAAAACGAATAATCCCTTGCCAAGTCTTAAACTAGACCGCAAGGGATTTTTTTTTCAGCGCTCGATCTCATGCGCTTTTTGGATGCATTCTTTGCGGAATTCAAAGAGTTCCTTATCATTGGCAAACAAGTACTGTTCATGCCGGCTATTCTCAGACCAATTGCCTGAGCCCTCTACCACATAGTATTGATCTTGGATCTTAAATAGCGCCATCTTGCTATGATTCCAGGCATACTTTACCGATAAGGCCTCAAACCTATTTGCAAAACGGTCCAATTGATCCTTTACTTGAGGCCTTTGATGTTTTAAGCTATCAGCCACCAGTAACTCAATTTTACTAATCTTACCCGTTGAAAGCAGCTGTGAGAAGCTGAGCAGAATTTTCTTGCTGACACTATAAGTAGACAAGTACAATTCATCAATTTTTGCGTGCTCAACCAATAGGTACGACACAAAAGAAAAGGCATTAAAAGACTTATCGGTGAACAGAAAAATCATTTGCCCTGGTAAGGGTGATTCAGTTAAATCGCGCAATGAACTTATCTGCTTTAGCTGCTGAATGCTGTGCTTTTTAACCAGTTTAAGGTCCGTTCCAGATGCTTCTTTTTCCTTGGCTTCAGGGAGATTAAATAACTTATCCATCCAATTCCTGCATTATCTCTTCAATAATTGCCAGCTGCCAGCTTTTCTGAGCCAAATTTGCTTCCCTCGCCTCTTTTAAATCGGGGCGATCATTACCCCCTATCTGCTGCTTTAGCAGTCGAATCGCTTTCTGAGTAGCATTGTATTTCTTTACCAGCTCTTTGAGCGGTAGCGCCTTTACTTCATTGCGCCAATGGCGTTTTTGAAAGATTACATGCTGCCCTAAAATCTTATTTGTGGCTCGGTAATAATCCAGTTCAGCATAGATCAATACACGCTCTTTATAGAGCTCTACAATTTGTTGGCTTAATCCTCTTGTAATGCTACCCTGCTCTAACTGTTTTCGACTAGCGACCAGCTGGCCCCAAACGCTAAAAAGGTCGTTGGCCAAGCTTTTTAATTCACTGGGACAATCGACCTTTCTTAAAAATGGGTATTCTTGACTAAAGTTTACCTTGTGATAGAGTAACTTTAAGTGCTTTTTTTTTGCTCTTCCTCCTCTTCAGACTTGCCTCTCAGATGTTCTAAATAAGCCGCCTGAAGAGTGATTTTCTTTTGATCGGCCACCTCTAATTGCAGCTCACTGACCAAACTTTTAAGTTGAGGGTAAGCAATACTCTCCACTTGATCTTTCAGAATATCAACTGGCTCGTTTTTAGTTTCCACCTTGTCTGGTTCCCCACTTTCCAAAGGCCCTTTAGTGATCGAGTTTACTACTCGTTCATCTATACCAGCCAACTTGCCCAACTCATAAAAAAGGGTTTTAGCATTATCATCCGTTTCGCTGATAGCACCCAAACGACGCGCATACGCTCGATTATGACCCGGAAAAGAAACGTATAATTGACGACCGCTATTAAACTTGCGATCGGTTTTCAAATAGGCCAGAACCTTGTTTTTAATGCTAGACATTGCTTTGCTTTTACTAAACGATTAGAAATTAGCAATATCAAGAGGATCTGAAGCCACAAAAAGGACATAAAAAAACCGCCCCGAACGAATCCGAGGCGGTGTGATATTTTCAATATAATAAGTTTACTTAGATGTCGAAACCACTTTTAAAAGGTTTTCATATTGTTCTGAGTATTGACTAACTTTTTGGATTTTCTCAAGCTCTTCCTGAATTTTGCCTAAGTGGCCATCAACATTTTCGAAATTAGACTCAACATTTGTATCTAAATTCTCTAGTTTATTATCAATCTGTTCGGACTGCTTTTCTAAAGCGCTAACCTTGGTATTTAGCTCCTCAATGGCTGACTTTAGATGTTTAAAGTTCTCATCTGCCCTTTGATCAGCATTGTTTGACATACTGATTACGTCTACTAGCAGCTTAGCAATGTTTTCAACTCTATTATTTAGAGAGTCAACTTTATCTTCAATATTTGCCATTCCAGAGAGGTTGTTTTGAGGACTGCAATATTACCATTTAAAACTAATGTTTGCACATCTGCAAACTATTTTATGAAAAACCATAAGTTAATTACTTTACAAAACGGCAAAAAAAAACCGCCCCGAACGAATCCGAGGCGGCCTTTCTCCACTTATGAAAACACTAAGCCCGACTTAGTTCTATAAATACGAAACTGTTAACACCCGTTTTAAATGCTTTTAAGGTAATCTGTGCTCCAGCATTGGCATTCCAAGTAATACCGTCTTTTAGAACAAAATCACCTCCCGAAGCTATGCTCGAAGGATTGGTACCTCCGGAACCTAAGAGCGTATATATCCCTTCATTTTCTGCATCGTCCAAACTGGCCAATTCAGTAGCTGAAGTATTTTCAGATAGCTGATATTGTCCAGATCCTAATACAACACTAGGCTGATCATCATCAGCCGAAATAGTCGCTAAAGGACTCTCTAAGGTTAAAGTTCCCTCATAAATAGCGGGTACCTTAGACACAGTGCCTACACCTTCCCAAAGCAATTGCTGTCCGCGCATGCCGTCATCTTGTCCCGTTGCTTTTAACTGTAAAGGATGGCACGGATCACCATATAAGCGCGTACTCCCTCCAGAGCACTTTTCAACGATAACCCCTGCATTGGCATTGGTCCAATTTTGAATGAGCTCTAAGATCTCTTTCGAGTCCCCTGGGTGCATCGTATCCACATTATGCTTAAAGCTTACAGAATCGGCATCCCCTTCATTGGCCATAGAAGGGCTAGTTTTGGTGCGCGTGCTATAATACTGGATCATATAAGCCCCGCTTTTTAAAACCAAACTGCCTGGAATAACCACTCCCTTTGCATCGCGCTGATAACCGCTTACCACATCATTCCAATCGAAAATGGTGATCTTATCGGTATTATTGGAAACCCCCGCATCTTTCGCGGGCTTCACCACATTGATAGGGATGTAACCACTTACCGCCAGGGCGACTTCAGGATTATCAATAACTAGGTTGAATAAACTAGGGTCGGCAATCATCGCTACGGAAAACAGCAGCAAGCCTAAGCCTAAAAATGTTCTAAATAAATTTTTCATCTTTTTGAAATTGTTAGTTAAGAAAGAGCCCCATGGCTAGCATGGAGCTCTGAATTAATTCTAAGCCACAGAGCGACCTAGTTCAATGAATTTACCGTCCTGGTAGATTACATCTATCCAGTTACCATCGCTTAAGGTAATGGCCGCGCTAATTCGGCTGAAATTGCCAGTTTTGGCAATTGTGGTAGCATTGGTACTGCTTCCACCTTCAATCCTGAATTTATCGCCATTCTCAGCGTTTACAATATTCGTTAGAGCAGTTGCACCGGCATTCGCTGAAGTGATAAAGCGATCTCCCGCTGTAGCATCGGCAGTCGTAGCACCAGCATCTAATATTACATAGTTTGGCTCAAGTAGATTTTCGTTTCTCCACACTTCCACAAGCTTACCATCATCTGGTCTCTTGTAAAATTTGATCACGGAATTCTCAGAAAGCGTCATCGCCGCACTCATATCAAAGTTCGCAGCATTGGCGGCAATAGTAGAAGGGTTCGCTCCACTATTTCCGTACAAGTAAACAAAGGTACCTGAAGGCACGTCAATGATATTGGTGATAGCCGTATTACCAGTGTTCACGCCTATTTGTAGCTCATTGTGATACTTAGCCGATGGAGTTGTTACGTTAGGATCTATCTCCACATAATTGTCCAATTTGATCTCCACATTGTTGGAGAAAAACAACTGCTTTTCATCCGTCATTTGTAAGCCTTCTGGCCACTCATAACCGACAGCATACACATGCACTCCAATGCGGTAATCTGCATAAACGGCTAAGTTTCTTTTTGCTTTCTCCGCGGTAAAGGTGTTTTTCTCAGTAGGACTTCCTTCCACTAGATCAATGTTATCATCGATCGTAATAAACATGAAGTCTCCTAATCCAAAATGCAAAGGTTCAATGCGGATGTTCTCGTAGCGATCTACCGTCATTTTACCAGGCTGATACGTTGGCATGGTACCTTTAATTTCCTCTCTACGTTTATGGTAAGCTCTCTCCCAATCTGGATCCATATAAAGCACCATTCCGGGTAAATCGCGATAGTATTTGGGAATACTCTTCACGAATTTCTCTACGTAGTCTACAATATTGGCAGCGGTAGGAGTTCCAATATCATAAGGCAAGTATTTACGCTCTACCTGCATTCTTTGAATGCGCTTAAGCAAGCCTTCGCATTTATGCAAAAAGCTTCCAGCCTTTTCAGAATCATCGGCAATCGGCACATAAATTCCACGGATCAAAGCCATTTCATCCTCTTCGATACGCTTCTTAATGATTTCCTGCATTAAGAAGGCTACAAATGACATTTTAAAAGGGCTGGCGCCTTCCTGATTTAATTTACCCAACCAAGTTTTTTCCAACTTTTGCAGCTCATATCCCATGAACTCAAGGTCAATCTGATTATCGTAAACCTTCACTTTCTCAGGCTGGAACTCGAATTTACCTTTCGGTAACCAGTTCTTTTTACGGCCCTGGGTAATTTCACCCAAGAATAACTTTACATACCAAGCTTCATCTTGAACGCCAGATAAGCGACCCCAAAACGAAGGAAGACGACTAATGCCACGTAAGAAACTTACGGTCTCATTGAGGTCTTGCTTGTAGTAGTCACCAAAGTCCTCTACTACTCGATCAATGCTCAGCTCAGAATAACTTTCTGACTTCACCTCTTGACCAGCTGCGCGCTGATTCCAGGGACGATCTGCAAAGGCATCCCATCCGTTGGCACTGGCAAATAAATGCGTAGCCGAATGTGCTATTTTCATATTTCCTGATTTAATCAGTTCAGCGGTATCCAACTCAGGTTCTCCTGCAAGCTTGGCAATCATGCGATTCTTTTCGGCCAGCTCCGCTTTAAGTTTATTAATACTGTCCGTAATGTTGGCTGGCTTTTTAGCCGTCTTCAACTTAGGATCAGTTTCTTCCTCCTCTTCCGATTGCTCCTCTTGCAATTCGATGTCATTCTCCTCCAGAATCAATCGTAAAGCCGCAGCCGTTTCTTTGCGTTCCTTTTCCAGTTTTGCAACCTTACTTTCCTGCAATAGCTCCTGATTCGCAATTTTGACCAGATTATCGACTAAGCCCTGATCTCCCAAGGACTCCTTGAGTAGCTGCATTTGTTCCTCTGAAAGATTTAATTTTCCTTCTTTCTGAGGCAGACTAGTAATTCCTAGCAGCGATAGGAAGTTAGTCTTGATTTCATTCCAAGTCATGTTATGGATTTTGATTAAACATTAGATAAAGCCTTCTTTAATTTATAGTTGGATGCCAGGGAACGGACCTTTTCAATAGCGGCTGTCATATTGCCAATGCCATCAATCAAGCCCACTTCGAGTGCATCTTTAGCGAAAAACATTTTTCCATTCAGAAGCCCAGGCTCTTCAAGCTTCAGCTTAGAGCCTCGGTATTGTTTTACATGATCCTGGAAAGCCTTCGCCATAGGTGAAAGCATTTCTCTTTGAATCATTTCATACTTACCCTCACGGGCTAATTCGAAAGCCTGATTTTTATGAGTGGACTCGGGTGCATAGATCGTATGAAACTTTATGCCTTCCTTTTCAAGCTTAGGCTGTATATCAGCAAAAGAGATCATAGTACCGATGGATCCAAAAGCAGAGCTGATTGTATTTTCAGCAAGGACATAATCGCATTGCGAAGCAACCCAGTAGGCCGCTGATCCAACCGTATCACCTAAGGCGACTACCGGCTTATCGCGATTCGCTAGAACTGAGCTTAAAGGCGCAATGGCATTAGCGGCTCCACCTCCTGAATCAACCAAGAGAACCGCACCGGTAATTTTTGGATTGTCTAAAGCTGAATTTAAGATCGCGCCTAGCTCGGTCATACCGTAGCTGCACAAATTGCCATACTTGGTAAATACCCCAATGATCTCGACCACCGCAACCGCATCCTTGGGAATGTTGTCGGGATTATTATAATCATGGCGGTAGCGTGAGCCCTTCGTATCGAAATAGGAAATCACCAATTCTGGCTTAGCGACCTCTAAGGCATTAAGATCCTCAATAGTACCATCGGCCAATTTCTTTAAGAAGATGGAATAACTATTCCAAGCATCAGGCATCATCGCCCATTCAGACTTTAAAATAGAGGCATAGAGTTTATTGTACTTCACGCTTTAGGCTTTGTACAATTTTAAGTCTGGCTGGATAGGATGAAAAGGACTGAGGCAATGGGACATTAGACCCTTCAAAACGATCAAGACAAGCGGATTTCTTAGCAAAACCGCTTTATTGCTGATTATCAGATATTTAAGTTTAAAAGCCCCGTTTTTCGGTGTCCTAAGTTTTAGCTTTTATTTTAAATACCTTTCTATCAATGTTTTAGACTGTCTTTTTGGGGTATCTCTTAAAATGCCGTCACTTTTTTTTTCGTAAGCCGCACTTTTCAAAGGAAAATTAGCACGATGATACATCTTGCGGATGCGATCAAAACTGAATTCTGTCTCCTCTAAATTATAGGTCGCAACAAACGTTTTAATAGCATTATTTAAGCCGCCGCGTTTTTCGGAAGCAACACGCCCAGCGATATAAGACATGAAATGATTTTCAAATTCAATTTGAAATAAGGTATTAATAAGCTCGATAGCTTCTTCAGAAATGATCAATTCATTATAGCGACCATCTTCCATTAATTTCTTGTCGGGATTGTATCTAGGAATAGTAACCGTTAAAGAAAATCCCTTCTTTACTTCATTGATTCCTGGGTAATCAGCGCGCTTAAGAATTAAGCGAATAATCTGCCCATGAGCGGAGTTTAAATTTATATCTAATGTACGATGATAGGCCTCTTCTGTGCTAACAATAGTATTGGTTATACTATGAAATAAATATTGCGCCAAGTGAGGCTTAAAAGGAAAAGTTACGATTTGACGATTTCCGTTCATGGCCTAAAATTAAAACTTCTGTCAATTATTCACTTGACATCGGTATCAACTTTTACAAAAGTTTTACACACTCGTTTACAATCAAATACTAGTAATAAAGTGGCTTGTATCATAACCAGCAGGGAGCACCAATTGAGAGACCCAATCTCCCATCACCGGAGCGGTGGTCTCGGTTCCATCCTCGGCATAACCCCCCGGAGTGATCACCTCTTGGCGAGGTGGGGTCACCACATAGCGGTCAAATACTGAGGATCCGGTCACCTCATATCCGTCCGGATAATCTGGATAAACGGCCTCCCCATCCTTTTGGATGGATTTAATATCGGCTAATACGGAGGATTTTGAGCCTTTTAAAGTTGCTTTTATGTACATTATAAAGAATTTAAGGCTGCAATGGCTTGCGCTTCGGTTAGTGCTATTGGTGAAAAGGCTATCCCATTGAAATCCAAGGGCCGAGAGGCTCCAAAGCTATTTAAGTTATTGGTCGTTGATAAGTCAAGTGAAAAAGCATCGTTTTTAACTGCCACCCCATTTACAACTATAATTAATTGCCCTTCTTTGTAGCTTATTATTGATTTGCTACTATCCGCCGTTAGTTGAAATACTGAGTTTCCTTGTGGGGTTTCAATAATGAGGTAGGGTCTTGTGACGTCTGGCCCCGCATTACTCACAATTATTCTATTTCCCACGGTGTTTCCAATAGTGAAAATTGACGCCGTGGCAATTCTAGCAAGTGATTCGGCGAAAGTGCTTAGATAAATTGTGCCTTGCGTTGCGCCTAAAAGCCCTCTGCCAACTAAATCGGTAAGTTGAAATGAGTTTGAGGAGCGGGTTAATGGTGCCGGTGTATCGTTTGGTATTAGCCCCTCAATAGTATTAGACTTGGTTACTGTAAACCCTACAACTTGAAAGCCTTTTGCTGTATCACCTATAAAGCTAGTCGTTCCTCCATCATCATCAACGCTAACTATTTGAACATTAATATTACCGGTAGAGTTTGGCGTGTAGTTAATTGCAACATAAAAAGAGCCATCATTTAAAGTAATAAACTTAATAGCATTTGTTAATGTGTTGTTAGTTATTGTATTAGTTAATGTATCAACAATCAAACTACCTCCGCCGCCGCCATTATTGAATATTCGAAAATACCTTCTACCTCCTACTGGTTTAAAGATTAATTCAAAATTGGTCTTAATATTAATTACTTGCCCCGGTGTAATTAAAACAAGGCCGTGAGTTGTGTTTGCACCGGTTTCCCTAAACTCTCTATAATTTACCCCGTTTAAAGGTGATGCGCCACCTACTCCGTTATTAGTTATACCTAATAGGGTGTATCCACTTGAAAAATCAAGGTTTTTAAATGCTAAATTTTCCAATTGCGGCCTCATTTTAATCACCGCACACCCCTCCTTATCATCCCAATCGGGCTCATTTTCGGCAAGCTCAATCAATTGATTATTTTGCCAAACACTTGAACCACTAGTCCCACCCACATTAGGCCGACTAAAATCAGCCTCCAACACTCTTCCTACTTCAGGAGCATTGGCGGGTCCAATAACTTCTACAAAGGCAAGTTTGCCTGTTTTATTTGCAGGGGCTAAAAAGAACTTGAAATCTGGGTATAAATTAATTGGCATCGTGAATAGATTTACAAAATGAGGCGAAACAGTCAATATCTAAAAGGGTATAGCCCTGGTTAATTAGCTCCTCGCGCATGGGCGTGATTAACCAATTGTAGGGATGACCGGAAGGATCGAAAATGGAAAGACTAAAGGACTTCAGGCATCTGCTGGATAAAACTTCAAAGCCTGCTTCTGAAAGCTTGGTAGCTAATAAACTGGCGAGATCTGAAGCGGAACGGCTACTGCCAACCTGAATAGAGCGTGCTATAACTGTCATTCTTCCAAGTAAATTTGATTAGCAAAACTCTTCAGGCAGTCAATGTCTAAAATGGTATAGCCCATGCGAAGCAAGGCACTTTTAACGCCTCCTTCGAAGGGTTTAAATTGCTCCAGCTGGCCACGACGGACACCAACGACTCTGCCTACCAATAAACTCACTGCTGTATTCCAATTATTAGATTACTAGCATCAATATCGCTTCCCTCCTGCTTAATGGCCTTAATCGCATTGGCCGACCATTCCTGGTCCGCGCTTAGCTTTAAAGGAACCCATTTATCATCGCGATCGTAGAGGTAGTTTACCAGCACGGTTCCGCTAGCACTTGACTTTAATAAGCCGCCGTTTTCATGCTTAATGCGGCAGAACCCGCCGTTAAAAATGCAGTCTAACGTTGAGTTTGGTTGTAAATGTGGTCTTGCCATGGCTATATAATTTCTCCTTCAATTTTTACTCTATTGGTATCAAAAATGCGCACCCAACAGGAGCTGAATGTATTAGTGATCTCTACTACTCCATCAGGAATCCCGTTAACGGAAACTCCGTTGCCCTGGACAAACACGCGACCGGTGCCGTTACGCTCTAACACAAAGGATAAATTAAGCGGTGCCGTATTCACTATCTCTATCGTGATGCTGCCGTTCTGCTGTGACCAAAGGATTTTCTGATCATAGGTTTTATCTGAAATGGTAGTATTACCACCGAGCTCTACCGCGGGAACCGCAAGCATATTATCCCAACTGCTCGTAACTGTATTATACTTGAATAGCTCGAAGCTACTACCAAAAGGCTTTTGCCAGATCTTACGATTGTCAGTTGGAGCACCAGCACCAATATGGATGGGGTACAAATCGCTGATCGCTACCCAAACCGCATTTACACTATCGAAGATTTTATAGAGATTCGGGTTCACCGAAGTATCTAACCATACTTGTGAAGTATTAGCAGGCGCAGCGTTTCCAACGAATGCAACATTAAATAATACCGTGATGCTTTGCCAGGTATTCGAAATGCAAAAGCGATAGTCCGTAATGCTATTGGCATCAGATCCAACCGCCCACATAGCTGCTTTATTTGTCGGTGCGGTAAGACTAATCACAAAGTTGGATATATAGCCCTTGTCTTCTGGGTAACTCATTCTTGCAATAGTTTTGAAGCTTCGATATAAAGATTGGGCGAATCGGGACCGACCACAGTAAAGGCACCTGTGGCGCTTAGTGAATAGGTATTATTATCGCCATAAAGCTGCTGCAGCATTCCTGCCGCCGAAATCTTAAACTGAGGTAACCACTCTACTTGATTGATGGGGCGGTAATCGCTAAAACTCCAGTTTAGTTCCACTCCGAGTCCCGATACCGATTGCGCATAGCTAAAGACCGCGCCGGCATCTTTATTCCCTAGCATTAAACGTTGCCCGTTCTCTAGCTCGAGTAATACCAATTGCTTGCGACCTAAATAGCGGCTTAAGGCTAAGCTTAGATCGCTAAAGTTCCCGGGTAAAAATGATTTTAATTCGTAGTTGAAAAAGGGGCCGTTCTCTGAATTCTCGGCTTTCTCGCTGAGGGTTATCTTCCCTGGCGTGAAATAGACATTGTTCCAAGATCCTTGATTGAGAGTAGGCATTACATAAGGCAGCGAACTTCCTAATAGAAAAGCATTGAAGTTTTTCCAGTAGGTGAATAAAAGGTATTTTACTTTATACCGCTGTAGCTCCTTATTTAATTGGCCCATGCTACTAAATAAGCCCCCTTTTCTTAGTATGAAAAGGACATTTACTTAGTGTCCAGCTCCTCTTGAAGCCTTAAAAAATGGTAGTAAGCTTCGTCTTTGAGCTTTAGCGGGATGTCTCCTGCTGCATTGATAATTGACATGATGGCTTGCGCCTCAAATAAAATTCTTTCCTCTTTAGAGAAAAGGTCGCTTAGCGATGGCGAGACTTTGGGGGAGGTTTGATTCATAATTTGACTTTAATAGTAATAGTTATAAACTCACTAAAATTGTGTAATTCTGTAATAATGCGAAAATTTCACTTTTTATTAACTGATATACAGCATATTAAATGATTACTATCAATTTGTAATGAGAGTCCTTTTAGACTTGTAATTCTGTAATAAGCCCAAACTCTACCTATTACTATTACATTTTTTTTGTAATAATTAAAAAGAATTGTAATAATACTGTAACAGCCTAAACAGTTGATTAATCGAGCTTTGTCATCCCATTATTACACTATTACAATTTTTTTACGCTATTCTATACATTGTTAAGGGGAAAGGGGAATAGGCCTACCAAAAGGATAGGCCGCCCTCTTCAAAGCGGAATTTCTTAAACTCATAACGACCAAGGAAGAAAGACCCTCGTTCTGGAGGCATTCGGTTTAATCTCAAACATCCACGCCAGTGATAAAGCCCCGGCAAAGCTTGAAGCCCTGGGCTTGCGTTCCATCTCCTTTTGTCGCTTACTCTGGCCCTAGGCCTTCATAACGCAGCCGAACTTAATCACACACGTTATGAATGTTTTAAATGAAATTACCCTGAATTACCACCCGAAAAAGAAGGATTCTTCCACTAGAGTTTGCTCGAGCGTTGAAGCCCACAAGTACTTTGAAGAGATCTGGCCAGACGACCGAGGTATGCGCGAAAGATTCTACATTCTCCTACTTAACAATGCCAACCGCGTAATTGGCCATGTGGAACTTAGCTCTGGTGGGATAACAGGTACCGTTGTCGATATCCGACTCGCTTTTGCAACGGCCCTTAAATCCTTATCCACTTCCATAATTTTAGCACACAACCATCCTTCAGGAAACCTGAAACCTAGCCAGGCAGATCTTAACCTTAGCCGGAAATTTAAAGAAGCCGGCAAGTTCCTGGACATCCAAGTGCTAGACCATATTATCCTTGATGCTGAAAGCCTCTTTTATAGCCTAAGTGATAATGCTGATTTTTAAGAATCAGCTTAAGCCCTGGCAGAAATGCTGGGGCTTAAAAATCTTGTTGACTAAAAAAATCTACGTATTACACATTTGTACATTAAAAAATATCGTTCTGTAAATAGACTTTTAACAGAAAAAAAAGAATCTTTCAATTAAAATAATTCAATTCGATATGAGATTATTTGTTAGGTCTAAAAATAGGCCAGATAAAAAGATCTACCTAAAGATAAATGTCAGCTCGAGACACGAGCTTGAAGGTAAAATTGGCTCAAGATATTTTCTCATCGATGGAGTAAAATATAATGTTAATGATGTTTATGCAGAAGGTGGAAATGATTCAACAATAACGGGTGCTCTAATAGGAGGAGTTATTGGCCTTCTAGGTGGACCTGCAGGAGTCGCTATAGGCGCTACGGCTGGAGGTGTTTTAGGAAACCAGAATGATACCAAAGATAATTTTAAAGTTAAAAACTTTAATCATAGAAAAATCTGATGCATCAAAATAAGCAATTTAACCTGAAAAACTTTTTAGCAATAGCATTTCTTGCTATTTTAGTGATAATTAGTGCCTTCTTTTGGAGTCAATTAAAACTATTTATACGGTCGTTCCTTGAGTTTGAGCAATTACACTACATAATTTATGGATTAGTATTTATTATTTATGTGATAGATTATTATTCAGACAACAATCAAAAAGAAGAGAATAGCCAATTAGGATCGAATTTCAATTCTTTTTTTGATACCGTTGTCAGTTCTACAAGCTATGGCATTGGAATAACTTCTAGTTTAACAGTAATTAAAGGTTTCTACATCCAAAGTGCGTTCGATGATGCCGAGTATTTCACTGAATTTTCAAAAATTGACACAATCCTGCTCGTACTAACCATGTGCTTTCTTCTCTACTTCTGCCTGTCTAGAGTAGTCCTAACAATGAAGCGACTTATTTGGACCTACGAATCTGTTGCAGTAAAATAGATCCATGACTTCAAATAACGACGATTTAGATAACTTACATAATCTATCTAGTGCTTACGCTTTTTTAGAAGACAATGCATTTTCACTTCAAAAAGAAGATAGAATTGAACTTTACTGGGTTAGAATTAAAAAGAACATTTCGGATTTAGAAGAACTGCAAAAAGTAAAGTGGGAAATCCATATATTCCTTTTTGACATCATTGGAGAACAAACATTCGGTCCCTTCTACCCTGATTTCGATATCAATAAAAAGGATCCTGATAAAAAAAGCATCAAAGAGGCGCAACAAGCCGAATTTACTAAGTATTTAAAAACAAGAGCAAAGCAATCAAAAAACCCGATTCTCAAAGCACGCTATAACCATTTATTATGGAATGGACCAAAAGGTGTTAAGCACAGGGACTATGCTTCAATCGCAAATGAAAATTATCTGGATACCATAAAAAACTACTTAGAATTTAGCCAATCAGTGCCTGATGAGACTCAATATCGCATTGGCCAAACTTTTGAATGCCTGATCGCATTATCAGCTGGCTTAAGACCAGATCTAAAACCAATAAAGTCCCTCGTGCAGGAATTGCTGTTCAAACATGACTTAGCATTTTACACTAAGCATGGCATTTTAGAAGATATGCTCAAGTATCCAAAACTTTTCAAAGCTGATGATTTCATAAATACTTTGAAAATTATTGAAACTGAAGTTAATCAAGCTAACAAAAAAAGTGACTTTTTCGAAATAGCTAACTATTATATTCCTACTGCTATCCGTATAGCTCAAAAAACAAATTCTGATGTCAGGCCTTGGCACAACGCAAAAGGTCAAGCTTACCTTAATCTTGCCTCATCAGAAATTGAAGAAGAGCGATCTTGGTTGAAACTAGACTATTATTCAAGAGCAATATCCTCTTTCACTGAAGCAAGAAATAAAGCCCTAATAAAGTCTACTGAAGCTTTATATTCTAAGCTTAAACCAAAGGTTAAACTTGATTCAATTAAGATCGACTATGACCAAGAAATGCTTAATAAACTAAAGGAGCATCAGCAGGTTATTAAAAAACAAGTAGAGGGCATTTTAAATCATGACACCGATTACATTTATAGATTTATAAGTACGGGGCAAATGTTTCCAAGCTATGAACAAGTTTTAAAAGCATCTGAAAATAAAAACAATGCATTTCTAAATTTAGTGACAACAATCTATTTTGATAAAAATAAAAATATCACTTCTAAAATAGATGAGAAGGATCTAGCTATTTATGAAACTTATGATCAATTCATTAGAATGTCGGTTTTACCGTTCTTGCATTTTCTCCTAATATCAGGCATTGGAAACGGTAAGCTTAATTACCAAAATTTCCTGGAATTTATTGCTACAAAATCTTGGATTGGCAAGCCTCATAATAATTATGATCTCGGAGGGGAAAAGAATCCAACAAATTGGCTTGCACTTTTAGGTCCAGCGATCTATGACTTCTTCAACCAGTCATTAGCTTGGACTAGTAGTAAATATTACGAACCAAATTTTATTTTATGTATTGATAGCTTAACTCTCAAATTTGAAGGGCTTTTACGTGATTTATGCAATAGGTTAGACATTGGTACTAGTCAAAGCAGGCAAAAAGGAATGCAAGAAGCTTACATACACAATGTGCTTGAAAATGAAACAATTCAAAAATTCTTCAATAATGAGGACATGCTATTTTTCAACTATCTTTTTACCAAAAGTAATGGCCTAAACCTAAGAAATAATGTTGCTCACTGTTTTCTTAATAGTGAAGAATATCACCCAGATAAGATGTTCCTTCTAATTGCCGCATTACTTCGATTGGCTAAATATGACTATCAACCTCATACAAAATAGAAGTAATCCAAATATTTAGCCTAAAAATATTTTCTGTAACCTATCCGAGTTACTTAGAAAAAACAAAATACCCACCCAGCTATTATTGACTTTTGTTTAATTAAAAATAGCTATTTGTCAATTCATTGAGACTAGGATTTTATTGATCTTCGCTAAATGACTGGAGGGGCATATTTAAATCAAACCTATGCAAAACCTATAGAAGGTATTAGGAATTAAACCAATTGCACATGAAACCAGTTTTAGACGGCAAAATACATAAGCTTCTTCAGGAAAAACTCCTCGGTCTTGAAGATCATTTTCAAGCAGATGTTTTGACCTATTTCGGACCCTTTGAAGGAGGGGAAAATGTTTTCTTGAAAATAGTTGAGGAATTAGGGAATGATCCTGATAAAAGGGAGCGAATATTTATTGTCTTGACAACTGGTGGTGGAAGTGCTGGAGTAGTTGAACGTTATGTAAATATCCTCCGGAATCATTACAATGAAGTTAATTTCGTTGTTCCTGATTATGCATATAGCGCGGGTACGATTTTTTGTATGAGTGGAGACAGCATACACATGGATTACTTTTCTGTATTAGGCCCTATTGACCCTCAAGTTCAAAATCGCGAAGGACGCTTAGTTGCTGCTTTAGGTTACTTGGATAAAATTAATGAGTTACTTTTAAAAGCTCAAAACAATACTTTATCTCAAGCTGAGTTTATGATTTTGAAAGATTTTGATCTTGCTGAATTAAGAGGATATGAACAAGCTAAAGATTTAACGATTGATTTACTCGAACGTTGGCTTGTCAAATTCAAGTTCAAAAACTGGAACACACACAGAACAGACGTTGATAAACTTAACTCTGCTGTTACTGAAGAGGAAAAAATAGCTAGAGCAAAAGAAATTGCAGACCACCTTAGTAATAACAATAAATGGAAATCGCATGGAAGGCCCATAAACATTGAAGCTTTAAAAGAACTTAGACTAGAAATAGACGACTACAGTAACAATCTAGAAAGAAGAACCTTAATTAGAGATTATTATGAATTAGTATCTGATTATGTTGCAAGTCGACGATTTCGTAACTTTATACACACACGTAACTATATATAACATGGAGTCAATAGAAAATAATTTAAAACTTTGCGTTAAAAGTCTTAAAAGCAAGTTTGAAAACAACCCAACTATTAAGGCCTATGAAAAAACAAACAATGAATTTGAAGCACTTGTAGAGCGAGGCATTGCAATGAGACGAGGCAATAATTTAAACACGACTGCTGAGTCCCACACTGCACAACCAGTTTTATTCAACACTTAGTAAAGCATTACTCTCAAGCTGTTATTTAGCCTAAATAAAATTTACCCCCAAGCCCTAGCCACCCGCTAGGGCTTTTTTTATACATATCTACACTCCCACCCCAACTTGACAATTATTACAATTGTATATTAAATTATAACCAATTGTCAATCTATTTATTAATCTACATTCTTGAAATTAGCAACGCTAAACGGAATCGCGATGATCCGCAATAATATCGCACTTAAGATAACCCAGGGTGGGGTAGTTATATATTGAAGGCTGTCCGCGATCTCGGTTCGCCGATTCCGTTTAGCACACCCTGGACTTTTTTAACTTTTAAATTTTCCAATAATGCTAAACGGAAAACAAGAAAAGACCGTAAAGTTTACGGCAGAGGAGCGCCGCCTTATAGAGCAGCTGCGCAAAGGAGAAATCTACCTCGAAGGCTCTCGAGACTATCAAGTCTTAACCTGGCTTAAACACCATGAGGTTGATTTAAACCAGGATACTATTGAGGCCATGGCCTATTTGCAAGACACAGATCTAAGTGAGCTGTGCAAGCAATTAACCTTTTACCTCTGCGAGCTTTCGCAGATGAAAGAGAAAGAAGGATGCGAAGAGTTTTTTAATAACCAAGAAATGACTCGCATGCTGCGCTTAATGGAATTTTTAAATAAATGGCAAAGCGCCGAACTGCAAGAATTGCAGCGTAGGCGCCTAGATAACGAAGCCATTGCCGCTATGGCTGAAGCTTAATTGATGAAAGCCCTAGCGTAATGCTGGGGCTTTTTTGATAGTGTTATAATCAGACAAGTATAAATAATGGAAATGTCAAACCTTGAAGCGCCGTACCTTGGAAATATAAACATCTTCGAAAAGTTTTATTTGCTTCCTTAATCTAAAAAAGCTTTAAGCCTTACATAAAAGAGGGTGTGAAGCGATCTCGATCCTGAAAAGGACCTTATTCCCCGATGCGTCCGTCAATGCTACATCACTTATTTACAAGACCGCTTCACTAACGAGGTGAAGGTAGTATATTTATATCTACCCTCCTCAGGATTCGGTCCCAAGTAACAATACCATATAGAATGAAGATAGCCAGTAACACTTCTGTTACTGGCTATTTTTATCCCCCTCAAATATTACATAGCTCACTACTTCTTTAAAATCGATCCTATAGTTTCAGCGCCTTTACCCTTTGTCAAGAAAACTGGCTTTTTGATAAGTATAGCTCTATCTTAACAGGGTAATGCTACCACTCTCTTTCCCCTCCACTGCGCCATCCATAGATCGCCCGCGATAATTGATTTTATACACATATACACCTGGCGTAAGTTCACCATTATAGTAACCGTCCCAACTAGGCGTTCCCTCGCTTTGCTCATACACCAATGTTCCCCAGCGATTGAAAATCAAGAGCTCGTATTCCAGTTCTTCGCAAGGGCTAACAATAATAAATTCATCGTTTAAGCCATCGCCATTGGGAGTAAAAGCATTGGGAATAAATAACTCACAAGAACAAGGGCGCTTTTCAATAGTAAAACTTTCAGTAATGCTATCACAATAGGATCCATAGGTAACGAAATAAGTCCCTGAGTCATTAATAGCGATAGCCGAACTATCTGCTCCTGTGCTCCAGCGATAAAAGTAGTTTTCATTGTAAGGAAGCGATACCAA
>TARA_R110001592_G_scaffold345845_1_pt1 | contig 112549 bp, 84 predicted proteins | sample TARA_R110001592 | Tara Oceans TARA_R110001592 (sample SAMEA4398387) | marine metagenome | biome: Polar Biome; feature: [SRF] surface water layer (ENVO:00010504); material: water (ENVO:00002006), including particulate matter (ENVO:01000060) such as... | depth 5 m
TTGGCTCTACTAATTCAGAAACTAAGCCCAGCACATGAGCTGTATTCGCGCTAATTAGCTCCGCCGTGGTGAAATATCGGCGTGCTGCGCGCTGCCCAATTGCTTGAACGACATAGGGGCCAATAGTAGCTGGAATCAAGCCGACTTTAACTTCGCTAAGACAAAATGCTGAATTGCTTGATGCAACCGCAATATCACAGCAGGCGACTAAGCCGACACCGCCACCGTAGGCAGCGCCTTGTACTCTGGCAATTGTCGGCTTCGGTAAAAAGTTTAGGGTACGTAACATGTCCGCAAGTGCATTAGAATCCCGCAGATTTTCATCATAATTATAGCCAGCCATACGGCGCATCCAGTTAAGATCGCCTCCTGCACAAAAACTTTTGCCATTAGCTGCCAAGACTACAACGCGCACGGCGGGGTCTTTGGCGGCGTGCGTGAATGCATTAGTCAGTGCTGCAATCACTGTGTCGTCAAAAGCGTTGTGGATTTCTGGGCGATTCAGCGTGATAGTTGCTACGCCACGTTCGTCTAATTGGTATTGAATGGCTAAATCAAAAAGCGTGGAAGTCATTGAAAGTCCCTAATATGGCCGACTATTATTTGGCTTTTAAAAATGTAGATGATGATACTTTGTCTGTGTTGTCCAGAATAGCCGCAGCGGCGCTAGTCCGCGAAACTGAGCGATGGTGACTTGGGAAGGTTGCGCGGCATAGCTGTAGTCATTGTGTAAAGCTTTACGCGAAACGGAAAGTGGGAATAATATTATTATGCCCACTCCCGTAATTTTAATTGAAATGCGTTGTTTAGTTGGAAAATTAGTTGAGCCTTTCTGTATTTGGTATGCAGCCCTCCGCTGAGGTGCCTATGTTCGCTTTAGTGAGCTTTACGCTATCGCTTAATGGTAGAGGCAATAGCGCTGAACATTTGAGGTCGCTATGGTCGGCTACATTGTGTTTGATCCCATTTGCTTAAACAGCTCACGGGTAGCGGCAAAGCTTGGGGTGTGACTGCAGAAGCCTCCGTCTACACTGAGAACCGAGCCTGTAACAAATGAGGATTCGTCGCTGGCGAGAAAGGCCGCCGCGTCGGCAATTTGTTTGGGGGTGCCCAGCTCTGGGGTTAAGTGGTTGTCGCGAATAATATCGAGTAACTGCTGGGGCATTGTGGCGTGGGCATTTTCGGCTGGCGCTAGGCCAATAAGCAGAGCATTGGCACGAACACCTTGTTTGCCGTACTGGGCGGCTATAGATTTTGCCAGCATGATTAATGCGGCCTTAGATGCCGCATAGGCAGACAGGGTGAGGTCGCCCATGGTGCCAAGCCCCGACGTGACGTTAATCACCGAGCCTTTTCCTAAGGTAATCATATGGGGTATGCAGTGCTTGCTGCACAACATCGCACCGCGCAGATTCACCGCCATGGCGCGGTCCCAAGCGTCAACATCCATATTTATCACGTCGCGATCACCGGCGCGCTGTTCGGCACTGAGTATTGCGGCATTATTGTATAAAATGTCGATCCGGCCAAAGTGCGCCATTGCCGCGCTGACCATTGCTTGTACAGAGGTTTCCTGCGACACATCGGTGGGAATGGAAATCGCTTCGCCTCCCAATTTTACGATCTGCTCGGCAACTAGCTGGCCCGCCTCGGAATTGATGTCAGCGACCACAATTTTTGCACCGTGAGAGGCGAGTACGCGGGCACATTCGGCACCCAGTCCACCGCCGGCTCCGGTGATAACGGCGACGCGGTTTGCTAGCTTTTTGGTGTTCATGATGTTTTTCCATTATTGTTCTGAGGGTTTCAGTATACCGGTAAATATACACACTTTTTCGCTTAATGTTCAAATGTATTGTTTGGATTTTACGTCGAAAGTAGGTTTTTGGCGCCTTGATGGCCCTGTTGGATCAAGGCGCCAAAGATTAAGCCTAGAGACGGTGAGCGATGACTTTTCCGTGTCGTAGCAATAGCCATCAGCGGAATCGGACTGGGCGGTGCGGCTTTCAGTTGTAACCCGAGGCCACCGTGGAGCATTAATCTAAGGTCATCTAAGGCGTTAATTTCGAAGGAATAAAACGGTAGTTTGCAGTTGTCAGGCTCTACGCATCTCGCATGACCACAACTTCCGTTGCTGCTATAAGTCAACGCTGTGGATTTGGTTTTACTTCGAGTCCAATTGATGCGTGAGAGTAGGTATATGATTTTACTAATGATAGTGTTAATTTTCAGTAATGATTGATGCTCGACGGTAAATTGGCGGTCATCGACCAGGCGCTGCTGGAGAGGCTGACTCCCGCGCCGACAGCAAATAATAATATTAATAAAGGAATCTAATTCCCACATGTTTGTTGCTCACCTTTAAAAAGTAGAACTAGATTATAAGATCCGGAAAACATCAAGCTAGCGTTTGCTAATTGTTCGGTGCGTGTTGCGTCGGTTAGGTGGCTCGAATAAAAATTATTAACAATATGTTTCAGAATTTTTTCCGCTGAGGTGCTATGAATATTTCCAACATAAATAATAAGCGTTCAATTCTAGTAAGTAGTGTGCTGTTGCGTTCGTTTCTAGTGTCCACTATGTTTCTTCCATTTACGGTTGCTAGCTCTTATGCGCAATCGACCGAGGAGAAAACGCCAAAGGTTCGTCAGAATAGAATGCTCGAAGAGGTTGTTGTTACCGCGCAAAAGCGTGCCGAAAACAATCAGGATGTGCCTATTTCGGTGACGGCATTTAGTGAGGACACTTTAGATGCCTTAGGCATAACTGATCCCCAGGACTTGCAGCGTTTTACTCCTGGGTTAACTTATAATACCGCAGTTGGTTTTTCCATTATATATATGCGCGGTATCGGGTCAGATGCATTCCTTATGGCTGATCCTAGTGTCGCATTATACATTGACAATGTTTACTTCCCCTTCGCGCAGGGTTTGGCGCAATCGTTTGGTGCGGTTGAGGGCATAGAGGTTTTAAAAGGGCCGCAGGGTACTTTGTTTGGTCGAAATGCTGTGGGTGGTGCGATCAGTATCCATTCCAAAAATCCAGGAGCAGAGCCTGAAGCGTCGGTGCAGCTGAGCTACGGTAGTTATGGTACTAACAGTGTCCGTTTGCATGGTAGCTATCCAATTACCGATTCGCTAGCTGCGAGCCTTTCTGCATTCAAAGGCGGTAGTGAGTCTTATTACGACGGTTTTGTGGGTGGGGGTAAGGAAATTCCTGATGATGAATCAGACGGCGTTCGAGTGAAAATTAGATGGGATGTTAGCGACGACATAAGGCTTAATCTTGCTGGCTTTACCTACAATAGTTCCGGTCCTGGGTCTCTGTTAACGCCAAATTCTGAACCTGGCGAAGTTTTTAGCGCTGTTATCGAAGGCGAAGATGGCTATACCGCCGAATTTGACGCTCCAGTAGACCAAACACTCGATAACGAAGTGTATTATGCCGGCGTTGAGTGGGCCTTAGATGCATTTGATGTGAAGTTGCTTGCAAGCACGCAGTTGATCGAAACAAGTTATTCATATGACTTTGACGGTACGTCTTCAGTACTAGTAACTTTTGACGCGACAAATCAATACGCTGAAGTTGACACTGCGGAATTACAAATTTTATCGAATGAAGATGGCTGGGGAAGTGAGTGGTTGTCTTGGATAGTGGGTGCCTACTATTTTGAAAGCATTCAAGGTTTTGATCCAACGGTATTGCAGATAGCAAATTTAGATCTTTCCGCTGGTACCGCGGCTGGCATTCCATTGCCGCCTTTGCTTGTAGACACAATTGCTTCGGTCGGCCTTATTCCAAGTGGCAAGATTGCACTAAGAGCCCTTATTGGCACGGAGTCTATTGCGGGATTTTTCCAAAGTACTATTGATGTAAACGATTGGTTCACATTTACTGTTGGCGGCCGCTATCAAGAAGAGAATCGCGAGGTTATTAAATCTAGTTCTGAGCTTGAGAACCCAAATGGCGAGGGGATATATATTGTTAATTTCTCTGATGGTCGCAACGACACAACGTACAGCTTTAAGCCAAAAGTTTCTCTGGATTTTAGACCTTTTGCGGATAGAGAGTTTTTGCTTTATTTAAGTTACCAGGAAGCGCTTAAGAGTGCGACGTATAATGTGGTTACGATTTCGGATGAACCAGACTACGTTCTGCCAGAAGAGCTTAAGGCTTACGAAATTGGTATTAAAAGTGAGTGGCTTGATGGCCGGTTACGTTTGAACTTCGCCGCATTTCAGTATGAGCAGAAAAATCAACAGGTTCAGTTTGTTTCTGCTTTTCAGGGCGGAGCAGTAAGCTTTGAAAATGCTGGTGGAAGCGAAGTCGACGGTTTCGATTTCGATGCTACAGTTCAGGTTTTTCCTTCATTAATTAATGATCTAATTATGACGGCTAGTGGTGCGTATCTAAACGGGCAATTTACTGACTATACAGGAGCTCGTGGGTATAACGAGGATACGGGCTTGGTGTTCGAAGGTGGTGAAGATGGCGATTATTCGGGCAATGTTATCCCCAGAACCCCTGAGTGGTCTGCTACATTAGGGTTTAATAAGTCGTTTTTCTTTGATCGCAGCGTGATAGAAGTCGGTTCAGATATTTATTATAACTCTGGATTTTACTACCTTCCCCAGAATACTGCGGCGAGCTATCAGGAGGAGTACCACGTTCTTAGTGCGCGGATAAGCTACCTGTATGAGCCCTGGAATTTGCGGGTTACCGCGTTTGGCAACAACTTAGAAGATAAGAAGTATACCGATGGATTGTTTCAGACAGACTTTGGTGTGTTAAGTCACTTGGCTAAGCCGGTCACTTATGGTCTTAAAGTGAACTGGGAGTTGAACTGACCTTCCTTCCATTTTTAACGGAGTTCAACAGTAGAGTTTAGGCCATCATGGTCATCTTATGTAGAGGAGTAGTCCTCCACGTCCTGGCTGGCTTGTCCGTGATTGCCGTGCCGAAGGCAACGAATAGGGTCACCCTAGGGGCTTCGGCACGGTATATAAGCCGCAAATCTCATTTAATATTGACACTTATTTAAAAAATGTCTAGATTAAGTGCTGGATTGGTGAGTTCGGGGCTCGCGTTTCAGCGAACAGTTTTCATAATGATAAAGAAAAGAGATACCGAAGATGTTGGGAATGGGTAAGCAAGAAATGTGGAGTGTAGGCGAGCGCGATACGGTTATTGACGCGCTTGATCGTGCTGTTGCCGCGCATCCAGACCGAGTTTTGCTGGATTTTTCTGGTGAGTTATTCACTTATGCTGAGGTTGATCGTCTATCAAATGCGATGGCACATTCGCTGTCTGACGCGGGTGTAAAGCGCGGCGATACTGTGGTGAGCATGCTCGATAATAATGTCGATGCGATCATTAGCTGGCTGGCGGTGAATAAACTGCGCGCGGTAAGTGTACCCATTAATACTGCGCTGCGTGGCATGTTTTTGCAGCATCAAGTTGCGGATGCCGGTGCGGAAATAGTTATTTGTGAAACTGATTATGTAGAGCGCATTGCCGACGTATCTACTGAGCTTAGCTCAGTTCGCTTGGTATTGCACCGCGGTAAGGCGGTGGCGTGTGGATCGCAAGGTGATATTGAGTTTGCGCCTTTAGATGAGTATCGGGGTAGCGATTTTTCTGCATTTACGGACAAGCCAGACCCAGCGGATCTGGCGTGCATTATTTACACCTCCGGCACCACTGGCCCATCTAAAGGCTGCATGCTCAGTTACAATTTTATGTGCAGTCTTGCTCGCCAGCAGTTGCGTGCAGGGCCTGCTACCGCTAACGATATTACGATCACGCCACTGCCCTTATTCCATATGAATGCGATTTGTGTGGGCGTGATCTCTAATATCATGGTTGGCGCAAGAGTCGCTATTGTGCCGCGCTTTTCGGTCTCGGGCTTTTGGCCAGAAGTGGAGCGTTCCGGTGCAACCATCGCGTCTATTCTTGGCAGCATGGGCTGGTTGTTGGCGCAGGCAGAAGAAAACGAGTCGATGAAAAAATGCCACGGCCAGATACATACCGTGCGTGGCAACCCCTTCACTGAAGCAGCTAAATCTATTTGGAGAGAACGCTTTGGTGCTAAGCAAGTGGGTGGCAATGGCTACGGCTTAACTGAGGCTTGTGTAGTAACTTCCCTACCCGGCGGTGAATATGCTGCGCCGGGTTCGTCTGGCAAGCGCATACCCGAGTACGATGTGCGCATAGTTGACGATTTAGATCGCGAGCTGCCAGCAAATACGCCTGGCGAGGTCGTTGTTCGCCCATTGCACCCCGATGTTATGTTTATGGGCTATTGGCGGCGTCCCGAAGAAACGCTCAAGTTAATGCGCAATATGTGGTTTCACTCCGGTGATATTGGCAAATTTGACGATGATGGCTTCTTCTATTTTGTCGACAGGAAAAAAGATTATTTGCGTCGCCGCGGCGAAAATATTTCGAGCTTTGAAATGGAAGCGGCTTTTCTTAAGCATGAGGCGCTCGCCGAAGTTGCGGTACACGCAGTGCCATCTGACAAGGGTGAAGACGACGTTAAAGTAACTGCTGTACTGCACGCTAATGCCAATTTAAGCGAAGCTGATTTGTTTCACTGGTCTACCAATGTAGTGCCGTACTATGCGCTGCCTCGCTATATAGAGTTTCGCGATAGTCTACCGAAAAACCCCCAAGGCCGCGTGCTGAAATATTTGCTGCGCGATGAAGGCAAAACGGCAACTACCTGGGATTTAGACGACACCGACATCCAAGTCAAAAAGCGCTGATCTATACGCAGCGGCCGTTAAGCGCGGCCGTTGCTAGCCAACAATAATGCAAGGAGCACGGCATGTGGTTTCCTGTAGCGGGTTCTGAACAAGTGCCAGTAGGGAAAACCTACGCCGCACAAATTGCAGATCAGAGCCTTGTTTTATTTCGCAATGAAAGTGGTGTGGTGTGCGTGCTCGAAGACCGCTGCCCGCACCGGCGAGTGCCGCTGTCTTTGGGTAAGGTAATAGATGGAAACTTACGTTGCGCCTACCACGGCTGGACCTTTGACGGTTTAAGTGGCCAGTGTGTGGCGGTGCCTAACCTGGCAGAAACAGAAAATATCCCGGCAAGCTTGTGTGCCAAGGCCTTCCGTGCCAATGAGAAAGATGGCTTTATTTACGTGGCGACGGCCGATACCGTGAATAGTGATTCCGACTATGTTTGTCAGCCCCCCGCGCAATGGGAATATGAAAAGACGGCCCACGGTAGTGCGGTTCTTAGTGTTGCCGCAGAAGATTATTTGGCGGCAATGTTAGATGGGCCGCATGTACTGCTTTCGATTTTTGGTGTGCACGTCAGTGATTTTTATATTGGTGATGTGGTGAGTGAGAAGGGCTGCCTGAGCTTAGATCGAACCGCTGTGTGGACCTTGAAAAGCAAGCCCCACGAAAAATGGTGGGGCTTATCGACTTTAATGTTAAGAACCGAAATTTGGCCTGAGCAGTCGGCGGTGCGCGTGCAGCTACTCGACGGCGGTGAGCAAATATTATTGGCTGCGGTGATGGCTGTTGTGCCGGGTAAGCGCAATACCAGCCAGCTGCATTGGCGTTGCTACTTTTCTAAAAGTTATGGCTATGCGCGATCCGCGCCCCTACTTCTTAAGTCGGTAGCCGCATTCAAAGCTTGCCCACTTACGGTGTTTTCGGCAATAGACGGCAGTGACATGGCAAATTTGATGGTTGGGCCGTCAGCCAGTTTGGCTACTGAATTGAATGAGCACGATGAGCATTCAGTAGCGTCTAGTGATCGAATTGCGACCCTGAATATTCCGGTTTGTGAACCAACGCTTAGCAGTGGGGAGGATTCCTAATGCGCCGTGAAATAATTTTAGAAAATGCTGTTGAGCCAGTGTTGCGCCGTTCGCGCCCACAGGACGAATGGCGGCCGATGGAAATAGATCTTCACGACACCTGGTTTCCTTTAGCGCATGCCAACCATGTTAATAGCACGCCAATACGCCGTGCTATGCATCGCCAAACCGTTTTTTTATGGCGAGATCGTGGTCATGCTGTGGCCGCTGAGTATTTGCCTGGCCAGAAGAATAAGACCTTTAGCAGTTTTACGGCGGGCAGCGGCTGCTACCCGAGCTGCGAATATTTTGGTTATATTTGGGTATGGTATGGCAACCCAGAAAACGCTGACGAAGATCTGATTCCCGATGTGCCATTTTTACCTCGTGATGGTCGCGGCATTCCAGAATATATGCGCACCTCAGTTCGCTTCGATGGTAACTCTCTGCTGTCGGTAGAGAATTTACTCGACCTCACCCATGCAGATTTTTTACATGGCGAGGTTGTGGGCGGTGAGGGCGAGGCGGAGTCGGATGAGATAAGTTTTGATCATACCTCCGAAACCCTCACGCGGGTGCGTCACGTGGTAGGCAAACCGGTCTCGCCTGTTATGCGTTGGCTAGGCGGGGTGCGGGCGAAGTATCAGGAGTTTCGCTCCACATTGCATGTCCATTTACGCAGCAATGTGTGCATCTCCTACCCGCGTTTTAGACCTGGTTTTGATATCCCCAATATTCAAACTTTTGTACCAAGTGGTCCCTACCGTTCACGGGTTGATCAAATCTTTAGTCTTGGCGCCGCGCCAACACCGTTTCGGCAATTGATGCCGCGTTTAGCTTATGTGGTTGGGCCACAAGACAATGCCGTCGTGAGGCCGCAGAACCCGAGATATCGCAATGCCGAGGGGCGTGCCGACCAGCACTCACGATTTGACGCGCCGGGTGTTCGCTATCGCTATTTAATGAAGAAACTGTGGGAGCGCCAGCAAGCCGGTGACTACAGCTATCTTGCCGATGCTAAGCCGACCACAGATCTTCGCCAAGTCTTAGGTATTGATAGCTAAGCGAGGCTTGGTTTCGTTGGCTGATTTCACCCCATAATAATGCTTGGTCCAGATATTAAGTTAGACATAATTTTTCAAAATGTATAATATCTAGACTCTTAAATATAAGTAAACATAAGCACTAGGGCTTCAGTCCATCGATCACCACCTGCCGTAGGCAGCCTATATGGCTAGTATCAATAAATGGCTTTGGGGTGGGAGGGTAGCCCAATTTCGGAGTCAACTATGCAGCCGTTTCTACAGCTAGAACGTGAAAACCACATCATTATTGCGCGAATGAATCGTCCGGAGTCGCGCAATGCGTTGACGTCGCCGGAATATATTCAGGAGTTTGTCGATCTTTGTGCAGAGATTCGTCGCGATCGCAGTATTAAGGTGCTGGTATTGACCGGCAATGGGTCGGCATTTTGCGCTGGCGGTAATGTTAAAGACATGCGCGATCGTAGCGGTATTTTTGAGGGCAGCCCAGTAGAGCTGCGCAATCAATATCGCGATGGTATTCAGCGTATTCCACTTTGTGTTTATGAATTGGATATTCCGGTGGTTGCGGCGATTAACGGCGCGGCGGTGGGCGCCGGTCTTGACCTCGCCTGTATGTGCGATGTGCGTATTGCCGCGGATAAAGCGAGCTTTGCAGAAAGTTTTATAAAGCTGGGCTTAGTGCCTGGTGATGGCGGCGCGTGGCTTTTACCTCGGGTTATCGGTATGCCGCGAGCGTCGCTGATGTCTTTAACCGGTGATGCTATTAACAGTGCGAAGGCGCTGGAGTGGGGTTTGATCACCGAATCCGTGTCGGCCGAAGATCTAATGGAAACCGCGATGAACGTTGCGCGAAGTATGGCGGCTAACCCCGCCCACGCGCTGCGGCTAACTAAGCGTTTATTGCGAGAAGGCGAGCACATGCGTTTGAGTTCACTGCTGGAAATGTCGGCGGCCTACCAAGCGCTGGCGCATACCACTGAGGATCACGGCGAGGCAGTGAATGCCTTCCTAGAGCGCAGGACGCCGCAGTTTACCGGCAATTAAAGTCTTATCTTTTTAAGATTTTCGCTTACTTAATAAATTATTTGAACAGGTGAATGTATGAGAGCTGTGTTTCGTGAAGATCATGAGATGTTTCGTGATGTAGCGCGTCGCTTCATTGATAAGGAAATTGTTCCCTACCTAGATGAGTGGGAGAAGGCGGGTATTGTCCCTAAAGAAATTTGGCAAAAAGCAGGTAAAGCTGGTTTGCTCTGCTCGTGTGTTAGTGAGGAGTTTGGTGGGCCAGGTGGTGATTACGGCCATTCAGCGGTGATGATCGAAGAACTTGCGCGGGTTAATGCCACGGCGATTGGTTTTACTACCCATTCTGAAATCGTTGCTAATTACTTTGTTGCCTACGGCAATAGCGAACAGAATGCGAAGTGGCTGCCAGGTATGGTTTCTGGCGATACCATTGGTGTTATCGCCATGAGTGAGCCGGGAGTGGGTAGCGACCTACGTTCAATTCGCACAATGGCGCGCCGCGAAGGTGATGAATATATTATTAGCGGCCAGAAAACCTTTATTACCAACGGCGGCAATGCCGATCTAGTGGTATTGGCGTGCAAGCTTGATCCGGCATCCCGAGACTTAACCTTGATTTGCGTAGAAACCGATAGACCTGGGTTCAGCAAAGGTCGCCTGTTGGATAAGATTGGTTTAAAAGGCCAAGACACTTCGGAGCTATTCTTTGACGATGTGCGAGTGCCTGTGGGCAATCGCCTAGGCGAAGAGAATAAGGGCTTTTATTACCTTACTCATCAGCTTGCCTGGGAGCGTCTCATTATCGGTATTCGCGCTGCGGCCTCAGTACACAGTCTGTTAGACGATACTATTCAATACACCATAGACCGCAAGGTGTTTGGTAAAACCGTATTCGATTTTCAAAACACCCGTTTTAAGCTCGCCGAAGTGAAAGCTAAAGCGACGATGTTACGTGCGTTTATCGACAGTTGCCTTAACAAAGTTATGGCAGGTGAGCTAAGCGGTGACGAAGCCGCGATGGCGAAGTTAATGGGTTCTGAAATGCAGGGCCAGTTGCTGGATGAGCTGCTACAGCTACACGGTGGCTATGGCTTTATGACTGAATACCGTATTAGTCGGGCGTGGGTGGATGCCCGTGTTGCCAGAATATATGGCGGTACTTCAGAGATTATGAAGGAAATCATTTCTCGTTCATTAAAGCCCCACTGATGACCGCAACACATATTGTAATGGCGATGTAAAGATATGTTGTCGCCGCTAAGGTCTCGTGTTTTACCTTTATTGCTTGCAGGGCTAGCGATGCTAGGCCCGTTTACAATTAATATGTATATGCCGTCATTTGCGGCAATGCGGGTAGAGCTCGGCGTTGATGATGTGCAGCTGCAATTTACTTTGTCGCTGTATTTTATGGCCTTTGCTTTTATGTCTTTATGGCATGGCACCTTGTCCGACAGATTCGGGCGTCGACTACCTATTATTATTGGTTTGTCGGTGTTTACGCTTGCGTCTTTCGGTATTGCCCTTAGCAACAGCATCGAAGTGATTTATGTTTTTCGTATTTTGCAGGGGTTATCTGCCGGAGCGGGAATTGTTATTGGTCGCGCCGTTATCCGCGATGTTTACGCGGGGCCTGCTGCGCAGCGCGCCTACGCAACCGTAATAATGGTGTTTTCGGTGGCACCGGCCATTGGCCCCGTGGTTGGCGGGCTGCTGCACAGCGAATTTGGCTGGCGCTCGTGCTTCATTTTTTTGGGTGGCACCAGTGCGGCGCTATTAGTGATGGTCGTTCTTATTTTACCGGAGACACTGGCGGCCGAGTCGCGCCAGTCATTGTCCTTGGTGTCGCTGGTAAAAACTTATAAAGAAGTATTTTTAAACTTTCGGTTTATGAGCTGGGCGGTGTCGTTTGCACTTATGTTCGGCGGTTTTTTCGTCTATGTGTTGTCGGCACCGGTTTTTCTATTGGAGCATCTTCACTTGGGGCCGACTGAGTTTCTTTGGCTGTTTGGCCCGGCAACGGCAGGTATGATGTCGGGTTCGTTTTTGTCGGGGCGTTTAGCTGGGCACTGGTCATTACCGCGATTACTTAGGATTGGTTTTGTCATTATGGTCGTCGCGACATTGTATAATCTTACGGTATCGTGGCTTTCGCCAAGTCACTTTTATTACTACCTACCTTATTTCTTTGTATATACCTTGGGTATGTCTTTGGTGCAGCCCACCATCACTTTATTAGGATTGGATTGTTTGCCCGCGCGACGGGGTACAGCGTCGTCTATACAGCTTTTTACTCAAACAGGATTTAACGCATTGTTAGCCGCAATCGTGGCGCCCTTTGTATGGGGCTCGCCTCTGTACCTTGCCATGAGTGCCGCTCTGATGTTGGCGCTGTCGTTAATCGGAATCTATTTTTTGCGCTGGATGACCTTGTCGGGTCGAATCTGTGCGGCATCTGTAAATAATTAGTCTTGGTGTAATAAGAGGAAATAATTAGCCATGATCTCTCCGTCTGTGAATGCGGGCCCATCAGTGGATGATAAGCCCTATCCAAATCACGCATACGCGTGTTACGTCATTTTTGTGTTGTTTGTGGTTACAGTTCTGTCGCAATTAGATCGTCAGTTGCCTACCTTGTTGGTAGAACCTATTCGGCGTGAGTTTGCTATTAGCGACACGGCGTTTAGCTTTCTGCAAGGTTATGCATTTTCTCTGGTTTATACCTTTGCAGGCTTGCCTTTGGGGCGTCTGGTCGATCAGCGAAGCCGCCGCTTACTCATCTTTTGGGGCTTATTATTTTGGAGCTTAATGACGGTGTTTGCTGGCTTTGCGCAGAATTATACTAGTTTGTTTATAGCGCGTATGGGTGTTGGTATTGGTGAGGCGGTGTTGGCGCCGGCGGCGTATTCAATTATCGCTGATTACTTTGCGCCCGCGCGCCGTGGTCGGGCTCTCGGTATATATTATATTTCGATTGCTATAGGCTCTGGTGCGTCCCTGTTACTTGGTGGTTATTTATTACAACTAATTCCCAGTGAAGGAATGACGATGCCCTTTATTGGCCATTTATTGGCTTGGCGCTGGGTGTTTATTGTTGCTGGCCTTCCTGGTTTGTTGTTGTCGGTGTTGATGTTTACGATACGGGAACCGGAGCGTCGGGAGCTTGCTCAGCGTCGAAATGTGCCTATTTCGGAATTGCTGGCCTTTCTACGTGGAGAGCGCGCAACGTTTGGACGCTTATTATTTTATCCCTCTATATTAGCAATTATTGGCTATGGCAGTTTGGCGTGGGCGCCTTCGGTATTTACCCGCCGATTTAATTTGGATATTTCTCATTCGGGAATGTTATTGGGCGGCCTTATTGCGGCGGCGGGAATACTAGGTGGACTAATTAGTGGCCATCTTAGTGATTACTGGCGAACCAAGGGCTTACAAGCGGCACGCTTTAGAGTCGCTCTTGTAGGTCAATTATTGCTATTACCGTGCGTTAGCACTTGGTCGTTAATGCCCACCTCTAGCATGGCTCTTGGTGTTTTGTTTTTTGCCGTACTTGGCTTGTCTATTGCGCAGTCCGCGGCGCCTGCAGCTATACAAGAAGTTACGCCGAATACCATGCGCGGTCAGGTAATTGCTATTTATTTGCTATTGGGCGGCTTACTCGGGATTGGTCTAGGGCCAACGTTGGTAGCAGTGACTAGCGATCTGGTGTTTGCCGGAGAAGCCCTGCACCTTGCGGTATCGGCAACTGCGTTTCCGGTGTCGCTACTTGGATTGTGGTTATGTTGGAGCGGGCAGTCGCGCTACGCACTCACTCGAGAACGCATCTGGGGGGCGACGTAACGGCCGACAGAGGCCGTATTTTAGATATCAATAAAACAAATACCTCTAGTGAAAATATTTAAATTTACGATACATGAATGTTTTCTTAAAATCTGTTCAATAAATAATAAGCCCCATCGGTATTGCAGCTGCTGGCCGAGGACATATGAATAGGTAGCATGATGAGCCCAGAATCACAAATAGCACCAGCAAAAGCACTGCGTGAAGTTGCTCTACACGACAAATATACCCTAGAGCAGGGCCAAATTTACGCCAGCGGCACCCAGGCCTTGGTGCGTCTGCCAATGATGCAGCAATTACGTGATCATCGCGCTGGATTAAACACTGCAGGTTATATTTCTGGTTACCGAGGCTCGCCCCTCGGCGGCGTTGATATGGCGCTGTGGGCGGCGAAAAAAGAGCTTGCCGAGAAGAATATTGTCTTTCAGCCAGGCTTAAACGAAGACCTTGCGGCTACGGCAGTGTGGGGCACCCAGCAAACCAATTTGTATGAAAGCAGCCGCTACGACGGCGTGTTTGGTATGTGGTACGGCAAAGGCCCAGGGGTAGACCGCTCTGCGGATGTGTTAAAACACGCAAATTCAGCGGGCAGCTCGCGCCACGGCGGGGTGTTAATGCTGGCGGGTGACGATCACGCGGCTAAATCCTCGTCTATTGCCCATCAATCAGAGCACATTCTTATCGCCTGCGGTATTCCGGTATTGTACCCCGCCAATGTGCAGGAATATCTCGACTACGGTTTGCATGGCTGGGCGATGAGTCGCTATTCCGGCCTGTGGGCTGGCATGAAATGTGTTACCGACGTGGTTGAGTCCTCAGCCTCGCTAGAGGTAGATCCAGATCGCACCAAGATCATTTTACCTGACGAGTTTCAAATGCCTGAGGGCGGCTTAAATATCCGCTGGCCGGATACGCCTCTCGATCAAGAAGTACGTATGCTGAACTACAAATGGTATGCGGCACTAGAATATATTCGTGCTAATAAGTTGAATAGGGTGGTATTGGATTCACCCAGTGCCCGCTTCGGCATTATGGCCGCGGGCAAGGCGTATTTAGACCTTCGTCAAGCGCTGGTCGATCTTGGTTTAGACGAGGATACCTGCCGCCAGCTTGGTATTCGTATTATGAAAGTGGGTTGTGTATGGCCACTGGATGCCCGAGATTGCCGCGCCTTTGCCGAGGGCCTAGAAGAAATTTTGGTGGTGGAAGAAAAGCGCCAAATTTTAGAGTACGCCCTTAAAGAAGAACTGTATAACTGGCGCGAAGACGTGCGGCCACGCATTTACGGTAAGTTTGATGAACGTGATAATGCCGGTGGCGAGTGGTCGCAGCCCCGTGGCAGCTGGCTTTTGCCTGCGCGCTACGAATTGTCACCGGCCATCATCGCCAAAGCGATTGCCTCGCGCTTAACCAGAATGCCGCTCAGCGATGAAGTTAGGCGTCGTATACTGTCGCGTATCGATATTATCGAAGGCAAAGAGAACGCGGCGCAGCAGTCTGGTATGCCGGTCGAGCGCAAGCCGTGGTTCTGCTCTGGCTGCCCTCACAATACTTCGACCAAAGTGCCAGAAGGCTCGCGGGCTTTGGCGGGTATTGGCTGCCACTATATGGCGATGTGGATGGACCGCAACACCGAAACCTTTAGTCAGATGGGCGGGGAGGGGGTTACGTGGTTAGGGCAAATGCATTTCACCAACGATAAGCATGTATTTGTGAATCTTGGCGACGGGACCTATTTCCATTCGGGTATTTTGGCCATCCGCGCTGCAGTAGCTGCCTCCGCCAATATGACCTATAAAATTCTGTTTAACGACGCGGTGGCAATGACCGGCGGCCAGCCTGTAGACGGCGTATTGACGGTGCCGCAAATTGTCGACCAATTACTAGCAGAGAATGTTGCCGAGGTACTGGTGGTTTCCGACGAGCCAGAAAAATATCAGCAGCTCAAGGTCAATGCCAAGGTCTTCCATCGTGATGAATTAGAACCTATACAATTGCGCCTGCGGGATACCACTGGGGTCACCGTGATTGTTTATGATCAAACCTGCGCAACCGAAAAGCGCCGCCGCCGTAAACGCGGCTTAATGGTTGATGTAAAGCGCCGAGCCTATATTAACCCCGCTGTATGCGAAGGCTGCGGTGATTGCTCGGTGGCCTCTGGCTGCGTGTCGGTAGAACCTTTAGAAACGCCATTGGGCACTAAACGCCAGATTAATCAGAATAGTTGTAATAAAGACTTCTCCTGTTTAAAAGGCTTCTGTCCGAGTTTTGTGACGATTGAAGGCGGTGACTTACGTCGGCCCGAAGCGCTTGAAGGTAAACGCGATCTGCTGCAAGACTTACCGATGCCGGTACTCCCATCATTAGAGCAACCTTATGGTTTGGTGGTAGCGGGTATTGGTGGCACTGGCGTAGTAACCATTGGCGCCTTAATGGGCATGGCGGCGCATTTAGAATCCCGCGGTATTACGGTGTTAGATCAAACCGGGCTCGCCCAGAAAGGCGGGGCGGTGATGAGTCATATTCAGATTGCCGCCCGTCCTGACGACATTCACGCCACCCGCATTGCGGTGGCTGAGACGAGCGCACTAATTGGTTGCGATGAAATTGTCGCGGCCTCAAATGATGTGTTGTCGCGGGTGAAAGTGGGCTTGACCAAAGCAGTCATCAATACCGCGCTAACGCCGGCGGCAGAGTTTTTGTCGAACCCGGATTGGAAATTCCCTACGGAAACGGCTGAAGGCAATATTCAGCAAGCACTGGGTAATGATTGTGAATATATCGATGCCACGGCATTAGCAGAGTCGGTTATGGGCGACAGTATATTTGCCAATCCGCTCTTGCTTGGCTACGCCTGGCAGAAGGGCTGGGTGCCGCTTTCTTATGAGTCTTTGCAGCGCGCCATTGAATTAAATGGGGTGGCGGTAGATAAAAATATCGATGCTTTTGAGTGGGGCCGGGTTGCCGCCCACGATCGCAGCTTATTGCCAGAAGTGGCTACGGATACCCGTGCGGTGCAATGGGTAGAGCCAGAAACGCTAAACAGCGTGGTCGAACGCGGTATGGCCTTGCTGCGTGATTATCAAAACGAGGCTTACGCCCAGCGCTATGCTAATGCTGTTGAGCGCGTTAGGCAGGCAGAAGACAAGGTCGGTGCTAATCGGGGTAACCCCCTAAGCATTTCGGTAGCACGCAATTTAATGAAGCTAATGGCCTACAAAGACGAGTATGAGGTTGCGCGTTTGCACGCCTCGCCAGTCTTTATGCAGCAGCTAAAAAAACAGTTTGCGGGTACACCAGGTAAAGACTACCAGCTGAATTTCCATATGGCACCGCCGCTGATTTCGAAAAAGGATCACAACGGCCATTTAATCAAACGTCAGTTTGGCCCCTGGATGATGCCTGCATTTAAATTGCTGGCCAAAATGAAATTTTTAAGAGGCACGGCGCTGGATATCTTTTCATATACCGAAGAACGCCAGCACGAACGTCAGTGGATTGCGGATTACCTCGCCTTAACTGAGGAGTTCTGCGCTAGCTTAAGTAAAGAGCGCTTGGCATCCGCGATTGCGCTGGCGGAGATTCCTCAAAAAATTCGCGGCTTTGGCCATGTTAAAGAGCGCAATATGCTAGAGGCGCGTAAACATTGGGCGTCGCTAATGCAAAGCTACGGCGAGCAGCGGTGAAAATATTTGCGGCCGCTTTCTTAAATAAAACTCGAGTACAGTACGGTAAATAATAAGTTTAATAAGGACTAGGAAATGGCTGGTAAAGAGAAACTGGAGACAAAGCAAGATGATCGCCCCTACCCAAGTCGGCCGGGTAGCCTGCCACGGGAGCTGAATCAGGTAACTGCGCAGTGGCTTACTGAGCTATTGGGCCGAAAGTACCAAGGGCTCGTGGTTGAGAAGCTAGAAGAGGTCCAGCTAATAAACAGCCATACCACCAAGCTACGCGTGAAGCTGCATTACAATGCGGTAGGGCAAAGCGTGGGCTTGCCGCAGAATGTGTGTTTAAAATCAAACTGGTCTGAGGGTTTTGAAAGCGGCGAAATTTGCGAATTGGAAGCGCGCTTTTACTCCATGATGCAAAATCATTTAAGCGCGCCAGTGCCCAGGTCTTATTTCGCCGATTGGGACGGTGATGGCAGTGGTCGCGGTGTGGTTATGTTCGAAGACCTTGGCTGCGCTGCGGGCACATTCGGCAATAGTCTCGATCATCTCGGGGTTGACGGCGTTGCCAAAGGGCTGGAGTCCCTCGCCGTATTGCACGCCTCACTGTGGGATAGCCCACAGTTAAATCAAGACTGGTTGCATCGCTCAATGAACACTGCCGTGGATACCGAACAGGTGCTGCGGATGTACAATTATTCAAAAATTAATATTGATCGCCCAGCCTATCGGGAATTTCTACCCGACTGGCTCCATCAAACCCCCGAACGCTTCGCCCACGCTTTTGACGAGCTGGCGGCGATAGACCGAGAAATGGCGGGGCCGCTGTGCCTTGTTCACGGTGATTCTCATCAAGGTAATAGTTTTCTACGCGATAACGGCGAGCGAGTCTGGTTAGATTGGCAATTGGTGCGCAAGGGCAAGCCGTGGCGGGATATCGTTTACTTCACCCTAGGTGCACTCACGGTTGAAGAGCGCCGCAGCAGCGCGCGCGATTTGGTAAATCACTACTACGATCACCTGCTTTCCTTAGGCGTACAAGGCGCCGAGTCACGGGACGTCGCGTGGCAGCAGTTTCAATTATGGCCGGTCTATGGCATGCAGTCCTGGCTCTCGAATATGGATGTTTGGGGCCAAAGCGGTGGTGATATGATTCGCCGATTCTGGACCGCTGCGGCCGACTACGAAACTGTGGAGCGACTCACCGAGGGCAAATCACCACGTCGAGAAATTCGGCTTGGCGAGGGCGCGAGGGAAGTTTCGCCGCTGATTAAAGATATGTTGGCGAGAGGCGAAATTTAGATCGCCCTGGACAAGTATTCGGTTCGGAATCAATACGCTTATTGCAGAAAATACTCGTGATGATGCTAGTTTTTGCAGCACTTGAGAGGATTTTGTTCAACTTGTGATCCGGCGTTAAGAGTCATAGTACAGGTTTTGTCGTTTTTGGTGGTTTGGCCATTTACCTAACCTAGCCGTAGCTGGTTACCTAGTGTGTAAAGTTAACAATGGCACGACTCATTTGCCACCTTATTTCTGGGTGCTCCGGTCTTTGCCCTGTAATTCTTGTGCAGCTTTAATTGTTTTTATTGCAAACAGAATGTTGTCCGTGTGGTATTTGATAGGCCATCCAATACAGGTGCTTAATTATTAAAGCGATAAAAAATAGCGGATCGCCGCCTAGTCGACATCGCCAGGGCACACCACTTGATTAGTACAATTTGTCAGGTGAGGTCACTAGGATTTTACAAGACCAATCTTTATTTTGTTTGACAACTTTGACTAGGGCTTGTGGTTGATTTTCTAACGCTGCCAAAGGATCCAATTCGGTGGTCGTAATAGGCTTGTGATGACCTCAGTGTGGGGTATGGCGCTCGCAAGAGCCTTGGCCACGGTATTTATAATTTGATTACATGCGTGAACTAGATGTAGTCGATGTGGCAGATTAAGGGGGCGTATTGGGCCGCTGAAGGCGGGTGCCGGGGGTGGCAGGCCCAAGTGTTTACCCGAGTTCTCCGCTTAAAGGGGCGTAATAGGGGGGGGTAAACCCAAGTCGGCAGCATTTCTGGTTTACACTTAATTGCACAGAATGTATATTTGTGTCATACAATTTTGGCGAACACGTACAATTATGTTTTAGATAGGCGTGTGCGTGAGCTCGAATGCTGCTCGCCAAATATAAAATAATAGCAACAGCTTTTACGCTAGTTGCGTTTGAGGGTAGATAATAATGAATAAATTGCGCAGCACGGTTTCATCGTCAGTTAGATTTTTGACTGCTTTTAGTGCGGCATCGGTATTTTCTTCCGCAGCATACGCAGTTGCAGAGTCGGGCACGAAGGCCCTTGAAGAAGTTATTGTTGTTGCACAAAAGCGTCAGCAGAGTCTGCAGGATGTACCAATATCGGTGAACGCGTATTCAGATCAGAAACTGGGTGAAATGAATATTAACTCGGTATCTGAAATAGCGCGTATTGAGCCATCCTTGCGTTTTACCACCGCGAGTTTTGCTTTTAGCGCGAACTTCTCTATGCGCGGTGTAACTTCATTTTCTAGTCAGGGTGGGATTCAGCCTAGTGTGGCATTGATTATCGACGGGGTGCCGCTGTCTCGCGCTGGGGAATTTGCAACTGAGCTGGGCGATATTCAGCGAGTTGAAGTACTTCGTGGCCCGCAAGGGACTTTGTACGGAAAGAACGCAACAGGTGGTTTAATTAATTTGTTACGTAAAGCCCCCAGTGAAGAATTTGAGTTAGCTATCGAAGGTAGTTATACCACTGACGAGGAGGCGCTTACCCGATTTATGGTGAATGGTGCACTATCAGATAACATGCGAGCCCGCTTTTCCGCGTTTTATAAAGACCGGGAAGGTCACATCGAAAACTTAGCGCCGGGTATCGGCAATGACAGCTTCGAAGAAGTGTGGGGGGCGATGGGCAAGCTCCAGATCGATTTTTCTGACGCAGTAGATTTGTTGCTCACCGTTGAGCATCGCGATTCGTATAACGGTGGTCAGCCGCAGATTCCGACTGTAGTCAGCGATCCCGACCGACGCGCAGCTATCGGTGAAGAAGCGCTTTCAGATATATTCAAAGTTAATCAGGATCGCCAGACTCAGGCAAATATTGAAAACTCCGGGTTTATCGCCGACCTTACTTGGCGGTTGAGCGATGCACTGTTGTTCAAGTCCATCACAAATTATCGTCAATGGTTTTCTGATATTGATCAGGATATCGACGCGTCTCCCGCAACGGCAACCAATACACTAAATATCCCTGCGGTGCATATTCCCCGCTCAAATTTGAATCCCAATAGCGACAGCGAAGAGCCGATTGTCGATAAACTGAATTATGCCAGTCAGGAGTTTCGCTTCGATCTTAGCAATGATAGTGTTGATTGGACCTTCGGTGTGTTCTATCAAGACTATAATGAAGACCAGTTGGCAGAGGTCGCGCTGTACCTTAAAGACACATTTTTTGCGCAAGAAGCCGGTGTGTCATTGCCGCTGGCCACCGGGGAATACTTTGGTTACACCACAACACCTGAAGCGTATATGACGATAGAAACCATGTCTGCGTATTCGGATCTTACCTGGCATGCATTGAATAACCTCGATCTTTTTGCTGGTTACAGGTACACGCAAGAAGAAGGCGGGATCGATCATTATCGGCGTGATGTCGTTGTGGCTGATGTGCCAACCTGTTTCAGCACAACTGCCACGAAAGCAACATTCACGCCGGATGCGCTCGGGTGCGTTCCAGTTGTGAATGATACAACTGAGTTCAGTGTGGACAGTTCCATAGGTGAATGGTCGGCTCGGGCAGGCATCTCTTGGTTTGCCAGTGATGCAATTAATTTTTACGCTACCTGGGCGCGAAGCTTTGTCGGTATCTCCTTTGACCCCGGCCGTACAACCACGCCGGACCGTGCCATTCTCGAGCCCAGCACGTCTGAAGCGATTGAAATCGGCATTAAATCCGAGTTGTTTGATAACCGCCTGCGTTTGAATGCTGATGTATTCCTGCAGGAGACGGACAATCTTCAGGTCTCTCGGCTGATTCCGGGTACGATCGACACCGAAGCGTTTAATGCAGGCTTGATCGAGAGTTATGGTCTTGAGCTGGACTTTGCTTGGCAGGTGAGCAATCGCCTGAGAATTGATGGCGCGATGACTTGGGTGAACAGTGAGTTTGGTAGCCTAGTGCAGCCCTGTTACGTAGGGCAAACAGAGGAGCAGGGTTGTAACATCGACAACAGCGGTCAAGGCTCGCCGAATGCGCAGGACATTGCCGGAAGCCAGGCTATCGATACACCGGAGATCAGTTACAGTATTTCAGGGCGCTATGAAATTCCTCTGGAAGAGCAGCCCTACAATATTTTCGCGACTGCGGGATGGAGCTGGCAGGACGATACCTTTTTCCAGCTGAATCACGACCCAATGAGTACGCAGGAAGCTTATGGCTTACTTGATATGACTGTTGGTATTACCGATCGCAGCGAACGTTATCAGGTTGTGCTTTTCGGAAAAAATATGTTGGGTCAGGAGTTTGTAGCCCAAGCGGGAGAAACTGACGGTGTAATTGGGCGGGTATATGTCCGTACCCCGCGGGAAGCTCAACGTTACTGGGGAATTAAAGCCCGTTACACGTTTTTTTAAACAGGCTTATTGGCTCGCCTAAAACAATAATATTGGGTGTGGCCGGTTTACGACATGTAGGCGAGCGGCGAAATTTAAAATTCTGTGATGCCATAAAAGAGTCGTATTCGACTTGTTATAAGAGCTTAAGGTACGTTGCCAGCTTATCAACCCGGTGAGCTGGCAGTGCGCCAAAAGTATAAATGTACTGGACTCGGATTGGCGTGCTCGCTAGGCCCGAGCCGTATTATTACAACTCCTTTCAACAGTGGTTTAACACCATTTTCTCCATATCTACATTTCTCCATTGGTATTGTGGTCGACGGCTTTTGAGTCTCGCGCTAAGCCTGTATGCTATTTGATGCTACTATCGTTGAGTTGTGCCCTTTGTTAGTTTTTCGGTCACCCCTAGCTTAGCCTCTGATCTGGATTGGCGCTGCAGCCAGCAGAGGGGGGCTTAAATTGGGTGGTTTTGCAGCGATAATCGGTAATTTCTACCTGAAATGCCTTATAAAGGAAGCAGATAAGTTGACAAAGAAAAGCAATAAATCAGATACGATAAGCAATATTATCAATGCCGCCAGTGTGGTGTTTGCTGAGTCTGGCTTAGCGGACGCAAATATTCAAGATATTGCAGATCGAGCAGGTGTTACTAAGCAGCTGGTGTACCATTATTTTCAGAATAAGAACCAATTGTTTGCCTGTGTTATCGACATGTCCTCTGACGACCCCATGCAGGGCCTGATCTCTGAGTTACATCAATCCAATATCACCACCACTATGCCGCCCACGCAGGCACTCTGCGAACTCATTGATAAAACACTCGGGGTGTATTATAAACATCCGTTGATGGCATCGCTGGCTGATGACGGTATTCGCTACCATGGCAACCATGATACGCCGCGGAATCAGTTTGTTCGGCTGGGGCCTGAGCTTACTCAAATGTTGCGTGAGATTTTGGCGCGAGGGCAAGCCAGCGGCGAGTTTCGGGAAGATATTAATCCAGACCTGTTATTCGGGATGATTGGTTTAATCGCCGGTAGTACTTTTACGAATCGCTATGTTGTCAATGTGCTCGCTAATATTGATCCAACCAGTGAGGACGGAGCCGCATTGTGGCGACCATTTGTTGTCGATTTGATTAGCTCGGGCGTGTTAAAGCGGAGTTAATTTAACGTTTTATTGTTAGCTTGCCGTGTAGGTCCCTCACACACTCTAAAACCCGTTCTAATACGCGCTGCGGTCATCATTTACGGTCTTTCTTTTTCAATGCCGCATGCTCGCATGGTCTCCAAGTTCGTGATTGGTTGTCTAAAAGTCCCTTTTAGCGATGTCCCGAAGCTCGGCTGTCCGAGCAAGTACATAGATTCAATCATTTGACTCTTAGTAAAACGAGATTTTCCTTTTAAAACGGAGAAGTAACGTACTATCTACAAAACCGATGGCGCCACGGATTCTTGCTATTGGATAGTGCAATAAAAATAATGAGGTTTATTTTGATTAAAAATATTTCTGGTGGTGTTCTATATGGACAGCTCATCTTTTGTTCGCTTTTAAGTTTCGTGCATGCTGATGAAAATAGCGGGCCGACTGCTAATGTGGAAAAGCAAAAACCTGCGCGGCAGCTTGAGGAAATTTTGGTAACCGCAACCAAGCGTGACGAATCACTGCGTGAAATTCCTGCAAGTATAACGGCGTTTACCGGTGACGATCTTGAGCGCCAAGGTGTTCAAAATATGGCGGATATTATTAAGTTGATACCCGGCGTAAATATGACGAAAACCGACTTCGGCACCGCGGCAAGGGTAACGGTGAGGGGAATATCGTCCCAAGACGGCACGAATTTGACGACCAGCGTTTTGTTTGGTGATGTTAATTTTGTTGACAGTTACGCGCCGCGGGTACTGCCTGATCCTCTGCCATTTGATCTTAGAACTGTCGAAGTATTAAAGGGACCTCAAGGTACCTTATTTGGTGCGGGTTCACTTAATGGTATGGTTCGCTATGTTCCAGAGCCGGTCGAGTTTGATCTGTTCACTTTAAAGTACTTCAGCGAATACACTAAAGTGAATGAGGGTGGCGGTGCCCCCATTTTTGGTGCTGTAGCTAATCTACCATGGGGTGAAAATTTAGCTTTGCGGATACTCGCGTTTGAGCGGCGCTCTCCCGGTTATACCGATGACACCCAGAACAACGTGAAAGACGTGAACACCCTTGAGCAAAACGGGATGCGGGGGATACTTGCATGGAAGCCTAATGATAAAAGTCATTTAGGTTTGATGTATGCCAAGCAGGTAACCAATAGCGATGATAGCGCAGTAGCGAATAACACAGATGGCGATTTGTCTCATAATGATCGGCCTAAGGCTAGCCCATCACACAGCGAATATGAACTCCTTGATTTAAAAATGAATTATGATTTTGATACGTTCAGCTTTGTATCAGACAGTTCCTATCTTTATAAATACTCTACTAGCCGAAATGATATATCGGTGAATCTCGACCCAACTGATCAGGGGATGTTACCTCTTTTGGAACTGTTGGAGCCTGGTACCGAATCTAAGGCTTATAGTCAGGAATTCCGCTTGGTGTCGAATGACGATGAGTCGTCGCGCTTAGATTGGATTGTGGGGGTGACGGGGTCAAAGCAAAACATAGACGGCGGAACTGATTACGGCATTGGTGACGTAAATAGTACCGAGGCTATGGTGACGGGTTTAGTTGAGCAATTGCTTCCTGGCGCGGGTGGCTTGGTGACGGATGATGGCCGCCTTTCTTATAATAACAGTGATTTTAGCGTTGAAATCCAGGAGCTTGCGCTGTTCGGCGATATGACTCTGCATGTCGGCGAAAGTGTAGAATTGAGTGCTGGTGGACGATTTTATAAAACTAAATCGTCGGGTGTAGCGATCCGATCTGGCTTGCAAACACTGGCAACCTATTCGGAAGTTGAGCGACGCAGAGAAGCTGAAGTAAAGGAAACCGGCTTTAATCCTAAATTATCAATTGTCTGGCATTTGAGTGACGATATTCTAACTTACGCATCCGCCGCCAAGGGCTTTCGTATTGGTGGCGTACAGAGTGGCTTCGACAGCGCCTTATCCGCTACCCCGGCGCCAGATATCGTTAAATCTGATTTTTTGTGGAGTTATGAACTAGGGCTGAGAACAGAGTGGTTGGAGAACACTTTACAAATGGATGTCACTGCTTTTTATGCCGTATGGGAAGACGCGCAAACGGTTCAATCTAATGGCGGTACATTTACAACATACACCGATAACGTCGGCGGAGTGAAAACAGAAGGTGTAGAAGCAGCCTTGTTGTACTTGTTTCCCCTTGATGGTTTGTCGATAAATATTACCGGTGCATATACTGATGCGGTTACTACCGAGTTCTTTATAGCCAGTGATGGTTACAACGCCCCGCCGGGCACAGACTGGCCATCAGCTCCGCATTTACAAACAGCCACAACGCTAGCTTATCGCCCTGAAATAGGCCCTTGGAAGCTAGGTGCCGCAGTCACGCATACCTACCTTGGTAAAGCTTTAAATGACCTTGGTCAACGAATTTATATGTTTGATTATCAGCAGTGGGATTTGAACTTTAGTGCGGAAAGACCAGATTTACGTTGGTTGCCAGAAGTTTCGCTTTCGGTGAGTAATCTGTTAGACGAGCGTGGCATCGTAAATAACTATCAAGTAACGCAGCCGGGGACGAGCACGATTTTAGATAATGTAAACTATCTTCGTCCCCGCGCATTCACCCTACGACTGACAGGTCGATTTTAATAAAAATATTCATATAAAAGGAGCTAGACATGGTTGGAATTAGAGTTTGGAATTTTTTGATGGGGATACTAACGCTGTTTGCATTATTTCCTTACTACTCAACGCTTGATAAAGCCCTTGCTGATGCACATCTTGTTGCACTTGATTCGATTGGTGAACATCGCTTTTTGATCAGTTTTGGCTATCAAGGTTTAGCGATGGGCCTGTATTGTTTGTGGGGCGCTATAGACTCTGCCAAGGCGGTGGAGGCCTTGCGCTTTTTGACCTTGTATATGGCCTGCGTGTCATTTGGGCGCGGTATGGCTGCATTGGATAATTATTCAGATCTATTGGGCCAACCCATGGTGTATTTCACTTTAGATACGCTCATTACAATAATTGGCGCAGTTATTTTAGTGAAATATCTTCGCTCCCAGAAAACACTCGAATCCAAGTAAATTGCGTAGCAACTGAGCCTTGTACGGGGCTCAGTTATTAAACTAACGCGTTGACTTTCTTTGCTGAATAAGACTTTATTTGGTGTATGCCTGTTTTCATAACCCCCTCTTTTATCCTATTTAACATTTTGATTTATATGGTAATTTATTGGCGTTTGACTCCGAGTCAAACGAGATATGTCTGTCCTTAATACTAAGTGGCGTAGTATCAAAAATTAAGACTGCCCTCAAGTGACAGTACATAAATCTAATAAGAATAAGAGGTATATTTTGAAGTTGAAAAAATTTGGTCGTGTTTTAACTGGGCAGTTTATTTTGTGTTCGCTGATTAGCTTTGTGCATGCGGACGATAATGGTGATCTGGCCGGGAATGCAGAGAAGCGAAAACCGAATCGTCAACTCGAAGAAATTTTGGTAACTGCAACCAAGCGCGATGAATCGCTGCGGGAGATTCCTGCAAGTATTACTGCTTTTACGGGCGAAGACCTTGAGCGTCAAGGCGCGCAGACTATGGGGGATATTATTAAGTTAATTCCGGGGGTGAACATAACGAAGACCGACTTTGGCACTGCGGCGAGGGTCACCGTGCGGGGTATTTCTTCTCAGGACGGTACAAATCTAACGACGAGTGTACTGTTTGGTGATGTCAATTTTGTGGATAACTACGCGCCGCGAGTGCTGCCAGATCCTTTGCCATTTGATCTTAGAACAGTAGAGGTGTTAAAAGGGCCGCAGGGCACCTTATTCGGCGCTGGCTCCCTTAACGGTATGGTTCGCTATGTTCCCGAACCCGCAGAATTTGATCTGTTTACGTTGAAATATTTTGGTGAATACACCAAGGTTAACGAGGGAGGCGGCGCGCCTATTTTTGGTGCGGTAGCAAACCTGCCATGGGGCGAGAATTTAGCGTTGCGGATTCTCGCGTTTGATCGCAGGTCTCCCGGCTATATCGATGATACCCAAAACAATGTCGAAGACGTCAATACCTTAGAGCAAGATGGTATGCGTGCATTGCTTGCATGGAAACCCACTGACAGGGGGCATTTGGGGTTAATGTACGCTAAGCAAGCAACTTATAATGATGATAGTGCAGTGGCGAATAATACCACTGGCGAATTGTCTCACAGTGACAGGCCTCGCCCTAGTCCATCACATAGCGAATATGAATTGTATGATTTAAAAATTGATTATGATTTTAACAGTTTCAGTTTTGTGTCGGACAGCTCCTATCTTTATAAATATTCAACTAGCCGAAATGATGTGTCAGTAAATCTTGATCCAACAGATGAGGGGACATTGCCTCTATTGGAACTGTTGGAGCCAGGGACAGAATCCAAGTCTTACAGTCAGGAATTTCGCTTAGTGTCGAATGACGACGAGTCGTCGCGTTTCGATTGGATTGTTGGGATAACTGGGTCGCAACAGCGTATTGATGGCGGAACGGATTACGGTATTGGTGAAGAAAACAGTAGCCAGTCAGCGGTGACCAGCCTTGTTGAACAATTGCTTCCGGGGGCTGGAGGTTTGGTTACTGACGATGGTCGACTTTCATATAACAATAGTGAATTTAGCGTTGAGATTGAAGAGCTCGCTTTGTTTGGTGATATGACTCTGCACATTGGAGATAGTTTAGAGGTGAGTGCTGGCGGGCGGTTTTATAGGACCAGTTCATCTGGCGTGGCGATTCGCTCCGGCCTGCAAACGGTAGTGACACATTTTACGGTTGAGCAGCGTAATGAAGTCGAGGTCAAAGAATCCGGATTTAACCCAAAATTATCGCTGGTCTGGCATTTGAGTGACGATGCGCTAAGTTATGCTTCAGCTGCTAAGGGGTTTCGTATCGGTGGGGTGCAAAGTGGCTTTGACAGCTTCTTGTCGGCGTCTCCAGCGCCAGATACGGTGGAATCCGATTCCCTATGGAGTTATGAAATAGGGCTTAGAACTGAGTGGCTGGATAACACTTTGCAGATGGATGTCACCGCGTTCTATGCAATTTGGGAGGACGCTCAAACTATCCAGTCTGACGGCGCAACATTTACCACATACCTCGACAATGTCGGTGGGGTTAAAACTGAGGGTGTTGAAGCGGCATTATTGTATTTATTTCCTATCGATGGCTTATCGATAAATATCTCTGCCGCATATACCGATGCGGTAACTACTGAGGATTTTCTTGCGAGTGACGGCTATAACGCACTAGCGGGAACAGACTGGCCTTCGGCACCACATTTGCAAACAGCAACAACACTCGCGTACCAGCCTGAGGTAGATCGGTGGAAATTGGGTATTGCGCTTACTCATACCTATCTCGGTAAAGCACTGAATGACCTTGGTCAACGGATTTATATGTTTGACTACCAGCAGTGGGATCTAAATTTCAGTGCCGAAAGACCGGACTTAAGGTGGTTGCCAGAAGTGTCGTTCTCAGTGAGTAACTTGCTAGACGAGCGCGGTATTGTAAATAACTACCAGGTAACTCAGTTGGCCACGAGTACGGTATTGGACAATGTAAATTACCTGCGTCCTCGTGCGTTTATTCTTCGATTAACTGGCCGTTTTTAATCTAATAATTAATATAAAGGGAGTTGGACATGCGTGGAATTAGAATTTGGAATTTTTTGATGGCGTTGCTGACATTTGCGGTTTTGTCCCCCTATGTTTTTGCTTTTGACTCAATGCTTGAGGCTGCGCACCTCACCGCGATTGACTCCAATGGCGAGCATCAGTTTTTAATCGGATTTGCGTATCAGGGTTTAGCCATGGGGCTGTATTGTTTGTGGGGAGCTGTTGATGCAACTAAAGGAGTAGAAGCACTGCGGTTTTTGACCTTGTATATGGTCTGTGTTGTATTTGGGCGCGGTATGGCTGTAATGGACAATCCAGAACCTTTAGGGATGCCAATGGTGGCCTTTGTGATAGACACTTTAGTCACCATTATCGGGGCGGTAATTTTAGTTCGATATCTTCGTGCTCAACAACCAACCGAAGCCTAGTAGGGGCGTACGACTAGGCTTCCTAATTTGAAGTGCTCTAGTGGCTACGCGCCACCAATCATCATTTTCTGCTTGCCTACAGTATTGTCTTAACGACTGTGCTGATGCTGTAAGTGTTAACTACATCACATTTACTTGATATTGTTATTTAGTATTTAAAATACACAATATTGGCAATTATGTTTGATTTTTCGTATTTTGGCTCTGGTCATGACGCAACAGTGAATGATGATTCTCATACCCGTAATTACCGTAATACAGCGCTTTTCCTTGCCCTATTTTGTGGATGTAGTACACCTTTATGGCCTTGGAGGGGGGAACTAAGAAGCGACGCCAGTGATGTGTTATGACTAAATTGTAATCTCAATAATATAGTGAACACTATTGCGATTTATGTCTACTAAGAGTAATTTCCAGCTAAGCCTCTGGGCAAAAAAATAATAGGACTGTCGTCGTAATCGTCAAATGTATCAGCTTGAATCGCTCTGCTTTGTAGGCAAGTTTTTAGGATATGGAATCCTAAGGTTGTACATTTCTAGGCAATCGAAAGTGTCGGGGCTGTACCGTAGTAGACGTTGATATCAATATCTAAACATCGACTTATGGCGCTAAATTAATGTGAGTTGTCGCATCTCAATATAAATATTCTATGCACGGCTTTATAAAGTAATAAAGGCGCCGCTGTCCGTAGTAATTGAGTTTTATACCTGGCGTCACCATAGGAGAGAAATGTTATGAGGTCGATTCGAATCTTAAGTGTGTCGGTGTTCGCAGCAATTTTATGTACTATTGCTGCTTGTGGCGGCGGGGGTAAATCTGCTTTCCATCCAGTTGAGTCGGCTGAACCAAGCGATTCAAATAATTCAGGAGAACTAAGTGAGCCTATAAATAATAGCGGAACCACCTATGAAGGAATGGTAACGGAGCAAGCCTACATAACAACTCGCTATGGCGACACGATGAATATAGATCTGTGTTTTCCTGCAGAATCTGCCGATAGCACTGAGAAGGCGCCCGGTCGCTTTCCTGTTATTGTTGAATTGTCCTATACCACTCGTGCGGGTCCCGTACCGGATTGTGGCGGCGTGGCTGATTTGGGCGTCAGTTTTCCTGAGTTTGTCCGTAACGGTTATGTCGCTGGTTATGTAAACGTGCCGGGAACTGGCGAAAGTGAGGGTGGCCCTTGGAATTATGGTGATCCCGCTTGGGCCTTGCGTAATTATGATGCGATTGAGTGGTTGGGCGCACAGGAATGGTCTACCGGCAACGTCGGTACAATTGGTGGTTCAGGTAATGGCGTCAGCCAGGTTCAAACGGCGCCCTATGCCCCTCCGTCATGGAAGGCAATGATTCCTCAGGTCACCAGCGGCAACGGTTATATGTTGCTCTATCCCGGTGGAATTAGGTCTTTTGCTACGGCTTCGCTAGTTTGCAGCATTCCCGGCGGAATGGCCTATGGTCAAAATGGCACCTATGCACCCCCTCAAGATCAGAGTGAATGGGAGCGTTCAGTAAAAATCTGGACAGATAAAGTTTACACCGCACAAACGCCATATTGTCCGGCAGTTTACGGGTTCTGGGATCATCCACAAAAAGATGAGTTTTGGGATGCCTTTGGGATTGCCAACCGAGAAATTACCGATATCCCCGCCTGGGTTTGGAGCGCGTGGGATGATTTGTTTGTCGCTGGATCGATAGACGACTATGAACATTTTGGCGGTAAAGACAATATGCTTGCCTTCGGATTTATGAGTCATGCGGGGAATGCACCAGGATTTGATTTAACCAATGAAGCGCTGCGCTGGTTTGATTATTGGTTGAAAGATGAGAAAAATGGTATCGAAGATGAGCTTGATAGTGCCCGCTTCCGCTATATGACTTATCAAGAGTGGGAGCCTAAAGAGGCTGACAATTGGCCAATTGCAAATACCCAGTATACCAAGCTGTATTTAAAAGCGGGCAGCTCGGAATTGCCCATGGGAGATCCATTAGTCGAGGGAGCATTGTCTGGGCTGCCGCCGACAGCTGCGGGCTCAAATGCATACACTTATTCGCCGATAGATGGTCTGCGTAATGGCTATACTGGCTTTTCGCAAACGCATAATGAGACCAATCCTGAGAATCGGGATATTGTTGGTTATAACGATCCCGGTGATCGCGGCGATCAGCGCCTAGAAAACCCGCTTTCGCGTGTTGTTTATATGTCTGATCCCGTTGAGGAAGACATGGAGATTACTGGCCCAATTACCATGACCCTATTTGCTTCAACAACGGCAGCTGACACCGACTTCATCGTTAAATTAATTGATGTTTTTCCCGACGATCCAGCTGAAGATATCCTAACAGCGCCGCAGCCTGGTGCGTGGCTGATGATTCAGCCCGGCTATTTAAAAGGTACTTTTCGTAGTTACGAGAGTGACTATCGTCGTCAAGAAGCGATACCTGTGGGCGAGGTGGTTGAATACAATATTGCCCTTTTCCCTGCTTCGTGGCTGGTCAAGAAAGGACATCGTATTGCTGTGGCGATCAGTTCTAGTGATTTTCCCTATGTATTTCCCAATGAGAATCCTGCGGATATTACCGTTCATTACTCAGAAGAATACCCTAGTCATATTGTGTTACCAATAATCCCTAAGAAATAAGCAAAGTAGGCGCGACGCGCGCCATGCTGGGAGCATAGTGGTAAACCATTCCTGCAGGCAGAGCTTACTTTGCCTGCGCTTACCTCTATTAATTTAGTTGTAAAGCCTAGGGCCTGGTGTTGGCCAAGTCCTGGGCTTTCGCCTTATGTATTGGCAGCTCCTCGAGCTGATCGTTACTAATTTTATTAGCGCTTGTAGGGTCACCTACTCGAATATTTCAATAAATTAATGTCGCTGAATCCTACAAATCTTGACATGCAATTAATTTTACGTAATTGTAAATATAATTGAATGTGGCTCTCTTCGGGAGCCTGATGAATATAATTATAAAAATGTACGTTCGATTAGTGTCTATCGATATTTATTAATAAAAATTCTATAAAAAATACGGAGTTGGATATGCCAGAGAGTAAGCAGGCGCACATGGAGTTAGCAATACAAGTTGATGGCTATACAGTGACCGACAGTGCCTTCGGTAAACCCTATATAGATCGTGATGAGTGGCGAGATAGCCCATATCCGCATCGGAATATACATGGCGGCTTCGCTGGCTGTGATACCCGATTTACTTTTTATTACCCACCTGCCGCAGACTACAAGTCAAGGATGTTTCAGCCAATAGAGGGCGCTCATGCCGGCCATGAAGATGCTTTTGATGGGCTTATGGGGCAAATGCTAGGTGGTTTGCCGATGATCGTCCGTTTAGGGGGGTACATGGTGGAGTCGAATTCCGGTCATATTGGCGATAGCCTTGACGCTAAAGTGGGGCCAGACCCAACTGTTTACGGGCACCGCGCCAGTGTGGAAACGGCTAGATTTTCAAAGTATGTCGCCGCCCAAGTGTACGGCGAAGCGCCAAAATACGCATATGTGTGGGGCGGAAGCGGCGGTGGTCGCCGTTCCCCGCTGTGTCTCGAATACGGCGCGGGGGTTTATGATGGCGCGCTGCCGTTTATGGGGGGCGGTCCGATTGACGAACACGGAACTACAGACCGCATACGCAGCGAGCAGCCGGTGCACTTTGGTTGTATGTTTAACGTGCAGCGTCTACTTGGCGACGACATCAAGCTGGTAATTGACGCAATGCGCCCCGGCGGTAGCGGTAACCCCTTTGTCGGACTCAATTCCCATCAGCGCGAAGAATTGAATAGCTTATACCGTCTAGGTTATCCCCGAGGTGATGAATTTATGATTTCGGAGCCAATGGGGCAGATCTGGCTGTGGACATCGATCTCTGACATGCTGCAAGAGGAAGACGCTGAGTATTTCGCTAATTTTTGGACTAAGCCGGGTTATGTCGGCTTTGATAACCCCGAGTATGTGCAGGACGATTTAATCAATTGCCGAGTCAAGGTTCGCAAAGTGATCACCGCCGGGGAGTTGTTGCAGAGCCCGGAGTTCGCTGGGCCAGAGTATGCCCGTGCCAAACCAATGGCAATGATGATGGCAGCTCGCGGCGCGGACTTCCCGCTGGCGGTTCAGCTGGAAGGCATGCATGACGGATATTTGCTGGGAACCGGGGTAAAGGTGCTTACTGGCGACGCTGCTGGCCGCCAGTTGTATTGCACTAGCTTTGCTGAGGATGTGTTGTTTTGTGATGGTAGAAACGAAGCCAATTTACTGCGCTTTACTGGAGTAAAGCCCGGAGATAAAGTGCAAGTAGACAATCGCGCGTTTTTGGCTTTTTGTTATTACTATCGTCACCACGTATCAGACGACCCAGCTAATGATTTTCTTCGCCTCGATGGTGTGCCAATTTATCCCCAGCACGATATGCCGCTCCAGTCGCCGCTTATGGGCGTTGCGTATTCTGGGCAGTATGAAGGTAAGTTGCTGTGGATACACCACACCCACGACGCCTCGCTATGGCCGCCGCAGGGCGTTATTTATCGGCGGGCGGTTGAGCTGGCTCAGGGTGAACAGGGCTTGTCTGAAAATTTCTGTTTGCGCTGGACCCAAAATGCCGAGCATGTACCGCCAACGTTTTTGCCGTCATCGCCTGACCGTGCTACACCCACGTGGCTAGTAGATTATTTACCGCATATCGAACAGGGGCTCGCAGATCTTGTTGACTGGGTAGAAGCTGATAAAAAACCGGCAGCAACAAATTACCAATTCGTAGATGGCAGAATCGTTTTACCTGATGGTGCTGCGGAGCGAATGGGTGTTCAGCCGGTAGTGACTATGACGGCTAATGGTAGCTCGCGGGCTGAGGTCGAGAGGACTGGTTCGGTCAACTTTGAGCTTCATGCCGCGGTCCCACCAAATGCCGGATCGATTGTGAGCGTTGAATGGGACTGGTTAGGGCAAGGGCAGTTTGAGGAGGCGGAAAACCTTCAAGGAGCCAAAGACGAACTGCATATAACTAAACGCCATAGTTTCGATAAGCCGGGTACCTATTACGTCACTGCGAAGGTGATGTCTCACCGTGAAGGTGACCTGAACGCGACTTTTAGGCGGCTAAGCAATTTGGCATCTGTGCGCGTTGTGGTTGCCGGATAGTCTAGACTTAGTTTGCGGATGAACTTGCCTGTAATACGCTGTAATCATGTTTTTATGATAAGTGCTTGCAGGCACGTTTGTATGAGGTGTGTTCGTAAAATCGCTTTCTTAAGGGGTTTAAAGCGGCTGATTCTATAATTATAAGGTTGGAAGCGCAGTTATTGGCAATTTTTTTGCTCCGTTATTGCGTCGCTTTCATTATGTTCAAATATTGCTTCGCAAGCCGGTTTCACTGCTTTCAATAAAGAAATAAGCCCCATTAAAAATATTAAATTGACAATAATGTAAATTTAAACAAATATACTAGAAAGCGCACTTGATGCGTGAGATTAATAATTATAATAAAGAGGTCTAATCTGTGGATAAAGATATCAGTAAGAAAATTGTTGAGATCATAACTGCCGGATTAACTTTATCTGCCTTGTCTTTAAATGTTGCGGCGGAAGATGAGATTCCTAAAGCAGCCCAAAAAGAAAGCTTAAGGCTAGAGGAGTTAATAGTCACAGCCCAGCGCCGCGAGCAGTCAATACAGGATGTACCTATTTCAATTAGCGTTTTTAGCGGCGATAAGCTCGCTGAGATGAAAGTTGATCGATTTGAAGATCTCGTACTGCAAGAACCATCATTAACCTTGAAAGCGGGTATGAGCCCCAATGCCCTCCAATTTGGTATGCGCGGATTTAGTAGTCTGATACTTGGGCAGGGTATTCAGCCAGCAGTATCACTTGTTGTAGATGGTGTGCCTTTGGCAATGGACTCTGAATTTGTTATGGAATTTGCTGATATTGAGCGTATAGAAATTCTTAAGGGTCCACAGGGTACGCTCTTTGGCGGCAACGCCGTTGGTGGTCTGATTAATCTAGTTCGTAAACGGCCAGAAGAAGAACATACCGCAAGGGCTGAGTTTGATGTCAGCAGTGATGGTGAGCGGATATACCGGGTGATAGCCGGGGGAGCGATAAGCGACGATGTAACGGGTAGAATATTTGCGTATAAAAAAGATAAAGAGGGTCATATAAAAAATATCTTTCCCGGTGCAAAAAAAGCCGGTTCAATTGATGAGCAAGGGGTGGTCGCAAAACTGTCTTTTGAAGCAACTGAAAATGTCGAATTTTTGCTCACTGGTGAGTACCGGGACTTTATTAGTTATACCGGTTTGGTAACAACAATCAATGACGTCCCAGAGCGAGAAGCCGCAGTGGGTGCGCATGTAATCGCTGACCCGTTCTTGATCAATCAGAACCAGGACGCATTTGGCGCGGTAGAAAACTGGGGGATAACATTAGAAACGACGTGGGACCTTTCGGAAAAGTCTTTAATCACGTTAACCTCTAGCTATCGAGATTTGCTGAATTTAACGACATTTGACTTAGACTCGTCCCCAGCGAGTGTCACTAATCGCCTTGATATGCCCTTTATTTTCTTTCCTGATTCTAATATCAGTAATATTGATGACGATGCAGGGGCTGAGACGGCGGTAATAGACACTAATTACTGGACCCACGAGCTTAAGTTCCAAAATATAACGGATAGTCGTGACACCGTAGTTGGCCTCTACTACAGGAATTTTCGTCAGGTTTCACCAACAAATGTCGGTTTGTTAGTACGGGGTGATACCGCTGCTGAAGAGGATATTCTCGGTCTTGGTATAGCGCCGCCATTGCCGACAACCTCTGCGCATTTAGCGCTAGGTATCGTATCTGATGCCGACTTGCGACGCGACGAAGCTGCTGTTTATGGCGACATAACTTGGCATTTAGGCAGTAGTTTTGATGTGTTTACTGGCTTGCGTTATCACCGAGAAAAGACGTCGCTCATACATTCCTCGCGAATAGCGATCACACCCGCCATTGAGCCATTTTTTAGTTCAGAACCTGATAAGGGAATATTCAACCAAATTCTGGTTGATCAAATTGGTGCATTTGAGAGCGACCGCATCACGGAGGAGTGGGCCGCACGAGCTGGCGCCGCTTGGTTTATCAATACGGACACAAACGCGTATATTACGATTTCTCGTGGATTTATAGGAACCGGCGTCGACGCAAGTGCGGTCGCAGAAGAGGGTAAAGAATACTTAGATCCAACGACTGCAGTGTCAATGGAAGTGGGCATTAAATCCAGCTTGTTCGATAATCGCTTAACCTTAAATGGTGCCGTATTCTATCAAGAAAGCAGCGATGTCCAGATTTCGACGATTCCACCAGGCGAGTTTCAAGCTCGTGCTCGTAATATAGGTAACTTAGAAAGCTTGGGCTTGGAGTTAACTCTTGGTTTCCGCGCAACCCAGAACCTAAGTCTTAATGCCTCATTAACGGCATTAGATACGGCGCGCCGGAATATTATTGAAGCTTGTTACTATGAGCAAACTGCTGAACAAGGTTGCAATATGGATGTTGATGGGGATGGTACGCCAGAAAGCCAGGATGTAGATGGAGATCCGTCTATCGGAACATCTGATTTAGCTTATTCAATATCTGCCCGCTATGAAGTGCCCCAGTTACTTGAGTCGGCAAACGGATTTTTGGCGGCGAATTGGAACTGGCGAGATGATGCCCAGTTTGACCTCGACGGTGATCCACTAACTGTTCAGGAGGCTTATGGGCTTCTTGATCTGGCGGTGGGTCTAGAAGACTTTAATAATAAATATCGCGTTTCATTCTTTGCTAAAAACGTACTGGATACCTTCTTTGCTGGATCTAAAACATCTGGTGTAAATATTCTTGGTAGGGTAGCAATCAATACTCCTAGTCAAGCGCGGGTTTATTGGGGAATGCAGGCCATGGTTAGCTTTTAGTAAAGGAGAATAAAGGGCGAGTAGCTGCTTGGTACTGTCTTACTCGAGTGCTTTATCAACTTTAAATTAAAGAATAATTATTACCTTAAAAAGTGAGTTTTTAATGATTTTACCAAGCTTTAAAAAAATACTAATAACGGCACCATTGGTGTTTTGCGCAACATTATTTACCGCTTCCGTACTTGCCGCAACGGACAAGCAAAGTATTGAGGCGCCTATTGTTAAAACAGGTGAAGGGCGTTTGCAAGGGCATGTAAGTAAAGGCGTTTATGAGTTTTTAGGTGTTCATTATGGCGCTTCTACAGAAGGTGGGGCCCGATTTTTGCCGCCGAACAAACCGGATAAATGGAAGGGAGTTCGTAAAGCTGACGCTAAGGGAGATCGCTGCCCTCAACCTGACGTTAATATGCCCGGTGAGATGGCCACTGTGTTGTCATTCTCAGACTTGCCGACCAGTGAAGATTGCTTAGTATTGGATCTTTGGACACCAGGGGTTGGTGATGAAAAAGCGCGCCCTGTCATGGTGTGGTTACATGGTGGCGGTTACTTTGTTGGCAGTGGCGGCGACAAATACTACCACGGCAGCAACCTAGCGCGGGGCAATGACGTTATTGTGGTGAGCTTGAATCACCGTCTAAATGCCTTTGGCTTTTTCGATCTTGGCGACAAGGCTGGTTCTAAATATCAAGCATCTGGTAATGTTGGAATGCTTGATATTGTGCACGCATTAGAGTGGGTGCAGGAAAATATTACAAAGTTTGGCGGTGACCCAAATAATGTAACTGTGTTCGGACAATCTGGTGGTGCGGGAAAAGTAAGCAATTTACTAGCGATGCCGCAGGCCAAGGGTTTGTTTCATAAAGCGATACTACAAAGCGGCGCGAATCCGACAATACGTGGTAAAGCGGAGTCTGCAGAGGTTAGTAAAAAGCTTTACGAGATCTTGGGTGTCGAGCCTGGTGATGTTAAAGCCTTGCAGGCGATGCCCGCCGATGTAATTGTTAAAGCCGCGGCAAAAATGGGCCTATTGCCTTTTGGGCCGCATATTGACGGCAAAGTGATAACGCAAAGTCCCTTTGATCCTGCGCCATCAACGTATCAAGGCGACGTGCCTATTATGTTGGGTTATACCAAAGACGAAGCAACGAATGTGTTTTTAACAGATCCCAGCTGGGACAAAATGACCGATGCTGATTTAACTGTTAGAGCAAATATGGTCGTTCCTCCGCACAAAGTTAAGGAAGTAATTGCTCTGTATCGCAAGAAGGCCCCTAAAGATAAGCCGATGCATCTGTGGAGCAGCATGGTCACTGACCAGATGTTCGCAAGTAATACTATTGTCGTTGCAGAGCGGAAAGCCGCTGAGGGTAACGCGCCGGTATACATGTACAAAATTGACTGGGAGACCCCGGTGCTAGGGGGTAAGTTGCGTTCACCTCATGCTGTTGAATTGCCCTTGGTATTTGACACTGTGTATACCGCCGAGGGACTTGTGGGCAACGGCGAGCGTGCAGAGAATATGGCTAAGGCAATGAGCCAGTCTTTTGCCGCATTCGCCAGAAGCGGCAACCCTAATACTTTAGGGCTCCCGGAGTGGAAACCCTATACGCTGCAGCATCGAGAAGTATTGGTATTCGATGACCAGATCAAAGTCATCAGCAACCCAAGCAGTGAAGTTAGGGAATTTTGGCAAAATATTCAGAAAGAGAAAGCCTCTGGCACCGCAGCAATTACCGACGCATTTAACGCTAAGAAATTTGATTAATAATATTGATGCTAGGTATTACTAACCTAGCGTTTTCAAAGGAGTCGATATGGACAGATTAGCAAAAAAGGTTGCCGTTATCACCGGTGCTGGCGCTGGGATCGGGCGCGCCTCTGCCTTACGATTCGCTGCTGAAGGTGCAGCGGTGTTGGTAACCGACTTAAATTTAGATGCCGCAGATAAGGTAGTGGCTGAAATCGTAGAGCAAGGCGGGCGTGCATTATCGCTTAAAGTCGATGTTGGGGTAGAGCAAGAGCTTAAAGCAATGATAGAGCTCGCATTTAAACAGTACGGTCGCATTGATGTATTGTTTAATAATGCTGTAATTAATAGCAAAGAAATGTCGCTAAGAGATCGTGATTTTTTGAATTTTGATACAGAGGTTTTTTTTACAAAAATGCGTGTCAATGCTTTATCTGGTGTGTTGGCGACCAAGTACGCATTGCCTTATATGTTAAAGCAGGGCGCCGGGTCAGTCATTTTTACTTCCTCGACAAGTTCTGTTGCTGGTGAGGTTTCGCAGTTTACCTATGGCGCATCTAAGGCTGCTGTTAATTTCTTTGTTCAATCTATTGCAGCTACCTATGGTAAATCGGGAATTCGCTGTAATGCAATTTTGCCGGGTGTTATTCAAACAGAATCAATGGAGATGTGGGCCAACGAGAATATGAAGTCTGCATTTCTGGATATTCAAAATGTACCTCGTCTTGGGCGTCCTGAAGATATCGCCAATATGGCTTTGTTTCTCGCATCGGACGAATCATCGTATGTGAACGGAAGTCTTTATCAAGTAAATGGCGGCATGACCTGCGCCACACCGATGGTACCTGTAGTTCGAAAATATTTAATATAAAAATAACGTAAAGGAATGATGGCATGGGTGTTAAACAAGAAGAATTTATAAAAGAGTTTTGTGACCTATGGGGTGACGGAACAGCAGAATCTCGTCCTGAAGTTGATAAAATTATCGCAATGATGTCGGAGGACGCAGAATGGCAGCTATGGGTGCCTGGTGGGCCGGTAATCAAAGGCAGGGAAGATCTGCGTACGGAAATACTCCGCCAAATGTCATATGTAACCGAAAACAAGTGCAATATTGTTGAAATGGTGTCGTCCGATCGTATTGTTATGACTGAACGTGCGGATTATGCCGTTGTAAACGGCCGTCCTCAGCCGCACTCGATGGTCGCAGTGTATGAGCTAGATGAGCAGGGCCTAATTTGTTCGTGGAGAGAGTATTTGGACACCGCTGATTTAGCGCGTAAGTCTGGACGTAAAGAATTGGGTGGCGAAGGGAGCTAATGATAGCGGTCAATCGAACACTTAAATAGCATTTTACTGGTTGACGTACCCGGTGCTTTACTTATGAGGTGCCGGGTACGATAGTTGAGGAAATATTTTTTGATGTTGAGCTGGTGTTATATTTCTGAAAAGCCTATACCGCGCAGGAATCTCAATACAATGGCCTGTATTTCACTTTTTTGCTTTCTTGCCGTTGGCATCTCTTGTCGAGCTTGAATAACAGGTAGTGCGTAACCGTGAATTAAGGAAACAAAGTCGCGGGCTGCTCCCATGCTTGCATCAATGGGTTTGCCGTCAGTAGGGGAGCATTGTCGTATGTACTTAATAATAATTTTGAATGCTTCGTTTAGGGATTTACTGTGTTGTTCTCCCATTTCGGGGTGTTTTGATAGGGCTGAATCCATTACCTGAAAGAAGGGAATTTTATCCTTATCAGTGTAAATAGCATATAAAAGATTGGCGAGATAATTAAATATTAAGATTGGGTCGTCGCTATCTAATAATGGATCTATAACAAAGCTCTTTGCTAGGCGCTTGTCGCTCTCCTTGATAACAGTTTGAAAGAATTGCTCTTTGCTGCCAAAGCGATTGTGGATGGTTTGGCGAGTAACGCCAGCTTCCTTTGCTATAGCTTGAATACTCGCGCCGTCATAGCCGTTTAAAACAAAATGCTTGTATGCTACTCGGTATAAATCTCGCAAGGTCTCTTCGCTTTCTTCTTGAAGGGGGCGCCCCTTTCCGCGCAAAGAGTTTGCATTGCCTTTCTGTCTTTCAGGTTCGGCTAAACGTACTGGGCTCAAAGGGTTCTCCTTAAATCGAAAGCCATTACAGTTGGTTTTAAGATAATAGGCAGTAATGGAGCTAAATATACCACTTTATGGCAAGAAGGGCTAAGGACTTGAGGCTAAGTTAAGCGACTATTTTAGTAATGTTTTCCTATACTTCCCGCAGTAATTTTGGCTGGCCAATAAATTCTATTGAGACTGATGAAGACTGACAGTCTTAATATTATTCTCCACAGTATAATCAAAGGTTAGTTTCGATGGGGTAGGCGCGCTGCTTGTTAGCGTGTTTACTGCTGTGACGAATATTTTAGTAATTTCAATATTTTTTGTATATTTTATATTTACGTTATTGTAAATATAATGGGTCTGCATTATTGTGTGTTAAGTGCTGCATAGTTGCTTTCGGATTGAGGCTTAATTAATAACTTCTCTATTCCTAAGTTTAATAATAATTAAATAAAGCAGAGGTACGTTCATGAATTCGATTAAGTGCTCAGCGGTTTTCCTCAGTTTGCTTTTAATGCCATCAGTCGGCTTAACCGAAGTAAGCTCGCAGCCTGAAACTATAAAAAGTCAAAGTAAATCAATTTCATTGGAAGAAGTTTTGGTTACCGCGCAGCGGCGAGAACAGTCTGTTCAAGACGTGCCAATATCAATCAATGTGTATGGTGGTGATATGCTGGTTGAGTTGAAAATAGACAGCGTATCCGATCTGGTATTGCAGGAGCCATCGCTAACCTTGCGGGCGGGATCTGGTCCGAATCAAGTCTTATTCGGCATGCGCGGCTTTAGTAATCTTGTTGAGGGGCTTGGTATACAGCCTGCAGTAGCATTAGCAGTCGACGGTGTTCCGTTAGCAATGGACACGGAATTCGCTATGGATATGGCCGATATATCTCGGGTTGAGGTACTTAAAGGCCCCCAGGGCACTCTTTTTGGTGGTAGCGCTGTTGGTGGTCTTATAAATTTAGTCAGAAAGCGGCCAAGCGATATCTTTGAAGGATTTGTCGAAGTACAGGCTACTGATGACAAAGAATTACTTTTCAAAGCAATGGTTAGTGGTCCGTTAGCTGACGATATTGACGGCAGGCTGTATACGTATAGCAAAAGCAGAGATGGGCATATGATTAATGCCTTTCCTGGCGGCAAGGACGCTGGTGGTGAAGAAGAAAAAGGCTTGGTCGGAAAGCTATTATTCACACCGAGAGACAATCTTGATGTGTTGTTAACTGCTGATTATCGGGACCTAATTATTTATACCGCGCCAGTAACGATTATTAATGACTCCCCGGAGCGATTAGCTGCAGTAGGTGCGGATGTTATTGCCGATATATTTAAGATAAATCAGAACGAGGTTTCTTTTGGAAGTCTAGAGAACTGGGGTGTAACGGCAGAGGTAAATTGGGAAATTTCTGAAAGGACATTACTCACCTCGATTACCAGTTACCGCGATATGATTAATGATACTTTATTTGAGATCGACGCGTCGCCTGCCCGGGCGACTGAACGCTTGGAAATGCCGATTGTCGGGCTTCGAAGTTCTAATTATAACCAAGAGCCAAGCGCGGATGGCCCAACAGCGCATATTGCTGTTTCCTACTTCACTAATGAAACACGGCTGGCATTCACGACAGCAAATTATGATTGGGTTGTGGGTGGCTATTATCGGGATTTTAAGCAGCGCTCACCCAACGATATCTCTTTGTTAATACGCGAAGACTTTCTAATTAGTAAAGCGGGTGATATCGATATTCCTGACTTGCTCGCCCAGCCGGGCGGCGAATCCCCGTATTTTGCGCTTGCGATAGTCTCTGATGTGGAGATGTTTCGGCAAGAAGCGGCGATATTTACGGATATAACATGGCATTTAAGTAATAGTTTGGATGTGTTTGGCGGTATCCGATTTCACAATGAACAGGCTGAAATTGTGCATTTTGACCGTAGGGTCCTTACCTCAGCCGAAGAGCCTTTTTTTACTGCGAAAGGAAACAGCGGCCAATTTAATCTTGCACTTACAGATAGTAGTCGTCGTTTTGGCGGAAATCTCGAGGTTAATGAATGGGCCGGTCGGTTAGGTATGTCATGGTTTCCTGAAGAAGATGTAAATCTGTACGCGACTCTGGCGCGGGGATTTATCGGTATCGGTGTTGATGTTGCGCCCCAAGCTGACGCGGATTCGCCCTTTGCTTTCCCGACCACCGCGCTTTCCGCCGAAGTGGGTATAAAGTCCTATTTGTTTGACAAACGCTTAATGATAAATGCGGCCTTGTTCAGGCAAGAAAACAAGGACGTACAGGTAGCTGTGGTTCCCCCCGGTGAGGTTGGCGCCTTGGCGCAGGCGCGTAATGCTGGCGATCTAATGAGTCAAGGTCTGGAGCTAACTGCAGCCTTTCAAGCCACTCAGCAATTGTCTTTTAACGCGTCATTAACGGCGCTAGATACCGAGAAAGGCGAGCAAGTTGAGCGGTGTTTTTACGAGCAGACAGCAGAGCAAGGCTGCACAATCGACCGCGATGGCAACGGAAATCCAGATCATCAGGAAGTGGGCGGAAGTGAGTCAGTTGGTACCCCCGCTTTGTCTTATACCGTATCGGGGCGCTATGAATGGTCACTAACCTCCTCCATAAATAGTTATTTTTTACTTAACTGGAACTGGCGTGACGATGTTCAGTTTACCCTTGAAAACGATCCGCTAACGGTTCAAGAAGCTTATGGATTAGCGGATGCTGTCGTTGGTCTCGAAGACATTAACGGTAGTTATGAAGTCAGTTTTTTTGCTAAAAATCTATTTGATCAACAGTTCCTCGCCGATCGCCGTCAGCAAGTGGATGGCGCCGGACGGGTATCGACAGTGAATACTCCTCGTCAGGCCCAATTATTTTGGGGAATGAGATTTAAATACCTATTCTAAATTGCAGCTTTATCTTTGGAGTAAAACATATATGGATAAGCACGGCGACTATTGCAAGAAGTATGGGCAGTGGGCGGTGATATCGGGCGGCGCGCAGGGGATTGGCGCTGCATTTGCGGAGCGTTTTGCCGACAGGGGTATGTCCGTTATTTTGCTTGATGCCAATAGCATGGCGCTAGGTGGCACTGTTGAGCGCCTGCAGCGGATATATCCTGCGGTAAAAGTAGTCGGTCGCGTAGTCGATCTAGCAGACCGCGCCGCGCTGACGCAAGAGTTAGACGATATAGCTGCATGGGATATTGGGATATTGGTGGCCAACGCCGGTATTGCTGAAATTGGTTTGTGGTTAGACGTACCGATGGAAACCAAAATTCACCAAATAGACGTAAATTGTGTGTCGGCATTGATGCTGAGCTGCATAATTAGTGAGGGTATGGCCACTCGTGGGCGAGGTGGAATAATTATTATGGCATCCGGGGCTGCCGAAATGGGCTCTTCATACATTACCACCTATGCCGCGACTAAAGCGTTTGACCGCATCTTAGCGGAAGGGCTGCACTCTGAATTAAAGCCAAAAGGTATTGATGTCTGCACGGTAATGCCGGGGTCGGTAGATACCCCGGGATTTTGGGATACCTTAAAAGACGGCCGCCAGCCCACGGCTATGATGCGTCCCATCTCGGCAAACGTGGTTGTTGACGCCACCCTTCAAGGGCTAGGCAAGAAAATAAATATAAGGCCTACAACAGGCATGGGGCCAATGGCTTTCATTATGTCTTTAATTATGAAAATTTTACCGCGCCAGATGCTGATGTCCTTGTGCGATAAAGCAGTGCGCCAAATGTATTCGCCTGAAAGATAGTTTGTTACATCGAAAAATATAATCATAATAAGGAGTTCGCAATGACAATACGAAAATACGCACTTGCTGTTACATTTATGTGCATGCCAATGGGCGCGCTAGCCGCGCCCGCGAAAGCCAATTGCAGTATTGATAGTGTGCGTGCAATTGCCTCTAAGACGACGATCATTGATACCGTCGAGAAAACGGCAAATCCAGTGCCACACTGCCGTATCGATGGGCATATCATTACCCACAATCCGGGGCCGAATCGCGTTAATTTTCGATTGCAGCTCCCTGATGAGGGCTGGCAGCAGCGCTACTATTTTATTGGTCTGGGCGGTTCAGCGGGTTACGTGCCCAGTGACTCTCAGATACCAGCGGGCAATCCGCTCTTAGGGGGCTTTGCGGTGGCGGGCACAGATACCGGGCGCCAAGGCTCGATGGGGGATTGGAGCTTCTTGCGGGAAAGTGAAGCTAAAGCGCTTGATCACAATCACCGCGCGGCCCACGTTACTGCTGTTGCCACTCAGGCTTTAACCAAGGCCTATTATCAGTCAGAAACTCTTTACCGTTATACCTCGGGATGTTCCGGCGGTGGTCGAATGTCGGTGCAGGCAATAGAAAATTACCCGGAAGACTATGACGGAGTTGTACTCGGTGCCCCGGGTGGTCGCAGCAGTGCCTCATTCTTAAAGTTTATTCATGCGTCGCAGCAGATGTACCGTGAACCAGGGGCGTGGTTGTCACCTGCCAAGTTGGCTATGGTTGAAGCCAAAGTCCTCGATGCCTGCGACGGCACTGATGGCTTGGTAGACGGCTTAGTCTCCGACCACCGGCTATGTAAATTCGATATAAAATCTCTGCAATGCCCCACGAGTGATGGGCCCAATTGCCTAAGCAAGCCAGAAGTAAGTAGTATTCTTGCTATTTTAGATGGCCCCAAAGGCCCCGATGGCAAACTTTTGGCCCAGCCAATGCAAATTAGCAATATGAGTTTGTGGTCGCAGTTTCTAGGAGCAACACCGCCGCCATGGTCTTCAGGTAGTGGTATGGCAAATATGCAAAAAGCGTCCGCAGGTTACATCATGGCCAGTACCTTAGCCGAAGCCTATTTTGGTGAGGGCTTTGATGTGCTGAAGTTGGATCTTGGTAGTCAAAAGGATCTCTACAAATGGTGGGCCGCCGCCAAACGAACTGGTTTTGGTGTACCCTATAAGGGCGATTTAAAGCCATTCTATAAGGCGGGTGGCAAAGTCATAATGTGGAATGGTCGCAGTGATCCCTGTTGCGGAGATCTTGAGTTAGAAGACTATTACCACGATGTAGAAAAGAGCGTGGGTGGTGCTGGGCAGATAGCGGAGTTTGCCCGCTTATATCAGATTCCAGGTATGGGGCACTGTGGCTCAGGAACCGGCCCAGTTGATGCACCTGATCAATTCATTAAGGCAATGACTGATTGGGTTGAAAAGGGTGTCGAGCCAACGGCAGTTGTTGCGTCCCGGGGTAAGGGAGCTGACTTCATATTTGCCGACCCCAAAACGGGGCAAGTATCCGGGGTTATTATTCCACCTGCGGTTGGTGGTGACCGGGATTTTCTATTATGCCCGTATCCGCAATTACCAGTATTCAATGCCTCGCTGCCTGCAAGCGATAAAAATGTTTCCGACGCCAAAGCGTGGAATTGTCGCGCACCCTAAGACTAAATGTAGTGTTCACCCTCAAGTGTCGTTCTGCGGCACTTATTAGACGCGTTCAATCGCGCTTGGCGGCCCTAGCTTGATTGCTTGGGCTGCGTTTTTATACGTCTATATTATCCTTGCTTTAGTGTTAAGCTATACAGATTGTGGAAATTTGTTAAGATTGGGTTTTAACGCGCTAATGGGAGATGGTTGTGAGCAATAAAGGTCGAAGAATAGTGATTACCGGTGCATTTGGTATTTTGGGAGCCGCAGTTCTCGATTTAGCACTGGCGTCTGGTGCTACAGTGGCGGCTGTTGATTATGTGACACCAGATAGCTCGGATGATCGAGAGGGTCTTTATACTTTTTCAGGGATAGATCTTGGCGACCCAAGTGCGGCGGCAGCGTGTATGACAGCCGCAGCAGAAAAGATGGGCGGAATAGATTCTCTTATTAATATCGCTGGGGGATTTATATGGGAAAATTTTGCTAACAGCAATATCGACAGCTGGGACAAAATGTTTCATATCAATGTTCGCACCACGGTGAATGCGAGCCAAGCCGCTCTGGATTTTCTTCTACAGTCAGGTAGTGCAAGCATTGTTAATATCAGCGCTAACAATGCGCTAAAGTCTGTTGCTGGTGTGGCGGCTTATACTGCATCAAAGGCCGCTGTGGCAAAACTAACCGAGTCCCTTGCCGATGAGTTTAAGGCAAAGATAAGAGTTAATGCCGTATTGCCAAGTGTTATTGATACGCCTCTAAATCGTCGGGATATGCCTAATGCCGATTCATCTGCATGGGTAACACCGGCCGAACTGGCTAATGTTATTTTATTTTTAACTTCACCAAACTCAAGTGCCGTGACGGGCGCATTATTGCCGGTTACTGGGCGCGTTTAAACTGTACTGATGTTAATTGCATTGCTAAGTGAATTGCTTGCTTAGCAAGCATGCTTTTATCTCGTAAGTATAAGCAGGTTCTATAATTCACTTCACGTCTTATATATTTTAAATTCATACTATGAGTTTTGAGTACTTTCGCTTTCATTGTTTCAATTTTTCTCAATTAAAACGTGAATTATGCATTTAAGATCAACCTGTAATTTATTTAATGCGGAATATATTGTGACATATATTAAATTAGTGTTTAATTTTAAGCGCTAGGTAGCCGTATTAGATATTATTCGTAATAGCTATTAAGCCTGAGCCCGTACCTAAGTAATAATTATATAGGGGCAATAATAATGATTGAGTTATCTCCCGAAGAGGTCAGGAACGTTGTAAAACAATTTTGGGGCCACTACGGCAATAAGGGCGATGAATATAAAGCGTTAATTCACGATGATATAGAGATCGTGATGCCTGAAGCTGATTTTGGTAACCCCCTTGGTCGTCCTATTAAAGGCAAGCAAGCATTCCTCGGTGTTATGGAAGCTGATTATGATGCGGTGCCCGACTTTAATATGAATATCAAACGCATCTTAGTAGATGGCCAAACGGCTATTGTTGAGTGTATTCAAGAAGGCAAGGACATGACTGGCTTTGTAAAAGCCTTTGGTGGTAATGCCGATAATTTACCTGCTGATGGTGTCAAGATTCGCTCGGCATTTGTCTTTGAGTTAAAAGACGGAAAAATTTATAAAACGTTTGCTTATTACGATCTGTTTAATTTTATGGTTGTTCAGCTTGGACTCGATGTAAACCAAGTCATGATGCTCAAAGCGGGAACCGATGCGTTTGCTTGATCGGCTTTTTTCTGGCGTATTGCGCTAGTGTCTCTGTGTTTGGGCGAGAATGTCTCGCCCAGATAATAGTTTTGATAATAATAAGTGGTGAATCTTGGTGCTGAATGCGGCGGAAAAAGTTTGTTTGGTAACGGGTGCTACGGCGGGAATTGGCCGAGTAATTGCTCGTTTACTGGCAGAATCGGGCGCCACTGTGCTTGTGCACGGGCGCAATGAAGTCAAGGGTCGAGATATAGTCCAAAGTATTATAGCCGAGACTTCAAATGACAAAGTTAAATTTGTTAAGGCTGATCTTGCAAACCTTAGTGATGTGCAGCGTCTCGCAACAAAGCTAAATGAAGATTTACCGCGTTTAGATGTCATTATAAACAATGCTATGCATGCTAGCGTAAACCGAGAGGTGTCTAGCGATGGCTATGAAAAAACCTTCGCGGTAAATCATCTAGCCCATTTCTTTCTGAATGGCTTGTTAATGAATAAATTACGGGCTGCCCGTGGACGAATTGTGGTGGTGTCATCAGATGCACATCGGTCGGCAAAATTTGATTTTGAAAATATTATGTTGACAAAAAAGTACGGGTTTACCCGCGCCTACGCCCAGTCGAAATTGGCCAATGTCTGGTATACCCGCGAATTTGCCAAGCGTTTAAGTGGTGATGGGGTGTCGATAAATGCCTTAAGCCCTGGCTCAGTACGAACCTATGACGAGAAAAAATTGCCGCTAAGTCTTAGTCTTATTATGGCAGTTTTAGGGCCAATTATTAATGTTTCAGCTGAAGAGGGGGCGGCAACGCCGGTATATCTAGCATTGTCGCCGGAAGTGGTAGGGCTAAGTGGGGAGTATTTTAAAAAGTGCAAAGTTGCGTCGGTGTCAAAACTGGGAGCGGATGATGCCTGCGCAAAGAAACTGTGGGACATGTGTATCGATATTTTAAAAGGCTATGACCCAGACTTCGTGGGAAAGCTAAGCGCCTGAAATTGACGATTAAGTAGAGAGATCAAATATAGATTTATAGGAACACGAAGTTATAAATTAAAATAATAAATGGTGGTGAGGTATATTATGTATTACCGAGTAATGGGGGCTGTTTTGGTTACTGTGCTGGCTAATACGCCGTTGTTGGCGCAAGAACAGGCAGAGGGTTCGGCTTTTGATAAGAAAGACAATATAAATAACAAGCGAAAATCACGAAACGTGCTAGAGGAAGTTATAGTTACCGCTACAAAGCGTGAAGAATCACTTCGGGAAATTCCCGCTAGTATTACGGCATTTCAGGGCGAAAATTTGGAGCGTAGCGGGATTCATGGTGTGGGTGATATTGTCAAATTGGTGCCCGGTGTCAATATGACCCATCAGGAGGGTGGCACATCGGAGCGGGTAACCGTGCGAGGTATATCTGCCCAAAACGCGACAAATTTAACTACTGGCGTTTTAATCGGTGACGTTTCTTTTGTCGATAATTATATACCGCAAGTATTGCCAGATCCTCTACCGTTTGATATGCGCTCGGTCGAAATTTTGAAAGGCCCACAAGGTACTTTATTTGGTGCTGGCTCATTAAACGGCGCAATACGTTATGTATTGGAGCCTGCCGAGTTTGAGGTCTTTACTATTAAGTATTTTGCAGAATACAGCGAAGTGAAATTCGGCAGCGGAGCGCCTATCTATGGTGGTGTGGTCAATATTCCCATGGGTGAAAATTTCGCATTGCGATTATTGGCTTTTGAACGTGAATCACCCGGCTGGATTGATGATACCCAGGCGAATAAAGAAGATATTAATTCAGTAGAGCAAGACGGGATGCGGGCGATATTGGCATGGCGGCCGAATGAGCGCTGGGACATTGCACTGACCTACATGGAGCAAGACACGTTTAAACCAGATGTTGGCGTGTCGGATTCATTGGATGGCAGACTTAGTCATAGTAATCGGCCGCGACCAAGTCCTTCTCAGGCGGATTACACTCTTGCAGATTTGAAAGTAAATTATGAGTTCGAAAATTTTGATTTTATATCTGATACTGCTCATGTGTATAAACACACTGCGGCTAAAACGGAGCAAACGGCGAATAATGACGGTTCAGGTCAAACGCCATTATCGCAAACAGTAAAACCCAATGGTGAATCTGAGACAGTAAGCCAGGAGTTTCGTCTAGTTTCCAATACGGACAAAGACTCACCTTGGAAGTGGGTTGCTGGCATATCTGCGTATAAACAGCATTTAACCGGTAGTAGTCAAATTCGTCTTGGCGAAGAAAGCATGAGTTCGGCGGAAGTGTCTGCTTTATTGGCGCAGTTGAACTTGGGCAGCGATGCCCTCTTGTCGAGTGATGGTCGGGCATTGTTAATTGCTCTAGCCCATGACGTCGAGCTAGAAGAGGTTGCCCTATTTGGCGAAGTCACCCGCTATCTGGGTGACGATTTTGAGTTGACATTAGGGGGGCGTTACTATCAAACCAGCTCCGTTGGCACCCAAACTGAGTCAGGCCTGATAATTACCGCAGCGACGAATGAGGTTGAACACGTGATTGTTGGTGACCTTCAGGAAGAAGGTTTTAATCCCAAGATATCGCTGGTCTGGCACTTTGGCGAGAATGTTTTAAGCTACGCCAGTATTTCTCGTGGCTTCCGTATTGGCGGCGTGCAAACCGGTGTGGCAACCGTGTTAACAGAAAAGAAATCGCCTGACTCCATAAAATCAGATGAATTGTGGAGTTATGAGATTGGCTTGCGTACTCAGTGGTTAGATAACACTTTGCAGTTTGATGTCACGGCGTTTTATGCCGATTGGAAGGATCCGCAGCTATTTGTCGTTGACGCCGCGGCGGCCTCATTTTTCTTGGATAATGCCAGTGGTGTAGAGACCGAAGGCGTTGAGGCTGCATTGCAATATGTGTTCCCCATTGACGGTCTGTCATTTTCCTTGTCGGCGGCCTATACCGATGCAAAAACGTCGGAACCCTATGAAAATAGCGATGGCAGTATTGCTCCGCCAGGTACAGATTGGCCAGCAGCGCCGAAATTCCAGACTGCAACAATACTTTCTTATCAGCAATTTGTGGGCGATTGGGATCTGTCTACTTCTATATCTCATACCTATATCTCTGAAGCGATCAATGATTTGGAGCAAAGAGCACCAATATTTGATTACGCTGAGGTCGGTCTGCAGTTTGGTGTGGAGAATGAAAGTATGAAGTGGCTGCCAGATGTATCCCTATCGGTGAGTAATTTACTCGATGAACGGGGCCTGGCAAACCTATTTCTTATAAGCCCCGTCGCAAGCCCAGGTACAACGGTTTACGATGCACAATATATTCGACCAAGGACAGTAACACTAAGGTTGAGTGGTAAGTTTTAAGGCGTTTACTTAGTCACTTTACGTAGAAAAAGCTTTTTATGATGAAGAGGAAAAAATAATGACGAAAGAATCTGAAAACAAAAATACCACTATCACCGATGTAATGGGCGTGCCGACGGTGCCGGAGCTAGCAAAAATCGCTCCTGCCTCACAACGACTCTACGACGAGCTTGTTAGTGGATTTGCTCCGCATGTCAAAGAACTCAAAACCCCAAAATCCTATTGGATCGCTATAAATGCATGGATTACCGATGAGTTGTCGGCGCGGATTATGGAGACTGAGGTCAGCGATGAAGAATTCGGCGAGTTTCTTTGGGCGACATACGCCTCTTCGTATTGGGGTGGGATTGAACTCCGAGAGAACTGGGGCATGCCGCCAGCAATGGAACGCTTGGGGGTGATGTTTGAGCCGCCATTCACAGAAAGTCTACAAGGTTTTGCTGCAACCTTAATGTCGCGTTTGTCGGTAATCGCGGCGGGAAATGATCAATGCTTAAGCTATGTCCCCGATCTACTGCATGAAGATCTCAATGCCGGCGCGATCTGGAACACTGCTTATAACGCCGGTTGTCAGGTAATAAAAACTGAAGATGCGCCAATCGGTCAACGTCGTCCGCATCGCAGGCCCCAGCCGAGTATGGTTCGAATTAATACCCGAGACTTCATGCGTGTAGATTATGAATTACCTTCGCCTAAGTATTTGCGGGTTTTACGCTCTGCTTTTGAACGGGCGGTGACATCTGAACCTGAGACTTATGAGAAAATAATTGTTGGTGAGCCGGGTCAGAAAAATCTTCGTGAAATTTGGGCGGGCGGCGTGGGATTTGGTAATACGTCTTGGGGGCAGGGCGCCAATGATCCATGGAGTGATGAGTATTTTGACGATACTTTGCATTGGAGTACGGTTGTTAATTTTGGTTTAGAAGCTGTTAGTCATGCCGCGTTTGTGGCGGTTATTAATAAAGATGCTGATTTAGCCAGAAGAACAGTAATGGGTAATGCAATGTACGCTGGCATGGCCACGGGGTGGTTGTTGGGAATGTTAAATATAAGTGGCTATCTGCCCGATAATGGCCAAAAACAAGATATTTAATATAGTTTCAATTCTATAAGAAAATAATGATAATTATTGGAGGTCAATGTGAAGGATTTGAATCTACCGCTTGTTACTCGACGCCATTTACGCAAGGAAATGATAGTCAATTTTTCTATTAACCTTATTATAAATGGCCTGATAGCATGGTTTGCTTTTTCTGCCCAGGCTCGGGTTCCGATGTGGGGCGAACATTCCTTTGGCGGGGATTTAGCCATCACCACCTTTTTTCTCTGTTGGATAATCGGTGCGATTGTCGTGGCTACGCATCGGGCTAAGGCTAAGAAAGATCAATTGCCAGTAATCAATTTAGACTTGCCGCTTTGGTTGCCCAAAAACCCTGTGTTAATGGGCTTGTTGTTTGCAGTTTTGGCATTATTGGTTTATTACCCGGCAACATTATTAATATTACTAGTATTTGGTTTTGTTGAAATTGATTTGCTGGCGTTCAGTGTTTTTAAAGGATTCTGGGCCGGAGTACTAGCTTGCTTGGTGATTCCGCCGGCAATGATTTTTGGCTTAGCAACCGCGAATAAAGTTGCGGCTGTTAATGCATAATACAGGTCGCTATTAATAATAAATTGTGGAGATAAAAATTTATGGAAACAGCGAGTAGAGAAGAAATAGAATTATTCCTGCGTGGCCAGTATCGCCTTTGGAATGAAGGTAAATTTGAGGATATGCTGGCATTGTTTCGAAAAATCGCACCAGCTAAGTTAACGATTGAATACGTGGGCTTACCGCCCCAGGACGGTTGGCAGGCGCTGGACGAAATGTGCGAAGCCTATGGTGGCAAGACTCAGGCAGAGGTTCAAGAATTACTGATAAACGGTAATGAAGCGGCGGTACACGTGTTAAATCTCCGAGACAAGTCTACTGGGATAGCGCCATCGCCGAGTATTGAGTTTTATCGTTTTGATAAAGGTAATTTGGAGATTCGCTACTTTTATCGAGCGAATCATCCCGTTTAAGGAGGAGCTTGGCGATTAGATCCGAGGATCTTGTCGCCAGTTAAGGCTGGGGTCGAACGATTCCATAATGCCTGGCTCGGCTGCGCAAACATGAGGTATTGCTTGCACGCAGGGAATAATGGTTGCGATGTAATTTGGCTCTACCTGCATATTGCCCATATTGAAAAATCGCTCATCAGAATTATTAGACACGCAAAAGTCTAGGGTCATTTTCATTGATGGTCGGCCTTCAATGGTGGCGACATAATATTGGCCGGGAAGGGTGCCTTCAGGCAGCATGCCGTTGCCAATTAGCCAGTGATACTCAATAGTAAATAGCGCCTCATCGCCTATATTGCTGCAAAACCCCTGCATTCTATGGGTGATACGGCCAACGGTTCCGGTTTTGATATAAAAAGGCTCGTGAATATCGACTGGTGTGGCGACGTAGTCATGACTCGCTTCGATCTTGTCATATTCAACGCCTAGGACTTTTTCAGCGGTTTTCACGATGGAGAGCATGAAGTTTGCCGCCATTTTCTTTGAGACTTCTATTTTTTCTGCATCTTCGGGTGGTTTGCCGAAGCCAATATACTGGAGCGGGCCGGGTGCGGCTTCGCTGCAATCCCAGTTTTCTTGTAGTCGGATTGCCTTAACATCGGCGCAGCCACCGGTAAGGGCAAGTAGCACTCGGTTGGGGATTAGGTCTGGGTCTATACCACCTGCGTAGAATACCGATTGGCCTTCTTGGCAGGCTTCGCGGAGTTTTCGAGTAAAACTCTCCTCGCGGAACAGGTGGGCATTTTGGTATGGCAGCGGCGTTACTACATTTTTACCTGCGCGGAGAATAGAAAATATTTCCTCGTCGGTGTGAAATGTTCCTTCATCGTGGGCGGTGTATACCACGCAGTCGCAGTCAAGTTTTAATAGCGCTTCGCTGTCGCAGCTGACCTTAACCCCTATGGGATCAATGCCAATAAGTTCACCGGCGTCGAGGCCTTCTTTACTCGCGGAATAGGCTTTTACTCCAACAATCTCGAAGTAGGGTGATTGCGCCATCTCCCACAAGCAGATACTCCCCATACGACCAGGGCCCCATATGATTATTTTATATGAATCTCGCAAAGTGCTTTCCTTTTTATATTTGATTAATAGCAGCTGCTGGGTAATTGAAAATAGTATTCGCCATAGGGCGCTATGCTCAACACTATAAAGATTTATCGTTGGTCTCGGGGTCAAATACAATTTGCCGAGATTTATTTATCGCGACTATTTTCGTGCTAGGGTCGATGCTGTAAATACTCTACTTTACATCGAGATAAAAACAATATGATTGTAAAAGATGTTGTGGTTGTTGGGTCTGGCGGCGCTGGGATGACCGCTGCATTAGTTGCTGCTAAATGTGGACTAGAGGTACTGTTGGTTGAGAAAACCGAGTTCTTTGGCGGCACCACGGCATTATCTGGCGGTGGCATATGGGTGCCCTGTAGCCCCCATGCAGTTGCCGCTGGAGTTGCGGACAGTGTTCACGAAGCTGCAACGTACGTTAAGGGTGTTATTGGTGAATCTTTACGTGAAGATTTGCTCGATGAATTTCTAGAAAGTGCTCCACAAATGGTTCAGTTTCTGGTCGATAACAGCGCGGTCCAATTTTCTCTGCAAAATGGCTTTGCAGATTGGCACCCCCAAGTTAAAGGATTTAAGGCGAGTGGCCGTTTGCTTTCACCCCTAAGTTTTGATGGCAAGTTGCTTGGTGATTGGTTCTCCCGCTTGCGGCCGCCTTTGACAGAGTTTAATGCACCTGGTGGTTGTATGATCGGGATTGACGATATGCCTCACATCAGCAATGCTGGAAGGTCGTTAAAATCCTTTGCTTATGTAGCAAAACTCTTAATGCGTTATTTTGTTGACCGTGTCCGCTATGCGCGGGGGACGCGATTAACAATGGGTAATGCTCTGGCGGGTAGCCTGCTTAAATCCTGTGTCGATGCGGGAGTAGAGCTGTGGTCGAATGCAGCGATGGAAAATATTATAAGCACCGATGGGACTGGCGAGGGCCCAGCCGTACAGGGATTAACGGTTAATTGTAATGGCCAATTGATTAAGCTTCGCGCCCGAAAAGCAGTAATTCTTGCCACCGGCGGCTTTTCGGCAAATGCGGAAATGCGCAAGCGCTATATTCCTTTTGCAGAGAGCCACGTATCGCTAGTACCGGACGGCAATACCGGCGACGGCATTCAGCAAGGCCTTGATTTAGGTGCGGTGTTTGATGGAGAGAATATTAGTAATGCAGGTTGGGTTGTAGTGTCGGTGCATCGAGCACCAGATGGGAAACTCCGGAAATTTCCGCACTTGTTTATGGATCGGGGCAAGCCGGGCTGTATTGCGGTAAATAAGCAGGGGAATCGTTTTGGCAATGAATCTACTACCAACCTAGTCGAGGCGATTCACCGTACCGCGTCAGTTCCTGCATATCTCATATGCGATCACGCATTTATAAAAAAATACGGTCTTGGTTTGGTTAAGCCCGGCGGATTTGGTTTGCGCAAGTATTTGGCAGAGGGCTATATAAAATCGGCCGAGAGTTTGCCGCTACTTGCTCAGCAGTTAGGCATCGATAGCGGTTCTCTAGTCGCTACCGTTACGCGTTTTAATCAATTTGCAGAGCAGGGACACGACCAAGATTTTTTGCGTGGCGGTCAGCCCGCAGACTTTGGCTTTGGCGATATGCAGCATAAGCCCAATCCCTGCCTTGGCAAGTTAGATTGTGCACCGTTTTATGCCGTAGAGGTATTCCCCGGAGATTCGACTACCACGGTGGGGCTTCGCGTAGACAGCCAGGCACGGGTGTTAAATAAAGCGGGTAAGCCAATTAAGGGCCTGCATGCTATTGGACTAGATATGAACTCTTTGTGGCGTGGTAAGGCACCGGCTAATGGTGCCAATAATACCCTTGGCATGACCTATGGCTATATAGCAGCACAAAGTGTGTTAAATGCGCCTGAGAATTTAGAATAACAAGTACAGTAGTGCGGCAATCCGCTGCTGAACGTAAATAAACATTAAACTGCGAGTGAGTTATGAACCTGAGTGAATTTAGGTTGGGCTGGAAAGTATTGATTCTGGCACTGCTGGGTATCGCCGTTAGTATTAACGCGGTATTGCTTTATGGCTTTGGTGCCTTAGTCATTCCCTTTGAAGAGGCCTTCGGCTGGGATCGCGGTAGTCAGCAGGTCGCTATATCGTTTTTGTACGGCGGTGCGGTCATTGGGCTTCAAGCGGTGGGCTGGGTAAATATAGCATTCGGGGTGCGTGCCACCACCGTGGCATCATTATTATTAATGGGCCTGGGCTATTTAGCGTGTATCCCATTATTGGGCGGCTCTATTTGGTCCTTGTATATCCTGTTTGGCATTTTACCCATTGTTGGGATGGGGGCATTAGCTATTACCTGGACCCAGCTAATTAATCTATGGTTTGTTGAAAATCGCGGACTTGCCCTGGCTATTGGTCTGTCTGGCACTGGCCTCACTGCTGCGGTAATGCCATCTGCTATCGCGGCATGTATTGAGAGCTGGGGCTGGCCCAGTGTGTTCGTGCTGTTGGCGGTTCTAAATTTTGTATTAATACCATTGACGCTGATGCTTTTCCGCTTTCCGAGGGCGAATTTATCCAGCTCAGAAGGGGGCGATGAGAGTAAATCGATTGCTGCGCTCGGCGGAGTTGATTTTAAAAAGGGCGTTGTATCGCGTCGTTTTTGGACCTGCAATATCGCGATTGCTTTAGTGGTGTCGGCGGTAATGGGGATGATTACCAATGGCGTCCCGATGTTACAAAGCATGGGCTTTTCCGGTAAGGAAGCGGGCTATATTTTTAGTACTTTTGGTGCATCGCTAGTGCTGGGGCGGCTGACGGTTGGTTTTTTCCTGGACCGCTATTGGCCGCCGGGCGTAGCGGCCTTTAGTTTAATGATTCCCGCAGTGGGTTGCGTAATATTTTATACGGGCAGCGACAGTATCCCCGTCATGATGTTGGCTGTAGGACTTGTGGGGGTTGGTGCTGGCGCCGAGTTTGATGTTGCGGCATTTCTGGTGGCGAAGTTTTTTGGTTTGAAAGATTACGGCCGTTTAATGGGCTTTCACCAAGCACTCATTACAGTAGCGTCGGCAATGGCGCCGCTATTGTTTGCGGCTATGTATAAGGCAAGCGCTGGATACCAAGCGATGTTGGTTTACTGTATTTTCGCCACTGCAGTGGGTGGGGCAATGTTACTAAGTCTAGGTCGCCCACCTGAATTCAGTGGTGGCCAAGCTAAAACGGACTAATACTGAGAGTGATATCAACGGCGTTCACAAGATTGCTACTAAGGTGATTTGGATTGGGAATATTAATTAAGCCTGCATCTAGCGGTGCAGAAAAAACAAAATAAGAAGAGTTTTAGCGTTATGACAAAAAAGAAAAAAGTTCTTATCAGTATCATTTTTTTGGTGGCGGGGTTTTACCTGGTAGATTACAGCTTAACGACGCCGCTCGAGAACTGTACATTAGAAAAAATGGCGACAGTGGTCAGTGACGATACCACGCTTACAGCAGTTAAATCTATGTGGTTTCCGGTGCAACATTGCATCGTTAAAGGTTATGTAACAACGACAGATCCCGGCCCCAATCAGGTGAATTTTCGTCTACAACTTCCCAAAGAGCAGGCGTGGAATGGGCGGTATTATTTTATTGGCTTAGGGGGCGGAGCCGGTAGAACGCCGATTTTTTCAGAGTCGCCCTTTGGCTATCCGCTGGCGGCGGGTTTTGCGGTGGCGGGCTCTGATACCGGGCATCAGGCCTTTATGCTGAACTGGAGCTTTCTCGCCAATGAAGCTCAGGCACTTGATCATATTCATCGCGGCGCGCATGTGTCTGCGGTGCAAACCCAGGCAATGACCAAGGCCTACTACAATACTGATTCAATGTACCGTTACCATTCGGGCTGCTCTGGTGGTGGCCGTATGGGCGTGATGGCTGCAACGTATCACCCAGAAGATTTTGACGGGCTACTTATTGGCGCTCCGGGTATCGACACCACTAATATTCTTAATTTTATGTGGATGTCCCAGCAACTCAATAAGCTACCTGAAAAGGAGTTGGCCGAGGGCAAGTTACTGGCGATGGAGCAATCCATACAAGCTCAATGCGATGCCAGTGATGGCGCGGTAGATCAAATGGTGTGGGACCCTCGTAAGTGTGACTACGATCCTGCGCAAATGCTGTGTGAGCAGGGCCAAGACCAAGCGGCTTGTTTTACAGCACAAGAACTGGAAGTGGTTAAATCGATTATTGCTGGTCCCCGCTCTCCTACCGGTGAGGTGCTTTACCCAGGGTTAGTCGATGTGACACCAACGGGATGGGTAAGCTTTTTAGAAATGGGTGCGGAAATGATTAGCACCTCTTTTTCACAGGCTTATTTTGGTGATGATTATGAATTTATGACTGATTTTGATTTTAACGATCAAAAAAATATCGACGCGTGGCGGGCCGCGGTGGCGCGAACTGGCTATGGCGTGCGCGCCTCGGCGGATTACAGCGGGGTCGAAAATGCCGGTGCTAAAGTAATTTTTTGGCACGGTGTTAGTGACGCCGCTATCTCATTTCGAGATCAATTGCGGTATTACGAAGCGATTCGAGAAAATACTGGTGATGAGCGCCTAAATCAGTTTGCCCGCATGTATCTTGCGCCGGGTTTATATCATTGCTTTGGCGGTCCCGGCCCTGTAGATACACCTGATAGACTGCTGGAATCACTTATTGATTGGGTAGAAAATGGCGTGTCGCCGGCCTCGGTTGTCACTCGGCGAGGGGAAAAAGAGTTGGCGTTTAAGGCCGACGGAATTGCGAAATACCTACCTAATTTTTACGACTACCTTGATAACCCACCTAAGGGGACGCCGCCAAGGGAGTTCTTGTTGTGTCCCTATCCCCAAGAGTCTGTTTTTGTCGGTCAAGCGACATCGACCGAGGCTTTGTATAATGCAGCGAACTGGCAATGTCAGTAGTGTTGCTTGGCGGCGGTTGTGCACGGCGTCCGCTAATGATTGTTAAGCCTGCTACAGCTTGATACCGAAAAATAGCCCATAAACTGGCAATAAGGCTAATTTATGGGCGCACTCACGGGCTTTAGCTTAGTTTTATGTTGCTACTAATCCTTAAGGGCGTTGGATAAAAATTCTCGATTCGAGGGCGCCATCGGTCAGCGTGTAAAGCTCGATGGTTTCCGTGCTGATACTGCCATCGGCCAGTAAATTACGGTGGTGGCTCGCAGCTTGGTTGCCTATTTGAATGCATTCAAGCACCTCGATCTTTATCGTTGGTTGTGCCTGCCACATGCCTTCTAGCATTAACCAAGGGTCGGCCTTGGCAACGCCAAGGTATTCAATAGACAAGGCTTTGGTGGCGATATCTCGATAGCAGGCGAGGAAGCCTGCCTTGTCGCCATTATTCCAGTGCGCCACTTGCTGGTGTAAAAAGTGTGTTAGCTTTTCGCTGTTGGTCATGGTGTGCTCATCTCAATATTCTGTATGGGTTCTCTTCGCGTTAGGTATTTTCAGCACTTGGCTTTGGCCCGATATCGGCGAGTAATTCGAGGTTTGATTCAATGCCCAATATCGCGCGGCCATATAAGGCCATAGAGAGGCGGCTGTTGAGCGCATTGTGACGACTGCCTACGTTTAGATCGCGCCATAGGCGCTGCATGGCATTGTTCAGGGCGAAGCTACCTGGCCCAGCTATATCCATCAGTTTGTCGGCTGCGCTGCGCGCGAGCTTCATCGCGTAGCCGCAATCGGCCTGCATTTTTGCTTTCTCGAAACCGGATAGTGTGCGCTGTGGCGAGACCTCGTCGACAAGTGCGGCGGTACGGCGAATATGTAGCCATGCCGATTCTATCTCGAGGCTGGCTTCGGCTAATACGCCTAATAAAATATCCGAGCCCGCTTGGCTTTCGTACTGCCAGCCAATGATTTTCCGCTTGGGCATGGTGTTTTTTACTAATTCTAATATCCCCTCAGCTGCACCTAGCATTGGCGCTAATACTGTTAAGGGAAATAGGGGCTCTACTGGCCAGCGATCGCGAGGCTCTAGCGCAGCGATAACAGCTGGGTCATCTGATGCGCCACTGCGCAGGTTTTTGAATGAAAGCAGCAGATGTGGCGGTAGTATGAGTTGATCAGCAGTAACGGTATTGCTACCCGATGCGCTAACGCCGGCAACCTGCCAGGTGTTTTTAATTTTTACTTGCTCATTAGCGCGCAGGGGCATAATTGCGAAACCAGCATCAACAATATTGCCTTGTTCGTCGAGAATATTAACGCCATTCATTGCCCAGTCGGCGTGCATGCAACCCGAAGCATAGGGCCAGCTGCCAGAGATTTCATAACCGTCGGCGCAGGGTTTAGCGGTGCCTGTGCGGGCGGCAACACTGCATACCAATTCTTTGCCGGTGGTAAAAATAGTGTCGCTGATGTTCTTTGGTAGCGCCGCGGCAGAGGCTGAAACACTCGACAGCAAGCCAAAGGCCCAAGCGCTCGCCGGATCGACTTTGGCTAGCTCCGCGACTGTTTCAAGATGGGTGATGAGTTTGCGGCCAACACCGCCGGCGCGCTTTGGAAACATCATGGAAAATAGGCCACTGCTTTGCAAGGCCTTAAAAACTTCGTCACTTATTTGGCCTTGTGCTTCGGCTACTGCTGCGTGTTCTTGCAACAGTGGTTTTAGTGATTTGGCTATTGCCTGCGGATTTAGGGCTTGGGGTTCTTCAGCACGGGTATCGGTTAGCTCAGTCACAGGTAACACTCCTTTATTTGAGTTATGGAGAAGCTAAGGTGTGAGGGAATAATGGCACTCAAACTGGGGAAATGCATGGAGAGGTGTTTTACCCAAGGCCAAATCAAACAGTGCCGGTGAGGCGTTCTTTGGTGAGTTTATCTCACTAATATGGGCGTATTATTGATGGACCGAAGTGTGTTTTAAGTGGTTTTGAATTCGCCTGCACTACTTATGGTAGTGCAGGCTGGCGGTTAGCGTACGCGGGCGGTGATTTTTGCGTGGGGGCCGTCGATTTGCGCTTGCCAAGCTTGGTCGGCGTCGGCAAAGTCAAAATCGAGATAATCAATTTCGATATTTTCTTGTTCGGCGATTTTTAGCAGGCGGCGCCATATATTTTCGCGATCTGCGGGAGGGCGTTGGCCGGTGCCGACGACCGATAAAGTGCGGAATAGCAACAAGGCCATGTCGAGATTAACTTCGCGGCCAGCACCCGTGCCAATGGTCATTATGCGCGCCCCCCAGCGAGTTGCCTTTAGGGCGTTGAGCATGGGTTGGCCGCACACTAAGTCGAGAACAACATCGTAACCCTCGCCAGCGTCTTCTTTTAATGCGGCGGCGTCATCGTCGCTGCCAAGGCAAACGATGCTGTCACAAATCCCGCGTTCGAGTAGCTTGTCGAGCGAGGCTTGGTTGCGGGCGGCGGCGCTTACATGACCGGCACCAAGATAGCGTGCCAATTGCAGTGCGATTTGGCCAAGGGTCCCTGTTGCGCCCAGAATCAATACCTTCTCACCAGCTTGAATTTTTGCGTTTTCAAGCGGGACAAGGGCGCCGGTTGCAGCGATACCCATTGCAATCGCGGTCTTGTCGTCAATATTATCGGGGACTTCCCATACTTCTTCTTCTGGTACGAGGGTCTGCTCTGCCCATGCGCCCCACGGTAGTACCGAGCGTTCGCCAAAATAGACGCGCCTGCCGTCTGTTGTGTGTCCCACACCCTCACCGCGAATGACGCAGGGGTATTCAACACCAAGTCGATAGGCGCCAAGCACATCCCAGCCGCCAAGACCTGCGGTGTCGACATTGATTAACAGCGCACCTGCTTGAGCTTGTGGTGCTTGAAACTCTTGTACTTGGGGCTGGGCTCCGCGACGTGAAATGACAGCGGCTTTCATGGCTTACCTCGCATTTTTATTGTGAGTCAAATATGAACTTTGGGTTTGTATAAGATTATTTGCATTGCAATATGTTAACTTTAGCGCAATTTATGAACAAAAAATAGATAAGTGTATAGCTTGTTGTTACGATTGCTTAACTTTGCCAACAAAAGCGCCGACGCTTGGTATATATTGTGTGTATACGACTGTATTAATTGGAGAAGTAAGAGTGGCTGCAAGTACCTTAACTACGTCGGTTACCCGCCGACGAAATAAGAGATCTGAAAATACTATAGAGGCGATCCTGGCCGCGGCGGAAGTCGTGATACTGCAGTCTGGTGTCGAGCGGGTGTCTATACTTGATGTTTGTGCTGAGGCGGGCATATCTAGGGGCACTTTTTATCGCTATTTTTCGTCGCAGGATGAATTGTTAGATGCGTTTTCGCGTCACAAGCGCAACCGGTTTCACCTGTCGTTATCTGAAGCGGTCACGCCTTACGATGATCCCAATGAGCGTTTTGATGCATTTATTCGCTATATGGATAACTATCTGCAGACCGGCCAGTCGCGGAAATTATTGATGGTCGCACCAGATTATGCGATGGGCTGGTTTTTGCGTATTTTCCACGATTCGATATCGCGCTTTCAAGCTGATCTGGACATCGTGTTTGATGCCTGGGACGAACGCTCTGGGGTGACAATAGATCGGGAGCTCGTTTGTGAGTTAATGATTCGCTATATCCTCAGTGAGCAGCTGGTGCCTTCAAACAAGCAGGCGCGAAAAGCACTGCCAGAGCGAATCAAGCGCTTGGTTTTGACGTTTCGTAATTGATCTAGGATGTTGTTTGACTAAGAGTAAAACTGTCGCACTAAAAGAACTGTAGTTGAACGTGTTTAAATGAGCACTGAATAATTTTAATAATCCGAGCATTGCTCAGTGCGCTTACAGTGCTGTACTCCAAAGGGATAATTATGGATCAGGAATCTACATATGATGTGGCTATTGTTGGCGGCGGCCACAATGGCTTAACTTCGGCTTGCTATTTGGCCATGGCAGGAAAAAAAGTAGTCGTTGTTGAGGCGCTTCCCAAGGTGGGTGGTATGTGCAGTTCTGGTGCAATTATTCCCGAAGCACCGAACCATACGATCAATTCCTGCGCACTAGATGTTATGTCGATGCGGGTGCACCCGATGGTTCCCGAAGAGCTAGAGTTAGCGCGGCACGGCTTTATTCAGAAGGAGATGAGCCCAGGCTATGTGTATGTTCACCCCGACGGCAATACGCTGGTATTTTTTCGGGATATTGAGGATACCATTGCGGAGATAGGCCGTTATTCCAAGGCTGACGCCGAGCAGTATCGAAAATTAATGGAGGTCGTATTCGCTTTCATCGATATGGCTTTGCCGCAAATGCGCGCCGATCCAGCGCGGTTTAATTTTGGGGCAAAATTGGCATCGCTAACGGCGCTGTTAAAAAATATAGGGCGAAAATCGGAAATTATGAGCTTGGTGAGCAGCCCCGCTCATACCTCGATTATGGAGCGATTTGAGCATCCAGTTGTGCAGTCGGCGCTATGTTGCTTACTTGGCGCGGCGGGGCCAATTAAAAATGAAGCGACGGGCATTTATTTTGCGCTATTAGGGTTTGTTCAAAAATTCGGCATTGGTCGCGCTATGGGGGGGATGCAATCGATTAGTGATGCATTGGCTTCGCGTTTGCGCGAGTTGGGTGGAGAGATTCTGGTCAATGAGCCAGTGGCAGAAATTATCTCAAAAAATAAAAAAGTCAGTGGTATACGTTTAAAAAGCGGGAAAATCATACACGCGGCAGCGGTAGTGGCCACCATTCACCCCAAGCAGGCTTTTGAAATGGTCAGTGAAGGTGAAATTGACCACAAGAGCCTCACCCGGGTTCAGTTAGCACCAGCCAACGCCCATGGCGGCTCGCCGATTAAGGTTGATGTTGCGTTGAACGGCCAAATTAACTACCGCGAGCTTGAAGAAAAACGTGGTGACGGCTTGAGTTTGCGCAAGAGTGTTTTGTTGATAGGAACTGTAGAAGCGGTATTGGACAATTTTAAGTCGGCGGCGCAAGGCCGGGTGTCAAAATTGCCCTATCTTTGGATTACCGCACCAACTGCAATGGACCCCAGTCAAGCGCCGGAAGGGCAAGATGTTGCCTACTTGTATCCGGTGGCCATGCCGTTGGACCCTCTAGAGGGCTGGGACGCCATTCGGGAGCAAGTCGGTCAACAAGTTATCGACTGGGCTGCGGTTTACATGAATGGGCTAAAAGAGTTTGAGATTGGACGGACTATGGAAGTGGCTCGAGATTGGGAGCAGCGCCTGAACGTCCATAACGGCTGTGTTATTCATATCGATACGTGCACTACGCGAACAGGTGGCATGAGACCTGCCGCTGACTTAGGTGGCGATACGTTACCCGTAGAAGGTTTGTTTTTTGGTGGCGCGGGTATCCATCCTGGCGGCGGAGTGAACGGTATGCCTGGGCGTCTTGCCGCATCGCGGGTTAAACGCTATTTGTCGTAGCCTTACGCTGGAGCCGCTGAGCTACTCAGTGGCTTAAATTCTCAATGTGGAGCAAGCACCGCGGCCAGCACGAAGTCGGCGGTGAAGCTGCGCCAAGTTTGCATGTCGTCGCAGTTGCGGGTGCTAATTGTGCTCAAAGAATCAATAATATAGCGATTAGTATAGGCACCTGCGACCATCAAACAGGCGGTAACAAAGATTAATTCTGGGTTTAAATCTGTTTTAAACTCTTTGGTTTCGATACCCCTTTCGATCAGCCGCTTCATTTTTTCGGTAAGTTGTGGGCCTAGGTCAATAAATCGGTTGCCGGGGGTGGTGTGACTGTCGTGAAAACGAATGCCGTCGGTGGCGATGCTCGCTAATTCAGGGTCACTCTGGTAGGCGTCAAAAAGCCGTTCAAGAAAGAGTTTTAGGCCTTCTGTTGGCGTCATATGGTCAAATTCTAAGGCAGCTAGAGTCGTCATGGTGTCGTCAGAGCTGGCGTCTAAAACGCAGGCAAAGAGTTGCTCTTTGCTGGCGTAATAGTGGTATACCAGTTGTTTTGTCACGCCGGCGCGTTCAGCAATTTTCTTTACGTTCGCTTTTTCTAGGCCGTGTTCGGCAAACTCGGCTCTTGCAGAGCGCAATATCAATTCAATAGTTGCTGCTTTGCTCTGCTGTCGAGAATTTGTCATGCAAGTGCTTCCCTGTCTGATGATTTATTGTATTGGTTGGACTGCGCGTCAAACACAATATCGGTAAAAGTTTACCACTTTATTTACACTGCTAGGTGTATTGTTAATGTAAGCGGACATGATGCGGCATTCCGATGTTGTCATCCTCTGGGCACGCTATAAGTTTTCACATAATAATTTGGATTAGCGCATGACTGACTCTTCTGTACAAGATATGAACCTAGAAACTGCGTATTCGGCGGTGTCGGACCTTTATTTGGGTTCGGATGTTGATATTCACGAGGCCTGTAAACTGATGCGGGATAAAGGCCCTGTGTATGAGGGAAATTTTATTGCCCAATTTGGTGTGCCGACCAATGCCGGGATTCATCAAGACAGTCGACCTAACTATGCAGTTTTCCGTTACCAAGATGTGATGTCAATACTGCGTGACGGTGACACGTATACTAGTGGCTTTATTGCCCGTGGTTTTGGCGAGGCATTCGACGGCCTCACGATTCTTGCTATGGATGGTGAGCAGCACCGCAAGGTAAGAACCTTGTTGCAACCGGCCTTTATGCCCCAGACCGTAAACAAGTGGCGGGAGCGCATGGACGATATCATGCGCCGTGATTTTATAGCGCCGATGGTCGCCAAAAAGAAAGCGAATTTAATGGAGTTTGGTTTAGGTTTCCCAATTCGTATTATGTACGCGCTGATGGGTTTTCCTGAAAATGATCCTGAAAAATACCGAAAATATGCCGCCTGGGCGTTGGCAATGGTGGGCGGTAATCAGATCGACCCCGACAAATTACAGGATGCTCGTGCTACCGCGCACCAAGCTGGCAAGGCCCTGTACGATTCAATTGAAGAAATCGTGGTAGAGCGCCGCGCTGGTGGCAGTGAGGGCGACGATTTAATTGGTAGGTTATTGAGAGCTGAGCACGAAGGCCGCATGCTCGACAATCATGAGGTTGTCACCTTTTGTCGGATGCTTTTACCCGCAGCAGGTGAAACAACAACCCGTACTTTTAGCACCGTACTAGCCATGTTGTTTAATACCCCCGGTTTGTTAGAGCGGGTGAGAAACGATCGTTCTTTGATTGGTCCCCTTATCGATGAAACGATTCGTTACGAGCCGATTGCTACATTCAAAGTGCGTGAAGTTTCGAAAGACGTTGAGCTGCATGGCGTAAAAATAAGCAAGGGTTCATTTATTCAGTGCATGGTTACCTCCGCGAACCGAGATGAGTCGGTGTTTGAAAACCCAGATGAATTTAATATTGATCGGCGCCAGAAACCGTCATTTGCATTTGGCTTTGGTCCACATATGTGTATCGGTCAGTTTGTTGCCAAGCTTGAATTGAATTGTGCGATCAATGCTATGTTTGATTTACTGCCTAATTTTCGTCTCGACCCTAATATGCCCGCGCCGGTTATTCAAGGGGCGCAATTGCGCGAAGCGAGAAATGTCCATGTGATTTGGGATTGAAGTTCCAAGTAAGTTAGTGAGTGGCGCGCAGGAAGGCGTGCCACTACGAGAGTTTTATAACAATAAATAGCGGGAGAGAAACATGCCGAATTTTTCCGAAATACCAAATCGCGGTGACTTTGCCTACCAATGTTTGGTTGCGCCGCAAAAGGTCAGTGGCAACAAACTTGCAGATACCCGAGATCACTATGGTCTAAAATTTACCAAGCATATGCCATTTGGCACGCTCCGCGATGATGAAGGCCATATGTACTCGCTGGCAAGGGCATTAAACTCGCCCGGTAGCACCCCAAATCCGACGAAGTTTCTTTTTTTGTCGACGCGGATAAATGATGAAACACTGCGCTTAGACCCAGAGACTATGTCTGGCCGAGCCACGACGATGTTTCCTAAGCGGTGGGTAGATGGCGATACAGTGTGGTGGTCCTCTCTAGAGGGCGAAGAAGGTGCTGGCTGGCAGCTAAGCGCCTCCGGTGATGCGTTTTCTTGGCGTGAAGATGGTCTGTTGGAGCTTGAAGGTCGCTTACTTGGCAATGGCACTCAATTTTATATTCCCGGCGAAGAGTGGGGCACTTTTTATGTTTCTCAGCTTTACGACGTGCACGGTCAGCTGAACGGCCGACCGGTTAAAGGGGTTATTTGCCTTGATCAAGTCTGGCTGCCTGAAGGTGGCGCTATCCACTTTGCCAAAGACATTGTTGTTGAAAATAAAATGCATGTGCTGTGGTGGACGTTTGCCACCGTTTATAAAGATGGCAGCTGGGATATTGGCTCGTTTATGTTAGGCCACGACAATCTCGGCTACGCGATATTTCAGAATGACAAAGGTGAGTTGCATTGCTCCACTGATATTGAGGGACTGGCGATTCACAAAGACGGCAGCTATTTTCTTGACAAGGCAAAAATTGTTGTTGATGGTAAAGATGAATGGGAGTTTTTACCTGACCCCCGCGGTGACATGGTTGATTTTGTTGGTGGGTTTCCGATTACCGCCCAGCAAGAGGGCCGGTGGCGCCGAGTAGGCGATACCCGTGAACCAGATCATTGGATCGCATGGGGTGAGTCTGATCGTCGCAATGGCACCGCTAGAAACGTTCGCGGTAAAGATCTCTAATTAATTAGGAGCGCGTTATGACTTCATCCTCTGCGGTTGAGGCTTTTATGCATAAGCAAGTGAGCTGCTGGAACAGTGGTGATCGTGAGGGCTTTTTTAAAGCCTATCAGGATATCGCCCCAGCGGGCTTACATATTGAATACGTGGGCGGTGTTAGCGGTGAGGGCATCGCAATACTTCAAGGCATGTGGGCGCAGCAACAAGCGGTAATTGAAATTGAAGAAGTAGCACTTATTGTGATCGGCGACGAAGCCGTTGCCCATAATCGCAATATGGTAAAAGGCAGTGATATGGTTATTGAAACTATTGAACACTACCACTTCAGTAGCGACGGCCAAGTGAGTGTGCGCTACTTTATTAAAAAGCCTGCTTAGTAAGCAAATTGCGCGGTGTCTATTCCTATAGATACCGCGAATGCTCGTTTTATTAGGTCAAGGTCTGGAAACTTCCTTAAAAGTGAGCTCGTTGCACTGGGGAATATTTTCGACTACATGATCCACTCCGCCAATACCGGATGCGATAGCTCTGCGCATTAATAAACAGGCGTCTTCTGGGAGTAAAAACCGATTTTTAACTGCTTGGTCAGTTGCGCTCTGGAGTTGTGCTACGTAATCCGCGTGGCTTGAATACAGTTCTGCTAATCTGGTGGGTAGCAGCGGTAGTGTCGCGCCGTCGGTGCAGGTGGTGTCTGAGATGTATCTGGCCACTGGCACGTCTATTATTGGCAGTCGGTAGCCGCCGATGGGGTTTCCGTCCTCATCGTTTACAAAAAAACCTAGGTCATCTGCTAGGACCAGTCTCTCAGCCGAGGGTGGTCGAAGATCGGATTTCGCCCAGGTAACGGTATTCTGAACTGCAATGCCATACACATAACGACTCGGTAAAAAATTTGACGCTGGGCATTTACCTGGCCCCACCTCACCATATTGATACTCAGTAGCGTAATCGTAGCTGTTGGGTTGGGCAGGCATGCCGTATACACTGCTGGTGTCGTGTGAAACACGATTTAATAGCCCATAACTGAGTACGTCATTATTACCGTGCGCGGCACCAGATATTTCCCAGTGAACATAGAGATCCTCGTCGGCTGCCTGCTCGGCGCCGTCAATGACTTCTTTGCCAGTGTTTACCCACATTACTTTAACTATAGATTTGTCGAGTTCTGCGGGATTGCAAGCATTCATCAGAATCGCGTCGAAGAAAGCGTAATCGCTATGCACAAAGTTAATAAAGGGCACCATTGTACTGCACGACTGGGAGTTGCCGAAGCCAAGAAATACCTCTGGTTCCAAGCTGGCCAAGGGATCTAGGCCGAAAATGGCTGGGTCTGCATGACGCAAAGCACTGACTATTTGAGCATAAATATCTGCAGCGTAATTATCGCCGGGATGGCTTAGGGTTCCGTATCTTACTGGGTCCCAAAACGCCATTGCGGTAGGTGCGCCATCAATCCCCTGTTTTTGAACGCTGATATCAATGTAGGCATAACCATTTCTCATTAAGTATTGATGAGCACCATCCCACAATGGAATAAGATTTTGCTGAGCCGACACGTTAGCCCACTCAGTGATGACAATGCCATTATAGCGGCCGGGGTCGATTGGTTTGTGTACTACCAGCACGACGCGGTAGGGCGCGGTGGTTTCCGGTGCAGGTCCTGCGTCTGTCGTTGAACCTAAAAACCCCCATTCTCGGCCTAGGTTGCTTGCTGTGCCGTCTACAAAATATTCGACTTCCTCGTAACCGTAGTCGGCGAGTATTGTTTCTGGCGTAGCGTGCCAGTGTAAGCCTGAACGTACACCGTCACTCACCGGGCCAACAAACACGGGTTTGCGTGGATAGTTTTGCGCCGGAGACTGGTTGGCGATTGTTTTTACGGGTGTATTTTTTGTGTTGTCGCGACAGCCGCAAAGTAAAATTAGTATCGTTAAGCACACTAGTCTAAAAATATATTTTGGTGAAGAGCTATTGAATATATTATTCAATCTATACGGCATATTGGATTCCTAGCTGGCGTTATCGCCAGCGATTATTATTATTGTTGTGATGCCGCAAGGAGCTTGCCTTGCGGCATCATTAGCTAAAGATATAATTACAGGGTAATGAGTCGGATAATAAGTTCAAAAAATTTTAGTACTAGAAATTGTAACTAACTTCTACGCCATAATTACGTCCTGGTGCACTAACAATTCGCGAGATAAAGTCAGGACCCTGACCAAGAATAATTGATGTATAACGATATTCGTCAGTGAGGTTTCGACCGTATATTGAAATGTCCAATCCTGACGCAAAAGATAAGTTACTCCTGGCATTTAAATTACCTGTAGCGGGAAAAGTGGTAATAGGCTCAGCGTCATAACCGCGATCTTTAAAGTATTTCAAATTACCCTGCTGGCTCGGTATGTCGTCGGCCCAAGAATAGTCAAGTCGATTCATCCACATGTAGTCCGCGCCAAATTCAATGGTGTAAGTAGCTGAGACTGAATAAGTCATTTCTGGTACGTCGTCGAATTTTTCGTCGCTCTTATCGGTGCCATCAAAGCCGTTGAATTCATCGTATTCCGCGCTCAGCAAACCTAGTGACGCGCCCAGTTCAAGACGGTCGGTTGGCAGTGCAGTTAGCTCTAATTCCAAGCCACTGATACTTGCCGACGCAGCATTACTTGTCACCGTGGCCGGCACGCCATTAACAGCAATAAACTGAGTTCTTTGAATATCAGTATAATCAGCCCAAAACACGGCCAAGTTTGCTCGCAGAAGTTGATCGAACCAGTCAGATTTCATTCCCAGCTCCAACTGGGTAACATTTTCTGGATCAAAAGGAGATAAGGTTTCTGGCGTGGTACCGCGTAGATTTTGACCACCGGCCCGATAGCCGGTAGTTAGGGAGCCATAAATCATGGCGTCGTCATTGAATGCGTAATCTATGCCGAGGGTATAGTTCACCTTTGAAAAATCTTTGTTAAATACGCCAACACAATTTTCGTTGGGGTCTTGATACTCGTCGGGAATAGAGCAGGTGTCAGCAGTCTCTGCAGTAATGCGTAGGCCTTTTTCATCTGTAGAGTAACGTAAGCCAGCGGTAATCCCGACGTTCTCCCACATTCGGTAAGTGGCTTGGGCGTAGATGCCTTGACTGATGTTATCAATATATCCTCGAGTAACAACGTGAACCGCCAAAAAGGCGTCAGTTTCTCCGAGGTCGAGAACAGATTCATCGAAATGATATATGCCTGCGGCCCATTGTAGGCGGTCATTATATGATATGCCGGTGAATTGTAATTCAAAGCTGAGCTGCTCGCCGTCGCCGGTCTGTTTAGTGTCAACTATTTTGTTTGGCGTACCGTCAATATCCAAACGATTGATAAGGTCGTCATAGGAACGGAAGCTCGATATGAATTTTGCCGTAAACCAAGGTAATTCCCAGTCGGTACTCAAGGTAAGGCTCTGAATAGCTATACCAGTTTCCGGTAGAAAACCGGGGTCGTAGTTTGTATCGTAGCTATTGCCGCGGACATAATCATTGTAATCTGGTGCAAGTGCAAAAGTTAGGCAGCATGCCTCAACGCCGCCGTTTCCGGTAAGCAGTGATTCTATAAAGCTGGTGTCGCTTGGATTTAGTGCAAAAAGTGGAATAATGGCATTCTGGCGTTGATCTATTTTTATATACTGGCTACTAAGATCGAAGGCGAGTGTATCGGTTGGTTCCCATAGCAGGCGCATGCGAAGAAAGTCATGCTCTTTGGTGGCGTGTTGGTAGCCATTCGTTAGGTCTTTACTATAACCGTCGGTAGATAATGTTTGGCCTGCAATTCGCAATCCCAAGGTATTGTCAATTAGAGGGATATTGAGAACGCCAGTATATTGCTCGCTGCCGAATGAGGCCGCCACGGCCGAAATTGATCCGGATAGCTCTCCAAGATCTGGCGCATTTGAATTGACAACAATTGCGCCACCGGTTGTATTGTGGCCGAACAGTGTTCCCTGCGGCCCTCGCAGAACTTGAACACTTGCTATGTCTACAAATGCGATATTCACTCCGTGTGGGCGAGCGATGTATACGCCGTCATCGTAGAAGGCCACCGAAGTATCCAGTGAGGCAATAACTTCATTTTGAACTTGCCCGCGAATTTGAAAAACCGCCGCGGTAGATTGTCCGCCTTGCTCGCGAGTGGTGATGTTGGGAACTTGGTACTGAAGATCTACGGTGCTAAATGTAGAGGTGTTTTTTAGGCTTTGCTCCGAGAGCGCGGTAACCGCGACGGGAACATCCTGAATGCTCTCTTCTTCTTTTCGAGCCGTAACCACAACCTCTTCGATCACTCGTGTACGGATTTTAGTAGTACTTTCTTTGGCGCTATCTTCATTGTTTATGGTGTTTTTTGCCGTCGTTTGCGCGCTGGCCGTCGACGATGTACCGGCAATGGCGAGTAAAAAAATCGGAGTGTATAGTATTTTTTTTAATAGCATGATAATCCCCTGACATCCTCATTTTATGGTTTAACCGTTTTAAGCATATGGCGACTTATATTATTCCAACAGTTTGCTTGCTCCCTTGCGTTATTTCGCAACGCCATCGGTATATTAAATTTATTGTTAAATCAATATAGTCGCTATTTTTCCTTTTTACTCAGCGTATTTATGGCTCAGCCCAGTGAAGCTTATATTTTTTTGTTAACCATTATTGCGGTTACTCATTTGGCCAATACGTATTTCGAACTTGGGCTTCTTCTATGTAGAGCAGGGCTTCTTCTGCCAGTAAATTTCCGTCTTTTACGTTCTCAAGTGCCGCCGCCTTAACTGCATCCACGTACGATTGGTGAGTTGGGTAACGGGCAAGTATTTCTGTGGGCAAAAATTCTTGGAAACTTCCCCAGAAAACACACTCATCACCGCGATTAATACCAATGGGCGCAGCTACTGGCGGCAATTGAATTCCACCTTGAGGAAGGCCCGCGGCGTCTCGTACAATTCGGAAGTTATCGTCGAGCAACAGACGAGGTCTAGACTTTGGGGCTACACCCGTAGTGACCCAAATATTGAGATGATGTATCGCTGCTGCAGTTGCTCGACCTTGCCCTAATTCGTTAATTGGTAATCCGCAGAACACGGGTTGCTCGGCGTAAACCGCAACATCTGCAGGCGCCGACGCTTCTCGAGCTGCCAGCGCGGTGCCGTATCCCCACAGCTGTTTGTCAAAATGTGAAGCGCCAGCTACTTCCCAAACCCGAATCAGTCCTCGGTCAGGGCCGTAGGGTGGCGGTGAGGGCGGTAGCGCTGTCGTTGTTATTGGGCTTGCGTAATCGACAATGGCCCCACCGGTTTCTAGTGCCAGTATGCCATCGACTTCGGTTTCAGTTATAAAATGCATGACCGGTACACCGACATCATCTACCCCTTTACCCGCGACGGGCCCGGTGTGAAGAAAGAAGCCATCAAACATTAAGTGCTCGCGTTGAATTACGTCGCTATAAGCAACTAACCTGAACGAGGACTGTGACTCACCGCCGGCAATCATCCGTTTGGCGGTCAAATTGTCTAAAATAGTTGCGCTGGTTTCGGGTGAGAATAGTGCGCGGCCAGCTTGGGCGTATATATCCCAAGAATAAGCATCACCTGGGTGATTTAAGTCTGCGTAGCGAACAGGGTCCCAGTTTTTTAAAGCTATTGGTCCATTGCCGCTTGTGCCCGCCTGCTGAGCGGACACGCCAACGTGTATAAAGCCCTCACGCATGAGCATGTCATAGGCTGCATTCCACAGCACATCGCTATCTGATTGGCCGGTGTTGTTATACCACTCAAGTATTACTGTGCCGTTAAAATCTTTAATATTTTTTGGCCGCTTAACGAGAATGCGGCTAGTGAATGGCGCTTCAGGTCCGCCAGTTAATGCACCGTCTTCGTCGCGTTCTTGAGCTATGCCGCTAAAGAAAAACTCTTCTTCGATATAGTCATACGGTTCGATGGGGGCGATATGGGCCAAGCTAATGCCGTGTGGTCGGCCTTTTAGTCCTGCGTCGGCGGCAATCGGGCCTTCAACTATGGGTGTTGGCAATGGGCTGCTGGCAGCCCTCGGGTTGCTTGCAATAGGAAAGCTTGGGCTTGAATTGTTTGTGGTGGGTGTGCTGCTGCCCACACTGCCACCACATGCATTGAGTAATACCGCTGTAGAAATCACAACGCTCAAGCCTCTGAGTATCGAGTTTTGGCTTGAGAAATGCTTTACGCTTATTGTCATTGCTTATCGCTCCTATAATAATTATTTGAAATGCTCAGCAACCAGATGTGGCATCACTCATTTGGCCAATATGTACTCCGCTCCTCGGCTTCTTGGATATAGAGCAGTGCTTCTTCGGGCAGCAGTGTGCCTTCTTTTACATTGGTCATTGCGGCAGCACTAACGGCGTCGATATACGCCTGATGTGTTGGGTAGCGGGATTGAATTTCGATTGGTAAAAATGCCTGAAAGCTGCCCCAGAAAACACATTCATCGCCACGATTAATGCCAATGGGGGCCGCGACCGGCGGTAATCGAATACCACCTTGGGGTAGGCCTGCTGCATCCCGCACAATACGAAAGTTGTCGTCGAGTTCGAGGCGTGGCCTAGATTCGGGGGCTACGCCGGTGGTGACCCAGATGTTGAGATGGTGGAGGGCGGCTGCAGTGGCTCGGCCTTGCCCCAATTCGTTCATTGGTAGTCCGCAAAATACCGGTTGATCGAATTCGATGGCTAAGTCAGCCGGAGAAGACGCTTCTCTTGCAGCAAAAGCGGTCGTGTATGTCCACAATTGCTTGTCAAAGTGAGAACCCCCTGCAATTTCCCAGACTCGAATTAGACCTCGGTCTGGGCCATAGGGTGGAGGGGATGGTGGAAGTACCGCAGTTGTCACTGGCGTTGTGTAATCGAGAATCGCGCCGCCAACTTCAAGCGAGAGTACGCCATCAATTTCCGTCTCCGTAATAAAGTGCATAACGGGTACGCCGACATCGTCTACGCCTTTGCCAGCAACGGGACCGGTATGAAGGAAGAACCCATCAAACAGTACATGCTCGCGTTGGATTACATCGCTATACGCGACCAGTCTAAAAGAAGACTGGGATTCACCGCCCGCAATCATTCGCTCGGGTACCAAGTCGCCTAAAATGGCGGGAGCGGTATCGGGCGAAAACAGCACCCGGCCGGCCTGCGCGTAGACGTCCCAGGCGTAGCTGTCTCCTGGGTGGCTTAGTTCGGCGTACCGAACGGGGTCCCAGTTTTTTAGGGCGAGCGGGCCGTTGCCACTCACGCCAACCTGCTGAGCGGATACACCAACATGTATGAATCCTTCACGCATTAACATGTCATGCGCTGCACTCCATAACACATCGCTATCAGACTGGCCGGTGTTGTTATACCACTCAAGAATAACCGTGCCGTTGAAGTCGCTGGCCTTCTTGGGACGCTTTACGAGAATTCTGCTGGTAAAGGGGGCTTCAGGCCCGCCGGTTAATGCGCCGTCGTCGTCGCGATCTTGCGCGGTGCCGCTGAAGAAAAACTCTTCTTGAATGTAGTCGTAGGGTTCGAGGGGGGCAATATGGTCTAAAGTTGTTCCGTATGGCCGACCTTTAATGCCTGCGTCATTAGCGACTGGACCACTCACCGTGGCGGTCGGTACTGGACTTGAGGCTGCTCTCGGATTTTCTTGTATCGGGAAGCTAGGTGAGGGCGGCTGTGTGGTTGTGGAGGATGAGTTGCTTCCACCCCCACCTCCGCAGGCGTATAAGCATACCGTGAGGGCTACGATGGTCGCATGCTTGAATTTCGTAATGGCAGTAGCGTCGTGGCTGGCTAACTGGGGCCGTAAGTAGGATTTTAAATTAATTCTCATTGTGAACCTCGTGGCTTACATTGAATTTTCAGTATTGCCGAGCACAATGCTCTAACACGCAAATTTGAGAGTGTTAGAGACATTTTCTGTCTTAAGGCGTCTTTGCAAAATCGAGCGTGAGACATCCCTTGCTCTGTTTTTATACTGTTGTTATTTTTTTAATTTAAGGGGCGTAAAAGCGTTTTAATAAAACGTGTAGAACGCATTAATTCCCGGCCCGGCTGGACGTCTCATTGCGTTCTAATCGCGAGTCGTCCGCTAGCACCATCACTTTGTATTGAATCAATACTGACGACTTCTTTAAGTAATTTAGATGTTGCCTTTTCTTGTGAGTATGTGGTGCTTGGTGCAATCGACGCTAATGAAGAAAGCGGAATGTCACTTACTGATGACGCGCCAACTGACGACGAAAATTTACACATAAACATCACCTAAATATTTTTACAGCTCCTTAGAGCTACTATTATTTTTTATTGCTGCCGCTTTGTATTTAACAGCATGGAACTTGCGAATGCGTCATCATGGCAGGCACTGCCATAAACATATACACTAATATACATTGTGTTCAAGTTAGTGTAAATGATCTTCTTTTCAAAGCTGGCAATTGAGCCTATTTACTAACCGTTTTAGTCTTTGTATATAGATTTTAAGTGGCAGTCTCTGCCAGTTTTGTCGTGCGATAAAAATCTGGCAGCGTCTGCCTTAAGTTTTAATCGCATAGCGAGCTACATTTCTTAAATAATTAGCTAAATAGGGATGGTTTCCGAAAATTTTTGCTTAATAACCGCTTGCAAGAGTTGCGTTGATTACCGTGCATGGAATACTCTTAAACATTATTGAGTTTTTTGTTCATTAGTTGTATTTTTTGATGACTGTGCGTGAGGGTTTAAATTTATAGTGGTCCAGTGCGTAGCTTTATCTCAGTAAATATTCTGGTGTTGTGTGCGAAATGTTCTGTCGATTCTGATTGGTGTATTGGTATTGGTTCAGAAATAGATCAATGCAGACGTGGCCTAGGCGTTAGTCAAAAAATTAAAGTGGCAATACGGGCTCGTTAATCTTTGTGTTAGCGGTGACGATGTTGGCATAAGCGCAATTCATAAAATTAATAATTGGAGAATAGATATGGGTGTTGAACAGTTTAGTTACAAAGGTAAGCGGGCGTTAATTGTTGGGGGTGCTACGGGTATGGGTGCTGCCGTAGCGCAATTGTTCATGTCGCTTGGTGGTCACGCAATAGTTATGGATGTTGCCGATATTAGTTTTCCGGTTGATCAAAGTATTAAAGTTGATTTGGCTGATAAGACAAGTGTCGACAGCGCGCTTAGTCAAATCGATGGCACTTTAGATGCGGTGTTTGCCTGCGCGGGTATTGCCGGTGGAAAGCCCATTATATTTGTTAATTTTATTGGCCAGCGTCATATTATTGATACCTTAGTAAACAGCAACCGTATCGCAAAGGGTGGCGCAGTGGCCATGATTTCTTCGGTCGCTGGCATGTCGTGGATGCAGAACTTGCCTGAGTTGTTGGAGTTTCTCGCTCAGGACAATTGGCAGAGCGCGGCGGAGTGGATGGTTGGTCGCGATGAAACGCATAACAACTACATGTTTAGTAAGCAGGCGGTGAACACCTATGTTGCTAACCAAACGTTGAATTTCTTAAAGAAAGGCGTGCGTATTAATGCGGTTATGCCGGGGCCAACAGACACGCCATTGGCGCGAGCCAATGCTGAACAGTGGCTTGGTTTTGGTTCTGAATATCGCGCTGAAGCCGGTGTCGGCGCGCTGACGGCAGAGCAAATTGCAAATACATTGCTGTTTTTGTGTAGTGAGGCGGCAAGTGGAATTAGTGGTATAAGCGTATTGGTAGACAGTGGGCATATTAGCTCGGTCGTTAGCGGGGCTTATTCTGACCCGGCTTTGAGTTCGCTTTTGTAGCGCATTGTTGGCTGTGTAATAAAGTATAAAAATGAATAAAAAGGAGTGATCACGTGAGTCTTAGCAATGTCCCCGCACGATTGTTTATTAATAATGAATGGGTGGCACCGGTAAACGATGCCAAAGAAGCGGTTATAAACCCCGCCGACGAAGAGGTGCTGGGCTATGCCCCAGTGGGTAGCGAAGCCGATGTTAACGATGCCATCAGCTGCGCTAAAAATGCTTTTGACAATGGCCCTTGGCCGCAAATGAGCATGCAAGAACGCGTTGCGGTTATGCAAAAAATGCATGACTTCTTTGTAGAAAACAAAGCCCGCGTAATTGAATTGATTGTCAAAGAGGCTGGTTGTATTCAAATGTTGGCAGATTTCATGCAGTTTGAAATCCCAATGAAGCACGCCCGGCAATTAATGGTAGATGCGCTGCGGGTGGAGTCGAAGCTGACGCCCATTGAAATTGTGCCTGGTCTGGAGGGCAAAACCTTAGGTACCTCAGAAACCAGCTACATTCCTCGGGGTGTGGTCGCGGCAATTACACCGTATAACTTCCCGTTTTTCTTGAATCTGGCCAAGGTATTTCACGCTTTATTAATGGGCAATACCTGTGTACTTAAACCCTCGCCTTATACCCCCTTTCAGGCCTTGATCTTTGGTGAGGCCGCGCTGGCCTGTGGTCTGCCTGCGGGCGTATTAAATGTTGTAACCGGTGATATTGCCGCCGGTGAGCAACTGACCAAAGACAAGCGTGTCGACATGGTGAGCTTTACCGGCTCAGACAAAGTTGGCTCGCTGATTATGGCGCAGGGCGCGCCCAGCCTGAAAAAAATGCACCTTGAGCTGGGCGGTAAGTCAGCCCTGATTATTCGGCCTGATGCCGATATGCCCAAGGCGTTGTTTACCGCGCTGCTCAACTTTACCGGTCACTGTGGGCAGGGCTGCGCGCTCACCACGCGCATATTGGTTGCTAATTCAGTGCGCAAATCCTTTGTTGAGCAATTGGCGGCAATGACCTCGGCCGTTAAAGTGGGTAACCCCAGCGACCCCAGCGTGCAAATGGGGCCGCTTATTCGTGCCCAAGCGCGGCAGCGGGTTGAGGATTACGTTCAAATTGGCTTGGCTGGCGGTGCGAAGCTTGTTGCTGGCGGCAAGCGTCCCGCCGGTCTCGATAAGGGCTTTTACCACGAGGCGACCTTGTTCGATGACGTCGATAATAAATCTCGTCTAGCACAGGAAGAGATTTTTGGTCCGGTTGGCGCGGTAATTGGTTTTGATACCGACGAGGAAGCAATCGCCCTCGCCAATGATTCGGAGTTTGGCTTGGGTGGCGGTATTTTCTCTGCCGATGTGGGTCATGCCTACGAAATGGCCAGAAAAATCCGCACGGGTACTATTGCCATTAATGGCGGTGCCAACACCATGCTGTCGGCAGCGCCTTTTGGTGGCATTAAGCGCTCTGGTATTGGCCGTGAATACGGTGTGGACAGCTTGCTTGAGTTTGCAGAGGCGCGGTCGATTAGCTTTCACGCTGGCTAATGTCTTCACTTAGAAACTCATACGTTTGTGAGCTTCTTTATACCGTTCTCTTGCATTCAGTGCCTTGTGTTAATTTGCTGAATGCAGGGGGGCTTCTGCTACGTTTTGCCTTTCGCAGACTTGGCGAAATACTTTATTGCCACGCCTCTTTTCATCACTTTGGCAAATTTTGGTTTGTCCTGCGTCAAACATATATTTACCAAATATACTTCCTGCTTATATATACACTATTGCAATAAGTGTTCATGAATAGTAGTTTGCTGGTATTGCTTTCGAGCTATTAACAATAATAGTGATGCCACAATGTCTCGACTAACCGCCATTGAAATTTCTGATTTGCCACCTGAGTTTGCCAGTGCCTTGGATAGAGGGCTGCAGACGGGAGTACTGAGCACCACGCTGCCTTTACAGGTGTGGGCGCATCGCCCGGCAGTTGCGGCTGCATGGCTCAATGTATTACAGACACTACAAGATACCGCTTTATTGAGTGACCGGGAACGGGAGCTGGCGAGGCTGACGATTGCCTCCATTAGTCAGTGCAGGGCTTGCCAAATAGCGCGTAAAACTGATGCGATTAGTGATCAAGATATTGACTGCCTTACAACAAATTTAAGCCGGTTTTCACGCCGCGAGCAGCTGGCAATACAGTTCGCTGAGCAGCTGGCCATAGACCATAGCGCTTTAGACGACGACGTTTATGAGGATTTGCTCGCACATTTTTCTGAGGCAGAACTGGCAGAACTACATATGTACTGCGGATTAATGTTGGCGGGTGGAAAACTCACTTATGCGCTACAGGCTTACGCTGGGCAAGACGAATGAGTGAGGCTGTATCGAATGTGGATTGCCGGGTGCCAATCATCGCGCTAGTTGCCTGTCAATGCGGCTTGCACGCCTGCATGGCGGGTATGCGGGTTGCTTTGCCTTTGCAAGCGCTGCAGCTGGGCGCGAGTAAGTTAAGCATCGGTGTATTGATATCGTGCTTTGCAGTATTCCCTGCCTTCATGGCATTGCGTTTTGGTGTCTATACTGATCGTAACGGTTACCGTCAGCCTGCTGTAATTGCAGCGTTGTTGTCGGTTTGCGGCGCTTTCACTGCATGGGGCGCGTCGTCGTTGTGGTTAATGTTTATTGCGGCGGGATTGTGTGGGACAGGCTCCGGGTTTGGCATGATCGCCATTCAGCGGGCGGCAAGCCGCCAAGCAATGTCCCGCGAAAAGCGTTTGCAAATGTTTAGTTTGGTGGCATTAGCACCTGCGCTTGGTGGCTTGTTTGGTCCCATTGTTACTGGTCGAGTTGTTGATGTATGGGGATTCTCGGCTGCCTATATGGTGTTAGCAATACTGCCTTTATTGTCAGTGTTAATTGCTTGTTGTGTTGAGGTGGCTGGTGCGCAGGCCGCAGAGCCTAGCCCTACGTCGAGAGCTTCGTCGTCGCTGGGTTTGCTAAAAGTGATTTCGTTGCGGCGGGTAATAGTGTTGAACCTATTAATTGTTGCTAGCTGGGATCTTCACGGTTTTGCATTACCGATACTCGGGCACGAGCGAGGTTTTAGCGCAACCGAGATAGGCGCCATTTTCGCTGCTTACGGGGGGGCGTCATTACTTGTGCGGGGGATTTTGCCCTTTGTGGCCAAGCACTTTGCACACCAATACTTACCTTTGGTGGCAATGGTGTTATTGATGCTACTTTTTGCGTTTTACCCGCTGTTGTCGATGCCGTGGTTGATGATGTTGGCGTCGGCTCTATTTGGCGTGATTGTTGGCATTGTGCAGCCGACCATCATGTTGCTGTTGCACGAGTCGGTTCCCGATAAACGCTATGGCGAAGCCTTGGCGATACGCTCAATGTGCAACCAGGCTTCAATTACCGTGTTGCCGTTATTGTACGGCGTATTTGGTGTTTTCATGGGTGTCGCCACCATGTTTTGGTTGATGGCAGTTCTGCTGTCAGCGGGAGTCGTCGCCGCAATTAAATTAATTACTCAAAATAACAACGGTAGGGAGAGTCTTAGCAGTGAAAAAATCCTCTAGTCAGCTTGAAACAGCGTTTTCGGGCGTTGCCGCCAATTATAAAGGTCAAGATGTCGATCTTTATGAGATCTATAAAAAAATGCGCAGTGAGTCGCCGGTATTGGAAGGGGACTTTATGGGCAAACTTGGCGTGCCCAATATTGCCGGCCACGAGGCTGGGCGCAGAACCTTTACGCTATTTAAATATGATGATGTGATGGCGGTATTACGCGACGCTGAAACCTTTACTAGTGGCTTTATTGCGGCAGGTTTGGGGGCGTTTATGGACGGCCTCATACTGACCGGCATGGACGGTGAGCTGCATAAGAAAATGCGTACTTTATTGCATCCGGTGTTTATGCCCAAGGTCGTGAATACTTGGCGCAATACCAAAATGGATCCCATCGTGCGGGAGGAATTTTTGGCTCCCTTGGCGCCTGCTGGCAAGGCCAACCTAATGGATTTTGCCCTCCATTTTCCGGTAAGGCTAATTTATTCACTTATTGGCTTTCCCGATAACGAGCCAGAATTAATTAAAAAATATGCGTCGTGGGCACTGGATATTCTGGCCGGGCCACAGGTTGATCCAAAGAATGCCGCAGCCGCCAAAGCTGCTGCAATGGCGGCCTCGGAATCACTTTATAAAGCGGTGCTGGAAAGGGTCTCCCAGGTGCGGGCGCAGGGCGAATTCGGTGGTGATTTAATTGGCAGACTAATCGTTGCCGAGTACGAGGGACGATCCCTTGACGATCATGAAATAGCCACCTTTGTGCGCTCTCTGTTGCCTGCGGCGGGGGAGACCACAACCCGTACATTCGGCACGGCGATGGTGTTGTTATTGGAAAGGCCGGAGTTGCTGGAGCGGGTAACAAATAACCGCGAGCTGGTGTCGTCACTTATTGACGAAGCGGTGCGCTACGAGCCGGTTGCTACCTTTAAGGTTAGGCAGGCGTCGCGGGAAGTTGAGATTCGCGGCGTGACCATTCCCGAAGGCTCTATGGTGCAGTGCATTGTGGCGTCGGCCAACCGCGATGAAGCGGCCTTCGACGGTGCAGACCAATTTAATATCGATCGCAAAGTGAAGCCCTCATTTGGCTTTGGTTTTGGCCCCCATGTCTGCATCGGTCAGTTTATTGCCAAAACCGAGCTGTCGGTGGCCATTAATGCGGTATTGGATATGTTGCCCAATATTCGCTTTGACCCCGACTATCCAGCGCCGGTGATTCGCGGTGCCCAGTTACGCGGGCCAGATAGCCTCCACGTTGTTTGGGGTGAATAGTGTTTACCTTTGTTATTTTGTTAGACATATATTTAAAAAGTGTTTAATATAAGTTTTTGAATAATACAATAATCACCGGTATCGCAATGGCGCGCCCCTCGCAATTGCACATAAGTAGTCTAAGGAGATTGCAAAAATGAAATTTGATGATGTAATTTTAGTCAGCGTTGATGACCATACCATCGAGCCACCAAACTGCTTTGGCCGCCATATGCCGGAGAAATACAAAGGTCGCGAACCCCGTGTTGAACAGCGTAGCGGTCGCGATGTTTGGGTGTTTGAAGATCAGGCCACCGGCTATATGGGGCTTAACTCAGTTGTTGGCCGACCCAAAGAAGAGTTTGGTATGGAGCCGTTAGGCTACGACCACATGCGCAAGGGAACTTGGGATATCAAGTCGCGGGTTGACGATATGAGCGCCAATGGCGTCCTTGGTTCTATGTGTTTCCCAACCTTTCCTGGCTTTGCTGGTCAGCGCTTTCAGAATGTTGCTGACAAAGGCGTTAGCCTTGCTGCCATTCGTGCCTATAACGACTGGCATTTGCAGGAGTGGTGTAATGCGGCGCCCGGTCGTTTTATTCCGCTCATGGTTATTCCGTGGTGGGACCCACAGGCCGCGGCCGTTGAAATTAACCGCATGGCGAAACTGGGTGTGCACGCGCTGACCCTGTCAGACAACCCAACTGTTCATGGCTACCCCTCGATCCATAACGATCACTGGGATCCAATTTGGAAGGCTTGCTCGGATAATAATGTGGTGATCTGTTGCCATATTGGTACGGGTGCTAAAGCTGTTCACGCTTCTGACGAGTCGCCAATTGATGCTTGGATTACCTCCATGCCAATTTCAATTGCTAATTCAGCAGCCGACTGGTTGTGGGCGCCAATGTGGAAGAAGTTCCCCAATTTGAAAATGGCGCTCTCGGAAGGTGGCATCGGCTGGATTCCTTATTTCCTAGAGCGTGCAGACTTTACCCATAATCACCATAAGGCGTGGACTAACTCTAACTTCAATGGCATGAGTCCTAGCGATTTCTTCAATAAACATATTATTTGCTGCTATATCGAAGATGCTTTTGGTCTGCAAAATCTTGATGCAATCAATGTTGATATGGTGACCTGGGAATGCGATTACCCGCATTCTGACTGCACTTGGCCGCGTTCTGCTGATATTTTCTGGGAGCAGGCTAAGCATCTTTCAGATGAGACAATTAATAAAATTTCTCATCTTAATGCCATGCGCGAGTTTTCGTATAACCCATTTGAAATTTTGGGTAAGGAAAACTGCACAGTATCTGCACTGCGCGCTCAGGCGACGCATGTCAGTACAGCGCCAGAGCTTGGTATGGGTGGCGCAGCGCCAAAACGCGACGCCAATAAGCCAGTAACGTCTGGCGATATCAATAATATGTTCGCCTCTGCTGACGCCCAGTCTGCATTGTAATGTTGTTCTGGGCCAGATTCTTTCTGGCCCAGAAATCTATTTATTTCAACGAGCATAGTCGGTATTTATATGTTTATTGAGCAGTTTCGCTACCACCCCATTCCCGCCGAAGCAGAAAGTTTACGCTCCCAAGTGCGGGAGTTTGTGGCTGAGAATTTACAGCATTTGTCACTGCGCAAACGCGCCGATTCGTGGATGGGTTTTGATGCCGAATTCAGTCGGAAATTAGGTGAGCGCGGCTGGATTGGTATGGCGCTGCCCACGCAATATGGCGGCGCGGACGCGAGTGCGTTTGCGCGCTATGTCATTATTGAAGAACTACTTGCGGCTGGCGCGCCAGTGTCGGCGCATTGGTTTTCTGACCGACAAAGTGGTTTACAAATTCTTCGCCACGGCACCGAGCAACAGCGGCAATTTTATCTGCCAGCAATCTGCCGCGGTGAATGCTTTTTTAGTATTGGTATGAGTGAGCCTAACTCGGGTTCTGATCTCGCGTCGATTAAATCGAAAGCGGTGAAGAACGAGGGGGGCTGGCTGCTCAACGGCCAGAAAGTATGGACCACCAACGCCCATCGCTCACATTATATGATCGCCTTAGTACGCTCTGGTGAATCAGATAATCGCCATGGTGGCATGTCGCAATTCATTGTTGATCTTCGTTTGCCGGGTATCACGGTGCGGCCGATAAAAGACCTCACCGGCAGTGAGCATTTTAATGAAGTGTTTCTCGATAATGTGCAATTACCGCCGGAAAGCCTATTAGGCCAGGAGGGCGAGGGCTGGTCACAGGTGACTGGTGAACTGGCCATGGAACGCAGCGGCCCAGAGCGTTTCCTCAGTTGTATGATTCTGATGTACACCATGCTGGCTGAGATTGGCAGTAAGCCTAATGTACTTCAGCAGCGCGAGGTTGGTCGTATAAGCGCGCGTTTAATGACCCTGCGGCAGATGTCTTTGGCGGTTACTCATTTATTAGATCAAGGCGAGAACCCCTCGGTTGCCGCGTCGTGCGTAAAAGATTTGGGTGCGGTGTTTGAGCAAGAGCTACCTGAGATTGCCCAGCTTTTGTGTGACGCGGAGCCAACCGCGTCGGGTGGTACAGATTACGCTCTTGTGCTGGCGCACCTCACGCAGCAAGCGCCGTCGTTCTCGCTGCGCGGCGGTACCCGGGAAATTTTACGCGGCATCATTGCCCGCGGCTTAGGCTTAAGGTAATTAGGGGAGCGGAGATCGTGAGAGATTTATTTGAAGATACGATGCGCGCTATTCTTGCGGATCAACTTTCGGCGGAGCAGGTAATCAGTGCCGAGGGCGGTGAATTCCCTGTGCAGCTGTGGGCGAGCCTAGAAGAGAATGGTGTGCCCTTGGCGCTGGTTGCTGAGGACGCTGGCGGCGCCGGTGGGACCTTGAGTGATGTCTGTGGTCTTGTTATTGCTTGTGGCGAACACTGCGCACCGTTGCCCATTATTGAAACTATGTTGGCCAATTATTTATTGGCTAAACACGGGCGAGCGCCACTTACTGGCGTTGTTAGCTTTAGCGCTAGCGATGGTTTGTTGATAAATAAGGGCTTGGTAAGTGGCGCGCTGACGAACGTCCCTTGGGGCCGTAATTGCGATTACGTATTAGCGGCGGTAGGCGCGGAGTTGTTGGTGTTAAGCGCTGCGGCTGCCCGAGACTGTCAGCACATTAGCAATACCGCCGGTGAGCCACGCGACACCTTGAATTTTAAGGAGGCAAAGCCGTTAATTAGTATTCCCATGGCTGCAGGGGAGAGTAATAAGGTTTTGTTACTGTGCGGCGCGCTAGTGCGTTCGGCACAAATTACCGGGGCCATCATGCGAGTGTTAATGATGGCCGCCGACTATGCCAATGAGCGCGTCCAATTCGGTAAGCCGATTGCCCGTTTTCAAGCGGTTCAACACCAAATGGCCTTGCTGGCAGAGCAGGCCAGCATGGCCAAGGCGTCTTGCGAAGTTGCGTTTGCCTTGTCTGAACAAAGTTTTCATGAAGACAGTATTGCTGCGGCTAAAATTTGTAGCTCTGACGCCGCCGGTGTTGCAGCTGGCGTGAGCCACGGTGTTCACGGCGCTATTGGCTTTACCCATGAGTACCCGCTCCATATCGCTACCCGTCGCCTGTGGTCATGGCGCAGCGAGTTTGGCTCGTCAAGTTATTGGTCCTGCCTACTGGGTGAACGGGTTTGTGTTGCTGGCGCCGATAATTTTTGGCCGCGCCTAGTGGCAGGGAGCTTTTGAGTGATCTTTGCCTAGCGTTTCTAAAGACACAACGCGCGCTGCAAATAGAAATCAGCGCGCGCTGTGGAATTGCTCACTACTGTTTGCACATGTATCAATCATGAATTTTTTAAAGGTCTCTACGCAGTCTGCACGCTCATTATTGTCTTGCCAGATGAGTCCTACCTCCATAGGTGGTACTGGATCGAGTAGTGGTAGGCATTCGATGCGCCTGCCCTCTAAAGACCAGGGGCGGTAGACCATGTCGGATAAAATGGTAACGCCAAAGCCGTGGCCAATCAGGCCTCTTAGGGCTTCCATTGAGCTTGTGCGAAACGCGATATTGGGCTCGAGCCCAGCGGCTTGCCAATAGCGTTGGGTAGACAGTTCACCCTCATCTACGGTGATCTGAATATAAGGATGTTGGCTAATATCCGCTAAGGTCGTACCGCCTTGGCTGAGCAGGGGGTGGCCCGCCGCTGCCCACAGTTGGCGCCGTGAGCGGATTAGCACGCTGTGTTTAAACTGACTACGCAAGGTGGTATTGGACAGTATAACTAGGCCTAAATCGATCTCTCCGGCTTCTAGCGAGGCCTCAATTTCGGCTCGGTCGAGATCGATTAAATCAAATTCCACGTCGGGGTGCCGGGTGCGAAAACGCCCCATTAATGAAGGTAGAAAATAGCCAAGTAAGGTATATGATGCCGCTAATCGAATGCGGCCATTCAAGTTTTTGTCGCTACTTGCGGGGTCGCTTACTGCATCTTCGAGTGCATCTAAGATATGACGAACACGAAGAAAAAAACGATTTCCTTCAGCTGTAAGAATGACACCATGGGCTTGACGAATAAAAAGCTGGGTTTCTAAGCTTTCTTCGAGATTGAGAATGGCGGTGGTAATAGTTGACTGGGATACATGCATTTGGGTGGCAGCCAAAGACAGTCGTCCTCCCTCGGCCGCGGCTACAAAATATCGCAATTGCTTTAGTGAAATATTCTGTAGGCCTATCATAAGCTATTGACGCCTCTTGCCTGCATGAGTGTGCGCCGCAAAAATGGTAACTTGCGGCGCCTATTTGCTATTTACCGAATAGCTCCGGGTACAGTACTTCTGGCGCTTGCACACTAGGGCCGACAATTGGCCCGACGATCTCATGCCCCCAGGTGCTCATTTTCTCTGGGTTTAATTCAAATGGATCGCCTTCCCATGGCTCCAGCTCGGTAATGGTTTCAAAGGCGAAGCCCGATGGGTTGAAATGGTAAAAAGACATGTGGGGATCTTGGGTATGTTGTCCCAAGGTCATCATCACCTGAATATCTTTCTTTTTGACGATGTCATAGGTTTCACCGACATCTCTGACACTGGCGACAAATAACCCCACATGCTGTACACCCATTCTGCCGGGAGCTACGCCGTAAGCAATATCATGACTGGTTTTGTCATTTAGTTTAGTGCGCCAGAAGCTAGTTTTGCCTTTGCCTGCGCCCCAGCCGTACCACTGAAAGCACATGACTTCGCGCAGAAAGTGGTCGAGTTCGGGGTTAGCTTCTGGAGCCATTAAAACTACATGGCCGGCGCCGCGGTCGCCGCAAACAAAACCGCCGTGGGGGCGGCCAGCATAAAAGGAGCGCGGACTCCATTTTTGCGCATAAAAAATCTCGTGCTGGTAGCCAACGGGGTCGCGAAAGCGAATTAATTCTTTTACGCCGCGCTGTTCACACAAGGTCTCGTCACCAATGGTGAATTCCACGTTATGACTGTCTAAATGTTTAAGTGCATCTAAGTAGGCAAGTCGATTCTTCGCTTCCCAGCCGATGTAGCTTATACGGTCAATGCTACCCGCATGCAGCGCGATGCGATGCCGGCGATCATCAAGCTTGAAATAGAGTGAGTCGGTTTCGGTTTCTGCAGTTGGTGCAATTTGAAAGCCCATGACTTCAGGCCCGTAACTGCGCCATTCATCTAGTTTTGCGGTTTCGAAGCCAAAGTAGCCTATGCCGATTAGATCCATGGTGTTCTCCTTTTATTCTTATTCCGCCTAGGGCTATGCGCTTAAGTAGCGAGCATACCGCCGTCTACGACGAAATCAGAGCCAGTGATAAAAGACGCTTGATCTGATGCAAGATAAATCGCTAGTGATACAACATCAGAGGGCTCGCCCAGTCGATTCAGTAAAACACCGCTAAGCAATTGCTGCTTTACTTCTGGATTGCTTATAAAAGCGGCGGTGCCAGGGGTCTTTATAAAACCAGGGCTGATACTGACGGCCCTAATATTGCGCTTGGCGCCTTCGGCCGCGAGCTGGCGAGTCATGGCGACGACCGCGCCTTTAGTTGCGCTGTGAGCAACCTTGCCGGTGGCGGTTGTTCCCCGCCACGCCGCGGTAGAGCCCATATTGAGTACCACGCCACCGTTGCTGATGTGTGGCCAGGCAAATTTGGTGGCAAAGAAAACGTGATCGAGCTCGTTGCGGGTAGTGTAATACCAGTCGTCTACCGAAAAGTCTTCAAGATTGCCAAAGCGAGCCGCGGACGCATTATTAAATAATACGTCGATACGTCCGAATTGATTTAATGCGTCGTTTATCCACTTCTCAGCATGTTCTGGATCGCCCAGGTCAACGTTGCCGCTGCCATAGAGTTTTAGACCCTTGCTTTCTAGCAGGTCAGCGGTGGCTTGGTGGTTTTTAGCAATCAAGTCACAGCCAAATACGATAGCGCCCTGTTCGGCAAAACGCAGCGCCGCTTCGCTGCCAATGCCGCCACCCGTGCCGCTAATTAATACTATCTTATCTTGCAGGCTAGTCATTCAAGGGCCTCCAAATTGATTTGTGAACAGAATGGGCTAATCTATCAAAGTAACCTTAAGGATTTCGGCTGGGCAGCTTTCGGCACCCTCAATAGCCGAGGCCACAAGGTCACCTGACACGGTATCGCTGGCTAGGTAAACAAGACCGTCGCTATCGAGTTTATAGATTTCGGGACACATTGACGCGCACAAACCGTAGCCGCAGCAGTTGGCTATGTCTGCGCTAACTTTGTATAGTTTTTCGGCGGAGTTTGGTGATTTTGACATCATTTTACCTATTTTATGTTGATGGCTAGCGGGTTCTAAACTCGCTTTTTATTGTCTGACGCGGAAATTATTTTACACACAATTTAAAAATATGTCACTATTAAGCCTGTGTTCTGGTATTTTGAATACAGCGGTCGAGCATAGGCACCAGTTTTGTTCGGTAGCGAGGTAATGAAGAACATAATAAACGGTATAACCGTGTCTGCTTTTAAACAGACGCTCTTATGGTATTTCAGCGGCCTCTAAAAAGGTGAGTTATTTTTTGAACTTTGTATGCCTTCGGGTCAAAGGATAATCTCACTAAATGTCTAAAAAAAATAAGCAGAGAGGGTAGAAAATGATATCCACATATACACGATCAAAGGGATTTTATATAAAGGCTCTAAGTGCTGGTATTCTTGCTGCATCGGGCTCGGTAATGGCGCAAGCGCCAGCTGAGCAAGTTAAAACAGAAAACTTGACCTTAGAAGAAGTGATTGTTAGCGCTCGTCGTACTGATGAAGGTGCACAAAGCGTTCCGGTAACAGTCGATGTACTTGACGCCAACGGTTTGCGCGAAGCAACAATTGTAAGTACAACCGATTTGCAGCAAGCCGTACCCGGCATATTCCTTGGCGGTAGTGGTGGGCCTCAAAACCCTCTCTATGTTATTCGCGGTCAGTCTAAGGGTTTGATAGGTACCACGTCGCCTGCGGTTGTTAGTTACTATGCTGAAGTCCCACAGCCCGCTTGGGGTAGTGCGGTACCTCAGTACGATATGGCGAATATTCAAGTTTTGAAAGGCCCGCAAGGGACCCTGTTTGGGCGTAACACAACAGGTGGCGCGATCCTTTACTCACCAACTACGCCCATGCATGAGCTATCTGGCTATGTGGACGCAACGCTGGGACGCTACAACCAGCGTCGCTTGCAAGGCGCTGCTAATATTCCGTTAATAGAGGATAAAGTGGCCGTGAGGCTCGCGGCGGATCTGCATCGGCGTGACGGCTACGTTAAAAATATCGGTGAAGGTGGCGATCTCGATGCTGTCGATACTCGAGCATTTCGTTTGTCGTTGTTAGCCGATTTTAATCGGCTGCATAACGTTTTTATCTATGACGAATTTTCAAGTGACAACGATGGCTTTAATATTCATCCAGTAACGGTGTACGAACCTTCGGGCTTGAATCAGCTGGGCATTGCTGACGAGGTCAAAGCCGATGTGGCACGTCTAAAAGCTTTAGGGCCACGGGTAAACGATTCCGCGTTTAGTCAGCATGAGCGCAATGATAGAACAACGGTGGTGAATAGGACTGAGTTCGAATTCAATGATAATTTAAGGTTATTAAATATCTTTGGCTATCAGCTTACTGATCTTGATTATGCACCTAACATCGACGGTTTGGGTTTATACAAGAGTCCCGCAGTCGAACAGGGGCTAATGGCGGGCTTTGGTGCCGCATATAAGGACTCGCAAACCTCTATAGTTAAAGCGCGTCTTATCGACAAAACTAAGCAAATTAGCAATGAATTACAATTGCGCGGCAATGCTTTCGAGGACCGTTTAGATTGGCTGGTCGGCGCCTTTTACTTAAAAAATAAGCCAGACGAGGTCGGTCAGATAAATGCTACCACTGTGTTTCAGACCCGTTATGAAACCACTATTCCAGGCATGGAGGTGGGTTATACCAACGGTGGTGCGCAGCATTTTTTCTTAACGGATGAATCGCGCGCAATATTTGCACACGGTGAGTACGATCTTACCGAAGATCTCGCGGTGGAAGTCGGTGTCCGGTATACCGAGGATGAGTTTGAACTGTGCTTAGGTTCTGATGCAAAGCCGCAGTGGCTAGCTTCCGATCCGACCTTTTTAGACGAGAGCGCATGTCGTAGTGGTGATACAAGCGTTATAAAAAATTCGGCAGTTGTGTCCGATAGTTCTGACGCCCTGACGTGGTCGGTGGGCTTGAATTGGCAGGCGACTGAGGATGTATTCGCCTATGGTGTCGTGCGACACGGTTACCGTGCTGGTGGTGCTAATGGCCCAATCTTTAGCGGCGATCTCAAAAATTATCAAACCTTTAGTGCTGAGGAGGTCGATGATTTTGAAATTGGCATCAAGGCAGACTGGCATGTTAACGATATTCCAGTGCGCACCAATGCCTCATATTTTTACGGGGAGTATACCAATGCGCAGGGCGATTTGGCCGGCGGTGTGACGACGGCTAGAAATTGTACACCAACAGGTTCTGCACAAGCTGGGGTCGATCCAGACGGTGATTGCAGTGCTGGCAATGACCCAACAGGAGGTGCGATTGTACTGAATGTTGGTGATACCAGTGTAAGCGGTGTCGATATGGCGGTATCTGCGCGACTGACCCAGGGTTTGACCGTGAGCCTCAATGCAACGGTTCAGGACGCAGACGTCGACAAAGTTTACACTCAGGAGAATGCCTTTATTGAGGCCAAGATTGATGGCGTAATCCCCTTCTTGTATTTCACCAACACGGTGATCCAGGCCAATGTGAATTACAGTGTACCGGTGGGTAAAGTTGCTGATGATCTTTCTTTGAATTTGAACTACTACAAAACCTCCGCCGCAGATAAGGGTGATACCGATATTCCAGCGTACGATTTAATTAATTTACGCGCTGATTTGTACCGGGTCGCATCAACGAATATCGACGTTGGCGTGTTTGTTAATAATGTTACTGATGAGGAATATGCCATTTCATCCTCTATTTCGAGCAGAGCACTTGGATTAGATTCATTGGTATACGGACCTCCACGCCTCTTTGGTGTAGATGTGCGCTACACCTTCTAAGTGAAATAGTCTGCTAAAACCTAAAGCCGCCGGTAGATGATACCGGCGGCTTTTTATTGAATATGGAGCTTGTAAAATGGATGAAAATATTGATTACACTCTTATGGAAGAGAAATTGCGATCACGGGTAGAGACGCTACTCACTGGCAAAATAACCGCCATGGAGCGTCAAGTTAGATGGCGGCCTTCGTGGTTTGCCGACGTTGAGACAGCTGATGGTTTGAAAAAAGTTTATATTCGTGGCGACCGCCAAAGTGATGTAGTGCCATTCCCAGAGTTGAAGCGCGAGGCTGATATATTACGAGTGCTGGGCGAACAGGGCATTCCCGCGCCGAAAATATACGGCATGTGCGAGGACCCTGTTGCGATTATTATGGAGTGTTCGCCGGGTAGTCGCGACGTGGCAACCGCGAGCTCGGACGAAGAGCGTCGCTCGGTTGCGCGCCAGTATATTGAATCGCTGCTGGCGATGCATAAACTGCCGTTAGAGCCATTTAAGGCAATAGATCTTGAAGTGCCTGTGGGGGCAGAAGAAATTGCGTTGGCAGGCGTAAAAGCGTATATGCCGTTGTATCAAAAAAATAAGATTTGCCCTGAGCCCCTTATCGAGTTTTCCCTGCGGTGGCTGCGTGACAATATTCCAATGCACCGTACTCGCGCGAGCATGATTGCTTTTGACGCGGGCCAATTTTTGTTTAGCGAAGGCAAAATAACGGCGTTTTACGATTTTGAATTTGCGATGATTGGCGATGCCATGACCGACTTGGCCACCATGTCGATGCGCCATTCCTACGAGCCCACGGGTGACACGATGTCATCCTTACTCGCGTATTACGAAGAGCTGTCTGGCGAAAAGCTTGATATCAGTGTGGTGCGCTATCATCACGCAGTATTTGCTACGGTTGCCTGCATGCAGTTTGCTGGCGCGATTAAAAACCCCAAGCCTGGCGATCCGCATGATGTGTATCTTGAGTGGGATATTGCACTGCGAAAAACCCTGCTTAATGCGCTGTCAAAAAATATGGCAGTTGACTTAGTGACTGCCCCTGTGCCGACAGCGCAAGACAGTAATTTATCTGCGCTTTACACCATGCTTAATGACAGCGCAGAGCAGCTGTCCGCCGATACGCCATTGCAAGAGGCGGGTAAAAAATCGACCCAGCGCTTAGTGGAATACGCAACGGTAATGAGCCGCTATGGCAGTGAGCTTGAGCGATTGGCAATAGTCGAAGCCACGCCTTTTGTTGGTGACTGCCAGTCATCGACTGAATTGGACGAGAAGCTTGAGGTTTTTGTGAAGCAAGCTGGGCCGGAGCACAATGCCGCGTTGTTGCAGTATTTTTCCAAGCAGTTATCGCGGCGCATGGCGGTTTGTGCCGAAATTGAAATTGGTATCTCTGCCCAGCATATTCAGGATGATATTTTAGACTGAGCTGGACAGTTTAAATTACTAAAAGGCGTCCAGAATAGACCTGCTCAGCGGGTCTATTCTGGCGCGGGCTGTTAGTCCTCGCCAACATAGGGCGCGGTATGCGCCCAGCGCTCGATTAAGTCGGTGCGACGCGCGGCCCCTAAACCGGCTTTGTCCTCTTCATCGGCGGGGTGGATAAAGGTTGGTCCATTGGGTAATTCTCGCAGTGCCACTGATACGACGTCTTCGGGTTTGTATACGCCGGGAATCGTTTCTTGATCCCAGCCGTCTATTTTCGATTCCGCCATTTGCTTGCGCAGGGTAGGGGTGTCGACGACCATGATTAAGAAGTTTAATACATCAATATTTTTGTCTCTCAGTTCCATCCATAAAGACTCGCCAAAATTCAGCATAAAGCCTTTGCTTGCGGTATACATTGCATATTTCTTATTGCCGCCAAGCGCGGCGTGCGAGCCCATTAACAAAATGCCGCCGCTGCCGCGGGCCAAGAGTTTTTGGCCAACGTAATGACTAATTTCCATCAAGCTACTGGCACCTAATGCCAGTAGATCTTGCCAAGTTTTGAGGGGGGCTTTAAGAAAGGTGCTTGCGTAGGCTGGCGCACCAGCGTTGTAGACCATGAGGCCAATATCAATGCCGTCGAGTTCGCTGCAAATGCTGGCAACACTGTTGTCGAGACTGAGGTCGGCGGCAATAACTTTACTTGAAACGCCGTGCTGGGTGCTAAGTTCCTCTGCGAGCGTCCCTAGCGCTGTGGCGTTTCTTGCTACTAACACGCAGTTCAGCCCCTTGGCGGCAAGCTGGTGGGCACAGGCTGCGCCGGTGCCATGAGAGGCGCCAACGATAAGTGCCCAAGGGCCGTATTTTCCTAAAAATTCTTGATCATTTATGTGCAGTTCCAAGATGTTCTCCTGTTATTTTTAATTGAAATAGTTTTTAAAATTTTAATTTTGTTTATGGGTTTTATTCTTTAACCAGTAAGAGGCTGCTCGCCAGCGGCCCACCACCGGCGGCCGCCACGGCGACATTGTGGGCTGCGAGCTGACGTTCACCACTGCGCCCCCACAGCTGCTCACAGGCTTCCACGACATAACCTAGGCCGTGGGTGCGGCCGCCAGACAATTGGCCGCCATTGGTGTTAATTGGCAGCTCGCCTTGGCGTGAAATACGGCTGCCGCCCTCGACAAAGGCGCCGCTCTCGCCTTTGGGGCAAAGCCCTAAGGCCTCTAGCCAGATAAGTGCGAATATCGAAAAACCGTCGTAGAGCTGGGCGTTACCGATGTCTTTGGGTTTGTAGTCGCTGCGCCGCCACATCATTTCTGCGGCGTCAATGGCGGCCATGCCGGTGAGGTCAATTTGGTCCCAGCTCCAGGGTTGCTTGAGTGCAGATCCTATTCCATCGATGCAAATCGGGGGATTGCGCAAGTCTTGGGCAATGTCTTTGCGCGACAGAATAATCGCTATGGAATTGTCGCAGTGAACATCACAGTCAAATAAACGCAGCGGCGAGGAGATCATTCGCGACGATAAATACTGTTCCATCGACAGCGGCGCGCGAAATACTGCATTGGGATTTAGCTCGGCGTTTTTTCGGCAGGTAAGCGCAATTTGAGCGAGCTGTTCTTCGGTGGTGCCGTATTCGTGAAAGTGGCGCTGGGCATACATGGCTGCCAAATTGATGGCTGAGCGCACATTGAATGGGGTGTACCACTGCCAGAAAAAACTGCTGTCGCGGCCAATCGTTTTGTTATTGAGGGCAGAGGCGGTTTTATCGGTTTGGCGCCGGCTCGACTCAGTGATCGTGCGGAAAACCAATACGTGCTTGCACAGCCCAGTGGCAATTGCCATCGCGCCATTGATAATGCCGGCGAGTGGGCCGGGTGCTTCGTAACCGGCGCCAAACCAATTTACCTTTAAGCCAAGTGTGGAGATAAGCGCATTGGGGCCGATTGGCGAGAAAGCATCGCCGTTATTATTGTCGCCGGGCCAGCAGGCAACGCCGTCGATATCATCCTTTGTTAAACCCGCGTCAGCCAGGGCTTTAAAACAGGCGTCGGCGGTTAATTGCATCGCGGATTGCTGCGAGGGGCGGCCGACTTCTGATTGGCCGATGCCAGAGATCGCGACGTTTTTTTCACCGATATAGTCTGCGCTCATGACACTACCTCAAATTGGGGGATCCAGACGTCTTCAAATTGCACAAAGTGGACGACAACGCGTTGATTGATCGCAACCGACTCTGGCGCACAGCCTACAATATTACTCACTAGGCGCAGGCCCACTTGTTCGTCGAGTTCGATAATGGCGATAACATAGGGCACCTCTAGGTCGTCGGCCCAGGGCTGGTAATTAATCGTGAAGCTAACAATGTGGCCATGACCAGACACCGCGCGCGGGGACACCTGGGCGCTATTGCAGCGGGGGCATATGGCGGCAGGGGGGTGAAAATACTGCTCGCAGTCTGCGCAGTGGTGAATTAGCAGGGTTTGCTGCTCGCCACCTTGCCAGAATGGTTGGTTGTCGCTATTGAGCGCGGGGAGCTTTCTGCTCATAATTTTTGCCCTTGTGCTGCTGTTGTCATTATCTTTTTACCTGCAGTCAAATGAACTGTCGACTAAGTTTGTAGACAGAATATACAAATATGTTTAGTATTTTCCAATGATAAATTGATAAAAACAAATTTAGCTGTGATTTAGCTCGGTTTTGTACTTAGACCCGGCGCGCAAAATGACGAGGCTATCGGCTGAGGTATTGCGTATCATAGAATCCACGTTGGGAGTAATACGTGCGTTTAGTCACCTATCTTGATAGCAATGGGCTGCCACGTGCAGGCGCATTTATTGAGCACGATCAAGCGGTTGTCGACTTGCAAGAGGCGTCAAATCTGGTGTTTCAGAAGCATAGTGCAGCTTTTGCTAGTGTGCTCGCTTTATTAGACGGCGGCGAAGAGGCGATGCAAGCGGCGCGAACCCTAGTTGCTAGGGCGCCATCGGCGGCGGTGTTGGAACGCAGTTCCCTAAAGCTGTTAGCGCCGATCCAGCCGCCGCCGCAGATTCGCGACTGTTCCTGCTTTGAATTGCACTTAGAACAATGCTACGCGGCGGCAAGGCGTGCCAAAGTGGCCCGCGAAGCTGACCCAGAAGCCGCGCTGCGCGCGATAGATACCAGCGAAGACGACCGAGTGCTTGAAACCTTTCGGCGCCAGCCTATTTACTATAAAGCTAACCGCTTTGCGGTTATTGGTCCAGATGAGCCTATTTTATGGCCGTCTTACAGTCGCTTAATGGATTTTGAATTGGAGCTGGCCTGCTATATTGGCAAGGGCGGCAAAAATATTCGCCGCGACCAAGCCAAGGCGCACATCGCGGGCTATACCATATTTAACGATATGAGTGCGCGCGACGCCCAGGGCCGAGAAATGCCTGGCAAGCTCGGTCCTGCCAAGGGCAAGGACTTCGATACCGGCAATGTTATGGGCCCCTGCTTGGTTACCGCAGACGAGATTGAAGACCCCTATAATTTAACCATGATAGCGCGGGTTAACGGCGAGGAGTGGGGGCGTGGAAGCAGTGCCGATATGCACTGGCAATTCGAAGATTTAATTGAGCATATCTCTCGCGACGAGACCTTACATACCGGCGAGGTTTTAGGTTCTGGAACGGTTGGTAATGGTTGCGGTTTAGAGCAGCTACGCTACCTAAAACCCAATGATCTAATAGAGCTAGAGATCGAACAGATTGGTATCTTGGCAAGCCGAATAATTAAACCCGAATAATAAATTTTGCTCGCTGCGCGCTGCAGCGGCCAATCGTTTTCAAAGGAGAGTAGTGATGAGTGCTAACACTGAAAGAAAATTAGCAGACGGATCCACCATTTCAGATCTTATTGATTTGGAGCGCAGAGAGGTACAGCTGCGCACCTTGGCAGATCGAGAAATATACGAGATTGAGCAGGACAAAATATTCGGTAAAACCTGGTTGCTGCTCGGCCACGAATCAGAGATTCCTGATGATGGGAATTTTATTCAGCGCTTTATGGGCGACGATTCAGTCATCGTGGCGCGTCATAAAGGCGAAGTGTTTGTTTCGCTTAATGTTTGCCCTCATCGCGGTATGAAGATTACCACTCAAGATGCGGGGAGCACGTCAATTCATAAGTGCATATACCACGGCTGGGCGTTTCGTAGTAATGGCGAATTTTTGGGTTCGCCGGTTGCTGACCAGTGTATGCATGGCAAGATCCGCGGCAAAGATGAACTCGGCCTCCAACAGGCGCGGGTAACCCTGTACGGCGGTTTAATTTTTGCTACTTGGAATATCGATGGCCCCTCGTTTGAGGATTTCCTCGGCGACGCCAAATGGTATTACGATATGCTGTTCTGCCGCTCAGATGGCGGCATGGTAGTGGCAGGGCCACCGCAGCGCTTTGTGGTTCGCGCCAACTGGAAAGCAGCTGGCGAGCAATCGGCGGCTGATGGTTTCCACACGCTTATGCTCCACCGCTGGTTGGGCGAAGTGGGTAACTACAAAAAAGACGACGGCGAGAGCGGCGATCTTACTCCTGAAATGTTTGGCGCAGAAGTGAGTTCACCCCACGGCCACGCTCTGCGCTGTATCGATTTAAATCGCAAGATTCGCCGCCTAACCGGTAAAGATCCCGAGGAGCTGTCGGTAGAAGAAAAGCTTCGCGTACTGCCGCCACCGGGCATGACCGCAGACGCCTTTACTCAGCTTAAAAAGAACCTATCACCAGAGCAGTTAGAAGCCATGGCATGGATGCCGCCCCAAGTCGGCGGGATGTTCCCCAATGTACTATTTGGCTTTGTGTATATTCCTCAGGCAGACGGGAGCGTAGTGGGTTCGATGACCTTGCACGCCTATGTACCCAAAGGACCTGACAAACTGGAGTTTATTAACTGGATCTTTGTTGAAAAAGACACCCCGCCAGAATTGCGCGAAAAAATGGTTATGCAGACCATTCAGTTGTTTGGTACCTCTGGCATGGTTGAGCAAGATGACTCAGACACTTGGCCACACATGACTTTGACCGCGAAAGGTCCCCAGGGCCGTCATTCAACCATGAAGTATCAGGCAATTTATGAAACGGGCAAGCCCGAGGGTTGGCCGGGGCCAGGTATCGTTAACGAGGGCTTCACCAAAGATGATACCCAGTGGCATTGGTGGAAGTATTGGCATGCGCTAATGACTGCCGAATAAAAAAACGTCCACTATTAAAAAGAATGCAGAACAGGTGAGATCATGACTACAGCAAACGAACCGGTGAATTTTTTTGAACAATGTGCAGATGAAATTGCCATTGGCTCCGATGTTTACAATCAAGCTTTGGGCTTTTATCACGCTGAAGCGCGAATGTTAGATAATTTGCGATATATGGATTGGGTCGAAACACTGACCCAAGATATTAAATACAATGTTCCGCTTCGCCAGACCCGTCTGGTGAAAGACAATGAAGCGTCTATTATTTATAGCATGCGCCATATGCACGAGGACTATCGCTCTTTGATGGGCCGCGCGCTGCGTCTTAGCGGCAATAGCGCATGGGCGGAAGATCCGGCGTCGCGGACTAAACGTTTTGTGAGCAATGTACAGGTATTTGAAACGGCAACGCCAGGTGAGTACGCGGCGCTAAGCTATTTGCTTATTACTCGAAACCGCTTTGACGATGACCACTTTGATTTAATCCCCTGCGAGCGACGCGATATTCTTCGCTTGCAAGATGGTGTTTTGAAGTTGGCTCAGCGCGACATAATATTGGATCAAGTGTTATTGGGTACGCCCAATCTGGCTATCTTCCTATAATAGCGAACTGATGGCACGCAGTAGTGATATTGCGTGCTTAATCCTGGGAACTATCGCTAGGGAGTTGGCGTTCGCGTTTGAACGCTATTGTTAGTCTACATCGTTGGTGTTTTAAGCCAGTCTTGATCATCCGCACACAATGACGCTGGGTTATCACTAAAATCTAAGGTAGAACCCACCATTCTATGTGCTTGGCTCGCGCGCTCTGTCTGCTGTACATAACAGTAGCCCAAGGGTTTTGCGTGTTGCTCAAGATCAAGATTACGCAAGCGGCCCAGGGAGATAACGGCACCGCGGCGCAGCACCAAGGCGGCCTCGGCCATGTCGGTGTCTAGCGTCGTTCTGGCCCAAGCCGCCATGCCGCGTTGCAAGGACACGCCGGCAAATTTCGGGGGCGCCACAATAAAATTATTTTCGATTTGCCAGCACAGAATTTCTTCGCCGTTGCGCCATAGCCGTGCCGTAGTGCCGCCTTTCACGTGGCGAGGTACGGCGATGTCGTAGCGGCGCTGATCTGCGCCGTTGGCCATTGCCGCGACGGCTAATCCGGCCATATCGAGCTGATGGGTGCATTGCAGGCGGGCATCTACCCGCTGTGGCAGGGTGTGGAGCACCTCATCTATTGCAAGGCCGTGCAATGCCTCTAGTTCAGGCCCCGCTTGCGCACAGAGGCTGTAAGGGGTGCGTAGGGCGGCAGTTTCTATCGCGCTAATCGTATTATCATTAATGGTGATGGCGACCCGAAAATGATGATAGTCGTCTTCCAGTGCGGTTTTGATCACGATGGCGGAGTTGGCGCGATGTACCATAATCTCAATACGTCTTAAAAAGCTGGGCATGCGAACTCCGGTGGGAAAATTTTAAAAGATACACTATCATCCAAACTGTCTAATTATAAAAGAGTTGTCAATAGAGAGATAAGCAATATGGCGATGTTGAAAAACAAAGTGGCTTTCATCACTGGCGCTGGTGGCGGTATTGGCCGAGGTATAGCGCGTCGGTTTGCCCGCGAGGGTGCCTGCGTAATTGTCGCTGAAATTGATGAGCACAGCGGGCGCGAAACTGCCGCTCAAGTCGATGAACTGGGCGGGCAGGCGCTATTCGTGCGCACCGACGTTACCGATAAAGCCTCGCTACTGGCCGCGATAGACGCGGGGGTAACTCGCTTCGGCGGTTTAGATATTTTGGTAAACAACGCCTTTGTGCCGTCGGCGAATGTGTTACTAGAAGACAAAACCGATGAAATGCTTGAGCGCACTCTAACTTCAACCGTTAAAGCCAGTTGGTGGGCGATGCGCGCAGCATTGCCGCACATGAAGCTGCGCGGTGGCGGTAAAATTATTAATTTTTACTCCATTGACGTTGATGTGGGCGCGTGGCTGCACGCTGACTACAACACCGCAAAAGCTGGGGTTGTCGGCCTTACGCGTAGCGCTGCAGCTGAGTGGGGACGCTTTAATATTACGGTAAACGCCATTGCACCAACCGCAATGGGCGCCACCTTTCATAAGTTTGCCGAAGAGAATCCAGGCTTTGCCGAACGGGCGGCTGCTATGCGGCCAATGGGGCGTTGCGGCGATCCAGAGAACGATATTGGCCCCGCAGCGCTATTTTTGGCCAGTGACTTATCCTGCTACGTTACCGGTGAAACCCTGCATGTGGATGGTGGCTTGCATCTGCCGGGTTATAACTCTCGGCCGGAGCATGTCGCGACTCGAGAATACTAGGGCGCTCGCCAATTTACTTGCCGCGATGTTAATTGCGGTAAGTAAATTAGCCTAAAAGTATTGTAGAGAGCTGTCTTGCTATGGGCTTTTTAAGCTCATTTCACGCTTTTAAAATAAAAATATTAGACATAAATCTTATTAGTGTTTATATTTGATTCAGTTGAGCTGTAAAGGCTGGTTTTTAACTGTCTTAAATAAAAATGATAGATAGCGCACCGTTATGCGACTGTCGCTTAGGAGGAACACCCAAATGCTTATTGATCTTCATGCGCACGCCCCTCACCCCGATTATTACAATCAACATCCTCACTGGGGGCCGGCATTTGAGTCCCAAAGTGATGGCGATATCAAATTACGTGTTGGTGAATGGCTTTTGACACTCGGTGCACCGGAGCGGAAGGCGGCACTCCGCCAGGCCCATGCCGAAGGTAAAACGCTGCAAGTAGAAGAGTATATGGCGAAGTGGCGCGATCCCAAAAACCGCGTGGCGGGTATGGACGCAGCGGGTCAGAACCTTCAAGTCGTTTCGGTCCCTAGCCACTGCTATATGTACTGGGCGGAACCCGAGTTTTCTGTGCCGTTTGCGCGCAAGGTAAATGATGTATTGGCAGAATACTGCTCTGGTGCGCCAGATCGCCTGATGTTTTGGGCGCACGCGCCGTTAAACGTTCCCCAAGAAGCGGCCAAGGAAATTCGACGCGCTTGTACTCAACTCGGCGCAAAAGGCCTAGTGGCCGGTGGCTCTAATTTTGGTGGTTTAGAATACGACTCACCTGAACTTGACTGCGTATGGGCGACCTTGTGCGATCTCGATTTACCGATTTTTGTTCATGGATACAACCAGTCCGTAACCTGGGGCGACAAAGCCAATACCGATCGTTACGAAACTACCGCCATTGTTGGTATGAATTACGATGAAACCAAATGTTTCTGGTATTTAATTAACGGCGGCGTACTCGACCGCTTCCCCAAGCTTAAAGTGTATATCACCCACGGCGGTGGCTACGTACCTTATCAACTAGGTCGCTTTGCCGGGACAAACCCTAATTTAGACACGTACCACAATAAGCGCCCCTTCATCGATTATATGAAAAACTTCTATTTCGACGTGGAGTTGCATGAGCTGCCAATGCGCCAAGCGTTGATTGAAGTCGTCGGCGCAGATCGGGTTTTATACGGCTCCAATTTTGGCGGTAGCGACGCAGTGCGTCATGACCTAACTGAGGGTTTGCGCTTGTCTGATGAAGACTTACAGCGTATTCGCTGGAAGAACGCCTGCGAATTACTGCATCTTGATCCGGCTAAAATTGGCGGTCCAGGTAAGAGTGTCTGAGTATGAAATTAGCCCGCTGCGAATTAGAAAAGCGCGTGTTCTGGGCGAAAGTCGATGAGCACGCAAATACCTTAAACGTCATTGCAGGGTGTTTCAGTGACTGGGGTCAGGAGCTGACTCGCGCAATTAACGCGGGGCAGCCCAGTGCTGACGTCTTGCCCTTAACAGGTGAAACCCTGGCTTTATCGGCGGTGCGTTTATTGCCGCCGGTGGAGCCGGTGAATCGGGTTGTTGTTGCAGGCGCAAACTATGCCAAGCATTTGGCGGCCGATTTTGGTTTGGCCTCGCCATCTCAGCCGGTGGCTTTTTTAAAAGCTTACGGCGCGCTTATTGGCGCTAACGATGAGCTGCGCTACCCGCCGCTGACCACCAAGCTTGATCATGAGGTTGAATTGGTTGTGGTGATTGGCGATTCGTCTATTGACGCCAGCAAGCCAATCGACAGCGTGTTGGGTTATACCGTTGGCAATGACGTTAGTGCTAGGGATTTACAGCACAGCGGCCCCAAAGGTATTGGCATGGATTTATTCGCCGCCAAAAGCCAAGACAAAACTACCGGCGTTGGACCGTGGATTGTTACTAAAGACGAGTTTCCCACGGGCAGCCCAGTATTGAGTTTGCAGCTATTGGTTGATGGTGAGCTTCGTCAAGATGGTAGCACTGGCGATATGACCTGGGACGTTGGCGAGTTAATTAACTTTGTGCAAATTAGGTCGAGCTTCGCGGCGGGCGATATCTTGTTTACCGGCTCACCGGATGGGGTGGGGCAGGGTACCGGAAAATTCCTGAATTCCGGCGAACTTGTTGAGGCGAAAATTGACGGTATAGGTTCACTGAAAAATCGGGTGTCGGCTAAGCAAGGCTAAATCGCTCGCGGTGAATGTCGTAAATTATTTTTAGGTAAGAAAACATGATCAGTAAACGCAGTTCAGTTGTGGTGGTGGGTTCCGGCTTAATGGGCACTGGCATTGCGCACGCTTTTATTAGCAATGGCTTTCCCTGCTGGCTGGTAGATATGAATGAAGCCGCCTTGGAAAAATCCGTTGCCAATATTCACGGTATTCTGGACGGCGGCGTCAAGTTGGGCAAGGTGAGTGCTGACGATGCCAGCGCTGCTAAACAGCGTCTAATGACGGCGACATCGATTAATGAGTCGCAAAAAGAAGCCAGCCTGTTAATCGAAACCGTATCTGAAAATCTCGCGGTTAAGCAGTCGGTACTTAAAACGGCCGAATCAGTTTTAAACGAAGACGCCATTATTGCAACAAACACCTCGGCGCTTAGTGTTACCGAGATTGCCAGTGTTCTGGATAGTCCGAACCGAGCTATTGGTATGCACTTTTTCAACCCAGTTCATAAAATGAAGCTGGTTGAGCTAGTCTTGGGTTTGGCGACCGACGAAGAAACGGTTGCTATCAGCCGCTCGTGGTGCGAGAGCATTAAGAAAACCTCCATTCTTGTTAATGAATCTCCCGGCCTGACCACCAGTCGCATGTCGGCAATGGCAGGCAATGAGGCAATGTGGATGTTGCAAGAGGGCACCGCCAGCGCGGAAGACATCGACACCGCACTGCGCATGGGATTTAACCATCCTATGGGGCCGCTGGAATTGGGCGACTTGACTGGTTGGGATACCCGACTCGCAGTATTAAAGTATTTGCATTCAACCCTGGGTGAAAAATTTCGCCCCTGCCCTTTAATTATTAAAATGGTTGCCGCCGGCCGCTATGGTCGAAAAACTGGTCACGGTGTTTACCAATACGATGCCGACGGTAAGCGTGTTCCCGGTTCTGGCATGAAGGGCAGCCTGCTGTGAGCGAGACCTATATTGTCGATGCGCTGCGCACCCCAGTTGGCCGCTACACTGGCAGCTTAGCGGGGATTCGCGCCGACCATCTCGCTGCGCATGTTTTGAACGGATTGCTACAGCGCAATAGCAGTATTGCTGCCGAGCAAATTGACGACGTGATATTCGGCTGTGTTACCCAAGTTGGCGAGCAGTCGGCCAATATTGCACGCACTGCCTTATTGAGTGCGGGCTGGCCAGAGTCGGTGCCGGGCCTGACCATCGACCGCAAATGCGGCTCCGGCGAGGTGGCGGTTCATCTGGCCAAAGGTCTTATATCGAGCGGGGCGGCCGATTTAGTTGTGGCTGGCGGCGCCGAAAATATGAGCCGTGTCAAAATGGGCGGCAACCGCGAGATTTACGGCGAAGCCTTTGGCTGGATGATTGAGCAGCGCTTTGAGCTAACTGGCCAAGGTGAAGCGGCCGAGCGCCTTGCCGATAAGTGGCAGCTGAGCCGTGAAGACCTCGATGATTTTGCGGTGCGCAGTCATATACTGGCCGCAAAAGCGGCAGCCGCTGGGTATTTCGACAATGAAATTCTTCCCGTGCCCATTAAGACCTTGCAAGACACTGACGCGATTACTGAACGTGAAGAATTAGCGGCGGATGAAACAATTCGCCCCGGTAGCAATGTCGAAAAATTAGCGACCTTGAAAACCAGTTTCCGCGAAGCCGGTCGCTTAACCGCGGGTAACTCTTCGCAGATTTCAGATGGCGCGGCGCTGTTATTACTTGCCTCAGAAAATGCCTGTAAAGAGTTTAACTTGAAGCCTAGGGCAAGGGTGCTTGCGTGTTTGACCGTCGGCTCTGATCCGACCTTAATGCTGACTGGACCGATTGCCGCGACCCGTAAAGTGTTGGCCAAAGCGGGCTTGTCGATTGCCGATATTGATTTATTTGAAATTAATGAAGCCTTCGCAACCGTGCCCTTGGTCTGGGCCAAAGAAATGCAGGTGAGCCATGAGCGCCTGAATGTTAATGGCGGCGCGATTGCCTTGGGGCATCCGTTGGGCGCTAGCGGCGCCAGAATTATGACCTCGATGCTTAATGAGTTGGAGCGGCGTGGCGGGCGTTACGCCTTGCAAGCAATTTGCTGCGCGGGTGGTATGGGCACCGCAACGATTATTGAAAGACTTTAAGAAAGACCATAGCCAGTATGAACGGTAGTAGCTAAATACGCTTGTTTAATAGAAGCGATAATAAAAGTACTAGGAATAAAAATGCATATTGACCTCAGTGGTAAACGGGTAATTGTGACTGGTGCATCGCGGGGCATAGGCCGCGCTATTGCCCTAGCTTTTGCCGCCGAGGGCGCCAATGTTGCGGTGTGTGCACGCGACCATGAAGCAATCACAGATACCGGCGCGGTCTTGGCCGAGCAGGCGGCTGATGTTATCGCCAAGTCGGTAGACGTCGCTGACAGCGAGGCCGTTAACGTCTTTGTTAACGAGGTTGTTGCACGCTGGGGTGGGGTCGATGTACTCGTCAATAATGCGGGTCAGGGGCGCGGCGGTAATCTCGACACCCTAAACCCCGAGGATATTTTAGAGCACGCCAATATTTTGCAAATGGGCCATTTTCGTTTTACTAAAGCGGTGGTACCCCATATGCGCAAGCAACAGTGGGGGCGAATTATTGAGATTAATGCCCTTGCTGGAAGCATCCCCACGCCAGAAGGTATTCCCTCTGTTATCAACCGTGCCTCCTGTCTTGCCTTGTCTAAAACCTTGGGCATGAATTTGGCAAAAGACAATATTTTGGTTAACAGCCTAAATATGGGTTGGATTGATACTGGACAGTGGGGTCGCCATTACCGAGAAATGGGGCCTGGTGTCAGCCGCGAAGAATTTGATGAGATGGTGTTGAAAGTAGTACCGATAGGCCGTTTTGGCAAACCCAGTGATGTCTTTGGCATGGTTTTGTTTTTGGCCAGTGACTACGCCGGTTTTATCAGTGCGGCATCTATTGATATATCCGGTGGCATGCAGGGTCAAATTGCCTACTACCCCACATTAAAAAAAGATTTTTACGACATGGTTAGCGCCAGAGCTAAAGACTAATAAACCTAAGAAGATAAATAGGGAGTTCACAATGTTTGACCTATTGATGAGTGCCGACATGATGCTGGAAGATCCAGACGGTATGGCGGAGTTGCTAAACCAAAAGCTGGGTATTCATAAACACGAAAACTGGCGCCAAGCCTTCGATAACCACCCCTATATAGCCCACTTTTTGCGGGTGCATAAATCTTTGGCGGTATCGCCAACCCGTATTGAGCCCCAGTGGCATTTGGACGCGCCAAACCCTGGCGACCCAATGTTTCATGATTTTTTAGAGAGCCTAAAAGATTATCAGGGTCGGCATCGCCCGATGATGACCCATGCGGTCGTCATTACCTTGCCTAACGAGAAATTTAGCGCATTTATCGATAAGTTAATGCGTCGCAAACTGCCCTTTAGAATGGCGCAGCGCACCCCAGAGATGCCATTTGACCGCCTGTGGCTTGGCACCTCGCCAGAGAACCCAACATACTCGCCGGAAGTTGATGGGGGCTTGTGCATAGAGGTAATGGGTACTGAGCCGCTGCAAATGCCTGCTGAGGTTTTTGCCGAAACAGCAATGCAACCGCGCAATGCACAGCCAGCTGATATGGTTCGCGTAACCGCTCGGGGCTTTTTGGTGCGGGATCTCGACGATGTCTTGCTGCGTTTGTCGAGCAACTTAGATTGGGAACCCGATACCGTTGAGCAGTTGAACAAAGAAGGTTATCGCCGTGCGCGTATGCCGTTCCGCGCCCCAGCCAGTGCCAGTCTAGATTTACTGCAGCCCAGCCGCTGGGATGGTGATGCGGGCTTGTACTTAAATAATTGGGGCCCCGGTTTGTATTACATCCGTGTTTCGGTCAATAACCTGCAGGCCAAGGCCGAGGATTTGCGCGCCCGCAATGTGGCTTTCACTTGGATTGAAGAGTCTGAGGCCGTTGGCGGTAAATCCCTGATTCGGGTTGACCCCAGCGAGCTACGTGGCCAGCTCTTTGAGTTTGAGGAGGCCTAACGTGGAGGCGTGTACGCAGATAATCAATGACTCGGTGCGAGTCGAGCGTCAGGATAATCTTGCGTGGGTGGTATTAACCCGCGCCAAGCAGATTAATGCGATTAACGATGAAATTCGCCATGGCGTGCCGGAGGCCTTGCGGCAGCTAGATACTGACCCGTCGGTGCAAGTTATTGTTATTCGCGGCGATGGCGAGCGCGGATTCTGCGCTGGGGCAGATATTAAAGAGCAGCGGCCGGTTGAAACCTCGATTCAAATCCGTAAACGTATCGGCCAAAATCGCTGGGTTGAAAGCCTCGACACCATTGCTAAGCCGGTTATAGCCGCGATTCACGGCTACTGCATGGGTGGTGGCCTAGAGCTAGCTCTTGCTTGTGATATTCGTATTGCGTCGCCAGATATTGTCATGAGCCTACCTGAAACGGCCTTGGGGCTTATTCCCGGTGGCGGCGGTACTCAGCGTCTGCCGCGTTTAATAGGAGAGGCCAAGGCCCTAGATTTAATGCTAACGGGCGAACGTATAACGGCAAACGAAGCGTTGGCGCTGGGTATTGTTACCCGCGTAGCTAGCTCTACAGAAACTTTTTTAACAGAGGTTGCTGAGTTAGCGCAGAGAATTGCCAAGCGGCCGCCGCTCGCGACCGAGTATCTTAAACGCGCAGTGAAGTCAGGCGCCGATATGGATTTGCGCAAGGGTTTCGATTTAGAGTTGGACTTGTTTGCACTCTTGAAACTGTCTGACGACGCCAAAGAAGCCGCCATTGCCTTTAAAGAAAAACGTGATCCAAAATTTAAAGGGCATTAAATCCGAAATAATGTGCTCCTACGGGGCACATTAATACAATATAAAAATAATACTAATGGTTAGGCGTACCCCACATTAACTGTGGAGATTGTCGAGAATATCGAATACTTTGGAAAAAACTGCTGCGAAATCCGTCTCCTCAGAAGTGCTTGCATAGAGGCTGATGGCCGAAGACAGTGTTGAGTGAACTACCGCGGCAATAATATTGGTTTCCAAATCAAATTTGTCCGTGTTGAGCCGCTTGGCAATAATATCCACAATCGGTTCTTTAAAGCTTTGAAAGTTTTGCATTTTATATATAGACGATGGGCTGTCGTTGACAATGAATAGTAATTTCTTCACTAAATTACTATCAATGTCATTAAGCTTGCCGATCTCCATCGCAGCGGCCCGCCATGAACGCATAATAGTTTCATCTTGCGGGCGGGCCTCAAATGCGGCGCACATTTTGTCTAATATTCGGTGTGGAATAGAAATTAAAATAGCTTCTTTACTGGGAAAATAACGGAAAAAAGTGCGGTTAGAGATGTCCGCAGCGCTTGCAATTTCGCTGGTGGTTACGTTGTCGTAGCCATTTTCAATGAATAGTGCAATAGCTATTTCTTCTATTTCTCGGCTTAAAATGCGCCGTCGGCGCTGTCTTATGGTTTCTTTATCCATCATTAACTTCTACTTAATTATATTTATGGACTAGTCGGAATGTTAGCAGATAGTTCGATTAAAGGCATGGGGTGAATTTGACGGCTGTATATCAATACTTGGTATGACGCTGTGCAGTTATAGCAGGGTCACCTTGTGTCTTTGCGACACTCCTGTTGCAGTGACGCTCGAACTGTCTAACAATGTTTAAGAGGCTGTTATAAAAATATTTTTTTGAAAAAATTAAGTTTGATCAAGTAGATGTATGCGAGAGTTTCGGCAAAGATCGTAACTTTGCCGAAAGGGAGTTGTTCGTGGTATTTCAGTCGAATTGGAATCTTTCTAAGCGTTACGCTTTTTAAAGACGTCCTCGATACTATTTATGCGTCCGCATTCTGTGCTGCTGTATCCCGCTAGTTGCGCCACGGCGCCACGAAACTCCTCGCCGCGAATGATATTCAAAAATGCCTGAAATTTCGGGTCGTTGAGCGCCTGTTTGTGGCAGGCCATGACATAGCGCTCGTGGGCCAAGGGAATAAAGTCGAGGCCAAATTGCCTTGCAGCGGCTTCTACGCCAAAACCGACATCGGCCATATTCGCGGCGATATAGGCGGCAACCGCGGAGTGGGTAAACTCCTCCTGCTCAAAGCCCTTTATGTTTGCGCTGGGGATGTCTTGTTCTTTTAGTAGTGCATCTAGCAGTGAACGTGTTCCGGAGCTGGCTTGGCGGTTGATAAAGCGCAGCTCAATGTCGGCTAGGTCGGCAAGCCCGGTTACACCCAGCGGATTACCGGCTTGCAACATTAGCCCTTGGCGCCGGGTAATAAATTGAATAATCCGGTGGCTGCGGGGTTTAAGGCGTTTTCGGTAGTCGCGGTACAGCGCGGGAGCGGTGCCAATGGGCAGATGGAAGCCGGCAATATCACAGGCGTTACGGGCCAGCGCAGAGAGGGCATCGGAGGGGCTGCAATATTGTAAATCCAGTGGCAATTCGCCAATGTATTTTGGTAGCAGAGCCACCGCGTAGCCGTGGCTGGCATGGAGGCGAAGTACCGGCTTATTGCCTTCGAGCAAATGCGCAATTTCTAAGTTTATCTCTGAGCTAAGGCTTTCTAGCTGCGGTTCTAAACGCGCCGCAACCCGTTGTTCTGCCCAAAGCAGTTTCTCGCCCAGGGGCGACAGGCGTGAACCGCGCCCCCGCTGTTTTTCGATTAGCGGCGTGCCAAAAAACTCCTCCCAGTGTTGCAGCATATTCCAAGCATGACGATAGGAATAACCGCAGGCTTCGGCAGCTTTGGTTAATTTGTTTTGCTTGTGAATGGCCCTAAGCAGGGCAAAGAGTCGGGGGTCGAGCTGCTCGCCTTGGCCATCGGTAAAAAACCACGCGGGGGAGATCTGTAAGTGCTTCATAGGCAAAGTTATGCATATTTAGTAAATATAGGCTAGCTGCTAAGCTAAACCCCAATAATAGCGTTGTAAACACAAAGTATATGCAAAAACTTGCATATATAGGGTCTCGTGAAGAGGCTTATGTCGAGTAAAGCGAGAGAATAATATGAAGTCTGCTCCCCCTAGCATAGCGGCTATTGTCGAGGGCCTTGTTGCGTCGCTAAAACAGCAGCCTGGCGCCTTGCTGCCTATTCTGCATGCGGTGCAAGATGAACTCGCCTATGTGCCCGACGAGGCAATTGCCATCATCGCCGATGCGCTAAATCAGACCCGCGCCGAAATCTCTGGGGTCATTAGCTTTTACCACCATTTTCGGCGCACACCACCGGGTGATCATGTACTGCAAATTTGTCGCGCTGAAGCCTGTCAGGCGCGGGGGGCAAAGCAGTTGGAGACGCATATTAAGCAGCGTTTAAATATTGACTACCACCAAACCTCAGCAGATGGTCGCGTGAGTTTAGAGCCGGTGTACTGCTTGGGTAATTGCAGTTGCGGGCCGTCTATCCGGATTGGCGATGCTATATATGGCCGAGTGTCGCCAGCGCGCTTTGAGCAATTACTCGATGATATGACGACCCAAGTTGTGGAGCTGGTGTAATGACATTACGAATTTTTGTGCCTAGCGACACCACTGCTTGCTCACTGGGCGCCGATGCCATCGCCGCAGCGATTGAGCTCGCTGCTGTGCAGAATAGTGTGGATGTCGAACTGATCCGCAATGGCAGCCGCGGCCTGTTCTGGCTAGAACCAATGGTCGAAGTAGAAACCCCTACGGGCCGAGTCGCCTACGGGCCGGTAAACATCAGCGACGTCGATGGCTTGCTTAAGAGCGGCTTGTTTGGCGGTAATTTAGACCACCCCTTATGCCAAGGCCTTACTGAAGAAATTTCCTTCTTGAAAAATCAGCAGCGCTTAACGTTTGCGCGACTGGGTTTGGGTGATCCATTATCAATAGAGCACTACCTTGCTCATGACGGCTTTCGCGGTTTGCAGAACGCGCTGAGTTTAAGTCCGGCAGATATGGTCCAGCAGGTAACGGACTCTGGGTTGCGGGGGCGGGGCGGTGCGGCGTTTCCCACCGGCATTAAATGGAAGACGGTGCTGGATGCCGAGGCCGATCAAAAATACATTGTTTGCAATGCCGACGAAGGCGATTCCGGCACCTTTGCCGATCGCCTAGTGATGGAATGCGACCCCTATATGCTGGTTGAAGGCATGGTCATTGCGGGTTTGGCGGTGGGTGCAAATCAGGGTTATATCTACCTGCGCTCTGAGTATCCACTGGCTCAGCGCATTATGAATGAAGCCATTGCGCGGGCGACGGCGGCGGGCTATTTGGGCGCCAATATTTGCGGCAGTGGCCGCCAGTTTGAACTTGAAGTTCGCCTCGGTGCGGGCGCCTATATTTGTGGCGAAGAAACCGCATTATTAGAAAGCTTAGAAGGCAAGCGCGGCATGGTGCGCGCCAAGCCGCCGCTCCCCGCGCTAAAAGGTTTGTTTGCCAAACCGACGGTGGTCAATAACGTATTGTCGCTGGCGGCGCTGCCCTTTATTTTTGACAAAGGCGCGCAGGCCTATGCGGATGTCGGCATGGGCCGCTCGCGGGGAACCTTGCCATTTCAATTGGCGGGTAATGTGCGACAGGGCGGTTTGGTCGAGTTAGCCTTTGGCGTGAGTCTGCGAGAATTAATGGAGGATTTCGGCGGCGGTACTTTTACTGGCCGCCCGCTAAAAGCAGTGCAGGTCGGCGGGCCGCTGGGGGCCTATTTACCGGAGTCCCAATGGGACACGCCGCTGGACTACGAGGCCTTCGCTGCAATCGGCGCGGTGCTTGGTCACGGCGGCGTGGTGAT
>TARA_R110001592_G_scaffold315323_2_pt1 | contig 112480 bp, 88 predicted proteins | sample TARA_R110001592 | Tara Oceans TARA_R110001592 (sample SAMEA4398387) | marine metagenome | biome: Polar Biome; feature: [SRF] surface water layer (ENVO:00010504); material: water (ENVO:00002006), including particulate matter (ENVO:01000060) such as... | depth 5 m
CAAAGCAGCAAGGACAACATGTGTTAAACCTGCAGGTACTACATCATTAACATTAGGTACAAGTTCAGGTATACATGCATGGCATAATGATTTCTACATCAGAAGAATGCGTGTAGGTAAAAATGAATCAATCTATACTTATTTATTAATGAATCATCCAGAACTATTAGAAGATGATTACTTTAGACCTCATGATACTGCATGTGTTAGCATTCCACAAATGGCACCTAAAGGGTCTATACTTAGAACTGAGTCTCCTTTTCAATTACTTGAAAGAGTTAAGAAAGTTGCTACTGAATGGGTTAACACTGGCCATAGAGCTGGATCAAATACTCACAATGTATCTGCTACTATATCTTTAAGAGATCATGAATGGGATGCTGCTGGTAAATGGATGTGGGATAATAGAGAACACTATAATGGTTTAGCTGTTTTACCATATGATGGTGGTACATATATTCAAGCACCATTTGAAGATATTACAGAAGAGGAATACAATAAATTAATAAAATCTCTAATGGATATTGATCTAAATAATGTAATTGAGATAGAAGATAATACTGATCTTAAAGGTGAGTTGGCTTGTGCTGGTGGTGCTTGTGAAATTACATAACACCTAAAGCAAAGACAACAACCATAATCAATAAATAAATAGCAGGGGTTATATCTATACGTTTCATATAAACAATATAGAAAATATAATCCCTGTTTGTATTAAGGAATTGTTAAGAGAATGTTATTTAATATAAAAGTTTTTAATATTGTCAAATGCTAACCATCTATTAATAGTATACCAACCTGGGATTACATCTCCCCATTCTTTATTAAGTTTAACTTGTCCTTTTCTACTACCTCTTGTGTAGTATAGACCTGACTCTTTTTTCCATCTTTCAAGTTCTGGCCCTTCTTTAGATATATAAGCTGGTATATTTGGTAACCAACCTAAAGTTTCTAAGAGAGCTCCACTAAATTCTCCAACTAATCTTGTTGAAGATATTGGACCGTCAACCATTTGCATTTGTTCTGCTCCACCAAATATAGGTACATATAATACTAGTTCTCTTTGTAATCTATGCATCTGATACATTAAAGCATTCTCTAATCTTTTTCTAGTATTTCCTTTTTTAGAATCATCATCATCTTCATCCCAATCTTGAAGTAATGAATTTAATGAAAGTACTGTCATGAATATTGCTAGTTCTCCAAGTGTTCTGTGTACATTTTTTAATTTAACCAAACCGTTTTTACCATTAAAAGCTTTAAAATTATTTTGAAGTTGTCCTATTTGATTTAAGTTACGTGCTGAATATGCTACAAAATTCAACAAAGACCTATATCTTCCTTCTACAAATCCTAAGTTTTCATCAAAGTATTCTGTTCTAAATCTAGCCTTAACAGCTGGAGCAATCCACTTGTGAAATTGAGCAGCAAGTTGTCCAATAGTATGTGCTTGTATAACCATTCTATCTTCTCTAGCATAATTACCATGGATTTGCTTATTTACCTCACGTATATAATTTCTAATCTCATACCTAACATCATCATTAAAAACTTTTCTTTTACCATTTCTTAGTGTAATATGTGTAAACCCTTTTTTTAATGTCATCTTACCTTCTGTATTATCCCATTGCATAGCATCATACAGACTCATAGTTTCTCTACCGCCTTCTCCTTCTGTTTTACCATTATCTACTTCAAGAGAATAAAGAATAGCTAAACCAGTTTTAGTTTGTACATTATATTCAAAAGCATCATTCAAAGAATAACCTACAGATTCTATTATTCTCATTGCTCTTCCCTCTACACCTGGAGTTTTTATAGTCTCACGTATATCTGTTTTATCATCTAGCATTCTAAACCAATCTACAGCCCCTTCAAACTTACTAATAGGTATATATTTTTTATATTTACCTTTACCAAATGCACCATTATAATTATGAGCCCATTTGTTAAACATATCAGTAGACATTCTTTTATTAAACTCTAGTGTAGCTGCTGCATAAGCACCTCTATCAAAGTATAAAGCACCCGCAGCTTCAATACCATTATTAACTCTACCCATTACAAAGTTATTAATATTACCAAAGACGTTAAATCCAACATAACCCAATGAAGAAAAAGAAACAATTTTTTGTGCTAGCTTATCATACCATTGAAGACTTCTTTTTTCATTATCATAGAAAGTCATAGCCATATATTTACGTGCTCTTTGTAATATTTTTGCATCACCTCTTGAACTTCCTGTGCCTCTAATACCTACTTTTTCTAACTTAGCATCAACCCCTTTACCTATTCTAGAAAATACTCCATACTCTTTTGGATCATATTTTCTTTTAGCCATAATAGTCATTACAGCTTTAAAAGTATCTTCAACTGCTCCAAGACTTTCATAGTTCTGTGCCATACCAGCAAACTTTAAAAGATTATCAGTCATATCTTTGCTCATTTGACTTCTGGTAGGTTGATCTTGTAAACGACTTCTGGTAAGTCTTAAGTCAAATAATGCAGACTCAATCTCTTCAGCTTCAGCATTAGTTTTTGCTGCTTTTTTAAGTTTTACTTTAGCAGCTATTTTATCTTGTATATTTACAAGTTCAGCTTCTGTTCTAGGACTACCTATATAATAAATAGGTAATGTATCTTCAACAAAATTACCAAATTCATCAAACGCAACTATCTCTTGTTTTGTAGTTGTATTAAAGAAATTCTGAAATCCTGTTTGTGTCTTTGCCCAAAAGCCTTGGACAAAATTAGACTTAGATTCTAAATCTTTCTGGAATCTATCTTTAAGAACTGGACTCTTTCCAAGCATCATTGATCCAATATTTGTAGGAAGTTTAGGTAATAACTCATCTTCAAAGACTCTTCTCCACATTAAATAATATTGTTTCTGGGCACTTTCTAAAGCATTCTGAGGATCCATAATGCTTAAGTACTTACTATCTCTCATTTCTTCACCTGATGCAGACATTTCTCTTTTCTCTACATAGTCTTTTTTAATTACATTCATGGTATCTAACTTAACCATACCAGTAAAATCACCATATGCATTTTTACTTTTCTTATAGTACTCTATTTGATCATAATATTTACCTTTAAAGTTCTCTATTTCTATATCTGATATACCATTTTTTCTAACCCACTGCTGTATAGATCTTCTATACTCCATTACTTTGTCTCTAGCATTTTTAAATTCTGGTGTTAATCTATGATATTCACCATCTAAGACACCTTCTTTAGTAAGCCTTTCAGGATTCATAAATTTTGAAAACTCTGTTTTTGCTTTAGCAAGTTTTATATTATGCTCTATGTTATCTGCTGTATAATCTTCAAGGTTTGTTTTTTCAATATATCTTAAAGGAGTTCCATCAGCATCTTTTAATGCTTTTTGTAATTGATCTAATTTGCTATAATACTGATAACCAATCTTTTTAATATATCTTCCTGTCCATATTCCATTCTCATCCATAACTTGCATGAATGTATAATCAATAGTATTACCTAAAGTTTCCATCATTAAATTATTTGCAGACATTCTAATGTCATCACTAATAGCTTCAACTTTATCTAGATATTTTTGTTTTGTAGCTTTAAACTCTTTAGCCATAAGAGCTGATAACATATCCTTAGAAGTATCCATATCTCCTGTTAAATGTTCTAACATTCCTATATCTTCAATATGTTTAGTCATAGCTCTTACATCATCTTCTGTCATATCATCTCTGGTAGTCTTATCTAAAGACCATGCAACTACATAGTTTTCTAATGCACTATCAAGTATTCCTGGCAGTTTTTCACCTGCATCATTTTGTTTTTCACCTACAAGTGCATTAAGACCTGTTTGGAGTTTTTCTTTATATTTTAATTGAGTCTTATTTAAACCATCAGCATTAGATATATCTACTAATCCACGATATGTTTCAACAAACTTTTTCCAGTACAGTACATGTTTAATATATTCAGGACTTGAAAAATTTTCTTTAGTACCTAAATATTCAGTAACATCATTAATTTTTTTAATACCGTCTCTTAATAGCTCAGTAAAAACTATATCTACAGTACCTCTTAACATTGCTACATTAATAGCAGAAACAGTTTGTTGTAATTCATCTATATACTCTGTCTGTGACATGTTAAATAAAGTACTACCTTTTAACTTTTCAAATGCAGCTTTTCTTGTTATAACATTTTTCTTAAACTTTTTAACTAAATCAAACTGTGAGCTATATGAAGCATTTGTAGGAGCATCACTTTGAGGAGCTTGTTCTTGCGGTTGATCATTTATAATATCTGCAGGAGCAAATATACCTGCACTTTCAAGAGCATTTTCTAAAGCTTGTTCTGAAGACTGATTAATTCTGTAAGGAACAATCTTATTTACATAACGGTCATTATCTTTAGCTGGGTGAAACTTTGTACCATCTAATTTAAAATCACCTGTAAACTTTTGATTTTTACCTTTACCTTCAATACCAACTAATACATGAAATGTTTGTGATTCAGGATTTACAGTATAACCCATATTCTCTAACATTCTCCTATATAGATTTGTTTGAATTGCATGTTGCTGACTAGTTGTAAATACTTTTTTACCTGGGTCTTGTGGATCAAACCATAAACTACCTTCACTAACAGGGTACACTACATCAGTATAACCAAAAGAATCACTTGAATTTTTACTTGATTTTAAATCTATAATTGTAAGACTCCCATCAGGATGAACACGTAATAGATCAATCATTCCTGCTATTTTGTTCTCTCTATCTGATACTACTATCTGGGGTATTAATACACTACCATCTGCTTCCATGCCAAATGTATAATTTTGCAAGGCTTCATATGCTCTTTTAGCTACACCTTCTGTAAGTACATCTAACTTAGGCATCTCTTCATAAGATATATTCATTGTAATACTTTCAAGTATAGTATCAAAATCATTACCTAACAATCTATTTAATTCATATACACCTTCTGTATCAGTAAGTTCACCTTTAATAGCTGTAGTTGATGACTTGTACGTAATGCTTGAATCAGATAAATTTACATAAGTATGTGTATCTCTTTCTAGTATAACGTTATCAGTAGTTAATTGATTTACTTCAAAGTCTAAGTTTGTAACAGTATTAAAAAAATTATCTATAATTGCTTTTTGAACATCATTGCTCTTACCCTTTATATAATCTACAACTTTTTTAGATTCTGGATCTAAAGAGTATTTAACTTGTTCGTTAACGTTTGTATTTAAAAGTATTTGTAAATCCTCAGTATTTAATAATTTTGCAATATCTGATAAATTTGAATTTGATTTTAGAACATCTGGAGTTATTCTTAACTTATTCCCTACTATATATTGTGATACATTTTCTACTAGATCTAGAAACCATTTTAATAGATCTGTTATTTTTGATTTCCAATTTTCTGTAGGACTCTCTTGATATTCTTTTTTAAAATGTAATGCTAGTGATTGAGTAACTAATTCTAAATCTCTATCTGCTTGCATAAAACCTCTTGATTCAGTATACGTATCTATAATTTCTTGATTTAACAAAGGAAACATTTTCTTTGCCTCCTGTAGTAATCCATTATACAAACTATTATTATCATCTTTAATTGCAGAGATAAAAGGATGTAGTATTTCTTCCACTGCAATTTCAGAAGTAACTTTATTCTCTATTAATTTTACAACACCACCCTGGTAATATGCATTAATTAAATTGAAAGGTACTTTAGCTTTTTTAGCTGTAGGTAATAAGTTATAGTATTCTTCTGCTTCTTTGTTTGATACAATATCTACTTGTACATTAGGAAATGTAGATTTTAACTGATTGATTATGCTAACTACATTAGTCTTATTTGCATCTACAGTATCTTTTAACTTATCTAAATTTTTAAGAAGGTTTGCATTTATATCAACTACAAATGATGTAAAGTAAGTAGGATCAGTAGGAGCTACAGAATTAGATATACTTTTAAAAGTTACAGCCTCAATAGGTATTCTGTTATGTTGTAATACTTTTAATATAGTTTGATAATTTCTATTTAATATAGTTGGGCTATATTTTCTTGTAATTGGATTACTATGATTAATTTTATACTGTCCGTTATGATTATTAATCAACTTCATTCTACTTAAGTTTGCCAATATAGATTTCTTATAACTTCTTTTTTTAATAGACATCATTGTTTGCCTTCTCTTTAGCATAGTTTCAATATTAGCTACTGAAGGAATTTCATCAGATTTAGAAGTACGTTGATATGCATCAATGTAGCCATCAATTTTTAATGAGCTTTTAAATTTATTTTCTAAAGCTTTATACTGTGGAGTATTTTTATTATAACAATTTGCCATGTCTATTTACAATTTTCTATTATTTCTATAAATCTTTCTGCTGTGCCGTCAAAGGTATCAAATTCATTTAATATACCATCAATACCAGACCTCTTTGTATATTTTTGTGCTGAATACTTGTCTGTCTTAACGTCAGCCCACCACTCTCTTATAGCTGCTATTTCTACATCAGACTTATTAGATTTTTCATTTTCTTTTGCAGATAACAAATCCATTAATAATTGAGTTCCTGCTATTTGATCATTAAGAACATCTTTATTCATTACTGGTGAGTCATAATCAAAGTTATCAGCAGGATCTGAGATCTTTGGGTCATTGTTTATATTTACACCATTTATCATTATAGATTTATTAGTATTACTAACAGGACTTCCAGAATTAGTAGCTTGATTATAAAGATCTTGCATAGCAGCAGCATCCATATTGGCAAGTGATTTAATATCCTCTTCAATCTGATCTAAATTTAAACTATTAATAAGGTTATCCATAGGATCTGATTTATACTTATCCCTCAATGACTTATATGTAGGAACTTCACCTAATGCAAAACTTACTGGAGTAACTTGGTTTGAACCAACTAATTCTACAGGAGCATATTCTGCCTGATAACCTTTAGCTACAAGATCTTCACCATCTAACATGTTTATAAAATTATCAGATTTAGAAAATCTTTTTTCTCTATATGTTTTTTGTAACTCAAAGATCTTTACATATTGAGTTCCAAAATCATCTGTATATATATTTCTTATATATAATGGAAGAACTAACTCTAAGGGTTTTTCTCCTTTATTTATTTCTTCAAAAGTAAAACCCATACCACCTAGTTGATTTATATTTTTAGCAAGAGCTTTATATTGTTTACTTTTTTGATCTACAAATATAGACTTACCTTCTCTTTGGAATTTATATTTTTTACCTTTAATAACTTTTGTTCCCTTGTTTTCTGTAAAAGATTTTACACCATTAAATATATTGATTATTAAGTTGCCTTCTTTATTTATATGGGCAGGTTTTGCTTTATCAGTAGTTATAGATTTTACTACAGGTAATAACCAACTATTTTGATTTGACTTTAAATATCCTTCTACAAAATCATTAGCTAACTGTTCTGAAGATTTACCAAATACTAAGTTATAAGATTGTTCTGTAGCAGTTTTAGATTTTAATAATGTATGACCTGCTGATATTGAATTCAATACTCTATCAAACATAAATCCAGGTACAGCATTTAAGAAAGTATTATTTTTAAATTGCATACCATCTTTAACTAAAAGATAATGTACAAGATCATAAGCATGTGTTCGTAATGCTGGTTCACTATAGATTTCTGCAAAGCTAGCCTGTAAATCTACAACTTGAGAATCACTCATTTTCGTCCAATTATTAGACTTAGCTCTATTAATACTAGACTTATTGTTATCATTAGAAGCTACATCAAGATATATAAATTTATTTATAAAATAGTTTTCTTTACCTTTTGCTTTAAAATAATTCCTAATACTTGTTATAACATTATCTATAGTAACAGTATTTTCTCCACCAAGATCATCATATATTAAACCATTTTGTAATGATCCTAATTTTTCTGCACCGTCTGGAGAATTAAGTAAGAATTGTTTATATGAAATTATAGTTAAATAACTTAGTATATCTTTCTCAATAGCATTAACTCTTTTCTCATCTACTAACATATTACTCTGTATCATGTTTGCCACAACTGAATTTTTTATTTTAGTAAATTCATCAGTACGTGTTATAAATACATTAGGTAATAAGTTCTCTGTAACCTCTTTAAATATTTTATAATATGTAGCACGGAAATCATTTCCTTCAAATATTGATCTTACATCAATAGGAATAGGAATTCCGTTTTTATCTTTAAGTTTTTTAAATTCTGAATCAGATAATCCTATACCAAGCTCTTTAAAATTATTTGTCATTTTATCTATATTTTGAGTACTTCTACCAAACCCAGCAAGTAAATCTACAAGTGATCCTAATTTACCAGTGTAATCTGTTAACCTACGAGCATTAAGAAATTGTTTAAGTATTGAGTATTCAATAGATGCATCTTCATCAGTATATCCTTCAGGTGTTTGACCTGTTATGTTTGAACCAAATCCTGAAGTTAAAGGTAGTGTTGGATCAACCCAGTCATTTATAACAGATCCAGTAAGTGTAGCATTTGTTACAGGGACGTTAGAAATTTCATAATCGTTGTTTAAGAATGTTAATCTTTTATTTAGTATAGATGATATACCAGGGTCCATTGGTGATACTTTATTGATTGCTAAATCATATCCTAATTTTATAATAGGATTTTTAAGCAATAACATACTAGTCTTAATTGGTACACCTAATGAAGATAGTGTTGTTACAACAGCAAGTGAATTTTTATTTATACTTAATACATCAGCTAATCTTTCTTTAGCATTATCTGTCATCATTGTAATTAAAGCTGATATAAGATATTGTGTTCTTGTTGCTTTATCATTAGTTTTTCCTTCTTGAGAATATTTAGTTGCAAACTCACTAAATGTAGTATTATTAAATCTAATCTGAGGATATAATTCTCTTCCTGCTCCTTTCTTATTTTGAACTTTAATATTATTTTCTCCTAGCATGCTAAGAACTACATTAGGTCTTACAGCTGCACCAATACCACCTTCTCCTGTTTTAATACTATTCCAGGTCTCAAGAAGACCTAACATACTATCTGGATCAATATCTTCAGGATTAGCAAAATCAGCTAATTCAGGAAAAGCATCTTCAAGATATTCTCTAATTTCATACAAAGGTTTTAGATCAGCTGGTTCATTTCCAAGACCTACTTTTCTACCATCTATAGGTTTAACAATTCCTTCATTACTAATCAAAGCAATCCTTTGATCAAGTATATCATTATTTATTGCTGCTTCATATGGTTCACCATGCATCTCTACATATTCTTTATATTCTTTTAATGTAACAGGAAGACCTAAACTTATTAAAGCACCATATAAATCTTCATTCTTATTATATAGTTTTATAATTTGTTCATCAGTTATCTTATCGTTTATTTCTAATATATATCCAATAACTTTTGCTGTATAAGCTTCTTTAAATAAACTTGCATTTACCTTTAGTTCTGAAGCTGTTTGTCTTGCTAATTCATCTTGTAAATCTTCAACACCTTGCTCATCTAAAAATTGAGAATCATTTGTACTCCAGTTAGTTACAGCTTCATTTATTGCTGAACCTTTTCTATTTACTTGAGATAAAACATTTCTTATGTATTCTGCATATCTACCCTTGTCTGTATTACTTTTACCGTATTCATTAAATTGCCCTTTTGCATAATACCATTCTTTAATATGCATAAATAATTTATCAATATCAAAATCCGCTCCTGATATTTCTATAAGTTCATCAGAAAACATAGCAGAAGATCCATAAAAAACAGGTAGAAAATCCACAAGTCTTAAACTCATAGCAGAATGTTTATCTTGTGAAGGAATACGTATACCCAAAGCTTCTGCAATTTCAATAGGAATTGTGTCTCCAGGTTTAAGATTCTTATAAACTTCTCTATGATGTGCTGCCATCATAAATTCACTATAGTATTCTTTCTTTACTGGGTCATATACATTATGTTGTAACTTCTGTAATATTACATCTCCTACTTTAAGACCTACCCATTTTCCTGGTTCATTATCAATTTGAATAAACTTATCAGCTACTTTAGGTTTACGCTTCATTTTTTTAAAATCATCCATTCTTATAATCTCAGTTCTTAAAGGTTGATCATTTTCATCTAACTCTAAAACTTTCCTCATAGGCTTTGCCCCATGACTAGAAACTAATGCTGCTGTAATCTCAGCTTGTTTACCAGCAAGAACACCTTTACTAAAGTATCCTAAGAATAACTCTTGGAACTTGTCTATTGTAATAGGATTGTTTAAATTAAATTTAGGATTACCTGCTTCATCAAAAGAAAAGAATTCTAACATTTGTGTTTTAGAATGTGAAGCTTCAAGTCCAGCTATAGCATAACGTAAAAATGATCTTAAATTAACTGTTACTTTATTAGCATCTACGCTGTTTCCTATTTCATCTAAAGCAGTACCTAAGTTAAACACAAGATTTCTTTTATTTCTATATCTTAAAATAACCTGATCAGAAACAGATTTGTGATATGCTTCCTTTATTTTCTTTATGGAAATTGGTACACCACCTATAACTACTTCAACTTTATCAGTTTGTTCAGTTGTTATTAACTGTTTCATTTGACGAGGGTCAATTCCTTCTAATTTATTTGATGGATTAATAACTTGAAGTCTCATCCATTTAGGATTTAGACCTTGTGTTATACTTCTGTAATCTCCGTTTACATCTCTATAATTTTCTTGTATCTCAGCTATAGATTTAGAATTATACATTTCTTCTGCAGTAATCACATTCTTCTTCATCATTTTAGAACCTGATGTTGGTATAGCAAGTGATACTTTTTCAGTACCTTCTTCAGATTGCTCAAGCTTTACTCTTAAATTATGAAGCTCTTCCATTTGTGGTAGTGCTTCCCATTCTCCAAATTTATTTTTAAATGATGTAAGTTCTTTACTTAACATAAAGAATGACATTTTAAGAAATGTTTGACCATCACCATAAACATATTTCTTAGAATTTATAATAGCATTAAGTTTTAGATACCCTTCAGTTCCTATTTTTACATTACCCCACATTTCATCTGCAGTTATTTTTTCTCCTCTCTCAACTTTATCTAACAAGTTTGATTGTGCTGGAGACATTTTACCTACACCAAACCACATGTATCTAAATGCTTTAACTGTACCAAACATTTGTGCATCTGTTGACTCAATTGTACCATCTGAAAATCTCTTTTGAACTTTTGGATCATGATAAGTAAATAAACTAATACTATCATCAGACATAAATGTATGATCAATACCAAATTCAGGTGCTACTATAGCTATAGATGCAGGAGATCCTGCACCAGCTTGCATTTTAGCTCTCTTAGTTTCAGCAGTAAAGTTTTCAAATAATAAAGCGTGGTCTCCTAATAGTATATCATTAAAAGATCTTGCGTTTACATAACCATGCATATAAATTTGAGCAAGATTATAGTCAATATTATTTTCTTTAAGATTATAAAGTGTCATTGCTTTCTTACCTTCACTTGTAACTTTATGATAAGCTTTACCCTTTTGTCCTTTTTCAGGTCTAACTATCATACCTAAACCTTCAGTAATCTCAGAACTAAGTTTAGAAACAGCTTTAGTATTAGTAAGTAAACGTCTAAAATCAAAGAAATCAGTAAGCATTCTTTCTTCTATTATCCCTTTTAACTTGTCTTCACCTATTCTTTTTACTGCATCATCAAAGGATAATCCTTCTTTAGCAGCATTAATTAAAGTCTCTTCTATAAAAGTGTCTGACTCAAAGTAAGCTAGAGTTGGTTCTGTACTTCCAGAAGTCTCAACTTCCAGAAGACCTGTATCAATCCATTCTTTACTAAATACTATATTAGATGGAATATTACCTGCAGTATTAAACATTTCTATCATCTCTAATCCTGTATAACCATTTAAAGAAGTTTCAGTAGTATTTCTATATGCAATTTTAAATTGCTTATTAGAATTTTGATTAGCTACATTATATAAAGCTTTAATAGATTCTATAATTTGTGTAGAAGAAATAGATTTAAACCCTTTATCTTTTTTTATTCTTAGATCTTTTGTTGGTAAACCATAAGCATTTCCTTGTAATCCCTCGCCTTGTCCATATATAGCACCAAATTTATCTTTAGCTATTTTAGCAGCTCCTTTACCGTGTCTTCCTTCAGGATTACTACCAAATACAAATATAGTATTTTTACTAGGGGTTATATTTCCTTCATAATATGATTTTTCTTCTTCAACACCTATCTCTACACCTGCTTCTTCTAATGGAATAAACTCATATGCATATTGTTGTATACTTCCATCAAAGAATTTTGCATCATCACCTCTTTGGAAATAATAAGTTACATCTCCTAACTTAGCAGTATTCTGTTTTTTCTTTCCAGCAAAAGGTTTAGTGCTCTTAGCTTCACCTAGCTTTGTTAAGAACTCGTCTAAGTTAACATTATCTATAGATACAAGGCCTTTATTCTTTAGTATGAGTGATTCAAACTTTACTTCACCTTCTATTTTATAGCTAACTGATACAGGTGATTCTTGTCCTGAATCTAAACCTATCTTTCCAAGCGCCTTTCCTCCTCTTAATATTATTTTTTGTTTTCCTGTTGCTATATCTGTTCTAGTTCCTTCAGACATTAAAGGTGTTTTAATACCACCTAATATTTTAATCTTAGATTTTCTTGCAGTAATAAAACCTCTTGATCTTACAAACCTCTTTCCTCTTTGACCTGTTTGTACTCCTTTCTTTATAATGTCTGTATTAAACCCTTCTATAACATCTTTAGTAGCTAGCTCTGGATTTAATTCATCTGCAACACGTTCATATTCATATTGTAAAATATTATTAATTAATGCATCAAGAGTATGTTCAGTAAGTTTTATATCTCCTGAGTCATCTTGCTCTATCATTTTCTCAATTGGTAGATCAACAAAGTCTGAACTACTAGCATCAGATAATACTTTTAAATCCACAGGAGCTGTTATGTAAAATAACTCTTTACCTTCTTTATTGTTATACTCATTTAAAGGAACAGATTGACTATTTCTATTATAATTATATACATATGCATTAAGAACATCAGCAATAAATTCTGCACCTGTTGATTCTCCAAATGATACACCTTCTTTTTGATTAACATTTAAACCTCTATTTTCTATTAAAGAACCTTGTTCATTCTCTGTTACTCTACCTTCTTTACTTCCAATAAATCTTGATACTTTTAATTTCCCCGCTTTTGCATGAGCTAAAAACTTATTATTATTTAATAAGTAATTTCTATTAAAGAATTTATTTTCTTGTAGTTTAGTGCTTGCCCAATTGGCATTGCTCATTTCTGCAATTTTTACTAAATGAAATGTAGGCATCTGATGAGCATATATTAAATTACCTTTAGGATCTCTAAATACTGTAGCACCTATTGTCTCATCAAATTTAGCATTTGCATTAGCCATCTTTTTTAATCTGCTGCTGATACCTGTACTTTGTTCAATTACTTCAGATGTATTTTGTTCTTCAGCTTCATTCTCAGGTATATTAGTTTGATTATCTAAAAATATATTTTCTCCTCTTGAAATTGAATTCCTTAATTCAGCAATATCTTCTGCAGTAATTGGGTCAGCTCCAGCAGATAAACCTAAAGAAACAATTGCTTCTTCCCAGTTCTTTCTAACTACTTTAGTAGATAATATACTATACTTAATAGTTTCAGGATTTAGCTGTATACCAAGCTGATCATATATTTTTTTAGATTCAGCTTTTGCTAATATATCTAAATCATTTCTGCTTCTTTCTTTTGGATTCTGAAGTTTAGAATAAAATAAGTTAAGTAATGACACAGCTTTTTTCTTTCCAGTATCACTTAATAGTGTAGGATAAACTTCATCAAAATGTTGAGACCATTGATCTATTTGTGAATGTGCATCATCTTTTTTATTTGCTGCATATAAAAACACAATACCAGTATCTTGATCTTTATGTGCAAACATGTAGTCTACTCTAAACATATTAAATCCTTTTACAACTTTTTGTAAAAAGTTTGGATTTGATATTTCAGGTAATTGTTCTGCATCTAATAGAGATGTTGGATCTGAAATTCCTATTTCATTAAATATGTTATTAGCTACAGCTGCAGTATTTTTATTAGATGAACTAAATAGAGCTAATGCTCTTAACAATTCTAAATCTGATGTCTTATCAGATAAAGCTTTTAAAAGACCACTGTATGCAAAATTAAAATCAACTGTAGTTACAATAGGAGTTCCTTCTAGTGTTTCTGTATTTCCAAATATATCTTGTTCTGTTAATACTGTAGTAGCAATAAACTCTCTCAGTTCAGTTGATAGAGACATTGCTCCTCCTATTTGACTTGCATCTTTACCATATTGATCAACTCTTCTTAAATTAGTATCTTCATTTTGATCATTTTCTTCAAGTGCATCTTGTTCAATTTGAAACTTAGCATCAAAGATTGCTAGATAATTAGAAACATTCTCAGCAATTACATCTCTATTTGTTTTTAAAGCTTCAAAATATGTTTTAAGTTTCTTTCTTATACTTCTATATGATATACCATTTTCTTCACTAGTATAGTAAGACCTTGTTGGATCAAGAAGTTTAGTGTAGTCAGCAATAGCTGTATTTAATACAGTTCTTTTAGACATAGTTAATAAATCACCTCTTCCTACATAGCTTCTATATAATGCTGAAATAGTAGCAATTAATTGTCTTTGATCATTAGCAGGCATATATACATTAGACATGCTTACAATTTCTTGACCTGTAAATGGATCCATATATGAACTTTGAAAAGACTCTATAGCAATTACTTTTGGTGCAGCAGAAGTTACTCCAGTTTCTGTAGCATTTGTAAACCTGTTAAATTGAACTGAACTTGTAGAATATTTTGCTGAATCAATATTCTCAAATAAAGTTGTTAATTCATTTTTACTAAACCTATTAACAACAGCTTTAATCCATTCTAAAATTCTTGTAAACAAACTCTTAATTTCAGAAGAAGTTTTAGTTCCTTTAGCAGACATTTTAAATGCATCAAATTTATCAGCTAAATACTCTTCATATAATCTATGTTCTAATTCTGTTTTAGATAGATTATTATAAACACTGTGTGATGATCTAAGTTCATTAAGAGCTACTGATAATTTTTTACCTTCTTTTCTAAGTGCTGTAAGTTTTTCTTTCTTGGCAAGTGATAAGTATTTTTTAATTTCTGATTCAGATAATAACATTCTAAATACACCATGAAATGCTTCATGATATTTAAATGGTGTCTGTGCACCTACATATATGTTACCTTCTATATTATTCCCTAATGTGTTTAGTTCTAATGTAAACATACCAGCTGTCTTACCATTCTCTTTTAGTCTAGCTGATAGATCTCTTATATCTTGTATTTGAATAAAATCAGGTAAGTTTTGTTGAGACCAAGTAATGAATTCATCAATTTGCTCAATGTGTTCTTGACCAAGTCTTTCATTAATAACCTTTGGAGCTAGATTCTTTTTTAACTCCGCAATCTGAGCTTCTATATCTTTTAACTCTTCACTGTTTTCAATAGCTTCATTTGCAGCAATATTACCTTTCTGTACTACACTAGGATCTGCTTTAATTTGTTCTTCAGAAGCAATACTTTCATATGTATCTTTCCAAATATCACTTTCTAGTGTTTCTAGTTCTAGTTCTAGTTCCTCAATTTTATCTGCAACTTTTTTTGTAGGAGATTTTTCAGTTGTTTCTGTAGTAGCATCTACAACTGAAGAACCACCTTCTTCAATTACACCTGATCTATATGTAAGTTTTAATAAGTTTATATCATCACGTACTTGTGTGTTTTTATTATTAGTATAAATTGTACGTTCAGCTGCAGATAGTTCTACATTAGTTGATAGTTTTCTTGCTATTGTTTTTATAATATTAGTATCTATATTTACATACCCTTCTGTAAATAAACGTCTCATATATTCTGGAGTTAACTCAGGAGCATCAATTTCAGCATTGACTAATATTTGATCTGTATTTTCTATTTGCTTTTGAACATCATTCTTTATAAAAGATGGTAATGGAGCATTGTTTAAAATGTTATTTATTTGTGCTGAATCAGAAATAACAGCTTCTACTCTAATGTTTTCTCTTAACCCTTTATTAAAATTAGTAAGAACAGATGCTAGATCTTGTACTGTTGCCTCTTTAGATATAGATGATCTAAAATTATCAGATACTAGTTTAAGCTTAGTCTTTACTTTAGCAGATGAGTCTTTGAACTTAATTTTATTATTAACTATATTTAAAAATTCATTAAAAGGATTTGCAGATTCTTTAACACCTTTAAGTTCATTCTCATTTACAGTATATGTAGTTTTTAATGCTTTACCATCTTGTCCAGCTTTTTTTGTATTTCTATATATAACTTGTACATCTCCTCTAGATGTAAGTTCTATGTCAATAAATTCTCCAGTTTTTCCAAACACATAAAATTCATCTTTTAATTTTTCATTAAATGCAAAGTTAGCAGTAGAGTCTTTTACTTCATCATTTTCTACATCAATGTTTTCAGCTAATGTTTTATCTTGTTCATTTAAAATATCTAAAGCTAATTGATTTTTTTGATCAGCAGTTAGTTCACTTGCTTTTAATTCAACAAATGTAAATGTTCCATTAGGAAGTCTAGTAGCAGCAACATATCTACTCTTCGTATTTAAAGGATTGTATCCTGATTGTTCAGTTGATGCATTTATTAACGCATCAGTTTTTTCATAAACTTCATCATCAGTAATATTTGTAATTATACCACCATTACCATCACTACGGTTATCAACCACCCAAATATTTTTACCGTCAACTGTATTACTTTCAAGTTCAGAAAATGTTACACCTTTATTTTTAGCAGCAAATGACATTTTACCTGGAGATATTCTAATATCTAAACCTTTAATATTTGATAAAGGAATATCTGCTTCTTGACTATCACCTAATAAAACCTTAAGTTTATTGTTTAATAAAATACTACTTGCATAGTTATTTTTTATTATCTGAAGCTGTTCTGCAGTAGTTCTAAGTTGTGTAGAAGATGTTTTATATATATTAAAATATTCTTCTGCTTGTTCTTCAGTTAAAGATAAAGGATTTATAACCTTACCATATTCATCTAAAATAATAGCTCCAGTAGGTCCTTGTAAGTACCCAAGTACTTCACGCCCATTCATTACAGCAACAGTTAATTCTTCTGAACCAATTCTTAATCTTGGATTATTAAACTCTTTAGTACCTAACATTCCTCTATCTCCTGGTTTTTCATCTAAAAAGTTATCCCATTTAGAATTTCTAGAAACTTTTAATGTAAACTCACCTGCTTGTTTTTGACTAATCTGTTTTAATCTTTCAGATAACCTAACTTGAGCATCTTCAGCTGTTTCATTATCTGCTCTTTTAGCATATAACCTAATAGGTTCTGATTGTCTAAGTTTTAATAAGTTAGTCTGTTCATTAGAAGCTTTAAAGACAGTAGTGTCTAACGGTCTATATTGACTTGCATCTTTTACTTCAAAACTTGTACTTCTATCATTAGCAGTTTCAAGAGGTCTTACATATAATTTACCTCCACTATTAAATGAAGATGGTGTTGTAATTACTGAAAAAAGATTATCATTATTATCTTGTAATACTTGTTTATAATGAAAGTCTATACCTTGAAATGGTCCAAATGTACTATTACTAGGTAATAACCTTATAATTATTTCTTGTGCAGCAATAGCCTTTCCTAATGTTGGATATGTATCAAGTATTGTATCCCCATTTGGATCATTTTCTTTGTATGTTTCATACAAATTATTCATATTATTATCTACTATTTCGTAGAAGTATTCATCATCACTTTCTAATTGACCAGATACTAATTTTTTTAAGATGTTAATACCAAGAGGATTTCCCTCTTTAGGTACTAGACTATCTCCAGCATCTAACTTTTCAGTTTGTGCTGTATCTGAATCAGTTATAATATAATCACTAATTGTCCCACCTTTAGAATTAATTATTCTATATACTTCAGGAGTTCTTTGATTTTCAAATAACCAAGTATCAAAAGATTTTTGTTCTTGCTGTAATAAGTTTAAGTTACTTGAATAAATAAGATCTAACTCTGCTCTAATAGCTTTTATATTTTTTGCGTCTTTAGTATTCTGCCAATCTTTCCATGATAGAACTTTACCAGAAGTACCAATTTTAGATTTAATATATAATTTCCATTTTGCTATTAATACATTATTAGTAGACTCTGATATTTCAGTAACCTTCTCTTCAGCTTGATTTGCTAATCTATCAAACTCAGACTCATCGTTTATTTCATCTTCAGTAATAGCATCTCCAGGTTTAACAGTTGTTTCAGTTCCTGGTCTATTTTGATAAGCTTTAATTAAATTTTGTATAGTTTCCCACTTGCCCTTATTATCTTGTGCTGTAACTTGTCCACCTGGAGATTGAAATATAGTTGGTATAATACCTTCTTGGAAAAATAAAATAACTTGATCTGAATCAGGATAAATAAGTTGAGATGCAAATTGATTTATTAATTCATTTTTTTCTAAATCATCTACATACTTTTTAACTGCAACTTCAACATCTGATTTATTTCTGTCATATATTATTTTTAATCTTTCAGCAATTCTTTCAGCTGTAGCACCCATAGCTTCTGGGTTATTGATATTTTCAATAGCTCTAAAATATGTTTGTGATCTTCCTTTTAGGAATTTGTAATCTACTATATCTTTTAGTACATCATTTAAATCATTACTCTGAATAAATTCACCTTTTTGTGCAGCTAAGAAATTTAAGTATGCCTTGAATGCTGGGGCTAATTTATTAATTTTTCTTCTATCAAAAGTTCCTACTTCAGAAGTTATTGTCCGAGCTGCTTTATATCTTTGCCCACCAATTTCTACAGTATCATCTCCAGTCTCTTCTGTTTTTTCCATATCTGTTTTTGCAGACATAGCAATATTATTTTTACTTCTGTTAGTAAAGTTTTCTGGATTAGTAATTATATCATAATAATCTTGAAGTAGTTTTAATCTTTTTGTTTTTTTATCTATTAGCTCTTGTTGTCCTGCTGTTGTTGCTCCAAGTTCTATTTCACCTTTAAGTAATTGCATTTGAGTTTTAAGACTCTTAAGATCCATTAGAACAGATATATCACTAGGATTCATATTACTTATTGCAGAATCATTACCCAGTCTTTCAAATATACTATTAGTTCTTTCTAGTGATCTTTTAAAAGTATCTTGTGTATACATTAACAGCTTTACAGAATGATCATACCCTAATGCTTGTAATGATACTATATCCCATTCAGCAGAACCTGGCATATATTTAGATGCATCATGTGGGTTTGGATAATTCATCTTAACCATATCCCAACCTTTTTTAAACTCATCAATTTTTGTAATAGATTTTTCTATTTTTTCTCTAAACTTCCCAGACTTAATTTCTTTTGCATATTCAGGAAAACCTTCTAAAAGTTCTTTGTTAGATAATTTATTATAGTCTTCTAGTAAATATTTAAACTCAGAAGATTTCCCAGTATTAAATAAGTAATCTAATTGAGAGAACATAGACTGATCCTTATCATCCATAAAAGATAACATATCAGACGATAATGAAGATTGTAATAATCTTTGATTTATTTGTTTCTGTTCTACAGCATTTAATTTTGTAGGATCAAAATACTTCAAAGGATCTTCAGCAATAAGATTAAGATTTACTAAAGATTTTGCTAAAAATTCTTCCTTAGTTTTTTTATATTGTTGCCAGTCTGCTTTTTGTTGGTCAGTACCAAAATTACCTTTACCCATTTGATATAGTGTAGGTAACCCAACCATAAGACCTTGTTGAACAGGTTGAACTAAACCACCCATTAGAAATCCTGACATAAATACTTCAAAACCTTGAGGGCTTATTTGAGCTTTAATTGCATTATTAAGTGAAGAATCTAATAACATGTTTTGTATAGATGATGGGTCTAAGAATAAACCAGTGTAGTAGTCTTCAGCTGTTTTAGCAATCACTTCTTGAGAAAGTTCTTGAACACCTTCAGCAAAGTTAGCACCTGTGTATCTTAATGCAAAAGCACCCATAGCACCAGCAGAACCTTTAACTCCTAAATTCTTAAGTCTTTTTAAGAACGTTTCACCACCATCATATAATATTTTTTTAGATAAATCTGTTGTAGCTTTTGCTGCACCTGGTGTAGTTTTAGTATTTCTAAAAATACGGTTGCTATATTTACCTGTATATTGTGATGTTAACCTGCTCAAACCACCACCCATTCCTTGAAATAATGTACTTAGTACAATTTTATTAGATAAATATATAAGAGGAGCGTTAAATGCAAGAGTAGAACTAGAAGCTGCTGTTGCTTTTTGACGTATGTCATCCATCTTTTCTGTAGGTGGTGTATTACCAAATTCTGCAACATAGTCATGATACAGACCATCAATCATTTCATTATAAACAATTCCAGCTTCTAACTTACTTTCTGATATTGCAAGATTAATTTGTCTTGCATCTCTGTAAAAACCTCCAAATAATGCATTTGCATTCTTAACTGAGTTTATACCTCTTACAACTGATTTAGAAGTATTAAGCTGTTGAATAGCTTGCATTGTTCCTGGTGCAACAAAATTTAAAGCACCTTCACCTACAGCACTAAAAAAATGTCTAGCATTTTCTACTTTATTCAGATCATGCATAAGTTTTGCACCTGCAGAAATTCTAGTTGATTGACCAACACCTGACTTAAAGGCTGTTTTAAAAAGGTTATATGCTTGCTTAGCTCTTCCAACGTTCTGAGCACTTCTTGCTAGTGCAACTGGAGCAGCTGCTGTTCCTGAAAGTGCAGTAATACCTGCAAGTACTATTTCTTCAGCCATTATATTACTTATAATACCAAACGTATATCCTGAATTTAGCATAAATCTATTTGCAGCACCACCAATATTCTCTTTACTAGAATTACCAATACGCATAGCATCTACAAAAGCTGCAGCACCATCTCTGTCTGGAGAAAGGTAACCATCACCTGACATCCAATCTGCCATTGCATCATAAGAAGATGTAAATCCTGTCCAATAAGTACGTGATGTTTGTTTCCAACTTCTAGCGTGATCATCCCAGAATGTTGAGTTAGCATTATAAGTCTCTTCATTATTTCTAAAAGGATGAAATCCTAACTCATCAAACTTTTCATGTGCATAATATCTATCAAAATTTGTTTCTCTTATACCATATTCTAAATCTGATCTATAACCTGGAGCTTTTTCTTGTCTTGGGTTAATCATAGCTTGATTCATCCCTTGCATCATCATTCTCTTTTTACCTTCTATAGTGGTCATATCTGGTGGTGTAGAATCAGTATATGGATTATAATTTTGAGTTGCTTTACCAGGTAACATATTATTTGCAGAATGCAAACCAGTCATAGGTGGTGCTGAATTAATAGGTATTGCAGCTTGTCTCAACATTCCCTCAAACACAGGATCTCTAAATTGAAGGCTAGCTAGATTACCAGCTGGTGATCCTATTGTATCTGCAATATCTTCAAAGTTTATATCACTTACTTGTGGTACATTACTTTCAGGCACAGGTGTATCTTGAATCATTTGACTAGCGTTAGGATCTTGAGGAATAATATTTCCTTGTGAAGTTTCATCTATTTCAGCCATTGCTAATCTATTTTGATATTATTTGCTGTATTATAAGCTTTAAGTTGACTCATGTTTGCTGAACCCATTTCAATTAATCTTTGCTCTTGTGTAGCAAGAACGTTAGCAATTTGTGAAGCAGGAACTTGTATCTGTTGTCCTTGGAATATTGTTTTTTTATTACCCTCATATTGAATCAATTGTTCATTATACATATATCTACCATCACCTGTAGAAAATATTGTTATTGTACCTGCACCAGGTACATTTCTAATAATACGGCCATCGTTAGCTTTCATTTCACCCATTACCCAAGCTGTTTCCATATCACCTGTTTTATATTTATTATTATCAACAGACTTATCAAATAAAATTGTAATTACATTGTCTGTTATAAACTCTGAACTTTTATCATTAGTTACAATACCTGTAATGTATTCACCATTAGCTTTGTCATATCTTCCAAGCACATTTGAATTAGCCCAGTCAGTACCAAAATGTATTTCATATCCAGCATAGTCAGTATCCATTCCTCCTCTATTCTTAGCATAAGAAATTGAAAAATCTAGACCATCTTTTTTTGGTGCACCACCACCTTCTTCTTTATTATTACCATAATTATCACCCATTGAATAATACCATTGTTGAATAACATTCATCATTTCAGGATTTTGTTCACCTAATGTTTGTCCTTTTTCTAATATTATATTCCCTCCAGAATAGACACTAAATGATGCTACATCACCATCTAAGATTTTTAGTACTTGATTTGCAAAGTCTAATGCTGGAGCATTTGTTTGAACACCAGCATTTTCATCATACTTAAACTGATGCTCTCCAGATTGAAACATATCTCCACCTATAGTTTCTGGTTGACCAGCTAAAAATGAACTTAAGTTAAATCCAAACTCAGCAGCGTTTTCACCATCTTTTGTCATTTTCTTATTTACTTCAGCATACATATAATCATAATACAACTCTGCATCTTTTTGAATCAAATCAACTCTTGGTTTGGGTACAGTAACATTGTATTCTTGTATTCCATATGCGCCTGGCATTTCAGTACCCATCATATTTGCTTGCCAATATTTTCCTCCATTAAGACCTCCTGGAAACTGCATTTGATTATCTGACTCATTTATAATCTGCATTTGGTTAAGATCTTCACTTGCACTTACATCACCTGATCCTGTTGTGGGATTAGTATAACTTGTAGCAGGAAGAAATTGTTCACCTTGAAAATTCTGTTGAGTCATGTTTGAATTAATTTCTTGATTTGATATATCAGTCCATTTTTTTACATATCTGTTTATCCAATCTTCTCTTTGAATACGTATACCATCATTATTAAAAATAGAACCACCATCTTGAGCAGCATATTTAAAATCTTCATCAACTTTAACTAAATTTTCTTGAACTTGCATATAGTTTTCTGCCATCTTATCAACTCCCTCATTAAACATGGTCATGTTTCCTCTTAAATTCCTTATGTCATATGCAAAATCTGATTTTGTTTTATTATCTAATAACATGTAAGAAGGAAATTGTGCTTCAGAATTATTAATAAAACCTAACATATTCATGTACATATCTTCTACTAGTTCTTCATCCTCTAAATCATTAAACTGCTCCCATGTCATTGCTGTTTCATTTGGGTAATTAACTAATCTTTGAGGTATAGATTTACTATCTTCTTCAATTTTTTGTCCTAACATTCTTACTCCTCCTATAGCACCAGTTCCGTATTCTTGTGGTAGGCCCATGTCTACCGTACCATCAGATAGAGTTTTCTTATCTGGATAATATATTTCTCCTATTTCTAATTTATTATTTCCTACCATTAGATCAGGAGAAAATATAGGAGTAAATTTAGAACCATCAAGATTTAAACCTGGAGCATTTTTTATATAGACTTCTTTAATAATTCTTTTTTGTTCTTCTAAATTATATTTTATTCTATCTTTTGCTGTTTCTTGATTGTATCCTATTGCATCAGAAGTAATATCTTCACCATCTATTATTCCTTGAGCATCAGCAGATGTTGAATTTTTACCTGTAGTAGATTCATCTCCAGCTTTATATCTATATAAAGGTACTTGTACAGGTTTGTTTAATCTTTCCTTTTCTTTATTAACATTATCAGATGCCTCTTTATATTTAAGTCTTGCCATTGCATATTGATGCTCAACCCATGCTGTATAATTAGGATTAGCTTCCATCTCACGAGTCTGAGTTTTTTTTGCATATGCAGAAGCAGAAGTTAGCATATCTTGACCCATTTGAGTACCCATAGCTAGACTATAAGCTTTATTAAGTAAATCTTTAATGTCATCAGTAGGTGCTGTAGCATCTTGTAACCTTTGAGTTTGACTAGTTATTACTGTATTTGCTAACTCTAATTCATCCAATGAATTTAAATAACTAATATCATCTTCTGATCCAGGCATAATACCTACATCATCAGCATAAGTTTCCCAACTACTAACTTCAAGCTTTTTAATTTCTTTAAGTTTACTTAAGCTTGCAACCTCTTCTTCAAATAATGGTTTGTATTCTTCCATAGTTTTTTCAGCCCATGCTTTTTTAGCAGCATCATCACCTCCCATTCCTTCAGAATTTTCCTTAACATAATTTCTCATGTCAACAAAGTTTCTTAAGTGATAAGCAGCTTGAACCTTAGGATCATCCATTAATCTATCCTTTACATGATTAAGAGCTAGGTTCTCAGTTTCAGGAACCATTATTTTTTTACCATTTTTATCTTTAACTTCAATCATTCTACCTGTTGGAGCTGCAGTAATTACTGAACCACTCTTTTGAGTTATTAACCATTTATTATCTTGTGATACAAACATATCACTTGTCATATCACCTAGCGCAGAGTTATCTAACAACATCATTGCTGTTTCAACTAAATCAACATCTTCAACATATTGAGGTAAACCCATACTTAAAGCTTTTTGAGGATCAGCATTTTTAAAATCTTCTTGCCAAATATCTAATCCTTGTCTCCCATAATCCCAGTATTTTTCTCTAACTTCTCTTATAGAACTATCTTTAAAAGAACTCATTTTTTTTCTTTGTTGTTTTAATGTGGCAGTAGCAGTTAAATCTTTAATAACCTGCTTGTCTTCATAGAATGGCTTAAACAAACCATATGCTGCATCTACATTTTCTTGAAGAGAAAGATCTAATCCAGAAATTTGTTTTATTTGTGGTGCAAGTTGTTCTGCATATTGATCTCTAACATATTTATTATCATTTCTTGTTAGATCTGCATATACTACTTTACCATAAACATCGTTTAATTGTTTATAGTTTTTATCAAACCTATCTTGTCTTGTATGTAAGACATCTGATAGGAACTTATAATCTGGCACAAAGGGTTGACTTTGTGGAATCTTATCTTCTACGCCTGGAATGTATGTTGCCATATTACAAAAATACTAAAATTTATTAACTTTATAAAATATATTGGGTAAACCTTTCATGTTTACTACCATTGTCCTCCTCTTCTCATCATCAACTCTCTTCTTAATTCACTACCATAAGATTCTTTTTTAAGTGTATTACCAGCTTCACCTTGATAACCTGGTGGTACTACAGGAGGAGTTTTTTCTGATGGTGCTGTTAGCTTCATATCTTGTTGAGCAGCTTTTGATGCTGCTAACTTACATGCTGCTAATTGTTCAGGATCACTTATACTACCACATCTTGCTTCTATGTATTGATTCTCTAATGCTATTCTTTTATCCATACTAGATTGTCCATCTACTGGAACATTAGGATTTAGAGTCTTATTTGAATAAGCATCAATCAATCCTGCATTTGCTGGACTAACTTTCATATCAGGAGTAAGACTATTTAGATTAGCTGTATTAGCCATATTAGTCCAAGCATTAGCATGCATATCAGCTATACTCATATCTAATTCATTTCTTGCATTATCATAGTTTTGATCTACTAAGTTAACTGCATCCATATAAGTTTTACCAGCATCTTGGTTAAGTACATCTGTATTAGTTTGTACACCAGCATTAAATTGTTGTGCTCCATTGTAAATACTAATATTATCATTTTGAACTTTATCAAGAGCACCAGCAATTTGTGTACCAGCTGTTCCTTGAATCTTACTAAGAATAGATGCTAAACCAGGACCACTTGACATTGATGCTGCTAAATCTCCTGCAATCTGTGCTTGTTCACCAATAGCTGCAATCTCTCTAGTTGGATCTTTATATGCTGGATCCATAAAGTTACCAGTAAAACTTTGTCTACTTGGGTAGTATTTATTTATATCTAGGCCTGACAATGCATCTAACTTTATTAAATCTTGTTTCCAGAACTCAGGTGTTTCTGGTGGTTTAGTTATAATTTCTGTTTTTTCTATACATCTACAAACTTGCATATCATAATTACCACCTCTTTCTATACATGCTTGTTTTTCAGCTACTTTAGCTTGAATTGGATTCCCTTCTTTATCTACAAAACATGTAGATACATCTCTTGTTGTTTCTTCTCCAGGTTCATTATTCATAGTAACTAGCTGTCTATTATATGTATCACCATATCTACCATCAATTTTAGACCAGCTATCTTCACCTAACCCACCATCATCATCATTACCAAATGCTTCTAGATTAACATTGGAAATTAAATTAGACCAACTATCATCTCCCTCTGCAGACATTTTCTCAGCATGTTTAGATAAACCACCTAGACTATTGAACACAGATTGTTTTTGTCTTACATCTGCTCTTATATCTTCAGGTAAAGCTGGTAACTGAAAATCTGGATTCATTTTAGAAAACTCCTCATATACTGCTTTATACATTCCATTAGGTATATTAAAACCACCAGTACTAGGCTGATCCCAAGCACTATGACCTATAAGGTCATCACCTTTAACAACATCACCATTAGGCATTGTAATTTCCATCTCGGCTAATGCACCTTCATCATTCATAAGATATTTAAACTTTTGATCAGCAAGAAATTGTGCTTCATACTCTTCTTGTGTCATCATAGCTCCCATATCATAATTACCTGAATTATACATTTTTTCATAAGATTGATAACCATAGTCATTAACCATATCCCAATCAGGTGAATTATATAGTTCCATCATATTATTATAGTTATCATTACCATATTGAGCTTTGGGTAATCCAAACTGAGCTTTAGGTAATTCCATTGGTACACTATCATAATCTTTATATCTATCTATATAGTCTTCACCTCCATATACAAATCTATTTAATGCACCTCCTGATTGTGCGTAATCTGCCTGTGGGTCATCTTTATATCTTCCATCATACATTGTATCTGGTTTAGCATTTTGTGATTCTAATAATTTCTCAGCTAGTCCTACTAAAGATCCTTGATTAATTCCTTCGTTAATATCTCTACCATAACTAATTTGTGGATACTCACTAGCAAAATCAGCAGCATTAAAAGGTGTTATATCTTGTACTTCTTGCAGCCTTTGAGAAGGTAAATGCATTGATGGACCTTCAGGAGATTGAGATTGATTTTTAAATAAACCACCATACTTCATTTGTGGTTGACCCTGTCCTTGTTGCATAGCAGACATCATTTCTGGCGGCATCCCTCCCTGTGGTGGACCTGGAGGTGGAGCCATTTGTTGCTGACCTCCTTGTACTTGCTGCATAACAGCCATTATCATTTGTTCTACTTGCTCTGGTGGCATTCCTAATTGTCCAAAAATTTGCATTACTACTTCTGGTGGAATTTGATTCTGTAATAATTCTGCTATAACTTCTTCAGGTTGAACACCTTGTTGTATAGCTTGCTGAACCATTTGCATTATTTGTTGCATCTCTCCTCCACCACCTTGTCCACCTTGTTGTAGGAACACATGACCTGAAGGTACATTAAATGTATCAAACTGAGATCCATGTCCATTTGCTATTTGCCAGTTTTTCATATCTTCTGCAGCTGTGTATTCTAAATCTCTAGCACGTCCTTCAGGTGTAGAAACATCAAGCCCAGATGTCTTACTATAAATTGGTATAGTTTGTGGTTGTATAGGTGGTATTGATAGAATTTCTTCTTGTGTTTGTGCCTTATGTAAACCTCCACCATATTTAGCCATCATTTGTTGTGGTGGCATCATACCTTGGGGTGGCATTCCTCCTCCTTGTGGTGGCATACCTCCTCCTTGTGGTGGTCCCATTGGGGGCATTCCTCCTTGTGGGGGACCTCCTTGTCCTCCTGTAAAATCTTGTAATGCTAAGAACTCTTGTTGTTGTTCTGGTGGTAATTGATCAATCATTTGCATTTGAGCTTGTTCCTCATTTAGTTTATTTACTTTCTGAACAAATTCTTGTGGATCAATATCCTTAGACATTAAGTATGGGTATGCTGCTAATGGTACACCATCTTCAAATTTCTTTTTGCTTTCTGATACAAATGCTAACTGTGAAAGTTTCATTTTATTTTTGTCTAACATTAACTCAGAACTTCTTGTTGATATATCATCTACAAATTCATCATTGAGAATAGAGTAATATTTATTTAATGGATATTTCTTTGACACAGCAGCAGGAGACATTTTCTTTTTAGAGTTAATTCCAAATGCTTGCAATTGTGCTTTATTTAGTTTCATCTTTGCTGTATCAGAAAAGATAAAAGATTGAGGTGGTAAACTTAAATTTGTTCCACCATCTTGATGTCTTCTACCGCCTATATTATATAACTCATAGTTTCCATCATTAGTTAAATCAGTAAGTGCTGTCTCACCCTTTTCAGCTTCTAGGTTAGCAAACTTTTCTGGAATAGGTCCAATAGTATTACTATAAGGCGCACCACCAGTTGCCATTACTTTGACAATTTTTCCACCTTTAACTTTATACCCTTGAGGTAATTTATTTATTTTTACTTTTAAGTCTGCCATAATTATATAATTTCTAAGTCTGCTCCTGCAGCTATTAATTCATAATACATATCTGAATTTACGTTTATTGTTTCTTCTTTCTTTTCACCACCACTTTTAAAGAAAGTTCCTAATCCTGCTGAATAGTCCCAAGAACTTGTTGATGGATTATATGTAACACCAGCATTTAATACACCCCATCTTGCATCTGCACCAATCTTTAAACCTTCATTATTTTTCCAGTCTGCATATATATCTACTTGACTTTGAGGCATAAAGTCTGCTCTATCTTTACTTCTATAATTCCATTGAGGAAGTTTTAATCCTCTAGGTGCTTTAAATTGCATTCCAACTCTACCTCCATAATAAGGATCTATACCTTCTTCACCAAATTTCATACCACCAGATCCTTCTAACATTATTCCACTAGGTCCTCCAACAGGTAAGCCATAAAAGTCTTGATCAAATCTTAATCTACCTCCTGCATCTCCTGATGCTGTCCATTGTTCATAAGATTCTCCATCTATAACTTCTCCATCAGGTGTTATTGTTTGAGGTGTTTTTGTTGTCTTATAAGGACTAAGCTCTGAATAAAAACCTCTTTTAAATTTACCACCTCCATCATCTTTACAACTACCACCCCAACAATTCATCAAGTCTGCACCTACAAATAAAGATAAAGGATTATCTCCACTATTATATTTTAATCCCATTCTAGGATTTGTCTGCCCCCAGCCTGTATGCCCATATTGTGCTCTAGGTAATTCAGTTCCATACTTACCTTGTCTTGAAATTACTTTATCATCTACCTGAAAGATACCACTGTTTTCATCATGTTCACCTCTTGACATTGTATCAGCACTTGTTACTCCATACATTTGACCTGCTGATCTAGTAGTAAGAAGTCTTTCTTGTTCTTTATTAGCATTAAGCTCATCAATAAATTTATTAGCACTTCCTAATCCTTCTTTTATTGCTTTAGAACCTTTTTGGAATGCTTGACCTAGATCACTATCTAATAAATAATTACCTACATTTCTAGCTTGTACTCCAAGTGTATCTCCCCATCTTTTTCTTTTATCTTGACGTTTTTGTTTTTGACCTATTTTCATTTCATCATAAGATCCGTAACCTTTTTCTTCAGCTCTATTTTGTCTTCTGTTAGATTTACGTACATCTCTGAGTTGACCTCTGCTTAGTGTATTATTATCTCCTTCAAATGCAAAATTATCTGTTTGATCATATTGTGGAGTAAATTGATTATCATTAAATTGATTGTCTTCACTGCTAAATACATCACCATAAGATTTATTTACTGAACCATCTTCAGGTTTATAAGTATTCATATCTATATCACTTCTTCTTACATCAAAACTTTTAGCTGCTGCAGATTTTATATCTTGATTTATTGCATTTGCTGAAAAAGGATATGCTCTATCTGGATCATAATTTGCATTACGGTTAGTAACACCCGTCTCATCTGAAAATGCATTTTGCACCATGCCAAACTGATCTGAATCAGGAGTGTTAAATCCTTGTTCTTCTACAGTAGCATCTACCCATTCACCTCCTTGCCATACATCTCCATATGCACTAATAGCTCCTTCTTTAGGCATGTTAGTATCATAGTCAAATTGTTCTGGATTTACTTGATACTGTGCTGCTACATCTTGTGCACCATTTTGAGCTTTATATAACGATCCTCCATATTGTCTTATTAGAGTTGGATTATATATTGGTGCTACTGGTTGTTTCAAACTGTTTCTAATTGTCTTAAAATCTTTAATAAAAGGTCCTACTTGTTTATTAAAAGGGAGGGTCCTCATATTAGTAGTATAGTTTCTTAACTGATTATTAAAATTAAAACTCTTTTGAGCAGCTGTTGGGTTAATAATATTAACAGGTGTTCCATTTGCAAGTGAAGGTTTACCTAAATTAGGATAAAGGTTTGCAGTCCTATTAAATTTATTTGCAGCACTCACAGCAGTACCTAAACCAAATAGTGAATTAACACCAGCCATCCCATAGTTTTCTTCTGCAATATTTCCTGGTACACTCATTCCCATATCTATTCCTATACCTGCATTAAGTGCATTCATTGAAGAAACATTTGTACCTAATAATCCTGTATTCATTAAAGGTGCTACTTTGGTATAATTTGCAAGAGCACCAGCAGCATTCAACAAAGGACCTGCTTCCATTGCAAGTGGTCCAAAAGTATATCCTGGATTATCTAATGCAAACTTTACATCTTTATTTTGCATTACTTTACCAAGTGTTGTGCTTATTGGTGCATCAGTTATATAATCACCAAAGCTTGCATAGTTTTTATCAAATCCGTTTTTAACATCACCTCTTGCACTTACAGCAAATTTAGAATCATATTCTGGATTAGCCACCCATACATTTTCTCCAGTTGTTTGATCAACATAATAAGAACCTTCCATATATGGATTGTAAAGACCTGTTTTATTACCATATATTTCACTAGGTAAGTTACCAGCACCATACATGTTACTATTTAATTTCATAGAATTTAAAGCTTCAGCTTTAGATTTTACTATTTGATTTGGATCTGAATTGCTATACTGCTGAAATGTAGGATTTGAAAATGTATTAGTAAAATTTGTAAGTGCCTCTTCATTATATTCTGATGGTATTGTTTTATTAAAAGCATCATCCATATAGTTACCTATCTTAGAACCAAAACCACCTGTAAAATTAGCTGCTATTTTTTCTTTTTCTTCATTAGTTGCTCCTTCTGGAATAATACCTTTTTCTGTTAAAATATTAATTACATATTTCTTTTCATTTAAATCTCCTGTATTAGTTTTATTGGTAAATGTTTCTCCAATAGCAATATAAGCACCTTCTCCATTATTTGCATTAGGATCCCAGACTTCTGTTGGTCTAGTAAGTTTTTCTCCTTTCTTATTAGTATATATATTTTTATCTTCAAAGAAATTATCCATATTCCACAAGAACTCATTCCATGCTGGTCCGTGGCTTCCATTTTTAGTTGGAGCACTATCTCCTTGATTCCATTTTTTATCAGGATTCTCCATCTTAAATGGCTTATATGTATGTGGATTGTATTGATAATCTTCGTTTAATGTAACCTTACCATATTCATTAATGTTACTATTCTTAACTATATCACCTGGTCCATATGTATTCTCATCATATAATTCTGCATTATCAAGTCTAAAAGTTTCTACATCTTTTAATACATCTACGAAATCTTTATTGCTAATATCAATATTATTATTTTGATTAGCTTGATTTATAATATACATCATACCTTCAGAACCTATCTTATCATTAAATTCAGTCATTAATGTTTTAAGTTCTGTTTTATTTTTTACGTTTTTTATCTTTTTATTAAAGTTAGTTAAATGATCATTCATCAATGTCCCTTCTTTAAAACCTTTCTCAGATACTGACTCATTTGCGTAAGGGTATGAATTACCATCTTTATCTGTACCCCAATATAAAGCTGGCATGCTAGCTAATTTAGGAAATTTTTCTGATGCAGTTCTATGAAGATTATACATTTCTGATCTACCTTTTTCAGTAGACATATCTGGTAACCAAGGAAGCATACTATTATATGTACCATCTGCAATAGAGTGCTTAACATTAGGCCATGTACTTTTTATAGTTGGATCTATTTTATTTGGATCAACTCCTCCACTCGTTAACATGTCTTCTTGTAACTTAAGATATGTTTCTAGTTGTTCATCTGACCATTGACTTTTACTTTGAAACTTTGTCAAATCACCACCATCTCTCATATATGCAAATGTTGGAGTTCCTCCAAATTGTTGGTCAGGATCAAATTCTAAATCATTAAGATCTCCTTCAAAATTGTCGTTTTGTGTTTGTTGATTTGTTGGGTTAATAGTTGTATCTTCTGGATATGTACATACTCCATCTGCCCATTCACCTCCTGCATTTATACATTCATTCTTATCTCTCATTTGTTCTTCAGCACGTTTTTGCTTAGATGGACCAACTGAAATTTGTGTAGGGTTTTCTTTATCAAAAGGCACAAACTGATAATCTTTTTCACCATTGTCATTTACACCAGTAAATACGTATGCTCCTGTAATTCCAGTTCCATCTTCAGTATGTTGAATTTGAACAGCATCAGGCATATATTCTGTTTCAACCATATCTCCTAATAGTTTATCTCCTTTATAGGTTATATTACCATCAAGATCCATAGATGATTCTTGATATAGTTCTGGATAAGATTCTCTTCTAGTATTAGAAAATTTATTATAACTTTGAGAATTATATTGACCATAGTTAAGCAATGGAGAATCAGGATTATCTTTATCATAAAATCTTACATCATCATATGGGTTTGTAATTGTATATTTTTGATAGTTGCTTTTCTTATTGTCATGATCCCAATTAGTAGTAAAATCTTTTTTAACACTTTTCAACCAGTTACCTATCTCTCCTATAGCACCTTGTGAAGGATCAGAGTTATACATCATAAATGGATCTTCTGGAGTTAAGCTTTTCTGATATTTTTTTATTGCTCTTTTAGTTCTCCAGTTTTTATATTTACTTTTAAGAGTTGCCCCTGCTTCTGCAGGATTATTAGCATCATATATATCTGTATTATTATCTAACCCTGCTATACGTTCTCGTTCTATCCTTTCTTTTTCTAATCTTATGTCTCTATCTTCAATACTTTCTATTGGAGTTTTATCAAAAGGTTTGCCTGTAGCAGGATCTATAGTATAATCAATCTCAAGACTTTCTTGTGCTTTTCTTAAAGATCCACCATATGCATAAGAAGGTTGCATTTGTTCTTGTGGCATAGGAGCTTGTTGTTGAGGAGGCATTGATTGAGGTGGTGCACTTTGTTGTTGTGCCATTGGTTGTTGTTGAGATTCATTAAGTACAGGCATTTGTTGTTGATTCTGTATCTGTTCAACTTCTGCTTTATTTTGTTCAAACTCATCATAAGATTCATCTTGAGCATATGAATCTTTATTAGACTTAATTGGTCCACCTTCTTCCCACATGTCACATACATTCTCAGTACCACATACAAATTCTTGACTCCAACAATATCCTATATTATCTGACTTAGTGTCTGCACACTTTTTCATCCTATTAGATATGTCATAGAACATACAATTACCACATTTGCTTTCTGTATTTGCCTTACCATAATTAGATCTAGCAATAGAACGTTCTCTATTGTCTACATTTAAAATATTATCTGATGTAGCTTCTGGACATGAGTTAACATTCACAGTATCACCACCTTGTTGATAAACTTCTAAAGTTTTATTATCTAAAAATTCTTTTGCCATTTGCTCAATTAATTAATATTTAGCACTATACACTTATAATATACTAAATTATTAGGACATTGTCTAATTATATCCATTCTTATATCATCCCTAGAGACTTTAAATGTTTAATTCCTTCAGGTGTAAGTGTTCCGCCCTCTTCATATTTCTTTATTAATCTCTCAGTAAGCTTGTCAATTTCACCACCTTTCATTTTCATATCTAAACCTTTATTAAATTTAATAATATATTCATTAGGAGTCTTATTTGCTTGGTTTGCTTTTGAACCATACTTAGTAGGGAATACTGATTCTAATGTATTACCATCTCTTAGAACGTATCCTAGATAATCTCTTGTTCCTTTTCTACCTAAGAAGTTTACCAATGCAGCAATTTCAGTTGTTGAGTATGGGAAGTCTGTTATTTGATTATTGTATTCTTCATATAGATCTATACCACTTTGTTTTAGTCCAGGTATATCTTTTAACTCACCATTATATCTTTGTTCAAACATAGAATTTTGAGCATCAAGATCAAGAGCAAATTCATTTCTTGTTCCATCATATAACTTCCCTTTTTTTACTTCAGAAAATCTTTGACCATATAAACCTGTTGCAGTAGACTCTGGATTAATCATTAGTTCTCCACTAAGACTTTCAGCATAACTAACACCTTGCTTTAAAAGATCTAAGTTTGGTTCGTTATCAATTATCTCACCTTGAGTTGTACCTGTCCAATCTACATCTTCTTTAGTTTCACCAAAGAACTGAGCTTTTATTAAAGGTTGTCCTCCTTGTTGTTGTGTATCAATAAGATTGCCATCTGTTTTTCCTCCACCAATATTTAACCCTTCATTACCTGGTGTTTCTTTAAAGATCTTTAACTCTGCTGGTGTTGCTTGTGATGGTAATCCATTTGGGTTATTTTTAGTTCTTAAACTTTTAAATCCTTGATTTGACATATCCCATTGATTAGTTATTTCTAATTCTGATAACTTTTTTGATATGTCTTCATATGATTTACTACCATAGAAATTATCATATTGATTTTGAGTACCTTTCACAAACCAATTATCAACAGGTTTTCCTCCATTGAGTGTAGTATGAAACCCTGGGAAAGGTGACCAAATACCTTCTGATGAACCTAATCCTCTAAAGTCTTTATTAGCATTTCCACTAGACCTCATCATAAATTGTGTTTTACCATCTGGCATTGGGAATTGCACAACTGTTCTATTAGAATTTAAACCTGCATCTGAAAGACTTATATTTTGGTCAATTAAAGTGCTAGCATCAAAACCTGATTTGTCTAATGAACTTCCGTATTCAATTTGATCAGATAATAAACTTTGATTTTTAGCACTATAAGCACCTGACTCAATATAACTTTGTTTAACAAGAGGATCTGTTAAATAATTCTTTGGTAAGAAGTTAGGAATCTCAGTAGCCCATGTTGGATTTACTTTAGGTTTTGGAACTAAACTTGGTTCCCAAATCTGTTTTTCTCTATTAAGTATCAGATTCTTTTCAGCTATCTCTGGAAACATACTTTGATTTTTACTCTGCCAATCTCTATACCATGAATCCCAATTCTTTCCTTTTTGTTCTCCAAGCCAAAATCTAGTATTACCATCCATTAACTTTATTGGTTCATTTAATCCATATGTACCTGGCTCTATAAAAGTACCAACTCTAGTGTTCATACCTTCAAATATTTTTCCATAATCTGGTTCTGGAAAGAATGCTCTAAATCCAGTTTGTCCTGGATAATTTTTGTTAATTTGCTGTTTTAAAGAACTTATCTTAGGAGCTACACTAGAATAAGATCTGCTAGGTATTAGTAATTTTGACTTAGCAGTTGGAGCCTGAAATAGACCTTTAGCTGCACCATATGCATTCTTGGGATTCCACCATTGAGCCTTATCTAAAGGACCTCCTTCTTGTTTTAATATTTTAGGGTTATTTAAATCAAACATTCCATTATTATTAGTTAAAGATTTTAAATAGTTACCTGGAACTTGGTTATTGAGCAATAAATTTCCCCATCCTCCATCATCTAAATACTTAATAGCTACATTATTTAAACCTGATGTTTCTAACCAGTCACCTACATTATCTGTTGAAAACATTCCAGCCCTTAAGCCACTCTTATACTTACTTTTATTTTCTATTTTTATTTTATTTTTGTATTGAACTAAGTTTTGATAAATAGGATTATTAACTATCTCATCATAATTATTATAAAAATCTTTATAACTTCGTAAATGTTGTACTGGATCATAACTATCATATTTAATTACATTTTTAAAACCAATATCATTTCCCCATTGAAAACCTTCTTCTGCTTTACGTATATTATTTTCTAAATTCTTTATGTTTAGTTCAAGAGTCTTTTTTGTTGTACCTATACTATGAAGATCTGTCCAATCATTACCTAGACCGTTTAAATTTAAATATTTACTACCATCAGTAGTAATAGGTATTGCTAATTCAAGAAGACTACTATTTGACCCTAGCCTTAAATCATCTGTATATCTTTTAGCTAACTCTTCACTTCCTGTAAATACACCTAGATTACCTGATGATTTATCTGGTTGACCCACATAATCAGGGCTTGATAATTTTAAAACACCTGACTCACCTCTAAATGTTTTTTTAAAACCATTAGGATAAGCATTCATGAAATTTTGACTTTGTTGTTGAATGAACTGTGCAGGTGTACCCCAGAATGCACTTCCATCATCATTCTTCATCCATCTTGAATTTGCCTTAGTTTCTTCTTCTATTTTAACATACTCTTTCATTAAATTTACATTATCAAGAATTTCTGGATTAACAGTAGCCCAATTAATTTCTGTTGTTGCAGGGTTCTTAGAATTAATAGAAAAAAAGTTTTTAAATTTTTGAGCAGTTGAAGTGGCAGCTTTACCTGTTTGTAATACACCATTAACATATTTAGGAACTTGGTGTTTAGTTAATGATCCTCCAGATTGCTTAACTGTATTTAGATATTTTTTATAATCAGACATATTTCCAAGGTTTTTCTTGTTACTCAGTGATATTAACCAGTCTGGAACATCAAATTCTTTAAATGTTGTTCCTGATTTAAACCCTGTGCTCCCTTGTTGTGGACCACCTCTATATACATCATTGAGTAACTGATTTTCTACATCTATCTTAAAAACATTTTTTCCAAAACCTCTATAATCTTGGTATCTAAAAGGATCCATAGGATCTGCTGAGAACCATCCTGATTTAGGTTGACTACTAAAACTATTACCTAGTCCACTAGCATTAAATGGTGAATCACCATATCTATATAAAGATGTTGTTCCATGATCCCCCATTTTGCTTACACTATTTAAAAGATTATCTGGATCTATAGTACGAAGACGGCCATGGAAGTTTTTATAATAATTTAAACCAGACTGTACATCTTTATTAACTCTTAGTTTAACATTGTCTAAAAAGTTTATTTTACTATAATCTCCTACTTTATCTTGAGAAAGTATCTTCTTATAGTTACCTAACATATTCTTTTTATATATGTTAGCTTCATTTAAGAAAATAGGATCAGTTGTAAACTGACTCCAGTCTGAATTATATCTATTGCTAAAATTATGAGCATCATTATTTATTTCAGCTACATACCCCTCACCATATCTACCTGCTGTATTAACAGTAGGAGTAAAAAAAGTTTTGTTCCCAAAATTCTTTGTTAAATCATAAGCTCCTGACTTTGCTGCAAACTGATTATTTACTTTTAGTTTATTTGATTTTATTTGACCAGTGTTTAATGCATCTTTATATCCAGCTTTTCCTATACCTCTGTAAAGTCTATTAGGTTGCTGTATTAAGTCATCAACAAAAGGAGATTTAATTTTATTATAAGCATCTTTCAACATCTTGAATTGAGCCTTTGGTAATGAACCTTCTAGTTGTCCTCCATCTCTTTTAAAATCTGTCATGTCAACTGACTCCTTAAATTCTTTATATGATTTAAATCCATTAAGTTCTGCTAGTTCTTTTTGAAGATCCCTTGCTATACTCTTATCTGGAGAAATATTTAAAATCTTATCCATTTCACTTATTTGAATTCTTGTATCCATTCCTGCTAACTTCTGTGTATAGTCTCTATGCATATATCCCCCTCCTACTCCCATTCCAAGGTTTCTAGACTCTTCCATCTTACTTAGTGGATCATACTCATGCATGGCAGATTTCTGTGCCATACTATAACTGTTAATGTTAGGGTCAAGTCTTTCTCCAAATCCAAAATTCATAATTCTTTGTTCTTGTTCTGCAAGAGGTAATGAGTTATAGTTACCAACTTGTTTCCAATGAGCAGCATCTAATCCTTGGTCAAAGTTCTTTTTTATGTAATCTTCAAAAACTCTTACACCATTTTCACGTTTTGATTTTCCATAGCTATTTACTATATCTGCAAATTCTTTATTTGAAACATCTTCAATTAACTTTGCTTTAATATTTGTCTCTTTCTTAATTTGGTTATATAACTTTTTATCTTTAGTTAAGATTAATGAATTATTAGGTATTTCAAAATTACCTTTAGAATAGAAATATGTATCTGTTGGATGAAGATCCATAGGCACACCTGATTCTTTCAGAGATTTAAAATCACTAATTATAGCTGTTGATCTCCCTGCTATAGATGACCCTCCAGTACTTTCTATAAGACCATATCCCCAATGTGTGGTATTCCTATCTAGAGTATAATCATCTTCATATTTATGAGGTTGTTTACTATCAAATAATTTTCCATCTTTAATTATAAGTCCTTCTGAATCTACTGTTCTTGTTAAAGGTATATCAGATTTTAAAATATCTGACTGCTTAACAAACTGTTCATTAGCATAGCTTTTGGCAAAATGTTCTGAAGATAAAAAAAGATCTTTATTAATATTTGTATTTTCAAATGGTATAATTTTTTTATTAACTTTAATTGCAGAATTACGTAATGATGCAGCATCTAAAGTTTTACTAAGTTCTTTAGCTATCTTAGAATTATTTCCTAAAGGGTTTATATTCTTAAGATAGTTAAAAGCTTTTTTAGTTCCTCTTCCTAATCCAAATTGAGCCTTTGGTAATGTACCCCCTACCTGAAATGGAGGAATTTCATATGTTACTGGCATTTCATTAATATGAGTAAATTTAAATTTATCAGGATTAAGTAATATGTTTTCTAACTGTTTACCCTGTCTTGTAAGTTGTATAGCATCATATCCTTCATCTATAATAGGTTGAAAGTCTTCTGGTTTCCATGCTATATGCATTGCATGACCTTGTTTACTAAGTTCAGTATCATCAAATATTTTGAATTTAATATCAGGTGCAAAAACACCTTCTATTTTACCTTGATGTCCTGGCATATATATTCTTTCTTGTCTTAAAATAGGATTAGCATAATCAGGAACAAAAATTAAATTTCCATCTTTATCTGTTACAGTTTTATTATGGTAACCCTTATTCATTAAATATTCCTTTTCTGCTTCTGTCATTGGGTATTCATTAATACCTTTCTTTCCAGTATTTCCTAATATGCCATGATTTGCAAATGTTATAGGTTGTCCAAGTCCAGAAACAAAATCATCCATTACAGCATTTCCTTTTTTGTTAATTGAAAAATCTGGATTTAATTGACGGGTTGAAGATCTGTCTAAATATCTAGTATCCCCTGTAGGTGCAAACCACATTGGTGTACCACTCATTATATCATTAATTGCTTCATTAAGACCAGCTGATCCACGATTAATATTTACCATATGTTGTTGAGGTATAACTTGACCTGTTTGATCAAAGGGTAAGAATTTTGGAGTTGGATACATTGTACTAAAAGGAATAGTACTTACTGTAGGTTTAGGTAATATACTTTTATATTTATTAGTTTTACCTAATGCGTTTACTAATTTACTTATTCCAAATTGAGCTTTAGGTAAATCTCCACCATATTTAGACATACCTGGCGGCATTGATGAATTATCAGTAAATGTGTTCATCATCTCTAATATTACATCATCTTCATAGATGTCAAATAAATTAACATCTTTAATAAATTTATTAGGATTGTCTTTCATAAAATCAATGTGACTTTTATCAAATTTAAAATTCTTATCAAATAAGTCATATAAGTCATTATTATATAATTCAAATCTTGTTGTTTCAATATCTGATTTAATCTCATGTTCTCTTCTATCATGGTCATTTGGATTAGATCCCTTTTTTCTTTTTTGGGCTAATTCTTTTTCTTTTTCCGTCATTGGAAAAGGAAAGTATTTATTACTACCCGTAGCTCCTAATGCATGAGTATATTCATTAACAATCATACTTGATAATGGATTATAAGAAAGACCTAAATTATCCATAGCATCTAGAGCCTGCTCTGTGTTATATGTTATCTCATTATTTTTTCCTCTATAAGTAGCTTGTAGCTTTTTAGATTCATCCCAGTTCTTTTGGAAATTAAAATTAGTGACTGGGTTGTCAAATATATATTTCCAACGTTCTGGATCAGTAGCATTCATTGTAACATCATTTAAGGCATCCATCTTAGCTCTGTATACAGCATCATAATTTTCTTCACCGTGTACATCTTCCACTCTTCTTTTAAATAAGTCACTATATAGATAGTTCGTCATGTAATCTTTTGCTTCTTCCTCAGCCTCTATATTACCGAATCCATCTTGAGCTTTTGGTAGTGAGCCTCCATCTCTTTTATATATATAGTCATCATCCCCCCATGATTTTATATTTGTTACATTTCCTTCTCTTAAATATTTATTGATATTCTCTTTACTGAACATATCGTCTATTTCTTTGACTCCTGTAAATGATGGTGGTATTACTGATAATTTACTATAATCTTCTTGGAGAGATAAATGAGGCATATGTTTTTGCTGGTATTTAACATAATCAGCATGTTTTGCCCAATTCATCACATTATCAGGTATCATACCTAGTATATTACCTTCTTGACTAATTGCATAATTATCATGACTACGTAAACTTGTAGGTCTTGACCGTGCCCACTCTTGAATGTTATAATCAGAAGATGACATTTTATTGAAGCCTTCTATTTTCTTTTCATTCAAAATAATAAACTCTGAATTATGCCCCATTCCACCTCTTCCTAATATAGCATCATATCCTTCTTTGATATATTTCTTTCTATCCTTTATATCCATACTTGATATGTCACTGCCTGTTACGGTTTTTATTTTAGCATCATCTGCAAGTCTAAATTCATATAATTGAGTATTTGTTCCAAGATCATATGCTTGGTTCACTAGTGCCTCTCTTGCATCACTTCTTGATAGATGACTCTGAGAAGGAGGCCAAAATGATGTAGAAGGTTCATTACTAATTTTTCCACTTTTTGGATCTGGTAACCATGTAGTATACGTAGCTGCATAATCTGGATCTGCTGTTGCATAGAATCCAGGTGTATTAACTTTATCACTATATTCTTTTTGACTTTTTAGCATCTTACTTATATTACCTATTGCAGGTTCATTAAATGTATGTGGGCTTCCATGAAATAGACCAAAAGGATATATCTTATTAATCACAGCACCTGTTATATCCTCCCCACTGAAAACAATAGATTGTAATAAGTTTCTTTGAGTTGTAGGAATATGACCATATGTATTACCTGAATTCATCAAACCATCATATGTTTTTCTTGAAATGGATGGATGTGTAAAACCTTTTGGAATATAAACACGTGGTTGAAGTAATTTAGCTTTATCAGCTTTTCTTATTTTATCTGCAACAGATAAAGCACCTTTAACAAGACCAAATTGAGCTTTAGGTAATGAACCACCATCTCTTTTCTTTAAGTTTGGAGTTTTCCAAGAACCATTAGCAAACTCATTTGCTTCTTCTGCAGAATTAAAATAATATACCTCACCTCTATCCATTGCCATTTCAAAAGCTTTCATGTCTCCATTTGCAAACTGTGTCCATGTAGAAGGATCTGGTGTTTCTTGTCCTTCAACAGTTGGAAATAAAGTTGGGATAGCTACATATATTGGACTACCATCATCATCTGTAAATTGCATAGTAGACATAAGATGTGAAGATACATCACCCATTTCTGGTGTCCAGTTTGTTATTAGTTTATTATCTCTATCTACTTTTCTTTTTTTTACTTGATTTTTAGATTTATCTTGTGTTGTATTTTGCATAGGTTGTTCAAAGACTTCACTACCAGGAAATTGATAATCAAAACCAGGTTGCATAAGTTGTTGATTACCAAGATTATCAGTACCCATTACTGGAAAATCAACACCCTTCATAGTTATATCACCTGATGGTATTAAATTATAAGGTTTATTTACATCCTTACTATTCCTTTTATATCCGTCTTTACTATAATCCATTATCTAAATGATATATTCATTTTGCTATTGTTTAATTTAAGTAACATCTTTCTATCTCCTGATACATTTTTTCTTAACACAACTAGATTATAATAATGTCTAAACTTTTTACGTTGTAAAGGTTCTTTAATATAATTAAGATTTGCTTGATTTAAATTTTTAATATATCCATTTAATGTTGTTATCCATATAGGTCTTTCAACTCCTGTAAACTCACCTCTATCATCTGTAATATCCCAGAACTGATTAAATCTATATTTCTGTTCTTCTTTAGAGTATAGGATTCTTATATCAGTTGGGTTATTAATTATAGGATATTGATTAAGTAAAACAACATTATTTTTAGGAGTAAGATCAAAAGTTAATAATCCTGATACTTGTTCTGAGTTATATATTATTGCTTCATCAAAGTTCCAATCTAAATCATGGAATCTATCTGTACCTATAAGTTGTTGAGGACGTGGTAAATTAAAATTCTTATATACGTATGACTCTTGTTGGTATTCTATACTTCTTAAAGTATTGACTACTTGTCCTGTATTTTGTATTAATGTTACTTCCCATGGATAATTGTCACCATAATAATTTGCATATAAATCATTTCTTACATTATGTTTCCATATTCCACCTACGTCATAGTTTGGAATTACACAATCTTGATATTCCCAAGTACATATAACTGGATCAGTATTTTCATAACCAGTAGTACCAGCAAGAACAACATCATCACAAGTTCCTGAAGTTGTTATATTTGCTAATGATGGATCTAATACAGGTACATTATCACAATTACATTCTACTTTTTTACAGATTGGTGGATTAAGAGGAGTACAAGGTTGAGAAGCAGGTACTTGCTCATATCCAAATGGACAAGTACAAACATAAGGGTGTTTTCCAGTTATCTCTGCTGGTGTAAATTGAATATTAACATTTGCTAAGATACTACCTCCTACTATAATACAACATTCTTCTGATCCATTAAGACCATATGAATATCCTGGGGGACATTGTGGTATTATGCCAGGTCTAGTTTTAGATGTCATAAAATGATTAATACTATTGAATGTTAATTCAGGGTGCCAATCATGAAATGAAATCCATGCTTTTGCTTTTGGATCATAACTCACTGTCCATGAAACATCTTGAAAATATGTAGTATTTTCTAACTGGAATGGTATAAAAGTTAATAGATCTTCTATCACAGGTTCAACTAAATCTGTACATTCACACATAGGTGTAGTACCTACAATAGTTGGTACACAACCAGAAGGACAGTTTGGTAAAATACCAGGACATATTTTTTCTACAAGATCATTTATTATACCTGGTATATTTGCAATTTGAAAGTCACCAGCCATAAATGGATTAGGGTCTCCTGTAATCCAATCATTTCCAGCAACAGATTGTGCATAATCTAATTCTGATTGCAATGGTGTATTATTATTTTTTAACCATCCTGGAATTATTTCATACTGCCCCATAAAATTTGCATTTGCAGGATCTTGATATTGTGGATTATTATGAATATAAGTATTTAACCATTGAATTAAATTATCAGGTTGTGGTAAACCACCTGCAGAAATAGTACTTCTACCTACAACTCCAGTGTCAGGTGCAGTAGGTACCATAGGTGGTGTTGTTGGTGTTGCTACAAACTGTGATACTACACCAAAGTTAGTACTATAATCAGGACGGGTAACAGCTCTATCAGGTTTTGGAGGATTAGGAGGACCACCGTCATCGTCATAGTTAGTACTACCTATTGGCAGAGTAGTAGTTTGATCCCAACCATCATTTAAGACTATTAATTTTTTAGGTATGTTAGGTCTAGTACCTACACCACCAGGACCTGCAGCTGGATTAAATAACCAGTTTGTACCTGACCATATTCCATCTGTATATCCTGTACCTGATGTAACATTAGCAACAGTATAATTAGACAACCATCCTGTTGTGTCATTTAATAAGCCAGGATCAAAAGTTAATGCTACAGGTCCTCTTAAAGGATTAGCAAGGATAGATGCCGCACTATATTCACCAAATGCCAAAGCTCTAGTACCCCATCCCATAATACCTATTTGTGTATTACCTAATGCCATAGAAGGTGTAAATACATCTATGATACCTTGAACAAGATTAATCATTGATTGTAAATTATTATTACCAGGTACTGAGCCAGAACAATCAATAGCAAAAACTAAATCAAGTTTACATGGTGGTGGTGGTGGTCCAAAAGGTAAATCAAAAGTAATAAGTTCACACATTTCTGTGATAGGATTATATGTATAATCATCTGGGCATGTTATTATTTGATCTGCACCATTACATAATGTTTCATTAAAATAGAATCCTTCACATGGAACATATTCTATACATTCTGATTGATCAGTAAATGCTTCACTTACTGCAAAATCTCTTTTTGAAAAATAAACAATATCATTATTAGTATCATATACAGTTTGACAACCAGCAGAAACTACTGGGTTATCAATCATTTTAGGACATGGTTCAACCTCAGGAAAACTTGCTAATAACTGTGATGGTAAATATTTATTAAACCACCATTTCATACCTGTATTAGTAATATTAATTAATGAGTTTCCTTCTGTTTGAAATATTTTTCCTTGTTCTTGAGATATATAAAATAATCCCATTGGTGTATTTAATACACCTCTTGAACTTTCAGATGATCCATATTCATGAGATATATCTGAGTTTACTATTTCTCTCCAGTTTCTTTCTACAAATAATCCTCCATCACCAAGAGTAACTTTAGTTCCAGCATCTGTAGTCAACTCATCATTACCTGTAAATATTTGTGGAGAAAGTTTTGGAAAGAAAACCATAGCTCCAGTCTTACTAATTGGTCTAATTGTATTAACAGAGTCTTTAAATTCTTTATAGTTTAAAGGTAGAAAAACTCTCCAGAAATCTTTCTTAGCTTCTTTTTTAGCTCGTAATGAATATACTAATCTTTTATTCCATGTTGTATAACATTTTTCAGCTACATAAGGATCATATGTTCGTGGCTGAATAAACCCCCATGATAATGTCCTGCTATAGTTTTGGTCAAGACTCAGTGATTTATCATATTTATAAAAATTACCTTTTTTAATATGGTCTACATGAAAGAGTTCTGTTAATGCAGTAAATGTTTGATTATCATAATGTCTTTTATCAATATCATCTCCCCAATCTCTTTGAGCTAAATTTAATTCTGACTCTACATAAAAATCATTGATACCACTATTATGTAAATACATGTATGCTTCATGTATTGTAAATAAAGAACCAGTACCACTATATCCTTGAAATAAAGAACCTGTACAAGAATCAGGATCTCTATCTAAGTAATAAAGATCATTTGGTAAAGCATTAGCCATGGCAGCACTAGTATTTATAAGCCACGCTAATCCACCAAAAGCTTTACATAATTCATCAAGTCTATACTTTTCTGTATTCATCCAGTATGTTGGAAATGGTACATTAGCATATAACCTATAATCATAAGTAAACCCATCTCTTTCATTTTGATCTAGATAATCCCAAAAGAATGGCATAATAGATTTTTCTGTATATCTATTTACATAACAGTCACCACCGAATTGTATACCAGAATTAAATCTTAATAAAGGAGTTATAAGAGGATTATTTAATGAGTCATATTTTAATTTATCTTCAAATAGTTCTACACAACCTCTAATCGGTATTTGTTTTATATCTTCTAATTGACCATATTGATTATCTATGCTAAATTTTAATGCACAATAATGTGCTGAAATTTTTGATGTTCTTGTAGATTGAGGTGTAGTCCAAGGTCTAGTACCTCCACCAGGTGCAGTACCAATAGTAAATTTAGAATTATCTCCAGTAGGTAATGGTAAATTAGAATTTTCCGTTTGTAATGCAACAGTTGCAGGTCTATTTAAATTATTTATTCTTGTATTAGCATTAAGTTGTGATATAGCACCATTCATATATGCTGCATCTTCTACTTTATGTCTAAACACTGCTCCACTTGCATTTGCATTCATTTGTCTATACCAACCATGACTATTATATTTATATGCAAAATCTTTCCAGCTTGACATATTATATATAAAATCAATAATTTCTTGACCACCTGTTGAAACATAATTTAAAAAAGATTGAATTCCTCCAAAAAAACCTATACCTACTGGCATACTGCTATGCCTAGTATTCTCAATCTCAATCTCCTCTTTTGGTCCTATCTGCCCAGGAGTTGCAGTCCACAGGCTTTGACCAGTTATTCCATTCCAAGTTGCATAAAGTGCATTATTTGCAAGTGGTGCTAATCCTCCAAATGATCCTAAGAATATTGTATTAGCAGCAGTTTCACCTAGAAAATTAGATACAGTTGTTGCTGTACGTGCAGTAGATTGCTGAGTAAGTGCTGCTGGATAACCACCTCCTCTAAAAGCACTAGGTGCTGCTCCTGTCATTACTAAATTAGGAACAATAGTTTGTGTATTAGCTGTTCCACCTACTATAGTACCAGTAGTTCCTCCTGTCTCAGCATATGCTGTTGCCATTCCTGGTGGAATCACACTAACAGTTTCAAAACTACTTCCACCAGTGGTGTGGCCCAAAGCATATAATTCATCATAACCACCTACTTCTAATCTTTCAGCTTCAAAAGGTCCTTGTTCTCTACCAACATCATAAACCTGACCTGATGTAAGTTTACGCTTTTTCTTACCACGCATCTCATATATTGCATATCCAATACCAATGTAACATGCAAGTATAGCTGTAGAGTTCCTTAATAATTTTTGACCTGGATGTTTTTCAGAAGGTTTAAAATTTCCTGTCTGAGTTCCAGATAAAACACCATATGATTTTAATTCATAAGCATTTAAGAAAGGTCTATTAAACATTAAATCTGGAGAATGAAATGTAAAGTTACTATTTGAATAATTATCATACTGCCAAGTATATGTTCCATTATTTGGTCCCAAATCACATCCTTGAAACCAATCTATATATCCTTGGTTAGTCCATGCCTGAGTTCCACCTGCTCCTGTACCTGTATTACCTGGTCCTTTTATATATGGATCAGGTGTTAGATCGTTATATGGATAATTTGGAATAAAGAAAGATGTAGCACCATCTCCTGTACCTCCATCAGCAGGTATATATTCCATCATGTTTTTAAGAATACCTTTTCCTAGTATAGACTTATGTCCTTCTCTTGATCCTACTAAAAACTCATAACCAACAATATTAAGTATTGGTTGTCCTCCATTATCTCTTGGCCATGGGATTCCTGTAAATTCTACTCCTATATTATATATACCTGAGCCAGCAGCAGTTTGTCTATCTGTTGTACCATCAGGTGCAGTATTTTCATCAGGCATCTTATGGTGCCTAATTGGTTGTCCACATAAGTTACCATATCTAACTGCATCTTGAGGGTATAATTCTGTTGATTCCCAATAAGCCATTTCACCTCTAGTTCTAAGAATTCCACCGTCAGATTGTACTTGATTTATATTTAACTGTGAAACAAATGCTGTATTGTGTACTTTATATACTTGATCAGTAGAATCTAATGCATTAGGATCTCCAGGTATAACTTGAGTTTCTATTACAGGAACACCACTCCCACTATAAAATGTAGCAGCTCTTCCTGGTATATGATATGATGATGAACGTTCACCTGTATTGTATATGAATCTTATAAAGAATGCATATCTCTCGTCTCTTAAGAATGTTGGTTTGTTACCTCCCTTATAGTAATAGTCTGCAGGATATTCTACAGATACCCAATTACAACCTATTCTATTTGCAAGAGGTTGATAATTAAAATCAAACTGATTTGTAGGTTGTGTTCTAATTAAATAGTCATTAACAACAAACATACCTTTTGACTTTTCTAATGCAGGAGTAAGTTTTTGCATATAATCTAAGGGAACAGATTTTAATTTTTGATCAAGGTAATCTAACTTAATAGTTAATTGTGATGTACTATACTCACCAACTTCAGCAAATTTAATCTCTTGTTGATTATTGCTTAAAATTACAAGTTTATAATTATCAAAGTTTTTATCTACATTTGATAAAGTCAATATTAAAGCACCAGCACTGTCATCATGATCAAATAAAGATTGTTGATTTGAAATACCAATAAAGTCTCCATACACTTGTTCATTAATAGTATAAGCAATAAACGCTTGATACATACCATTTCTTAAAGAACCACCTTCAGGTGCTTTTACTAACTCTAGGCATGGAGTATCAATCAAAGGTGCTAATCTTATTCTTTCACAATCTAATGTAAGAGGTTGAATATTTTCAAATACTGTACAAGGTTCACCATTTACAAGTGGTCCAGCTACTTCTATTCTTAAATAAGGAGGGTCATCTAACGTTATAGTTCTAGATGGATTTATAGAATCATCCCAATATATTTGATATTGACATTCAAAATTTTCTTTAGCAGCTCCTATTATTAAATGTTCTCTATTGAAATTTAAACATGCATCATTTATCAATCTTGTATATTCACATTTACTATCATCAAATGTACCTATTTCAGAAGAAACATCATCTGTAGAAAAGACTGCCCAATAATCTCCATAAATATGTATAGCACCTATTACTGTATATGGAATTTCTACACATGAAAAATTAGCAGGCTCATTTCCTATAACTCCTGTATCACCATCTATAGAATTGTTAATAACATTTACAGCATGTTCCCATACTTCTTTACCAGATATAGAAGGAAAGGTATCTTTTATCATACCTTTCATAAACAGATTAGATTCTGTTGATGTGGTCTGTTGGGGTAATGATAGATTTTTTGGTTGTTGTTTTTTTGCCATTTTTAGTTAGTTATGATCTTGGGTTTGGAGCATGACTTCTAAACATATCATAATAGTTATACATTTGTGCTCTTCTATTCACTGTCCATAGCTTTCTCATTTCTTCAAAGTCTGGTGTATTAACAAATCCTAGTGCATTATTTCTTGATGCTTTTAATTTACCCTGAATTAATCCTAATTGTTGTGCAACATTCTCCCCAGCAAATAGCATATTTTCTAATATTCTTTCCTTAAGAGCATACTCATAATATTCATTGCAGTATGGATGATCAAGAACTAATAGATCTCCATCATTATTTTCTAATGCCCCTTGATAACTTATATATATTTTCCCTGTTGTAAATGTAGTTAATAAATATCCATCTTGTATTTCAGCTACATTAGGAGATTGTGTATTTAAATTAGGACATTCACAACTTACATTACTTGTACTTGTAATTCTTAAAGGAAAAAAAGATGAAAACTCTCTATACGTTGCAGCATTTAATCTCTGCAGTACAATATATTCACCTCCATATGTAGTAACTCCTTTTCCTTCAGTAGGGCATGTTTTTATTACACATACATTTTTACAATCTGCAGGAGTTTCACATTGATTTGGTTGTCCAGGATCTGGAGTCCATTTTGGTTGAGTAGTATCAGTGTGTGTTCCTGATGGTTGTTCAGATACAACTGTATAATCACTACAAACAAATGCATAATTAAGTGTAGTAAAATCAGATGGCAGTTGTGCTTTATTATGTTCAGCATCAATTATAGTCTCTCTACTTTGATGAATTTTTAAACCTAAATCATAGTTAACACGTTGTGCTACTTTGATTAATTGCTGAGGTTCAATCATTCCTTCTAAAGCGTATGTAGAAAAATCTACAGATACATCTTCAAGCAGTTGATCAAACGTTTTATATTTATGTGATAAACTCATTATCTATGGGGATTTTTCTTGTTATCTGAATCTTCTTGCGGAATATTTATTCTTTGTAACATAACTGTAAGGACTTGTTGTTCAATTTCAGCATAAAGAAATTCAGGAATATTAATTTGCTGTTCATATCTTGGAGTACAATCATCACTAGTTTCACATGTAAAGCTAGATATATCTTTTTCAAAAACTCCTTCAAGTTTTATAGCATCCCAAAATATATTAGGGAAATATAAATAATCATTTAAAAACCAAAAATATTTCTTTTTGTTATACTTAAAAGAAGTAGTTTTACTCATAGATGTAAAAGTACCTGGTTGTGTTGGATGACATTCAATTGAACCATCAATAGATGATACAGTTCTAATAAGTGGTCCCCAATAACCTTCAAAGAATGTAGGAAGCTTTTCTTTTGTTCTTTTAATTGTAACTCCGCTTTGTATACCACTACATTCTGCTTCAACTTTATCAACATCTATAAGTTCAAGAAGTGGTAATGTTTGCCAAACACTATTAAATTTCATCAGTTTATTAGCATGATCCTGTCTTCTCATTAAAACTTGAGCGTACTTAATAACCATACTATATATAAATCTATCAGTCATAAAAGCATCTTGAACTTCACCTTTAATCTGATTTCTAACTCTTGATACAATATCTCCTATAGTTGTCATTGCTTTTATTTCTTTTTATATATATCTGCTACTCTTTTTTTGTTACCCATCACAATGTAATTTTTCCATTGTTTAGGATATATTTTTGCAACAGCTCTTTTAAATTGTCTTATAGCTGTAAACTGCCAAAGCTCTCTGTTTCTAAAACGGTATTTTGTAGAATAGTTTGTGTAGAATATTTTTGCAATGTTTCCATTAGTTTCCCAATTTTTGTTTTGAATTACTTTACCATACTTAGTAGATACTGAATAATCAGTATTGACACTTTTTGGAGATGGACAAGTTCCTATGAACAAGTATCCTAAACTGTCTGGTAATTCTACACCATTTCTATTATCTATTACATTCTCCCATATTTTTCCATTAAAACATTTAATTATCTTTTTAAGTTTATCATTATCTATATCTGCATATATTGGATATTTCTCTTTAAAATCATTTAAAGTTTTAGAGTTTAATAGTCCGTGTACTTTTTCTCTATACCTGGGTTTATTTAAATCAGGTTTTTTAAAATTGTTTAACATACATTATATAGTTATAATTTACAAAAAATAAGTCATTTATAAAAGTTTAATAGTAGATTATTCTGGAGAATAAGTTAATTCACATATTTCTCCTTTTGTTGGACTATGAATAGATAACACTCCTGATCTTCTTGATCCAATAAATTTATTGTGATAATGGTAATAATCTGTCTTTGAAAGACTTGGTAATATTTTAAGCATGAAGCCTGTATTTTCATGTTCAGTTATATATTCTATTTTTTTCTTGTGATGATAATGTCCTGTATATAATGTTCTAAATAAAGTTTTACCCCATTGTCTTGGATACTCCATAGAGTAAACTAATAATGAGTTCTTAGTATTAACATCTCCATGTTCAAATGCAAAGAAGTTATCTTCATATACAAATACTTTTCTTTCTAAATAAACAGTATCCCATATTATTTTTGGATTATCAAAACATTTAGATAATGCATGAGCTAAATGAAATGATGATAATCTATCATGATTACCTGGTATATAAACAACTTGTAATTCATCACAAAATTGCTTAATATAATTAATACTCCATTGAAGTGCATCAAAGGCTTGTACATATGCCTCTGTAGCTGTCATACAGTTGTCTAGAGGCGTTCCTGCAGTAGTAGAACCATTCCATGTATCCATATTAATTACATCTCCTCCTATAACATAATACATTTTTTCTAAATGATGAGAGTTAGATGCTCTTCCTATTAAATCTTTAATAGTTTTTTCAAAACATTCATCTATAGTATCATTTCCTTCTTTACCAAAATGTATGTCCTGTAATGATAAAACTCCAGCTGTTTTAATTTTACCTGGAGTTTTAATTCTTTTAACTTCTTTATATGTTTTTGGTTTAAAACCTTTTAATAACTCAGCAACATTATCTACTTCATTATCTTTAATTCTTGTAACCATTGCTGAGACACGCCAATGATCTCCCATTTGTTTATTCCAATAACTTGATAACTTCCACTTAGTTGTATCAATATTTAGAACATCAATTATTTCTTCTGCAGACTTTGGTTGAGAAGAACTTACTGTTTCCATTTTTGCTTGACCTTTTTCTAAATCATACTCATATGATGATGCACCATCATCTAATAGCTCTTTAGATTTTACATATTCTTTTAATGTGTCATAGTCGTTTATTGTGATATTTAACTTTTCTGCACAATACTCAGAATTTTTCTTCCACTTAAAGGAAGATTTGATTTTTTCAAGGATAGATTCCATACATAAATTATTTTGATTAATACTGCAAAGATATAAAAAAAATCATATAAAATAGAAAAGGCCCTATTTTCATAGGACCTTCTCAGCAAGCGTGCAATGAAACCAACAAAACACTACTCCTCTCGCTATGGGTTTGTTGTGCAATATGTCTCTACTGATCCATTCATAGTACCTCCTACATTTGCATCAATTTGAAATTTGTATACAGTACTAGGTGTTAAACCTGTTACAGTAAATGTTGCTAATCCTGTAGATATAGCTGTTCCACTTGGTGCTGCTCCATATGATCCTGATGTAGATACTTTAAATTTAACATTTAAAGAAGCTGCTGAACTAGGAACACCAGCCCAACCTAATGTTACTGATGTAGAAGTCTTATTAACAATATACAAATATTGTACAGAACTAGTAGCAGTAGCTGGATTTTTTATAAAGAGAGCCACTCTTTGTAATATTGCTGAGAATCGTTCTCCTTTAGCAATAGTGAATATGTTATTAGAAGGATCTTTTACCTCAATAGTTTCTTGACACCATGTTATACATTCTGCACATAAGCATTCTGCACATTTTTCAACATTCACTCCAGTACATTGTGAATATGCACATGGTGTAGTTATACCTGTATCTCTACAAGCACATGGTGTTGATTTACAGTTACTAGAATTACAATTACAAGCCATTTTATTTATTTTTTATTATTATGAACATACTGTTGCACTATGCCAATATGGATAAGTTCGTGAGTACCGTGCTACAGGAAGTCCTGCTCCACCAGCTCCTCTAGCATACCATCTACCGTGTATTAATTCTTTTCTGTAATCATTTGCAATTGCTCCTGCAGATGAAGTATATACTCTACAATTAGGATCAAATTCAGTTCCAGTAGAGTTATAAAGAGTTACAGCATTACCTCTTCCTGCTTGTACACATGCATCTGTAGAAGTATTGCTTCCTACTCTTGCTTTCTCATATACATATGATGAACCCATTTGTGTTGAAATTCCAACAGTAGGACAAACATTTGCTGCTGTTACTGACTCTAAACAAGTTAATTTCTTTAATTCATTTTCAAAAGAATTATTTAGATCTCCTGTAATTGGAAAGTAGCCATCCATATAAGGAACAACTGTTATATTAAGATTTGTTAAAGGAGCTAATGAGTTTCCGTTTTGTGTAGCAACATTTGAATTATAAGGATTAGCTGTAACTGTTAAGTTATTTTTCCAGTTTGAAATACCTTCTACATTTAAGTAGTTAGCTCCAAATCTATACGAGTTATATTGTGCTGATAATAAAGCTGGTGCTACACCTGTTGAAGCATTACATGCTAAAATTGCTTGTCTTATTAAAGCTTTATCATCTCCATCTACACCCGCATGCAATCCAGTTTGTTTTGGTATTACATAATGTCCATCACATCTATATATTGCATTTTCTAATGTAGGGAATGCTGTGTTTAATGGTCCTGAACCAGCAGTTTGAGCCCAACTACTTGGTCCTTTAAATGTACCTGCATCACCTGCAGTATTTCTATTATTGTCAACAAGGATGTTCATTACATCATCATAGTCAGATTTATATCTATTAGTAGGAGCTTGCATTGCTGCACCTGCAGTAGCTGTTGAATATAGTGAATAAGTAGTACCACTACATGTAACTGAATTTGATTGATCAATAAATGAAAACAACATAAAATTGTTTGAAAGTGTATTTGCTGCTCCACCCCACCAACCTTCTGTACCACTATATACTTGATCAACGTTACCCCAATTACCACTTGTTGTTAATGTAACACCTGTACCTCTTAAAGCAATAATCTTATGATGACTTAAATAAGCACTAGCAACACCTAATCCAGCATAGTTAGCAGTAATAAATCCACAATTACTTATTGGAAGAACGTATAATTTACCTGTATAACTACCACATGATGCTGAAATATTTGCGTGTACATTTATCATTGCATTTTTAATTGCAAGACCTTCTGCGTCAGTATATGCATCTGTATCAATAAATACTACAAGATCTGTATCTTTATGTTCTGGTCTAAAACCTCTAGATATAGAAGTTGTATACTCACCACTATCCTTACTACCAATTGTTAATTTTGTTGTGTTTGAATCTGTACTAGTAAATGTACCATTTTGTTGTGGTAGATAAGTAAATTGTTGTGATTGTGATGGAATTGGATTTGGTGTAAATGTTGTTACACCTCTAGTTGCGTTACCTAATTGATATTGTAATGCTGATGAACCAACTGTATCTCCATGTGCAATTTGATAATTATAATTTATTCTAAATTGATATTGTGTAGTTGATCTTGGAACCCAAGATGTCCATTCTGATTGACTTATGTTTACTTCATTACCTAAACATGAAAAATATACTTGAGGTACAATTACTGATGCTGCATTTGTATTTGTTTCTGCATAAATATATTTAGCAACACCATTAGTAGATGTAATAGCATCAGTATATCTCCATCCATCTCCTAAGGTATTTATAGTTGCATCTAACCTTGCTGTAGTAACTCCATTAGTTACTAATGATTTTGTAGGATTATTAAAATCAATTGAAACTCCAGTTGGAGTTATTTTATTTGTATTACATGGTGTTAAAGTTTGTGACCATATAGTATTGTTTTTTAATATAGCAGGTGTTGAACTATCTGATGCTAAAAATCCTGCAATATAAATATCACCCATATTTGTTCCTGGATTTCTTACGTCATCACAAAGAATTGGTAAGAATGATCCAGCTACACTATATTCTACATCAGCAGTAGCAGTCTTATATGCTGCTGCTAATACTTTTAAATCTGTACATGTTGCTCCAGTAGTACTAAATGACTGTTGTGGACATGAATTACTGAAATCACCACCTTGTGTTTCACCATAAGATATTTGAAGTAAGAATGCAGATCCTTGTGATAATCCTGTGAAACTTCCTGTCCAACTTGATCCAGGATCATTGTTAACTTGACTAGCAATTAATGATCCTTTAGCATTTAGCAATTGTATTTGTGCACTCATTGTGCTAGGTAAATATTGTGCATTTACAGTCCATGATATAGATGTTAAACCTGGAGTTCCCATAGTTAATTGTGGACAAATATCATTAGCTAATATAGTTTTAGTTTGAGTATTAGCACACTCAGAACCTTGTCCGTTTGTAAAACAGTATTCAACTTTAACGTCATAAGATTCACTAGCTGCATTTAATCCTGATAGAGTTAACATTGTACCAGTTGCAGAGTTTTGCAGTTGGTATATTTGTTTGTTAAATATTTGAGAGCTTCCAGATTTATCTGTTACTGTTATATTAGAACCAGTAGATCTATTGCAATCATAAAAGCTTTTAGGTATAGATGATCCTGAAAAATTTATATTTATCTGTGTAGCTAAACCAGGATCACCAATTACATTAGCAAAATAATCATATGTAATATCTTTACATGCAGTTGGAAGTACATCTGCAATTAAACTTGTAACTGCATTTCTCATGTCATCAATAGTTAACCAAGCATTTGTAAATGATTGAGCTAAATTTTGAGGACTGTTTACCCATCCTGTAATAGCTGACATTGTTCCTGCTCCGTTTAATCTTGTTTGACTATTTAATGATGAATCTTGATAACCAATAGATGATGCTAAATCTGACTTAGGTCCTGTTCCTTGTTGTAAGCCACAAAATGCTTGTTCTAAAGCAGTAACTGCTGTGCTAACATTTGTTAGTCTTCCTACTGTTCCTACACATATTGGTACTACTTGTTTTTCTGTTGGGTTAAGTCTGTTTCTTGCTTCTATTGTTTCTAAAGAAACAATTCTTCCTTCATGATTTGCTACTTGACCTTGTAATGTTACTATATCTGAAGTTGTTTGACTTATTCTTGCTCCTAATAATGTAGCATATTGTTGTAATGGTAATGCTCTAACTATAGTTGATGTATTAGGATCTTGATATTGTAATACATCTGGTAATGTAATTGGTGTATTTCTTACATCTTCTGATCCAAAATCAGATTGATTTGCAAGACGGGCTTGAACAACATTCTCTATTATCAGATTTTGTAATTCTATTTCATTATTTGCAATTTTAGCTTGTTGACCTTGGTTATTTTGAAGACCAGATTGATCTATTCTTGCTAATTCTAAAACTCTTTGACCACTACCATCTGCTTTTCTTAATTGTAATAGTTCTTCAGACAATTGATAAATTATATCACTTATTGAATCACCATGACATAAGTCAATAGATCTAAGATCTGGACCTTGCCAAATTACACAATCAGATGATGTGTTAACGCACCCACTAGTTTTATTAGAGTTTAAAGGATTCATAGTTTATTTTTGTTATTACCACTATACATTATAATATACAGATTTTTAATGATACAGCCAAATTATTTATTTTCTTTATTATTTTATTCATGTTTAACATCCTAAAGGATTACATCCAAGATTATATGCTGTTCCAAAATCAGTATGTGTTGTCCAATTAGTAGTAGCATAAGCTACATTATCTACTGTAACACAATTTTGCGTTACAAGAGCATTACCATTAGTTCTCATATTTGCATCTGGTATATTAGCATTATTACCATTAGCTAAATTAAGAGTTAAAAGAGTTTTAGTTATTGTGCCAGATAATGTTTGAAGTCTACAGTTAAGGAAAGTTAAGAACCCGTTTGAACTTATATCTAAACATACTAACTCGTTACCATCAACTCTTAATTCAACTAATCCAGCAACCATACTAGTATCAATAGCAGCAAGTAAATTACTACTTATATTAATATAGTAAAGAGAAGTACCAGTAGGGAATACTATATCTACAATATTACACCAACGTAAGTTCATGTATTGTAGATTAGTATGAGAAGCAAAAGAATGTGATCCACCAAACTGATTGAATCCACCAAACAATATTTCAAGTAATACATTAGTTGATAAGTCAACACTATTAATTAAATTATTGTTAAATTGAAGATCTTCTAATTTAATATTATTTGTAGTATTAAAGGTACCAGTTATAGCATTATTACCAATGTGTAATGTTTCTAGTAATGTATTAGTTGTTACATTAATACTTGTTAAAAGATTATCTTGCAACTTAAGTGTAATTAGAGCAGTATTATTTGTTAGATTAATATTAGTAATATTATTAGCATTAAAGTTTACATTTGTTAACAATGGGTTATTGTCAATATTCATGCTAGTCAAAAATTGCTGTATACCAATTAGGTCTGTTAGTTGCGTATTTTGACTTACATCAATTGTACCACCAGTAATAGCACTTCCACCATTTAAAAAAGTAAAGTTAAAGTATTGTAAACTTGTTAATGCTGTTATATCAATAGTTGATGCTGCATTATTACTAACATTTAAAGATGTAAGATTTATGAAACATTCTATACCAGTAAAGTCACTAATGTTTGAATTAATAACATCTAAAGTTGTTATAGGTAATATAAGTGAAACATCAACTTGGTTAGTGTTTACCCATTGTCCAGGGAATACAGCAGGGAATTCTGAATCTAGTTTGTTTCTAAAATTAATATCAGGAATTGTACATAGAACTGGTACAACACATGGAACATTAAATACATCTCCAGCATCAATATAAAGTGGTGCAGTCCAATTAGTAGTAGAGTAAGCAGCAACATCAACACTGATACATAAAAGACTTGGTGTATTATTAGCTATAAAGTTACCAGTAGGCATGTTAGAATTATTACCATTTGTTATATTCAGTAAATTCATTGGTGTATTATCATTACAATACATCTTAGTCAAAGCAGTATTAAGAGTTAAATCAAGACTTACTATTTCATTAAATGCTAAACCTAATTCAATTAAGGCTGTATTTTGACTTAAATCAATAGAAGTAAGTGAATTATATCCAGAGAATAAGCGAGTTAAAGCAGTATTAGTACTTACATCAAGGCTTGTTAAATTATTATCAAAACAAGCTAGATATGTTAATAGAGTATTACTAGACACATTCAAAGATGTAAGATTATTCTTTCCTAAATCTACATACGTTAAAGCAGTATTAGCAACTAAGTTTATACTTGAAATATTGTTATCTTGTGCGCTTAAAGTTTCAAGAGCTGTAAAACATTCTATACCTTGTAAACTAGAAATGTTTTTATTTGGTACAGTTAGAGTTGTTAAAGTATTGACTGCAGATATAAGTACATCACCAGTATATGGTCCTTGTGCTTTAATACCTAAATCCATTAATGCTTGTTCAAAGTTAGTATCAGGAATTGAACATTCAGTAGTAGTACTTACTGCACCAAATGTACAAATATCTGAGTATTGAGCTCCTGTACAATTTGGCATATTAGTTGGAAGTATAAATGCTGTCCAGTAATATCCATTAGCACTAAGTCCAGTTGCTAATGCTGTTATTAAAGTATTAGGAACTCCTAGACCTGGATAAGTAGAAGCAGTTCCTGGTACCATAGTAGTTGAAATAGTTCCACCATTAACTATATTACCTAAAGCTATATCTGAATTAGTACCCCATATAATACCCCATGTTCCTGTTGTTCCTGTACTTGCATCAATAAGTAAATTACCAATAGAAGTATACTTATAACCTAATGTAAATGAAGTTGTTGAAGTACATGTAGATAATACACATTCTAGTACTGGACAAGGATTAACTGTACTAAATTCTTGTAATGCATTCCAGTCAGAAGTTATTGTACCACAGTTACTTCTTACTTGAAATTCATAATCAGTAGTAGATGTAAGACCATTTAATTGATAATATGTATTGTTTATATCTGTTATATATATCCAAGTATTTGGTGTAGTAATATTTACAACTCTATATCTTACATCATAAGTTATTGTAGTTTCTGTTGATACAGAAGCTGTCCAATTTAACAGAGTAGATGTAGGAGTAATAGAAGATACTTGTAAATTACCTGGAGCATTACATGTACATTGTTTAGCAGGAACAGTACATGCTATTGTTGGACATAATTCTGTTGCTGTTATTAAAAGTCTTTGCTGTGCACAATCTCCTGATGTTGTAAAACAATGACATAATTGTGCTGTATGTTCTGTATTAATTGATGCGTTAGCTATAATATGAATATATCTACCAAATGAATCTGTTTTACCAACAACACCACCATCTAATATTATTTCATAATCCTGTATAGCAACACCATTTTGATTAATTACATCAAATATTAAACATTCATTATCATTACATTCATATGGTTCTAATGTAAAAAAGAGATTTAAATCATCTGAAAACCCTTGTAATGTAAATGGTACAGATGTATATGTACCATCCCATCCATAATTATCTAAACCTCCATAACCAAATGCATGTTGTGTTACTGTATTAGGTTCATTCCAATATAAATTTGAACCAGGTATTTCAGCAGCTAATAAAGATCCTCCTGACAATGTATTTACTGGAGCTGTACCTGTAAGGAATGTACCATCTCTTGTTGGTCTATTACCACTTGATACACCACCAAGAGCATGTAAAGGAAATGGTTTATGTGAAGAATATGTTGATGCTGGTCTAGCTGGATATATGTAACATTGTAATGTGTGGTTGCAAGATCTAGCTTGGAAATCATTATATGTTTGAATGTAAAAATCATAATCATTTTTCCATTGTGGACTAATATTCCCACCTATAGTTGCAAGATTCCAATCAGATGCAGTCCCACTCATACTTCCCGAACTGTGATAACATGCAAAATTAATATTATTACCTACTTTTGCAAAGTTTACTTCCGTTTCATCTGCAAAACACACTACTAATACTTGTTCAGTTTCTGCAGCAGGAGCAGGACCATTCCAAGTAACTACAGGCCCTTTAGGTGTATAACCCGAAGGACCTACCCATGTATTACATTGTGTACCTTTTCTATATGTATCATAAATAAATTCAGGGCAATCACCATTTTGCATAAGATCTTGAACTTTTAAAGTGTTTCCCATTTTGTAGCCTGAATTACCACTACAACCACAATTACCAGTCATACCTTCACTATCATCTTCAGGTACTCCACAACCACCACATGGTCTACCTGGACCACATGCTGGATTAGAAGGATTAGAGCATGGAACAGATGTTGATGTATTAGCACCAGCGTTATTAAATTTACCAGTTATTGCAGATGTACCCCAATCTACCCATCTTTCTCCATTTACTATTGTATGATAAGTTTTTCCTGTATAGCCTGCACCAATAATAGATTGTACCCATAACTCTACTGAATCATAAGCAGTTTTAACTGTATCAGCTCCCATAGATGTACCATCATAATAGAAGTAAACAGTAAGTTCTCCTTTTGCTAATAATCCACATAATGGAGTTACCCAATCAGGATGATCTCCTAGCACAGGTGGTGTACCAGGAACAAGAGGTTTAAATACTTCTCTATCAATTTTGAAGCCTGTATATTCTTTTTCTTTTTTATCTTCCCAAAAACATAAATATTTTTCTGATGCTATCCCATCTAATGTAGTTTCACAAGGACTAGTCATACCATATCTTTTAGCTTGAAAATGTTTATAAACACTATCAGCAAACTTTGCCTCTGTCTCTATTCTTTTAATATCAACATCAGTTAAGAATTCACTAGGATCATATTCTCCATATGCTATATCACAAGCTGGTATTGGTGGTGTACAAGAACCATCATCACATCCTGCAGTTGCATTATAATTACCTGCTAAAGGATCAGTACACCCTGGAAAAACGCAAGTATTATCATCATCAGTAGCTAATGCATCATAATTACAAGCATTTGGATCTGTACATCCTAACCTACTATAATCACAAGGACATTCTTCAGAATCATAATAATCAGCATCTGGGTCATAATTATTTGCAGCAGGGTCAGTACATCCACAATTACAAGAACTAACTGGAGTAAAACCACAACTTCCTACATAAACTTCTACAAGATATTCCATACAACTTCCTGGGAAATCTATATCACTTCCAAAAAGACTATAGATAAAACCTTGTTGTATATTCTGTAAATATGCATATCCTGATGAATCAGTTGTTAAAGATCCTCCTCCATTTAAATCTGTTTCAATTGGAAAATTTCCTACATTAACACCATCTAAACCTATAGTTTGAATTGTAACACAATTTTCTGAACCTGAACATGGTGCTAAGTTAGTACTCCAATTTGAATTAACTTGAGTTAATAATACGTGTTCTAATTGCTTAGAGAATTTTGGAATAATTTGAGTTGTAGTAGTATTTGGTGCTGCTGTAGGTAAACCAGATTGAGTATCTGCAACTTCATCTGAATTACTAAAATAAAATCCTGGAAAATTATATGGAAATGTTATACCATAAGCATCTAGACCTCCATAACCATTAGAATAATATGGGTTATCAATTTCCATTATATTAATCTGAGGTGTATTTATTTGATCAGCAAAATACCAATTAGGTATAGATGTAACAATATCATCTTCATAAGCAGCTGTACTGTAAGGAGCTAAAGACCAATCAGAATAATATCTTTTACATTGAGAAGGATACATACCTGTACCATCTGTAGAAAGAATAGAAGCTGATAGATGAAGAGCATAACTCATATGTGTAGTACCAGCAGCAGGTGTAGCCGTATCACCTTTAGATGGCCATATTACAGTATCAACTAAACCACCACTTTGAATATATGTAGTTATACTACTAGTAAGTTGATCATAATCATTTTTATAGAAATCATTATCAGAACCGTCAGTTATAGATCCACTTGATTGACTTGAACACTCAGAATTATATTCTACACCACGAACATAAGTTAAACCATTAACCGCAGTTGGAGAAAAATTTTGCTCACCATGATAACAACATGCTGACTCATCATTAAATACTATTACTAATATATTATCACTACTAGTAGCTGCAGGTGGTAATCCTAGAGATGTAATTGTTGCACCTGTTGATGTAGAACTAGTTGATGTTCCAGCATCAACATGACAATAAAAATTATCTACTGTTCCAGTTCCATGTGACCATATGTGTGTATCACCTACAGCACCACTTGCGTTAGGAGATCCGTAATTTTCCCAACCAGCTACATCTGCACAACGTGAAAATGGTTGAGATGAAAGTGAACATCCTCCTTGATTATTAATTTGACCAGTAAATACAGAAGAAGTCCAATCTAACCATCTAGCACCACCACCACCTATTACAGTATGATATTCTGCACCTGTATAACTATAATCTCCTAAAAATTCTTTTACACCCTCATATTGTTTTTGAATTAAACTTTGTGGGTAGTCATCACCTCCTTTGTAGTATACATATATTTTGTTATATGTTAGCTGAACACTACTGCTAGTAACACCACCTGCATAACAACCTTGTGCCCAATCTGGTTGATCTGAACCACTAGTTGAATCATAATACGCAGTAATATCCGCTCCACCACAAACATATAAAAATGATTGATTTTGCCATACACTTGGGTTTGATGATGCTTGAATTACATCATAAGTATAGTCAGATGACATACTGACTTCATCAACATATTGAGATGTATCAGTTAAAACATTATTTTGATATATGTATACATGGTGAATGCTCATACCATAATTCAAAGTTATTTCTAACCCTTGAGAAGTACATCTTTCAATATATTCAAATCCACATTTTGAACCTGGGATAATTAAACTACTTATATTTGGATAACAATATGGCATTTTTTATCTTGCTGTAGTAGGAGGTATAACTATTTCTCCTAAATTATTTGTATTATTTTTTATACTTGAAGTTACATTTCCTGTTAACCTTCCATTATATTTACTTAAACATCCTTTATGCACAACAGCACCATCACCTCCTGTAGCTTTATTACAACCACATCCTATTGGTTGATTACATTCTGTACAATTCATACTATTTAATTTTTATATTAACAACACTCACTTGTGCAAGTAAGTTTTAATAGTTTCTTTTTTGCAAAATTATATAAAGCCATTCCTTCATTAGGGCTTTGACAATATTCAACTTTTGCTTTTGCAGCATCTATCATTAGTTTAATAAGATTCATTTCTCTATACCTATTTTGTTGTTTTGAATTAGGTTCACAAGGAGTAACATCTATTTCACATAATTTTTTATAATAGGTGCTCATTATACCTGTTATTCTTAAATGATTATATTCTACATATGATCTGTTTGTAGGAGCAACAGCATATCTTACAACATATATACCATCTGCTATTGATGCTCTTGAGCTTGAACCTGTTAGTGCATTTACTGATGTAGTTGTTAAAGTATTTCCACATGCATCAGTACTTGTTGTTAAAACACCTGACTGTGAGGTTCCTGTGCATCCAGAAGTTTGTATACCTAATGAGCATGAGTTTATAGATAAACTAAATCCAGGTTGTACTTTTATTAAATTACCTTGATTAAATCCAGGAGGAGTTATAAGCAATTCTCCACAATCTACATACAAACTATCTGTATATTGACTTGTATCAACTACTCTAAAAATTTCACAATTTGCTACTGTTGGTACTTCAAGACTGAGTATATGTTTATTTGCCATTCTATTTTTGTTTAATATAGTACTGCTCTTCACTAATAATATACAAAAAAAAGTCTATATAAAAAAAGAGTGAGACGTTAAATCTCACTCTTCTTAAATATAATAGTATCTCTACTAAATTACAAACTTTATACTCCTTGAGAATTTCCAACTGGAAAGCCTTCAGTAGGTAAGAAAGTTGTACTCATATCTGTCATAGTAGAACCAACTCCAAAGCAACCTACAGCCATTCCATTCAGTGCAGTTTCTAAATTAGCAATTATCCCATTAGTAGCAATTTTAATCATATATTGATCATTATCAAATGTACCAGATGGGTTGTTAAAACGAGGCACAGTATGTAATAAGTAGTATACAGTGTAATCTGCTGAACGAGTAATACCTAATAAGTCATTACCTGGACCAACTCTTTCAATTTCTCTAATTCTACCTGAGTCTCCGTTTCCTTGATTAGTAGGATGTTGCATGTATCTTTGGTACATCATAACATCTCTTTGAATTAATTCACCTTTAGTTCCAGATTCTTTACCAACAGTTTTAGTAATAGTCATACAGTTAGCGTGACAAGGATCTCCAGTTTCATCCATCTCAGAAGCAAATAATTGTAAAGGCTCTTCTTGATAGTAATCTCTAGTATCAAAAGAACAGTTACCAAATACAGTTTCAGAACTAGTATCAGTAATAGTTAATTTTCCTTTATGTCCAGCAACTATTGCTCCAGGAGCTGCATAAGCTCTAAGAAGTGCAATTGCAGCTTGTTGTTTTTCATATCTTGTATTACCTGCTGCAGTTGCTGAATCAGTAATAGTACTGTAAGTACCAGCATTATTATCTTTCTCAACTTTTACATCAACTAATTGACTAAGAATTGGATCTAATAATAATTGTATTGCCATAGCAGCATAAACAAATGCAGGATCTTTATAAGTTTGACCAGCTGGACAACAGTATCCTTCACCACCTAATATCTTATATCCATTTCTATTTAATGCTCTAAGTACTGGAGCACCTTTTAAATCAATTCTTACTGATTGTTCTCCTGAACAGTCAAAACATGTTCCTGCAGCTTCAAGTACTACACTACTTGTTACAGCAGTTGATACTGGTTCTTTACCAATAAATCTTACATATCTTGGATTGATTACTTTTGATTTCCATGATTCTGCATATCCACCATGAAATCTATTTCCACCTAGGATATCATTTGCAGCACCAGCTACACCAGTTGCACTCCCTAAAGGAGATCCCATACATAACATAACAGGTGTTTTACCTGCTGCTAATGTTGCTGTGTTTGCAGTATCATAAGTTTGTGAACTAATAAACCCTGCCTCCATAGGAGTGTATACAGAGGAGTCTTCACCACCAGCTACCAAAAAGGAAGTTGGGACAAATGTTTGTTGAAAAGCGTTGTTAAAATAAGCCATTTTTTTTAATGCCTGTTACCAGGTCTTTTTTTTGTTAATAAATAATGCCCTTATAATATATACTGTCAAGGACTTAGTTTGTTTAGACAATACATGTATAATATACTAAATATATATAATATATTATAATTTTTAGTTGTTTCTTTCAGCAGCTTGCATTTCTCTACTATAGTTATTTGCATCTGCAATATCTCCAGCAATAATGGCTACAGCCTCATCAATAAATACTTCTATTAAATCATCTTTAAATTCACACTCAATATCTGCTGCTGAAGTGTTTCCTGTATATGGATCAATACATCCCATGATTTCTATTCTTACAGGTTGTCTGTAATACATTAATGTTGGATTAACAATATTAAAATCTTTTTTATATATTTTAATAGTGTTATTAGCCATAGTACATACGGTTTCACCCCATTCAAAATCAGGGTTTTTTAAAGGATCTCTTAATATAAGATCAATATTAGCTTCTTCTGTTAAGTAGCATGTCATAGATCTAGGTTCCTCACAACACTCAGAAGTAGCTTCAAGACTAACTCTTTTAAATTCAAGATAAGTTTCATTATCTGGAAAATTAGTAGATACATCATGGTTGCCCATGTTTGCAGTATTAATAGGAAGTGTAGTTAAAAGAACTTGTAAGTCATCAATACGTCTTGTAGAATTTTCATCACCTTCTTTAAACATGTTATTACCATGTAGATTTCTTCTACACCATTCAAGTTGTGCTTTATTAAAAGCCTCAACAACTTGCCAGCATTCTATATTATCATAGTCATCACTAGCAATTTTATTAAGCCTTTGTCTAAATTTTATTTGAATAGTTTGATTTAACATAATTTATGAATTCCAATATCTTTCAGTTTGTGAAAATAACCTATCTAAAACTTCTTCATTTAAAGGATTTTTAAAATACTCTAAAACTTCTTCGTTAGTTTTACCTAATTTAATTTTAGTTTCAGACTCAATAATATATCCTGATCCATCATTTGTCATAAGTTGGTAATATGTTCCATCTTTTAGTAAAGTCCTTAATGTTAAATTTTCCATACTGTCATTAGCAACAGCTGTAAATTCTAAAGCAGCTTTAGTTTTAGATGATTCTGCACCATCTCCGTTTATATGTAAATCCATTGCTTCATATAAAACATCAACAGGAGTTGCTCTTGTATATTGTGAACTATTATAATCAACCATTTTTGTTACGTAAAATAACTTATCAACATCTTCATCAAATAATCTTTGAAGAGTTGCTAATGCTTTATTTCTTATTTTTGAAGGTTTAGTTTTAGTAGTAGTAGTTGCTTTAACCTGATCTAAATAAAATCTACAATTTGGAATAGATTGAACAGATTCATAATCTTTAGCAACAATAGAAAAACCTCCTGCTTTAATTGCATACATTTTTATAAGATCATAAGGATCTTTCTTTGGATCTAAAAAGTAAGGATCATTTCCTACTTTTAAGTGTATCTTACTCCAGAACATATGATTATCTGGCTTTAAGATTTGAACTTTGTTCCAAAATTCTGGATCATCTATTTCAATTACATTAGATGCTAGATCTTTTTCAAGTTGGATAACAACAGTTCTAATTTCTTTTATTTTTGCTTTTCTTTCATTATCTGGTAGCATTTTAACTGCAGGAGCAAATTCATTTAATCCTGTTACATACCTTTTGATACCGTTTAATTCAAGACAAGCTAGATCTTCCATATGATATACACCATCATGCAGTGTCATTCCATATTTTTCAAGACCCATATTTTCTTTACCATCATCAAAGTAAGGGCGTATTGCAATCTTTTGCTCTTTACCTGTTTGGTATTTTTCACTAATTGTGAAATCTTTTGATATTGTACTCATAATTTTTGTTTGGTTTTATTAATATTGTTGGTTTTAAGAAAGAAATAGGGAGGAGCACAAGGCTCCTCCTTCATTCATATTGTTAATTAAGACTAGAATGATCCTCCTGTTACAGGATTCTTCATTACAATCTTAAGAACTTTAGTAGGGTCCTTAACCCAAATAGCTGGCATAGTCTGTGTCATCATTACACGGTATCCATTGAAGTTACCTGATGATGCAAATCCTTGACTACGTCCCATATAATCCATAGTACCATTTTGGTAGAACCATTTTAATTGGTTATCCCAAGATAATTTCAATAAGAAGATATTATCTTGAACATTATCAGTTACATCAAATATGATGAAACTATAAGAAGATAAAGGTCTTCCATCAATTAATGGATTCTCAATGTCATTAGTATGTAAGTTGTCAAACGCTGGGTTTAAAACAAATTGTACATTAGCTAAGAAAGGAATAATGTAAGATGTAAATGCATACCCAAAACCTAAGTCCATTGCATCACCTTTAACAATTCCTAAATTGTCTGCATTAATAACTGCACCACCACCTAAAGCACCAGTACCTGCTAATCCTGCAGCTTCAGCTCTAATAGCTTCATTGATAAGTTTCATTCCTCCAATTCCTGTTTGTACTACTAAAGTACGTCCTGGATTTGGTCCTTCTAATTCAACTTTTCCTTGATAGAAATTGTAAAGTTCATTCTTAAACATGTCAAGATCAAAAGAAGCTTTATTATAAACTCTTTTAAATGAGTTGTCTAATTGTTTCCAAAGACCAACTGATAATCTAATATCATCTGGACCGTCTTGTTTAACTCTACCACCATGACCCCACATTAAGTAAGTCTCAATGTCATTTGCTACCTTAGTAAGGTGAGCAGCTTCCATAGATGTTAAGAATGTTCTAGAAAGTGAACCATTATCAAATGCTCTCTTTACATAATCTTTACCCATTGCAGAAACCATTCCTTCTAATGTAGAAACTGAAGGATCAAGATTCTTATCAAAGTTTCTCCAGATCTCAGTAACTGGTACAGTACCATCAGCATTCATTCCTCCTTTAAGCATTAAGTCAGCTCTTGAAGATATAGAATAGTGAACGTGTGCTTCAGCTCCTCCTACAAAGTTGTAGAATTCTCTGAACCCTGCTTCAGTAGTAATATCAGAGAATCTTTCTCCATATTCACCTCTTGCAGATCCTTTTCTGAAGAACTTAGTTCCTGCTACAAGATATTTAGTTGTATCTAATCCTGTATTACTTGCATTGTTTACAAGTTGTACAGTATAGATAAATCCATTACCTGCTGGTAATATATCATCAGCAGTAATGTATAATTCAAGTCCATTATACTTATCATAAGTAATAATGTCCCCATGTCCAAAGCTACGTTTAGAAAGTTTAATTCTAAATTTTTGCCCGTCTTTACCTACAACATCACCTGTTGTAAGATCGTCAGTTACAAATGGTAAGTCAATTGCTACAGGTGTTTGCCATTTATATTCACCTCTTGCGTTATCCACCATAATAGTATTCTTACCACCGAAGGAAGCCATTTGGTATAAAGGCATTTCTACCTTTTGCGTCATTGCCCACAAATCCACTGGACCCATGTCCATTGGTTCTGCGTTACCAAGCATTCCTGCTAAGTGATATGAATCCACGTGTGAACTCGCATTGTAGCTTGTATCCCTAAGGAACAAGCCGTTGTTTAATACTGGAGTTGCCATAATTTAATTCTTTTTTTTAGTTATTAATTATTATTGTTGTTGTTGTTTTTTTATTTTTATATTATCTTATTTCTGTTGCTGATAGTCCTGCTACAGCTGCTGTTCCTGCTACTGCACCAGAAGATCTAGACACTATTGCCCATCCACCAGAACCAGTCCACATCATTTCTACAGTTTGTCCTACTGCATTAAATAGAATGGTATTATATGCACCACTTCTTGTTGCAGTTGTAAGTACTCCATTAGGTGTATTAGTAGCAGTATCAACTACAAAAGTCATTTTTGCTCCAACTTCTGTTGCATTACCTAATGTAAAAGCTTTAGTTCCATCTATTTGTAAAATTATAACATTGCCAGCTCCAATAGGAATAGGACCTCCTGTGCCTATGACAATATGTTGAGGTATTTTACATATACTACACCCAGTTGTAACAGCTGATATTAATTTAGAACTTACTAGTTCTTCAGTAACATCACTTTCACGTTGATTAATCTTCCATACTGTTTTCCATATTTCACCTGCTAATACTTCTGAAGCATCAGCAGCGTGAGTTATTTGTACAGTACTTGTATCTGTACCTGATTTATAATATATATTTGTTTTAGTATTTACTCCAGCAACCTGAGATACCATAACAATATCACTACATGATATATATACTAAATCTGCTTTTCCTTCTACAGGAATACCAATAAATCTTTCTGAATTATTAAGGCTTGAAAAGCCTGTGTTTATATTTCTTGTCATTTTTTTATTTGTTTATTTGCGTTATTAAAATCTTTTAAATATGTTTTCACCACCTCTTTGTATTTTTCTTTTTGATGGTGTTGCTGATTTTCTTTCTGCTGTTGAAGATGCACTCTTGTCAGATTGAGTAGTCTTAAGCTTTCTAACAGTTTGTTCTACAGCTTTAGTTTCACCTTTCTTCATTATTTGAGATTTATAACTTGTAGGATCAGCTAATAACCATAACGCTTCTGATACTAAATCATAATTTGGTTCTACAAACTGATACTTTTCTAACAAGTGTCCTAAAAGATTTGTGTTCTGTCCACTAATAGAAGGATAAGAAGGATTAACTAATCCGTTATATATAAGTGATTGTGTTTTTTTATCTACTTTAATATCTCCTACTTTACCAGTCTTTAATGTATTGTATACATTTTGCATGTAATTTTGTGATGCTTGTTCTTGTTGTTTTTTCTTCATTTCTTGTTCTTGAAGTTTTCCTGCTACAACTTTCTCTTGCATCTTATCTAATTTTGGTTTAAACTTTCCAGCTTGTTGTTCAAGTTTACCAAGGTCTTTCCATATTTCTATTTCTTCATCAATTTCTTCATCATTCCCATACCCTGTTGCACCAAGATATTCTCTTATAATATGTACTTGATCACTTTCATTTTTAATATCACGCTGATATGATTCTTCTACATGTGATAATGCTCTAAATAATCCTTTCATATCATGACCACCATCAGCAACATACTTTGCAGCTATCTGTAATTCTTCAGGTAAACTTTGAAAAAACTGAGCAGGAGTTTCTCTTCTTACATCATTAGCTCTTTGATCTAAATTTGCTTGAATAAGTTCTTCAAAATCTTTAGCACTATACTCTTCTAATTCTTTTCCATCATCAAATCCTACAATTTTATCATCAGCTATCAGTTTATTAAAAACATCAGCCATACCAGTAATTGGTTTTCTACCTCTTTTCTTTGGTTGTACTTCTTCTTCATCAGATTCTGGAGCAAGAAGTTCATTAAGTGTATCTTCTGTAACTTCTTCTTTTGTCTCAGTTCCTTCTTTTGCAGTTTCTAAAGTTGGTTTATCTTCTTCAACATTAAGATCAGTTGCATCATCAGTTTCCTCAGTAATAAGAGGTTCTTCTTTAACACCCATATCTTCTTCATTAAGAAAGGACATGTCTACCTTTGCTGACCTAGAAAACACATTAGGTTTTTTGTCTTCTTTAGTTTCTTCAGGTAGTGTTATACTACCTGCTCCTGGTGCACCTGAGAAGATGTCATCCAGATTAATATCCACATCGTGGACTTTAGTTTCTACAGTTTTTTCTATTTCTGCCATAATTTTATTTGTTGGTTTATAAATAATACACTAATAATATACAACATTTTAAAGGATAAACCTTAGAAATTTTATATAAAAATGTTTTTTTCAGGAGTATATAGCTAAGTCTTATTTCTTCTTCTTTTTCTTATCTTTTTCTTCAGCCTTTTTTTTAGAACTTACGTCATATACATTCTTATTCTCTCTTGCAATTTCAAGATTTGTACTTGCTACATCACGTTGAACAGCAATTTTTTCTCTTTCAACTGCTAGTTTATCACGTGACATTGCATTCTTATTAGTAGCATCTTCTCTTTTGAACTGCATTTGATCTTGATATTGATCTCTTTGTTGCATATCACGCATTGCATCTGTGAAATCACTCTGTTGATTTTGATTAACATCAGAGCCACTACCATACCCAGCAGCTCTAATTTCTGCAACCATAAGATCTTTTCTTCTTTCTGCTTCTGCATCCTGCATTTTAAAGTCACGTTCAGCTTGTTTCTCTGTAGCTTCAGCTTGAAGTTGTTGTTCTTGCATTTGTTGTTGACTTTGTTGCTCTTGCATTTGCTGTTTTTCTGTTTTAGTTTCTGCATCTTTAAGTATATCAGAAACTTCAGCAATTGAATCTGCTTTAATAATATTACCAAGATCATAAATGCTTGCACCTGTAGTATTATTAGTAAGTGCCATTTGTTTTAATTGATCAAGAGTACCTCTATGATTTGTTTTAGTTGTACAGAATATATTAAAATCTCTCATTAATAAATCAGTACCATTAATTGTAAAGTTTACTTTTTCTGCTTCACTAGTAATATAACTTAGTCTTACACTTGGATTAGTACTATTATAATATTGTGCTAAGTCTGTTCTCATTTGATGCACACGTGGCATTAGTTGATCTGAATGTTGTACAAAGTATATTTCAGTTTGAGCATAAGATTGAGTCATAGCATTAATAACACCCGTTGCAGTTTCTTGTGCAATTGGAGCTCCTAATCTTTGTGGGTTTACACCAATAGCATCAAATGCTTGTTGTTTAAAATGATTTGCTAATTGTATTCTAGACATTAATCTACTTGATTGTTCAAGATTTAAAGTCTGATAATGATTAAAGTTAGTAGCATTTTCTGTGTTAGTAATAGAAGTATCTAATGGCATCATACCAAAATCTTTCATTGCTACATATGCTTTTGCAAGATTATTCTTACCCCAATCTTCACCCATTGAATGACGTGGTAAAGCATTTTGATCAAACATAATAATAGTACCTAATTCATCTACTAGTATATCTGCTATTTGGTTATTAACCATATTATAACCTACTTGATAAGGTTTCATTAAGTCTACAAGTGATGTAGATCTTGTGTTTCTATCAGAGAATACTCTTCCTTCTACAGGTAGTTTACATCCGTATAGGCTATTATCACCTTTAAATTGGAATGGTATTCTTCCTGGCTTACTTCTATTAATACCTAAATATATAGGATTAAAACCTCCATCATTATTTTGTTGCCAATATGTAGGTAAGTTAGGACCAATTTTTACACCACCCCAAACTTCATTAATCCATATCCATTCTATGTGTTCTCCTTGTACTAAATTATCTTTTGTTTTTTCTCTAAATAAGTTAGTATTATAAATAGGCTTTTCTGAAACTTTATATGTTTCATCAATAATTTCTTGCATAACATCACCTTGTTCTGTTATCCTTGTCATATGACCTACTTTTCTTTGTGTTTTCCAATATGTTGTTGTTACTCTCATCATATCTGAATCACCCCAACTTCCTACATCATCTCCTTCACTTAATATCCAATTTACTATATCACCATCAGATGAAGGATCACCACCTACTGTACTCATGTATTGTCTATATTGTAATGAAGGTGCACTTGTATTCCACTTATGTGATTTACTTGCATCATAAAAAGAACCATCATTTTGTACACCTGACTGAGCATACCTTGCTGAAATTGCTGGATATATGTTTTGTAAGGAAACCATTTGATCTTGAGTCATCAGGTATCCATATTTATCAATGACGTCTGCAGGAGACATCATATCACACTTACCAGCAAAATTAGAATCTGATATATATCTTGAATCTGGAGATTTATGATAGAATGTTAATACTGGATTCCATAGTTCAACTTCATAATCATCCTCCATCATTTTGAAATGCCAGAATTCTCTATCTGCAACTAACATATCTCTAAAACCTCTTTCTTCTAGCTCATTCATTCTGAACCTTTCCTCATCTACTGCTAATTGATGAGTAGCCCATTCCTCAACCATACTTCTATAGTCTTTAGAAAAGTAATCTTCTATTTCTGGTAATGATTTTAAGTTCTCTGGAGAAAGTTTTTCTTTTGCTTCATCTGAGTTAGGATCTAAACCAGCATCTAACATTTTCATTAAGATCTTATTTTCTGCATCAGCTAATAAGTTTTCTTCAATCTGCCCTCTTTTTTGTTCAAGCATTTCATTATATGAAGTATCATCTACTGCTCTAAACTGAACTTTATGAAATCTCTTTGTAAACTCACCAGTTAATACATTAATAACATTTGGTATAATTGGATAAAACTTAAGCTCTAGTGCAGATTCATCCTCTTTTGTAAGAATATCCATAATATCCTTATACTCATTATCTTCTTCTACTATATAATCTGTCTTATCTATAATACCTTTTGCAAGCTTATAATTCTTTAATAACTTTCTTGCATTTCTCCTAAGGTATTCCATACCTCTCATCTCAATCCAATCTAGATTCCATGCAGCCCATTCGTCATTCTTTTCTTTGGCTTTAATAAATTGTAAAGGTTGTGTAAGACTGCTGTTTGTTAAACCTTCCCCTTTGACTTTAGCACCAGCTTTTAGCTGCATTGCATTATATAATTGCATGTTATATTTTATTTAACGTTAATATATGTAAACCCGTAATCTCCAAATGTTGTTGTTGTTGTCCAATAATCTTTCATTATTTAAAGTTTTTATAAGGTGATTTTCTTATTCTGTTTTTATTTCTAGCTGACCTACCTCCCATATTGCTAAATGGTCTCACATTTAATTTATACAAATTTTTGGACTTATCCAAGTTATTTGAGTCCTGATTCTCTCTACGCTTGGTATATCCTCTATTTGATTGCTGTATTCTTACAAAAGCAACTAAAGCAGCAAAAGCTACCAGTCTATCCACGTTTAGCCCAGGATAATATTGCATCATTTCTGTAAGTAACATTTTATCTGGGATTCTTTCTACTCCAAATGTCTGTGATATAACTTCTCCATTCTCATCTACTTCTTCATCAATTGCTTCTCTTATATATTCAATAGCATAAGAAATAAGATGACTTTTAAATAAAGTACCTGTATTTTTCCATCCATATTCTTGAAATACATTGTTGTTAGAACCTAAGTCTTTCAGAAATAATATCTGTTGTTTTGGAACTAAATACTTTTGTTTACGTTTAGCAATCATGTGTTGAATAAACAATGATATATTATTCTCAACTAGTGTCCAAGCTTTATACCATTCAATTATAAGTTCTAACTGTTCATGTGTTTTATTTATATCATCATATCTTCCACACCAGGTTGCAACTACTTTTTCTCTTTCTAAAAATGTTTCTGTTTCTCCAGTTTTATCTGTTCTTGTAACTTCACATGCATTTTTGTATACAAATATACTACATAATGAATCTGATGTAGTTGTCTTTCCTTCTGACACAGGGTCAATTGATGCATAATATGTACCAAACTGTATATCTTTAACAGGTCTTTCCCATACAACTAATACACCAGTTTTATCTTCTAGTTTTTTCTTTACTGGAAATGTTATTATAGGAAGTTTCCTGCTTTTTTTTGCTTCAATACCTTTTTCTGCTCTTTCAAGTTCTAAGAACTCATATCCATATTCTTTATCTTCTATTCTCTTAAGTTGTCTAGATATTAAACCTTGTGGAAATATTGCAGCTTTTCTATATGCAAATGCTTCAGCAATATTAATTGGTTTCTGAGATATACGTAATTGATATTGTTCTGGAGCTAGATCTTTTTGCCACCCAGCTCTTTCTTCTTTTATTGCTTTTAAAGCTTTGTCTATTATTGAATTACCATACGCATCAATATAAGGAGGCATTGACCATTGCTCAGGAATAAATAATCCAGCAATACCAAGCTTACCTTTATCATCCATTAAGTCAGTTTCTACTGCATATATATCATTTGCCTGTGGGTTAAGTATAAATTCTTTAAGTGGATTACATTGTTGTAAATCACCTACAGAACCTGCTGCAATAAATTGTCCAGTAGTCATCATACCAGAAGTCATTGCAGGACGAATATACTCATATGTCTGATCCATCTTTGGAGCAATACCAGCCTCTTCATGAAAGAAAAAAGTACAAGGTCCACCTACTCCTGTAGTTGCATTTTTTTCAAATGAAGCTCCTTGGATCTTTGACATAAGACCTTTATTAGTTTTTCTATTATTTATTCTTACTTCAATTTTCTGTTCCCATAGTAAAACTTTTTCTGGACTACTTGGTCTATACCATGCAGTATGCTCATTAAGAAAAGTTTTATACTCATCTAAAAACTTCCATGAACCTTTATCATTTATATAATCTTTAAGTGATGCTCCTATCTTACATATAGAACCTTCTTCAAACCAATACTGATTTAAAAGTTTAGCCATGTGGAAATATGAAGATGCTATCTGACGTTTCTTAAGTATTGCAACATGTTTGCAATGTAATTCAGCAATTATTTCATAGATAGCCATGTGATATTGTGCATCTCTCACTTTAGCAAAACCATATTTCTTTTCCTCCTTATCAAATATTGGTAAGAAATTTAACCACATGTAATAATCTCTTGTAAGGTACCATGTATTTTTTTTTCCTATATATAATACTCCTTCTCTACATCTTTCTTTTTGTTCATTCCAATATTTAATATAATCTTTTGATCTAAAAGGTTTATCACAATAAAAACCTTGAGAATTAAATGAGACTGCTTGTTCATTAAATAATAAAGCAGTCTCATCAAAATTGTATTGACCAGGTTCTTTAAATAGAGTAAGCATGTATTTTATAAAAGTTTCTTTAGTATCAAACTCTTTATACCCCCATTTACCATCCTGATATTTAGGAACTTTTTTATACATCCATCATTACAGCAATAATTGCTGCTTCATCAATAACAAGATGTTCTTCTTCATCGTGTAACATAACAGTAGTATTAATCTCTAATGGCCATTGTATATAATCACCTTCTTTTACTTGTTCACACTTAGGTCCTGTAGATACAACATATCCCATAGGGGGTTGATGTTGTTCAGATTCAGGTATATAGATTAACCCATTCTTTATTTTTTCAATTTTTGCATCTTGCTTAACAAGAACTCTTCTTCCCATTGGTATTACTTTTGTCATTTTTGTTGGTTTTAAATATTAATAATTACATTTGATCATATGCAAGTCCTTGTCCACCACGGACAGAACTCTTTTGTTCATCTTTCATATCATTATATGCTCCTTTAAATGACTGTCTAATCTGGTCAAATTTTGCAGCAGTGTTTACTAATGATGTTAAATTTCCATCTCTTCCATGTTCTATAGATGTAGTTTCCATATATCTAGCTAATCTATCAAGCATAGATTTAATTCCTTTGTATGCTCTAAACGTTGGTGTTTGATACATTTCTTTACACATTTCTACAGCTTGTCTAATCTCTACATCTTCAGTTGACTCTTCAATTCCTACTTCTTCTATAATTAGATCTTCTTTCTCATGCTCTGGTATATTAAAAAAAGGATTCATGTCTGGATCAGGACAAGTCATATAAAATATATATAAGTATACAGATAAAAATGTATCAGGATATTTATCCATAATACATTTTAATGATTTAATTGTGTAACAATGTTCTGAAGGTATTACCTTTCCGTTTTGTATATCAAATAGTTTTACTAGCATTATTTATTATCTTTAAGCCACATTATTAAACTGTCTACTTTGTCTTTTAGGTATGGTAGTTCATACATTTTAATCTCTTTGATGATTGGTTCATCTTGATCATTATATTTAGTTATTGGATAACCAAACTCATTTTCACCTTCCTTTTCAAAAGAAACATGTTGGATTATTAACTTACCTATCTTCAATTTAGGATTATGCTTCTTAATAATATACGCATATAAACTTAATTGTAAGTTATAATGACTAAGATTACAATCATCAAGGTCACTCACAGGATTATACATTTTTGAAGTAATACCCTCCCAGTTTGTATATCCTTTTTCTTTTATTTCTTTATTAGTTTTATAATCAAGTATATTTATTTTACCATTAACAATACTAACTAGATCAGCTTGACCACATATAGCTAATGATTTTAGATATACAAAAAGTTCTGGATAAACTCCATCTTCTAACTTTTGTTTTGGAGCAATCTTAATACCTGCTTTATCAATAGTAGGTCTTACAATAGGAAGATTAACACCTTCTCTTTCAATAGTATTAAACTCACAAATGTTTTCTTCTCTTTGATTATGATACCAATTACCTAAACCAATTGCTCTATCTGTCTCATTACTCCAGGCCTTTAGTATTTCTTTTTGTGTCATACCATACCATTTTGACCTTTTGTTTTTGCCAGATTTTTTTGCCTGAGCTTTAGCATCAAATTTAGGTTTAAATTTTCCAACAAAGCTAGTAACACTTGTCCATTTAATTTTATCATTATCTAGATTATCATCTAAACTCTCATATACGTGACCTTCTTCTTTAAATATAACTGCCATAATTTTATTCTTTATATCCTGTTTTATCTTTAAATTGTTTTTCTAACTCTTCAGATAACACTGCATCCCATTGCCCTATTGGACATGAAGATGATAAAGCTCTTAATTTAAAAGCTAGTGAACATCCACAATCTGAACAACAAGGTTGTGTTCCTGGAGCTGCACAATTTTTACCTGCATTATCAAGAGATGAACACCCTTTACATATATCCCATCTTTCACTAGCAACAAGCTCAACATCATCAGATCTAAAAATGTTATTTTTAACACCTTCAAAAATCTGATCAACATTTTTAATTGCTGATAATAGTTTAATTATTTTCATCTCTAAATTTATTTTTGGTTTCTAATTCTTTTTCAATATTTGCTAATGCTTTCTCAAGAGTATCTATTTTTTCTTTTACAGGTATGTGTTTACCATACCCTTTGTAAGTATTCTTTTGAATATTACCTAGAATATCTTTATTTCTTTTAATGCTTTTTTCTAACCTTTTTTTTCTTAATGTAAAAGTACCTAAGTTAGGTATGTATATTCTACTTGCATCAAGATCAGATAAAGCTTTTCTAACTTTGTCATAATAAAAAGCAACTAAGTTAGCTACTAAGTCTGTATGAGCATTGCATTCTTTTGCAATATCAGGGTATAGATCTCTATATTTCTTCGGCTTCAACTCCTAGTAATTTATAGTCTAATAATATAGTTCCTTTTGTCTGGATCTCTATTTTTGGATTTAATGTAATATTCTTTTTATTATTCCCTGTTTTAATTATTAGATCTTTCTTACTTGCTTTAGTAATTGCATTTCTACAAGACTGTGAACTCTTAAATATTTTTTTGTCTGATATAAGAGAACAAAATTTTGTAAGCTCTACACTTTCTAGTTTTGCAAGTTCAGATAAACATAATAAATCTGATAGACTTATTTGTATTTCATTAAGAAAACAATAAGTAAGGATTTGGTATTTTATAACCTCATCCTTACTCATCTTAACTTTTTTTTCTACTTTTTTTACTATCATTATATCCAGGTTTTTGTTCTATCAGTATCTTTACTTGTTAATAAAGTATAAGTAAAATCATTACTCCATATAGATCTTGCTTTTCTGCAAATCTTCATGAATAATTTAAAATCATCATTAGATGCAATTACTTGGCAACCTGCAGACCACCTATCTACTTGAGTTGATTTATTACCTTCTCTACTAGTTGCTCTATGAATATTAATACCAAATAGTCCAGTGTCAGTATTCTCTTTATTCATATTATAAACATCATCTCTATTATTATCTCTATAAACAGTAACAGGATTTTGTTGGCCTAATGCTTCATACTTACCACCATGTTTTCTAATCTTATGTGATTTAGGATATTGTCCAGGCTTTAAAATTGCAGTACCAGCATCTTCAAGTATTGGATCATCCATGTAATGTGTTCCAGGATCAGTAGTACAATCAAACTCATGATATTGCCATTCTCCATCTATCTTATAGGATAATGTTATTGTGTCATCAAATTTATTTGTAACCATATCAGCAGTATCAGAATTTCTTATACCTATAATATTTAGATTGTAATCACCATTCTCAAAATAATTATAACCTTTAGATTCTAAAGCTCTTTGAAGTACTTCTCTTCCATACTTCATTAGTTCTGTTTTTTTAATGTTCTCTTTTGTGGTGCCTTACTTTGATTTGCATCCCATTCAGCTGATGCTTGTCTTACTGCTTCTGATCTTGCACTATTTACATCTTCAGGATTTCCTTCTTTAGGTCCAGACATTGCTTGAGCAAGATACATTTGAGCTTGTACTCTTTCTGAACGAGTTACTTCAATGTCTCTTAGTAATTCTTCATATTCTTTCTGAACTTTAAGATCTTTGATGCTGTCTTTGTAGTAAGCTGTTACTTCCTTTCTTCTTGCTTCTACTTCTTCTTTTGATAACTGTATTTCTTCATCAGAATAGTTATCTGTACTTTCATTTGCCATAATATTGGTTTTAAATGATTAATAAATTATTTATAGTACAAAGATACAAATAAAGTTTAAATAAAAGAAGTTTAAATACTATTATTTTATTTACAACGACATGTATGACGTTTTATGTTTAATGATAACCGTTTAATAATTCTAGCAGTTCATCTATTGCAGCATGCCTATGTGAATCTTCCAGTATAGCTTTAAATACAAACTTTGAATTAGTTAGTTTAGCCATATCATGATATGCAGACCAGTTTTTATCTTTAAGATCTATTTGATATGAATCACCACAGAATATTATCTTAGAATCTTTACCTAGTCTACCTATAGCCATTGCTAGTTGTCCTCTTGTTAAATTCTGGAACTCATCTACTATTACTACTGCATTATCAAATGTACGTCCTCTAAAATGAGCTAATGATACTAATTCAATAGTCTCATCCTTTTCCATTTTTTCTAACTTATCTGATTTATTATAAACCTTACGCATATTAGATCTAATTGGTACTAACCATGGTTCCATTTTTTCACGTTCAGATCCAGGTAAGAACCCATTATCTTCTGTAGATATAGTTGGTCTAGTAATTATAATTTTATTATATTGACGCTTGAAGACTTGATCTAACGCAACCTGTACCGCCAACAGAGTTTTACCACTTCCCGCTTTACCTATTATAAAGTTAAACGGATGCTTTAGAATTTGTGTCTTTGCTACTTTTTGTTCATTAGATAATGTAATAGAAAACCTTATTGCCCCTTTTGGAGGAGTTTTATCTTTATTGGTCATATAATAATTTTAAGTGACAATGTCCCATTTATTTTCTGGGTACATAGTTTTAATAACAGCACACTTTTCATATTCTTCTTCATCTACGAAATACTGCATCATGTTTTCTAATTCATAATCCGTAATACCATCATCAGGATTATGCACTAATAAGGCACCATCTTTGGATTCCATTACTTCTTCAAAGGTTTTCTTTTTAGTAACGATCAGAAAAGAATTCCTAAACGCTTTATCCATTATTATATATTCAGCTTCTTTTATTTGATATTCATCTAACTTATCATACTTATCTAGTGGGTCATTTACGGACATGTGTTCTATTTTTTTGGTTTCAAAATTAATAAAAAAAAATCTAAAGAATTCAGGAATATCCATTTATTATTTTTTTGTGTTAGTACCTCCTTCTTGTAAAAGGGAGATTGCTAAACAAGTCCCCCCCTACCCATTCAATATACAAAAATACCCCCACATAAAAAAACTCTTAATTAAAAAATTGTATATGTGGCATAAGTGTTAGGTCCTAATGTTCTGCTCCCCAGCTTAAAAAAGGTGGAGGTGTACCCCCATTGGGTCACCAACCAAAAAATCATATTATGTCAGTATTCTTTCACAAAATCCCTGAGGGGTCAAACACTATCGTTTGTAAGTCATCAGTAGCATCTACTGAAACCGTAACCGTGGACACAGTAGATGGTCCTAAACAAGTTCAAGCAAGAGTTCAAACAAACCTACAGTTTGGTCTCTTGTGTCTAGTGGACATTGACCCACGAGACCTTAAGCTTAAGCCTAATCAGGAGCTTAAAGGTTTCAAAATGTCTGGAAACTTTGTTGAGGACCGTAACTCCAAGAATGAGGACGGTACTCCAAAGATGACAACATTACAATGGGTAACACCTGCGTAATGTTTGTCTGAGGATACTTGATGTATCCTTTACTTCCCTTAAGGGTGGACGCAACTTATAGGGACAATGTGACTAAATACTAGTTACTTGTCCCTTATCTAACCTTTATCCATCTATATTCTATTTAATTCATCTTTTAATCCTTAATTGGTAGGGAAATTAATTAAATACATGTGTTACATGATGAGTGGGACATCAAATATCCACATAATACCACATATTACCACAATAGAACTAATATATTACCATTATATATAATATAGCTATCATGAGAGTATCAGTCTCAACTTCATGACCAATGTAATAGTAGATGAAATACTCTATGGTACTCTACATGATTAGTTATCTCTCTCTATAGGATAAGCATACTAGTAACCCAAACATCAAAAATAATAACATAACAAAGTTAACTGAATAGAAACGTAATCTCATTCAGACAGGTGGGTTTGATCACTCACTTGTTCTTTGTATACCATAAGTCTAATCAGACAGACTATAAAGACAGTAGAACTGACCAGAGTTATTGAGTTAACTTGTGTTGTGAGGCACTTAAAAACTCTACTTAATCAACTCAATTATCAATCACTTAAAATTAAATTATGAAAATAACTATCAAAAAATTATTAGCAATACTAATACTTCCAGCAGCAATAGTATACATGGATATACTTATAATACCAATATTAACAATGTCAATTGACTTCATTGCACTTGCTGCAATCAATGTCTCTACTCTTATAGGTTGTTATATGTTATATCTACAACACAAAGATCATAAATTTACAACAGGAATAGAATCTGTGCCATTGTGCACAATAGGCTTTGGTTGGCATAATGGATTAATTGGGATAGTATTTCCATTCTTTGTAATCACATTTGGTTGGAAAAGTGACTTATCGTATTTATGAGAACAGACATAAACAATCGTGATACAGGAAGGTGTGTAATATCTCTTCAAAATCGTCAGAAGATAAAGTATGGTGTTAATATATATTCTCACAAAGATAAAATGATTATAACTAAATCATTTTACAATCTTAACGTTGAAGATGTGTTAGATTATAAATTGATGAGATTAGATACAAAATACTATGGCTTCCATAATGCACCAAAATGGTTAAGTAAAATGATAGATTTAAATTATAACAAAGACATTGAAGTTACTATGGATAAAGGTGAAACATACACCTTCTGTTCATATACATATGGATTTGAAATTATAAAAGATTCTAAATGTCTTATGCTTAAAGATTCTTTTGATCATCTTACCACGTTAAAAGATTACAATAGAAATTTATCTTCAATTAGAAAGATGATTAAGTCTTTAACTTTAGAAGAGATAATAAAACTATCATCAAATGATGATGACTTTATAACTACAATAAAGTATGAGAATTTAGAGAAATTATGTAAAAATACGTCATCAGTGACGTACTAACAACACCAGTATTATATACCATATATATACATACAATATAGTGAGAGTAGTTAGGTGGAAATTCACATCTGTAGATGCTTATGCATTATGGTGAATCCACATAGCTACATTGAGAGGGGAAAGGGAGATTGTAATGGTCTCCCTTTTTATTAAACAATAAATAAAATAATTATGAGAAATATAAACATATCAGATGATGCTGGAGCAATGATATTGCTTAGTGCTATTAAAACAAACTTAAAGAATAGAGAACAAGTAATTAACTTAATATATAATTACTTATCAGATCATGCTATAGCTACACTTATAAATTTAATAGTTACTGATAAAGAACCAGTCTTAGTTAAAAAAGGTGATCTTATTTACTTTCCTAATGATGAAAAGTATGATATTATTGATGTAGACTATGATGTACTTAGAGACAATAACATTTATGCAGGTAAAGATAAATTGTTTGGTATAGTTACAGATGATAAATCATACAGTAATAATTTTAATCCATGGTACTATAAGTTTGATGTAGATGTTATTGCACATGATAGTAGTGGAAAAACTATAATCTTAAGAAAAGAAGTACCATTTGAACGTTTGAATATAGTTAAAATTAAAGATACAGTTAAAACAATAAAAGAAATATATAATGCAAGCAAGACAAAAGGAACGTTACCATTCTAGTATGCTTAATTTCTCTATTGGTATTGTAGGAATGGTATTAGTAATTATAATACAACTTCTTACAGGATGACTAAAGAAAGGTTTGGTATTGTAAGTAGCAGTGTTGTAAAAGATCCTGAACTTAGTATTCAAGCTAAAGGTATTTATAGCATATTATGCACATATGCAAACAAAAATAGAAAATGTTTTCCTTCTATTGCAACTATAGCTGATCAAGCTAATGTTAGTCAAAGAACAGTAGATAGGAAAATAAAAGAACTAAAAGACATGAGTTACGTCAAAAGATCAGGTAAATTTTTAATTATTATGTAAGTACTTAGCTATATATCTAATAAAAAGTTTGCTTGTCTCAAGTTTTTTATGTATAACAAATGGTTTAATTACGTAGATTTGTACAATTAAATTTATGTAATAAAATGTTATATCAATTACCAAGTGGAAGAACAATAGAATTATCTCTAGATCAATATCTAGATATGACTGATAATGAACTGAGAGAGTTAGACTGTCTTAGTGAGTCTCACACTATGGATATGAATGATCCATTTTATAAACCTTATTCAAAAGGTAAAGCACCAGAAGTAAAACCTTTATCAGCAGATAAAAAATATGGTGTAGATAATGTATCCAATGATGATAAGCTCAGAGATGAGTATTTTAACAGGGATGACATCTAAATAATTTATCAAACACATTTATTAACAAATTTAATTAAAGCTTATGGCAACACAAGGAAAAGTATGCATCGTCCAAGATGAAATGGGAGGTGTAATCAGAATTTCAAAAAACAATTCAGACTATGGTCATGTTAGACTAACACAGGAAGCAGTAACTTATACAGCAACTGGTTGGGTAAAAAAACAAGTAAGGAGTACATTATTACACGGACTTGTAGAAGATCTTAAAGTAACTAACATTCACAAGAAAAAATCATTACCAGGATTAATCTATATTATAGAGCAATTCACACCATTTACTAAAGATAATCCAGACAGAGATTTAAAACAAGCTGGGAAAACTTTAATCATATGTAAAGGTACTGATATTGATACAGGAGAAGTAGACTGTCCAATATATAGAAAATCTTTTTATGATCCAACAGGAACTATGCAAGATACTTTAATTGCACACACTAACAGTAAAGAAATAAGAGTTGCTAACTCTGATGATGTTATGGCTTTACTAAAAGAAAGTGTAGATGAGACTAAAGTTGTTGCGTCAAATCAAATAGACCTAGAAGATTCAATTGAAGAGATAAGTAATGAAACAGAACTTGTAGAAGAAGTAGAAGAATCTACTGAAGAAGTATTAGTTGAAGAAGAAGAAGAAGTAAGCTTCAACCTATAACACACGTAACACCTTTAGATAGAGATTGTCATAAGTATAATATACTTGTAGCAATCTCTATTTATTTTAACACCTAAAATTAACAACCAAACTCTAAAACTTACTAAAATGTTTAATAAAGCGCAATTAGCAGAACTTAAAATTAAAGAAAGACAAGATAGATATGTATACTTAGGTATGCTATCTGAATATCAAACAATTACTAAAGACTTAGTACAACCAATTGATTATACAAAATTGAATCAATATCAGCACAGCTTATTCAAAAGAGTTTTGCATGGATTTAAAATGTATAAGAAAGAAGAATTAAATGCTATGCATAGAGATAAGAAGAAAAGAATCTCTAAAGTATGGACACGTAGTCAAAAAGTTTTAAATTGTTGGAAGCAGGAAATATGTAACAGACAAGCTAATAAAATATTTTCTATCTTCAAACATAGTAAATTAGCAAAGTATATGCAGGTAGATCCTAAAGAAACTGATCCAACATATACTAATAGAATGACTCTCAAACAACTCAACATAACATATGAAGATGTTATAATCAAATTTATTTCAGAAGGATTATTACCTGGTAATTTTCTTAAATTAAAAAATATTGTATGAATAACCATTCTAAAAAGATGGCTAAGATTAACAAAGAATATGCTAAACTTAGAATTTCATATCTTACAGACAAACCTAATTGTATGGCCAGTATTCCTGGTTGTGCATTAAGGTCTTCTGAAGTTCATCACAAAAAAGGACGTGGTATATATCATAATGATATAACTACTTGGTTATCAGTATGTAGATCATGCCATACATGGATAGAATTAAATCAATCTGAAGCTATTGAATTAGGCTTCTCAATACCAAAAACTTAATATGGAAACTAAAGCATTAGAGATTTGTAAAAATCTAAAAAGAACTATAAGTGTAATGACACACAGAATTCAATTAAATAGTATAAGTACATCTGGAACTAATCGTTTTAAAACTATTGAATCTGATAAAACTAAATTACAAAATAAGTTAAAATATGTAATGACTAAACATAATATAAAAAAGAATCAATTATAATGGAAATATCAAAAGATATATTAAATAAATTAAAACTACATGATGAACCTAAGTTAAATGATGCGGCACAAGCTCATGTAGATCAAATAGAGTACAAAGAAGTACTTAATAAAGAGATAGCTGAAGCTAGAGAGTACACTAATATAGATAAGTATCATGGTGTAGATGCACATCAACTAGTGAAAATGGATAAGCAACATATCATTGAAGTATTAGTACATGCTATGGGGACTATAAGATATTTAACAGATCCAATAGAATTAATTGATGTTAATAGTAAAGACTTATGAGTAGAGATGACGTACAACAAGAAGCATTAAAGTTAACATTAAATAATAAAAGATGTGGATTGGGTATTAGCATGGGTGTAGGTAAAACTAGAATAGCAATACAACACCTTCAAGCTAATTATAATCCGTTTCTAAAAGCATTAGTAGTAATTCCAAAGTTATCTGTAAAAGATGCATGGCAAGATGAATTAGTTAAAATGGAATTAACTGATACATTAAGTAGTCATATTACATTTACTACATACCTTTCTATAAACAAAGAGAATCCAAATGATTATGATATTGTCTATTTAGATGAGTGTCACAGTCTCCTAGATAATCATGAAGACTTTCTTAGTAAGTTTTCAGGTAAAATTTTAGGTCTTACTGGTACACCACCAACAAGACGTGGTACTGAAAAATATAGAATGGTATCTAAATACTGTCCTATTATATATAAGTTCACTGTTGATGAAGCAACTGATAGTAATATATTAAATGATTACAAAATTATAGTGCATAAATTAAATCTTAGTGGTTTACCCACACTTAAAAAAGTTAATAAAACAACAGGTGGGTCATGGTTTACTAATGAAAAGAAAGATTATGAGTATTATACACAAAGGCTTATTGAATCACAAACTCAGAAACAAAAACAGTTCTCTGCTATCATGAGAATGAAAGCAATGATGGATTATGGAACAAAAGAATCATATGCAATGGGATTAATGAAGAATATTTCTGAAAAATGTATTACATTTGCCAACACTCAAAAACAAGCAGACAGAATGTGCAAACATAGTTACCATTCAAAAAATAGTAGTTCAGAAGATAATTTAGAATTATTCCGTGATGGAAGAATAGATAAGTTATCATGTGTATTACAATTAAGTGAAGGTGTCACTATTCCAGGACTTAAACAAGGTATAATAATGCATGCTTATGGTAATGAAAGAAAAACATCTCAAAGAATTGGAAGGTTGTTAAGACTTAATCCTAATGAGACTGCTACTTGTCATATCCTTTGCTATGCAGATACTGTTGATGAGAAGTGGGTAGATTCTGCACTGAGTGGATTTGATATAACAAAAATAACTAGGTATAATCCTTTAACAGACAAATAAAAAAAACTAAAAAGAAATGGCAAAAAAAGAAATAACTTTTGATATTGAAGCAAGAGACGCTCTAAAAAGAGGAGTAGATGCACTTGCAAATGCAGTAAAAGTTACATTAGGACCTAAGGGTAGAAATGTAGTACTTGATTTAGAATTTACAGGACCACACATGACTAAGGATGGTGTCACTGTAGCTAAAGAAATATATTTAGAAGATCCTGTTGAAAACATGGGAGCACAAATGGTTAAACAAGTTTCACATAATACAAATGAAGAAGCAGGAGATGGTACTACTACTGCTACTGTACTAGCACAAGCTATACTTACAGCAGGATTAAAGAATGTAGCTGCTGGCGCTAATCCTATGGATCTTAAGAAAGGTATTGATAAAGCTGTTAAACATATAATTAGTAATATTAAGAAACAATCTCAAAAAGTTAATGAATCTTATGATAAAATAGAACAAGTGGCTAGCATATCAGCTAATAATGACAATGTAATTGGTTCTTTAATTGCTGAAGCAATGAAGAAAGTAAAAACAGAAGGTGTTATTACTATAGAAGAAGCAAAAGGTATGGAAACTTATGTTGATGTTGTAGAGGGAATGCAATTTGATAGAGGATATTTATCTCCTTATTTTGTTACTGATCAAATTAAGATGGAAGTCATTTTAGAAAAACCTTTAATTCTTATTACTGATAAAAAGATCACAGCAATGAAAGATCTTATGTTAATCCTTGAACAAATAGCACAACAAGGTAGGCCTTTATTAATTATTGCTGATGATATTGAAGGAGAATCTCTTCAAACATTAGTAATGAATAAAATGAGAGGTACTTTACAAGTTTCTGCAGTTAAGGCTCCTGGCTTTGGTGATAGAAGAGCTGATATGTTAGAAGATATTGCTATTTTATGTGGTGGTACAGTTATATCAGAAGATAAAGGCTTTAAATTAGAAGCTGTTACTCTTGACTTATTAGGTTCTGCAGATAAAATTGTAACTACTAAGGATAATACTACTATTATTAATGGAGCTGGTGATAAAATTCAAATTGATGCAAGAGTAGAGCAAAACAAAAATATACTTGAAAACACTAAAGGTGATTATGATATACAAATTCTTAAGGAACGTATAGCAAAATTAGCAGGTGGTGTTGCCGTGTTATATGTTGGCGCTCCTAGTGAAATTGAAATGAGAGAAAAGAAAGACCGTGTTATTGATGCATTAGCTGCAACTAAAGCTGCTGTTGAAGAAGGTATTGTTCCAGGTGGTGGTGTTGCTCTTATTAAAGCTGCATTAGAACTAGAAAATTTAAAAAGTGATAATGCTGATGAAAAAACAGGGATTGATATTATAAAAAGAGCAATTGAAGAACCTTTAAGACAAATAGTAGAAAACGCTGGACTGGAAGGAAGTGTAATTGTTTCAGAAGTAAAAAGGATTAAATCAGGACATGATCATGGTTTTAATGCAAAAACTGAACGTTTTGAAAATCTTTATCAATCAGGTGTTATTGATCCAGCAAAAGTAGTTAGAGTAGGTCTAGAAAATGCAGCATCAGTTGCAGGTATGATATTAACTACAGAATGTGTTGTTTCAAGAATTCCTAAAGATACACCTGATTTACCACAAATGGGTGGAATGCCAGGAATGATGTAATGGAAATAATAATAACTGACCCAGGTGATGAACAACCTGGGTCATCAATAATTAAAATTTTATGAATAAAACAAGAATAATAGGTTTTAAAGATACATTTTGTGTAGACATTGATGGATCAGATTTTGATCTTCATTATACATATGAACCAGGAGAAAGAGAAACTAGAATGGAACCTGGTTGTGATCCTTATGTAACTATAGACAAGGTTATGGTAAATGCTCCAGATAAAAATGGAAATATGATAGAAGTAGATGTATCATCATTTATAGATGTAGAAATAGATTATGAATGGATGTGTGAACAAATTTTAGAAAAAATAAAAGATTAATGGAAAAAATACAAATTATGGAAGCAATATATTTAATAGTATCATTAGTAGTATACATACTTGGAGTAGCAACAGGAATTTATTGGTCTTCTCAAATAGAGAAAGACATAGATAATAGAACAAAAAAATGAGTAAACAAAACTTTTTTTCTAATCTTGTTAAGAAAGATGGTAAACTTCAACATAATATTAAAGCCAGGGAAACTATCTATAATAAATTTGTAGATAGTTTACCAGAAGGCGCAAAAGTAGAAATGTTTGTTAGTGTAAGTGGTCCTAAAGGATCTAATGCACAATTAGCAAAAGTCTATGTTATGCTAAGAGAATTAGCAGCTGAGATAGGATATAGTTTAGAAGAAATGAAATTAATAATAAAAAGAAAGTCAGGTCTTTGTTTTAATAAAGATGGACAAGAATATTGTAAATCATTTGGAGATTGTGATAAAACTGAGATGAATTCTGTTATACAGAATATTATTGATCTTGGGGATGATCTTGGGTCAAATCTTCGTTAACATCATCAATAATATTTTTACTAATATTAGTACTAAGTTCTTCTTTTTTATTTACAGTAACGTTATGAACTTTTCCAGTTTTTATAGCTTCAAAACCAATTGTGTGAAATAGATCCAATGTAAAATATACAAGTCTTTCTACTTCATTAAGTACTATATTATTTTCTTTCCATGTATCTGGATCTGAATTAACTTTCATTAAAATTTTAATTTTTTCTTCATCGTTATAATCTTTTAATAAGTATTCAGTAATTCTAGGTACCATATCACGTGCCTCAGGAGAAAATTCTACAAGGATGTTTTCATCAGAAAAAGCAATAAAAGAATCATCAGGTAATTGATCACTTAAATATTTACCTTTATCTTCAATTGAATTAAGTTTTAAATACTCTTCGTGAGGTATTTGTTTTTTTTTCTTTTCCATTCTATTAGTATTTTGTTATATGCATGATCTGGTTTAGTTCTGAGCATTTTAATATGATGTGAGTTTTCTAACTTTTTTATGTCATTTAATGTAAAATTCATAGTGCAAAGATAGGTAAAAAAATTAATAATTAGTATATTTGCAAAACAAAATTTAAACCAATATATGTGGGAATTACTACAAAAAATCCTTAAAGAAAATATTACACCAGATCAGTTATTATTACTGTACTCTATAAATGAACGTATATCTGTGCCACAAATAAATCCTAAGACACAAGTAGGGTTTTTAGTAAAGCATGGATATGTAAGTCAACATAAAAAAGATGATAAAACAAGTTATACTATTACTAAAGATGGTAGATCAATAATTAGAAAGTATGATAACTATTTCATAAGAGCAAAGAAGAAAACAAACATTCAATTAATGGGTAAAGACTTTGCTGACAAATTAGAAAAATACAGAAATGTATTTCCTGCAGGTAAATTACCAAGTGGAACACCAGCAAGACAGAACATAAGAAGTTTGGAAACAGCATTTAGATGGTTCTTTGAATGTTATGATTTTACATGGGATGAAATAATTAAAGCTTCAAGAATGTATGTTAATGAATATGAAGATAAAGAATATTTATATATGAAAAATAGTCAATATTTTGTTTCAAAACAAGACAAGAATAAAATTAAACATTCTGATCTAGCAGATTACTGTGATATGATTAGAGATGGTGTAATTGATCAACCTAACCATTTTAAAGATAATGTAGTATGACAGATAAAAAAGCATGGGGAGGCCAATATACAGCCTTTAATGAAGCACTTAAATATATGCTTGACAGACAGTCAGGTAAAGAAAAGTCAATACAAACACCTTGGCCTAAGTTTAATGATGCTATAACAGATGGATTAGAATGGAATACTCTTACAGTAATTGGTGGTAGACCTGGTTCAGGTAAAACATTAATTAAAGATCAAATAATCAGAGAATCTTTTATACATAACCCTGAAGAAGACTTTCGTGTATTAGAATTTCAATTTGAAATGGTTGGTAGAACTTCAGCAATAAGAGAGTTTAGTTCATTAACAGGTCAGACATATAAACAATTATGTAGTGCAGGTACTGTATTAGATCAAGTTACTTTTGATAAATGTCATGCATATGCTAAAACTAGAGTAACAAATCCAGTTGACATTATATCTACACCTATGACTGTGAATCAAATGAGAGAACAAATTGATGCATACATGAATGAACATAAAGGTAAAAAAACTATTGTTACTTTAGATCATACTATTCTAGTAAAGAGAGCACCGTATCAGAACAACAGATTAGATATGTTATTTGAGTTAGGTGAGTTTTTTACACAAGTAAAACGTGAATACCCTATAATGTTTATTGCTTTATCACAACTCAATAGAAATATTGATAATCCAGATAGAGCAATAGATGGTAAATATGGAAACTATGTACTTGAATCAGATATATTTGGTTCAGATGCAATGCTTCAACATGCAGACACGTTAATAGGTATCAACAGACCAGCAAAACAAAAGATTAAATTTTATGGTCCAGATAGATTTATAATAGATGATGACAAAACATTAATACTTCACTTCCTTAAAGCAAGGAATGGTGATGCACGTATGTCATTCTTTAAAGCAGCATTTGAAAGAATGGAAATACATGAAATGGATACTCCACCACAACAACAAAGAAGATAATACATGACTCCAGAAGAACGTAAAACAAGCGTAATAATTTTAAGAAAAGAGCATCAATCATACTTTAATAGTGTGAAAAATGAAAAAGCTCTATATATACCAAAGATGGCATACAGACCATCAGGAAAAGATGATTTACATATAACATTTTTTCCTAGTGAATTAGCACCAAATAAAGATATTTATACTGAGTTTGTTAGTATAGAATATAAAACTGAAGATCCAAAAAGAACATTATACTTACTAAAGAATAATAGCAATTGGAAAAATGATTATGAATTAATTACAAGTAATTCTGGATTTCAGAGGCATATTGTCCCTGTATCTGAATTAATAGTAATCAATGATGTTACTGACAGAACACCATTACCATTGAATAGTGGTGATCCTGAAGTAGAACAAAAAGCATTTAATGCAATACCTAACCCAGAGACTGAAAGGGATATAGTTGATGTATTAAAAGGAATAGAAAAAGCATTACTAAGTATTAATCAAAAATTAAAATAGAATGAATGAATACCAAAAAGATAGTATGAAATTAAATAACATTAAATTTTTACTTGAAGAATTTGAGTTGGGGGGGATTGATGTATTTGCCTTAGTAAACAAAATTAGATTATTAATCAAAAATTAAAATAAGATGGCACACAGCGTATTAGTCATAGCAGACTCAGGAACAGGTAAGTCAACAAGTATGAGAAACCTAGATCCAAAAGAAACATTCATTATTAACATTGCTAACAAACCATTACCTTTCAAAGGTTGGAAGAAGAACTATTCAAATATTTCTAAAGACAATCCAAAAGGTAACATGACCTCAGCTTCATCAGCTCCAGGTATAATTAAAGCAATACAGCATGTTAATGATAAGATGCCACATATTACTAACTTAATAATAGATGATTGGCAATATATGAGTTCATTTGAGTATTTTGATAGAGCAAATGAGAAGGGATATGATAAATTTACACAAATTGCAGCTAATTTAGCACAAGTTGCTAAGATGCCTAAAGATTTGAGAGATGATTTATATGTATTTTTCTTAACACATTCAGAAGAAACAACAGATGTAAATGGGCATAGAAAAGTTAAAGCTAAAACTATAGGTAAAATGATAGATAATACATTAACTTTGGAAGGTCTTTTCTCTATAGTATTATTTGGTAGAGTAAAGAAAACAGAAGATAAGTTAGAATATGGATTTGACACACAAAACAATGGAGAAAACACATGTAAGTCTCCTATGGAAATGTTTGAAGAATCCTTTATAAAAAATGATTTACAGTTTGTAAAGGACTGTATAACAAAGTATGAATCTTAAAAAAAGTAATATGAATAGTGAATTAGAAACAAAAAAAACAAAAATTATGTTAAATACCAAAGGATTACAAGCAGGATCAGGAAAAGCAAGACCAGTTCTTGGACCAGGAAATCATGAAATTAAAATAAATAGAATCACATATGATTTAACACCATATGATTCTGAAGCACATAATATTATGTTGCATATAGAAAGTCGTCCATTAAATGGAGAATTTGAAGGTTTCTTAAGAGATCAAAATAATCCTGCATTAGGAAGATATGATGGTCAAGTAGGTAGAGTTAGAATGAGTCCGTTTCCATTTAAAGATGCTACATTACCAAGTGGTAGAGAGATTAGTAAAGATCAAGAAATTCTTAAGTCTATGATATTCTTATCTGAAGTTCTTAATATGAGAGAAGACTTAGATTCTATTGAAGCAGAAACAATTGCAGATTTTATGACTCAATGTGCTTCATTGTTTAGTAATCAAGAAAAAGGTTCTGCATGGATGAATAGTTGTTTAGCATCTAGAGAATGGGAAAATAAAGAAGGTTATATAAATAATGATCTTTATATACCAAGAATCTCTAAAGATGGAGTAGGTCTTGAAAAACTAGAAATAGAAAATAGTAGATTAGTTAAATTTGATGCATCTATTCATATTAGAGCTATAGCTAAAAAGCAAGAAACTACTTCTTTTGAACCAAAAACAAATGGGTCAACAGGAGGAGACTTTGAATTATAATATTTAATTAAATAGTGAAAGGTGTTGAAGAGTCTAAGTCCAGACGTGGCAATTAACAGCTTAATTAAGATGAAAACATATGCGTTACTCATCCTTAGCCTTAAACTATTATTATTATGATAAGTACAAAGAATTTTATAAAAGATCAAAAAGATGTTAATACTGCTTGGGTATTTGAATTCTATCTAGACCTACCAGAAAGACTTTTTGGACAAGATTTACAAGTAAAATCTATTTTTAATCCTGCTGAGAGAACTCCAAGTATGTTTATATACTATGGTAAAACTACAGAAGATTATAGATATAAAGATTTTAGTTCAGGGAGCCAGGGTAGCGCAATAGATTTAGTTCAAGAGATTTTTAAATTAAATTTTTCACAAGCATTATTTCGTATAATTGAGGATTACAACAAGTATATCCTTAAGCACGGAGAGCATGATAGAATAGAATGTACTCCAGCTGCAAAATATAAAGTTGATTTTATAAAAAAAAGAGGATGGTACAAAGAGGATGTTAACTTTTGGTTATCATTTAACATTGGTGCCTCTATCCTTAAAGAGTTTAATGTATACCCAATTGAGTATTATAATATGATTAAAGAAGATGATAACTCATTTGATAAAATTACTATTAGAAATAAGCAAATGTATGGGTACTTTGATAAGAATGGATTAATATATAAAATTTACCAACCATCTCAAAAAAATTATAAATTCATTAAAGTTAGGCCATATACACAAGGTTTAGATCAACTCTTGTATACAAAACCAAATTTAATTATTTGTTCATCTCTAAAAGATGCAATGTGTTTAAGACAGTTCAACTTTAATGTTGAAGTAATTGCACCAGACAGTGAAAACACAATGATAAAACCCTATGTAATAAATAATCTTAAAAATAAATTTAAAAAGATTATCACTTTATTTGATAATGACCAAGCTGGTCATGCTGCAATAAATAAGTATTTACTACACTATAATATTCATGGGACTTATTTAGAACTTGAAAAAGATCTATCTGATGCTGTTAAAAAACACGGAATTAATAAAATAAAAAAAATTATAGCACCATTGCTATCTAAAACAATAAGAAAATGATAGAAAAAATAGCACAAGTATTTGGAATGACTTTTGTAGGAATTATATTAATGTGTCTAGTATGGACTATTATAAGTTATATGATGACTGCAAGTTATAGAAAAAACAAATTAAAAGAGAATATGGAAAGGTTTGAATCAACAAAGGAGAAAAGACCCACTCACTAATAAGGGCATTAAAACTATGGATGCAAAAGAATATTTACACTCAGATAAAATACATGAAGATGATTCAATATTTGACCCAGGAGGAAAACAAGAATACACTGAAGAACAGTTAATACGTTTTGCAGAAATGTGGGCAAAAATAAAAGTATTGGAACATATGAATAAACATTTAGATGAATAGCAGACATCATGTAGCAGTACAGATGGAAGAAGAACAACAGTGGCAAAAAGATAATGGACCTATTGTTAAGACTGCAGATCAACTATGGAAGTATAGTGGAGAGACTGAGGAATCATCTGAAGCTCTTTTGGATAAAAAGCTTATAGAAAAAGAAAGTATATTACTTTTAGATAAAGGAAAATATACTATAAGAACTGACAAACGTTCTAAAATACTTGAGTATTGGTTAGATAATATGGATATACCAATGAAAGTAATAGCTGTAGATTTAGATTGTCATTATGCAACAGTTTCAAAAACTATTAGAAACTACTTAAAAGAAATTAAAAAACTAAAACTAAAAACAGAATGCAAAATGAAGAAATAGAAGGTTCATTTTCATCATGGTTTATACCTGGTAATGTTCCAAGTTCAAAAAATAGTAGAAGATGGACAGGTAAATTTTTTATTGCAAGTAAAACAACTATGAAGTACAGAAAAGATACAGACAGTATCTATAAGAAACAAGCTGCTTCATTTGCTAAAGAGTTTGCAAAATATAAAACACCAGTATATGTTTCTTTTAAATTTATAAGAGGATCACGGCATAAGTTTGATCACATTAATCCTTTACAAACTGTACAGGATGAGATGACTAAACATGGTTGGATAGAAGATGATAATGCAACTTTTATAATACCAGTACTTGAAGACTTTGAATATAATAAAGAAGAACCAGGAGTATTAATAAAAATAGAAGGTAAATATGAATCTAAAAATAAAAAAAAAGATGATGTTAAAATGTCAGTCCCTGATGGAAAAGAATTTAATAAACCATATAAACTAAAGTGAAGTTAAGCTATGAAGAGTTTCATAATATAAAAAAAATGTTAACTAGTGACATAAAGGATGATTATAACATTGCTATAGAAATAATTAATAATTTAAAGCCAAATAAAGTAATGATGACATTATTATTAAAATCATTATATAAAGAGAATAGAGATAGATTTCTTACTTCAATATTAGGAAAAGGAAATCTTACAAATGATGTTTTTTTAGTTGTAGATGGATATGTTGGTCTTAACTTAGAGTGGGCTGCATTATTTCTAACTATTAAAAAACATATATCAAAAACTCAAATGATTGCTGATGTTGAGATGAAAATAATAGAAGAAATGATTCTAAAATTAACTATTGATCATATTAAACATATAGGAGGAACAAAGATTATTAAAGATATTAAAATAAAATTAAATTATGAATAAACAAATTATGCAGGATAAGCTTGCAAGAGCAAGTAAAACATTAATATTAACAGAGCCCTTTTATGGGCTCTTTTTGATTGGGCTTAATAAAGTTTTTAGAGAGGATATTCCTACAGCAGGTGTGAGTCCAAAAGGTATTGGTATACAATTATCAATTAACCCTGAATTCTTTACAAACTTACCTGATAAGCATCAAATAGGTTTGCTTAAACATGAGTTATTACATGTATCATTTGGGCATATGATAATGAAAGACAGATTTGCAAACTTTAAACTATTTAATATAGCTGCAGATATAGAAATTAATCAATATATAGATAGGGATTATTTACCTGATGGAGGTTTAACATTAGAAACATTTGCAGATCTATCTTTACCTACAAAAGCAGGTACTAAAATTTACTATGATTTATTAGATCAAGCATGTGAAGATGGTACATGTGAAGCATTAAACAATGTTTTAGAAAAAATGGATGGAGATAGCCCATATGATCATGAGACGTGGAAAGAGTTTGATGAATTGTCTGAAGCTGATAAAAAGCTTGTTCATAAACAGGTTGAACATCAACTAAAAGAAACTGCTGAACAAACTAAAAAAAGAAAAGGCTCAGTCCCTGGTGAATTAGCAGATATTATTCATAGACTTACTCATGTTGAACCACCATCTTTTGATTGGAAAGGTTATTTAAAAAGATTTATTGGTAACTCTACTATCTCATATACTAAGAAGTTGAGAAGGAAATATAATAAAAGATATGCTGCTAATCCTGGTCTTAAGATTAAGTTTAAAAATCACATCCTTGTAGGTGTTGACACAAGTGGATCTGTATCTAATGATGAGCTTAAAGAGTTTATGAATGAGTTAGTTCATATGCATAAGACTGGTCACAAAATTACAGTTGCACAATGTGATACTCAAATAAATTCAGTAGAAGAATTCAATCCAAAAAAAGATTGGGATATAAAAGGTAGAGGAGGCACAGAATTCCAACCTGTAATAGATCATTACAATGAAGTAGGTAAATATACTGCTTTAATATATTTAACAGATGGTGAAGCATATCCACCAGAAGAATGCCCACAAAATGCTTTATGGGTTCATAGTACAAGATGTCAGATAAATGAAGATTTACCAGGGCAAAAAATTCAACTTAATTAATTAATAAAAAAAAGAAAAAAATGGCACAAGTAAATTTAAACATTGATGAAGTAAAAGATTTCACAAATCATGTTATTAAGAACAATAGATTCCTACAGGAAGGAGGTAAAAAACCAGTAGCAATTGAGATAGTTGGTGAATCAGGAATTGGTAAAACAACAGCAGTAATACAAATAGCTCAAGAAAATAAATTAAAATTTGTTAAACTTAATCTTGCTCAAATAGAAGAATTAGGTGATTTAGTTGGATTTCCTGTTAGACAATTTCAAATGTATAAAGAGAAGCAAGTTTCAAAAAAGATAGATGATTTAAATTATACACCTGCACAAGCACAGGCAGCAGCAGCAAGTTCAATTCAAACTAAAAAAGTTGGTCAATGGGTTGATGAGCTTGCAGTAGAAGAATATCTTAGACAAGGATGGAAAGTAACTGGTAAGAATAGAATGTCTTACTGTGCTCCTGAATGGATTGCAGATGCAAAAGACGGTGGTATCCTTCTTCTTGATGACTGGAACCGTGCAGACATGAGATTTATTCAAGCAGTTATGGAATTAGTTGACCGTCAAACATATATTTCATGGTCTCTTCCAAAAGACTGGCATATCATTTTAACTTCTAATCCTGACAATGGAGATTACATGGTTAACAGTGTGGATTCAGCACAAAAGACAAGATATATCACAGCTAATTTAAAATTTGATGTAGATGTGTGGGCTCGTTGGGCAGAATCAGAAGGTATTGATACAAGATGTATTAACTTCTTGTTGATGCATCCTGAGTTAGTTACACAAGAGACTAATGCAAGATCTATCACAACATTCTTTAATGCTATATCTAGTATTGAGAACTTTGAAAAAGATTTACCATTAATCCAAATGATTGGAGAAGGATCTGTAGGAGATGAATTTGCTTCTATGTTTACTACATTTATTAATAATAAACTTGATAGATTAGTAACTCCAAAAGATTTATTGACTCATGAGAATGAAGCGCATATTCTTGGTGAACTTGGTAGTTGTATAGGTAAAGATGATGACTATAGAGCAGACATTGCTTCTACTTTAGCAACAAGATTAGCTAACTATGCTGTGGTATACTCAAATGAGAAAACTGTAACTCAAAAAATTACTGATAGAATAATAGCATTATGTACTAAAGATTATTTTACTAATGATCTTAAGTATTTAGTTATTAGAACAATATTTAATGGTAATAAGCAAAAGTTTAATAAACTTATGATGAATGCAGAAATTATGAAAATGACAGTAAAATAATAATATGGCAACAAAAAATGTACATCAACCAGCATTACAAGATGCAATTGATCATTTCTTCATTGACTGTGATCCTTATGGGATCATGGTCAGTGCAGCAAATGGCACTATAGAAAAAGTTCACGTAGATGAAAGTAAATATACATTTCAAAAACTAGAAAAAATATTAACAGATGACACTGATGATACTTTAGCTCCAGATTTAAATAAATTAAAAAAAGCTTTTTTACTTCCTAATGCAACTATATCTCAAGAAAGAATTAAAGCTGCATTAAAAGAACATAAAGTTACTATGACAAATGATTATGAACAAGCAGATTTATATTTAAGTCATAATAATTTAGTAGATCAATTTGATAATGGAGAATCTATTAATGCAAGATGTTTATTTCCTAAGTTATGGAATTATGATGCAACAGAAGAAGGTAATAATATAATAACTGATTATACTCAAAATCCTGATAATATGAAAGGTGGTGAATATGGAAGAGTTATTGTCTGTTCCAAAACTGATGATTGGCATAATAAACATAGACATGAATATCATTCTATGCCAGTAGATACATGGCTTTTATCTGGAATGGCAATAAATTGTGCATATCGTGTTGAACAAGGTTTAGCTGAAGTTTGGGGTGTTGAAAAAGTAATGAATCAATCTGCAAATAAAGTTATACTAGATCAACAACTACTAAATGATTTAAAATCTTTATCAGAGAGTTATAGTGATGAAGATAGAAACATGATAGCTGCTATACTACCAACTATAGATTATAGAAAAAATTATCATTTACAATGGCAATTAGCACAAGAAATTGGATCTAATCTATATAGTTATAATAGAAATAAAGATGTTCAATTTTGGTTAGGGGTATCTGAATTTGAAAATCATTATCACAGAGATGCATTAGGTATGGTACAACATTTAGAAAGATTAGATCTTCTTGATTCAACTTCTTTTACATATCTAGAAAATATTGTTAGAAAAGAAATAAGCATTGATAATAGAGATTTGTATACTTTTAAAGTAGCACTTAAACCTGAATACAAAAAATATAAAATAATAAAAACATGAAAAAAATAAGTCACATAAGAATAGATGGTTGCTCAGTAAAGTATAACATTAATGGTTATAATATTGATCCTTTAGGAACATATTTATTTAGTTCAAATCAATGGCAAGGATCTAGTAAGGATACAACAGATATTATTTTAAAATCAATTAAAGATAATAAAATTGATTTTGATAATATTAAAACTATATATAGAACTCCAAAATTATCTCTACCTAGAGAAAAATTAAACGTGGTAAATGATAAATATGACACTAAAACAATCAGAGATATAAATAAAGCTGACTGTATAATAACCAGTGATGTATATATTAAATCTTTAGTTAGTTCCTGTTGGCAAAATTTAGTTACAGGTCAAAAACTACTTGATATGTTAAATGCTTATAAAGGTAGAAATGGTTTCCAAACAATTGCTATGGAAAATGAATTTATAGATAGTATTGTTAGTGAAGATTATTATACATTTACACAACCTACTGTATATTATTGGGAACGTAAAAAAAGTAATACACATGAATTTGTTGATAGATTAGACCTATTAAGTAAAAATAGTAGAGGTTATCATAGTTATCTTAATCCAGGTGATGAAAAAGTTTATAATCTACTAAATAACAATATTAATAAAGTAGTACTTGACAAGTATGTAAATACTATTGCAACTGAAGATTCAATAATTATTGATACAAAAGTGTATGAACAATTAAAATCTATGTTTTCTAGTAGAGATCAAGAAAATATTGTATTAGGTATGGAAATAATAGCTAACTGTAATATTGAAGAATCAAAAGGTTTTATAGCATTATTATTCTTTAATCATACACAATCATTTAGAGAAGCAAAATCATGGAGTCATGTTAATTTTAAAAGTATCAGAGCTAAATTTGAAAAATATGAATTATCTTATGCTAGACACAATATACATCCTTATGATCATTTTGTTAAAAAATTAATTGAAGAAAAAGGTTTGACAAAATTTGTAATGGATGCTATACTTGATACAGTTTATAAATGTGTTGTAGAAAGTAGTTTTGGATTAAATGCTGATGCAGTATTTGATTTTAAAAGAACTGATTTAAAACTTAAACCTAACTTTGCTGAAAAATGTATTGATAAAAATTTAGGTGAGGTTATAGAAAATGAGACTAAAGGAGTGTTTAGTGATTTACCATTTTAATTATGAGAATAAATAAACAGAAAGAAAAAGAATTCATGGATAAAGAATTCAACTTTAGTTATTCATCAATGAACAGACTATTGTTTTCTCCTAAAATATTCTATAAAGAGTATATACTACAGGAAAAAGAGGTTAGAACAGATAAACATCTAGTGGAGGGTAAACTTCTTCACTTGATGCTGTTACAGCCTGAGAAGCTGCATGAAGAGTTTTCTATTGTTCCTAGTAAAATACCATCAGATACTTTAAGAAAGGTATTAAAGAACATTACACTTTACACAGATGCAAAAGAACTAGACTTAGTAGAAGATAAAATTATATTAGATTCTCTTAAAGAAATTGGATTATATCAATCACTAAAGGATGAAACTAAACGTATAGCTAAAGTCCGTACAGTTGAATGTATAGATTACTATACATTTGAAGCTGCTGCAGGTAACAAAGATGTTATAGATAATGATATGTTAGCTAAAGCTACTGAAAGAGTTGCATTAATGAAAGCTAATGATTCTATAATGAAATTGTTTACCAGTGAGGTAACTGATTTTGAAATGGATAATTTAGAAGTATTTAATGAAAAGTATTTAACTTGTAAACTTGCTAAGTATAAGTTTGGACTTCACGGTTATGTAGATAGATATGTTATTGATCATGAAACAAAAACTATTACTATTATTGACTTAAAAACTTCAGGTAAGAGTTTAACAGATTTTCCTGATACATTAGATTTCTATAGATATTGGTTACAAGCAGCTATCTATGTTATACTAGTTGGTAAAAATGTTCCTGAAAAAATAGCAAGTAGTTATAAAATTTCTTTTAAGTTTGTAGTTATTGATAAATATGATCAAACTTATGCATTTGATGTGTCAAGTCCTTCGTTAAATCAATGGACAGATAATTTGCATAAAATACTAGAAATGGTTAACTTTCATTATACAGAGTGTAAATATGAATTACCATATGATTTCTTAAAAGGAAATGTACAGTTATAATTCGTGTTTATTCATTTAAGTATAACTAATACAAATAGTTTGAAAGACTTATATAAAGATTATTTTCAAAAAAGTAAAGTTTTTCTTTACCCTCTCCTTAATATTAAGAAGGGGGTGAAGTTTGTACCTTGTGAAACATATATGAGTTGGGATAATGTATATAGTATAGATGATTATCATTTAGTTTGCATTTATGATATACCTGATGCACAACTATCTAGTTTTAAGTTATTTGAAGAAAAGTATATAATAACTAATAAAAACTATAAAGCAAAATTTAATTTAGAGTATGAAAACAAAATAGCAATCATATTTAACTTGACTAAGTATAAGTATGATATAAACAGATTAATTAAAGGTGAATATTCAAAAATATCATTAAAAACAAAAGAACTAATTACTGAATTTTTTGGTGAGCACGGTAAAATTGCAGAATATGTAGAAAGTTATTTACATCCAACCTATTGGCATGAAGATTATGCAGATTTATTGGCTGTAGATATTAAATACATACATGAAGTACATGAATTATGTGACTTACCAGATCTAGAAAAAGAATGTTTTAAATATAACTCTAATGAATTACAACTATTCAAGCAAAAGTTTATATCTTTGCCCAGTTAACAAATTAAATTTAAATTATGGCAAAAAAAGTAAAAACCACTATTAATGTGGACAAAAGTATGTTATTGATCTCTTCAAATTGGGGTCCTTATAAATCTTTTAAAGCAATACCAATTAACCCAGATTGTCCTTATATGGAAGCAATCTTTGATCCAAGCAGTAAAATACTTGCAGTGATCTCAAAACAATGTAAACAATCATATCATATGCTACCAAAGCTTGATGATAATGGTGATCCACAAAAGTTAAAAATAGGAAAACGTGAAAATGGAAAAGACTTCAGAGAAGAAAGAAGACTTATAGAAACATATGCTGAATACTACCTATCTGAAAGATCTGAAATTGAATCATTTCTTAATGGGTTTTGTTTAAATGCAGATAGTTTTGACTTTGTTGAACATATTGAAAAAGAGTTAGAAAATCAAGTTCAAGCACAACCTGCTATGATGGAATCTAACATGAGTGTTATTAAATAACATTATATAAATTGACATGAAAAGGGGCCTAGTGTCCCTTTTTTTTGTCTTAAATAATTAATAATGGAAGAATCAGATATAAAATACTTACTAAAAAGAAATATTTGGGTAGCAGTTTATCCATCAGGAAACTTTTGGAAAGTTAATTTTTATAAAAAATCAAAAGGTGGTAAATGGATAACATCATCATCTACAAAAAAGAAAACACCAGAAGAGTGTTATGAGTGGTTAGAGTTAAAGTTTGAAAAAATTAAATAAATAATATTATGAAAAAATACAAATGTAATTGTGGAGAAAGTTGTCCTACTCCAGGTGGTAAGTTATGTGTAAGTTGTGGTGGTACTATAAAAAATACTAATATTGTAGTAATATGACCATGAATCACTGGGTAATGGATTATGAAACTTTAAAGAATTGTTTTGTGGCAGTATTTACACATTACAAAACTGAAGAGACTTATATCTTTTCTATTTGTAAATTACAAAATGATTATGAAAAGTTTATAGAATTCTTAAAACAAAACATAGACAATAATGAGTGGCATATATCCTACAATGGATTAGCATTTGATGCACAGGTTACTCAGAATATAATAAAAGATCATCAGTACGGTAGACATGAAAAAATGGATGGTGAGTCTATTGCTGAAGAAATTTATGGTTATGCCCAAGATGCAATTAAAAGATCTAACAATAGAGACTTTCAAAAATTTCCTGAATGGGATTTAACAATTAAACAAATTGATGTATTTAAATTAAATCACTGGGATAATGTTGCTAAGATGTCTAGTTTAAAATGGATACAATACAGCATGGATTGGAATAATATAATAGATATGCCTATTCACCATGAAACTAGTATAGATACACAAGATCAATTAGATTTAATAATAAAGTATTGTATTAATGATGTTGAGTCAACAAAAGAAATATTTATAAGATCAAAACCATTAATTGCATTAAGAAAGAATCTAACAGATCAATATAATATTAATCTATACAGTGCATCTGAACCACGGATTAGCAAAGAGTTATTTGCATACTATTTAAGTAAAGAACTTAAAATACCAAAGTATGAACTTAAAAAATTAAGAACATTTAGAAGTATAATTAAAATTAACAGTCTTATACTTGACTATATTAAGTTTGAGACTCCTGAATTTAAGAATCTTTTAGAAAGATTTAAAGCTGTTGAGTTAGACCCTCTTCATACTAAAGGAGGATTTAAATATTCTGTTAAGTATAAAGGAGTTAAAACAGATTTTGGTTTAGGTGGAGCTCATGGCGCTACTAGACCTGGTGTTTATGAATCTGATGAAGAAAATATTATAATGTCATCTGATGTTACAAGTTTTTATCCAAACTTAGCTATTATGAATAAGATTGCTCCTGCACATTTAGATCAAAAAGCTTTTTGTGATTTGTATGAATGGTTCTTTAATGAAAGAAAGAAAATTCCAAAGAGTAATCCTATGAACTATGTGTATAAAATTATACTGAATAGTACATATGGTTTATCTAATGATAAGAACTCTTTCCTGTATGACCCGCAGTTTACTATGTTTATTACTGTAAATGGTCAATTGACATTAATGATGCTTTATGAAATGATAATGCTTGCAATACCTGAAGCTATTCCTTTATTACAAAACACTGATGGTGTTGAGACAATCATACCTAGATCTAAAATTGACTTATATATGGAAGTATGTAAAAAATGGGAAGAAATAACTAATCTTAATCTTGAACATGATCAATATAAAAAGATAGTTCTTGCTGATGTTAATAATTATATTGCAATAAATAATGATGGTGAAACAAAATGTAAGGGAAGATTTGAATTTAAGAATTTAGCACTTCACAAAAACAAATCAAAACTTATAATACCAAAAGCTATTTATGCATACTTTGTTGATGGGATACTACCTGAAGATACATTACAAAATAATAAAAACATATTAGATTACTGTATAGGAGGGAAATCCAAAGGTAACTGGAAACAAGTAGCAAGAAGTATTCAAGAAGGAATTCCTAATGAAGAAGATTTGCAAAAAATTAACAGATATTTTATATCAAATAAAGGTGTTAAAATAACTAAAGTAAATAAATCTGATGGACGTGAAATACAATTAGAATCAGGCAGATGGATGCAAACGTTATATAATGATGCAAAATCACAAGAATGGCTAAGTTATGATATTAATCAAAAGTATTATCTAGATGCAATTGAGAGAGAAATAAATAACATTCTGGGAGTAAAAACAAACCAAATAAGTTTGTTTGAGTAAAAATTAATTTATATATTTGTAAAAAATAAGCATATGGGGTATACAAAACCTAAAAAAATTACTGAGGTAGATTTATGCAATGCAGAACTACCAAAACATGGAAAAACTTATACAGTTATTCCACATAAAAGCATCATAGATTATACAGATAATCTACTGAGAGAAAATAATTTTGTTGTAAAAAATAAAAAATTTAGATCTAATGCAGGTGCAAAAGTAGCACAAGGTATTTATGAAATAGTAAGTACACATGATGATGATTTAGGTATGATGTTTGCCTGGACAAATTCATATGATAAAAGCACAAGATTTCAGTGTGGAATAGGAGCATATGTATTTGTTTGCAATAATGGTATGATTCATGGTGACATGGCTTCATATGCAAGAAAACATACTGGAACTGCACATTTAGATGTTCAAACTCAAATTGGATCACAAGTTAAATATGCACATAAACATTTTAACCAATTAATTCAAGACAAAGAACAATTTAAAAGTCAAAGTCTAACAAAAAAGAATCAATCTGAACTGTTAGGTCGTTTATTTATTGAAGAAGAAATTATTGATGCAACACAAATGTCTACAGTAAAAAGAGAAATGAATAAACCATCTTTTAATTACAATTGTGTATCAGATAATGCATGGTCATTTTATAATCATGTGACACATGCACTTAAGTCATCACATCCAAGATCATGGATGTCTAATCAACAAAAGTTTCATAGGTTTATGACTACTGAGTTATTAAGTCACTTAAATATTAAAAATAGAGATCTTTCAGCATATTTATTAAAAAATTATAAATTACAACCTAAAGATAATATTTATGATGGTAATACAAATGATTTAGAATTACATGAGTATGATACATTTATAGACTTTAAAATTTAATCACTGACATGATTGGCATAGAAGGGGTCGTTTGAAAACTCAGTACTTGTAGAAATACAATGAACGTTAGTAGACCCCTAATATGTTTAACCTTAACTCAATATAAAAATGGCAAAAAAAAGAAAATTGAATAGTAAAAATCCTAAATACTTAAATAAAGGTAAAATATCTAATAAAGATAAAGAAGAAAGAAGACTAGAGTGTGTTACATCTAATGGTACAAAAGTATATTCTATATGGACAAAGAAATAAAAATTACAAAATGTATTATATGTAACAATATTATAGATGAATCAAAAACTTTTGGTAATAACCCTGCGCCTATAGCAGCAATAAAAGATGGCCCAGCTTGTGATAAGTGTTTTACAGAAATTGTATTACCAGCAAGATTATCTCTACCTGAATTTCAAGTAAACTTTAAAAACATTAAAAAATGAGAACAGAGTATAAAATTAAAAAAATAATGAGTGAAGTAACTAGTTTGTTGTTAAGTAAAAATGAAAGTTATGGTGACTCAGCTACAAATCCATGTAATATTTTTGGAAATGGTTCAGCTAAAGAAAACATATGTGCAAGGATAGATGATAAACTTGCCCGTATTCAAAATGTTGGATTATGTCCAGCAACATATGATACTATAGATGATCTTATAGGTTACCTATGTTTACTAAAAATTTCTATAGATGATACAAAAGATAAGAAGAAAGACGTTTAAAATAAGAGAGTCTGGTAGATCTACAGACTTTATAAGTCCAAGTTTTGGACACGGTTGTCTTTATGATTGTAGCTATTGTTACATGAAAAGACATAAACCAAAAGGATTAACTGTTGCAACTAACACAGGTGACATCCTAACAGAAGTTAATAATCATGCATATTTCTCAACTGTTGAAAAACCTAATCAAACACACGCAGATTTTGTTACATATGATATAAGTTGTAATGAAGATTTTGCTTTACATGCTAAATATCATGACTGGGAAAGAATATTTGAGTTTTTTAAAGATCACCCTATTGCCATGGGATCCTTTGCAACTAAATATGTAAATAAAAAATTACTATCATTTAATCCTGAAAATAAAATACGTATTAGATTTAGTCTTATGCCACAAAAGATGGCTGATATACATGAGCCTAATACATCTAAAATTACTGATAGAATTAAAGCAATTAATACTTTTATAGATGCGGGATATGATGTCCACATAAATTTTTCTCCAGTCATTATTACAGATACTTGGTTAGAAGATTATGAAATGTTATTTAAAGAAGTTAATTCTTTAGTAGAAAAAAAGTATAAAAATAAGGTTAAGTCTGAAGTTATATTTCTAACACATAACTTTAAAAAACATATAGTTAACACAGAAAATCACCCTGAGACAGAAATTACATTATGGAAACCAGAAATTCAAGAAACTAAAATATCACAGTATGGTGGAGAAAATATAAGATATGAATATAGATTTAAAAGAAAGAGTATAAAACAATTTAAAGAATTACATAATGAAATTATACCCTGGAATACAATTAGATATATTTTTTAATTAAAGAACGCTTATATATAGGTTTTGACTTCCATAAACCAACTTTTTCCTATATATGAAAAAACCCAGTAGCTTAATAGTTGCTGGGTTTGTTCTTTTATGAAGATTTAATCCATTCTATACTATTAACATCAGCCATACTTGTATTAATAGTAATTATCTGTTGTTCTTCCAGAAAATAATTTGATGCAGATGTACTAATTAAATTAGTTATTTCAGTATGAAGCTCATCTGATTTATTAGAAGGTGTAACAATTTTAATATAACCAGATGTACTATCACGTAAATTAGTAAATGAAACTTGATTAAAATATATATGTAGAGTAGTAGTATTTATAACCCATATAGTTGAAATTCTTTCAATAGACCAAGATGTTTCAGTAGGAGCAACACTAGCACTGCCTGTAACTCCTGTAAATTTTATAAGGCCATTAATCATATTATCTTACCATTGAACTTAATAGCCGCTGGATTTGTTCTCTAACATTTTTAAGTATTCAGAATGTGTTGCACCTTGATGAACTGTGCCATCAGGCATTGTATGTGTAGAACCTCCATTCTTCATAATCATAGCACAATCAGATTTAGGCATTGCTTTTTTAGAACTACTAAGCTTTGTATTTCTATTATTACGGTTTTGACTCATAATAGAGTTTAATTCATTATTATCTGACATTGCCTCCTTTTTTATATGAGTTTAATGCTTTTTTCATGTTAGGGCTATAAGAACCTCCACCCCCATAAGATCTAGGACCAAATCCTTCAAACTCATCTGTAGGAGCAGGTGGTCTTCCAACTTCTTGTTCACCAAATCCTTTAATATATGTACATGAACCATCATTTTGTGTAGCTCTAGGGTTAAAATTAGCAGCATTAGGATCTATACAACCATAAACAACAAGTGAAGCAGGAGGTAGAGGAGGTCTCTCTGTATCACCACCCTGCTGATATTTTTTCTTTTTAGGTGGTTTTATAGTAGTACCAATCTGTGCTTTCATTAAAGCTTTTTTATAGTTTTCTTTCATAATTTATTATTTTTTAGATCCTCCGTTTTTAAATGCTTTTAATGCTTGTTTGTAATTATTAGAACCTCCGTTTTTGTAGTAACTTGATGTTGTACCTTTGCTCATGCTACTTTTACTACCATCAAGATTTCTTATATATGCATTAGGATCTATATCATTTTCACTTGACCTGAAAACATTACCTAATCTTACTCCTAAATTTCCCATAGCAGTTCTTGGTTCAACAGAAGCATAACTATTATCACGCATGCTGCTTCCTAGAGCATTAATTTCATCAATTGACATGTTTAAATGCTGACCCTGAGTATTTGCACCAGGTCTAAGATCAATGTTTGCAGCACCACCTCCAGGAATTATTGATTGAGTAGGAGGAGGAGGAGCAATATTAGGAATAAAAGGAGTAGCAGTAGGAGGAGTAGACATCATTCCTTTTTCCACTCCTTCTTGCCCTTTTCTTTTACGGTGTTGTACACCATTATGTGCTTTATTTAAAGCAATTCTATAATTGTTTTTCATAATTTTATTTTTTACAGCTTTCTTGATGAGAGCCATCACAACTCCCATCTTTAGCTTTTGTTTTACCACATTTACACTTTGCCATATTATAAGGATTCTAAATCATCTTTTTTATCTTTCTTTACTACAACCTTCTTAACTTCAGGTTTAACATCTTCAATTTTTTCAATAAATGAAGTTAATCCTAAGTTGTATGCTTCTGTCATTTCTGCTTGAGCAGTTTTACTTACATTCATTTTTTTCCAATTAAACACTCTACCATAAGCTTGTGTTTGATCTGCATCTGTAATTATTTTATACTTTGCCATTATTTTTTGGTTTTTTCTAGTGAACGGCCACCAAAATAGGCACCTATCACTGTTATTAATACTAACTGTAGTAGGTCAGTCCATTTAGCTTCTACTACAAAATTTATTACACCAGCATCAATAAATATTAATAGCATAGTTGCTACTACTAAAAATACTAACACTAACGGTCTGACATTTTTACTTAACCAAGAGTCAGATTTCATATCTGCTGACCATCTTGATGATATTTCTTTTTCCATTTGAACTTCGTAGTTTGCTACTAGTTCTTTAATCTTTAATTCAGCAGCAAGTTTCTCTTCTTTAGATGTATGAAGGTTATCTATAACTCCACCAACACCTTTTACTAGCTCTGTAGCTCCTGCTGAAAATATACTTGTTAATATGCTCATTTTGTTTTATTAAATTTAGTTCTCATTTTTAATCCTTCTATCATTGATCCACCCATGCTTCCTTTATATAAATCTCCTCCAGGTTTTAATCTTTTAGCTAAAGCTTTACGCCGTGGCGTACAAGTTGCTTTAGTCATTGGAGTACAGTATCCTTTATGATCAGGATTAATACCCATAAATTTCTTAGCCATTATGCTGCTGTAAAGTAAGAAAATTCAACTGTGCTCAATCCTGAAACAGTTAAAGTTTGAACTTTTAATGCTAAATTTGGTTCAACAGGCAGAAAACACCAATCAGTTGGTGACAATCTTATTACATGTGTACCACCTGCAGTTTCTATATGTACACTATCACCAGTATTTACTGTACCAGTATTTTTTACATATAAATAAACTTTTTTTGTTATTACAGGCATTAATGCTGAAGCTGTATTAGTTACATTTAAAGTTCCTGACTCAATTGCAGGGTTTGTTACATTTAAAATTGAAGTATTATTAATTGATAAAGATTCTGAGGTTATACCTGATCCACTTAAAATTAATTGAGATGTAATTGTTGCCATTTTGTTTATTTATTTAATCATTATATAATTGACCACCAGCCATATTCACATGTTGTTGGAGCAGATGCATTTATTGATAAATCAGTATTTGCACTAATTGGTAATGCTGCAAAACCTCCTGATTTTAAAGTTGAAACCTTATTTGAATTATTTTCACTTCCGTTAGCAAATACATTAGAAGCAACAGTATTAGTAGCTGTAACAGTTATAGCAGTATTTCCTGCTGAACCTCCTAACACTTGAGTTAAAGTTAATTCACCTGCAGCTTGTGATATTGAAATTTTTCCTGCATGTCCAGCTGAAGCTTCAATACAATTCTTTAAAGAAGTTGCTACTGCAGTAACAGTACCTGTACTTATAAATGCTCTAGTTGCTGTATTTTCAGCTGCAGCAGCAGTATAAACTTTAGACGTTAAATCTGTAGATATAAGAGTAATTGCTCCTCCATTTGCAGGATTTCCAGTAAAAGAAATAAATGCAGTTGCCTGTTCTTTATTTTCTACATTTAAATAAAGATCTCCTTCATTAGCTAAACCTGTATTCTTAATATAAAGATATACATCTGCAGTATTAGCTGTACCATCCATTATACCTAAAGTTTGTCTAGTTGATGTAACATCTAAGGCGCCAGATTCAACAGTAGGTTGTGTAACATTGAAGTCTTGTGTATTAGATTGATTAAGTACGTCTGAACTTACACCTTGGCCTGAAAGTTGTAATCTAGATGAGATAGTATATGTTGCCATGTTATTTAATTTTATTTAGTTCTTCACTATATTATAATTTACAAATTTATTTTGATATTTAATAGCAAAATGGTAAATACCTTTGCTAAAAGTTGATAAATCTACTGATTTAACATTTATTTTATGTATTAACTGTTCTCCAAGAGAATTAAAAACGGTTATATTTACATTTATTGAGAAATTAACTATTCCTGTAGTTGGATTTGGATACATATTAAGACTATTACTCACTGTTCTAGCTTCAGGTTGATCACCAGTCCATGAACCTTCACAATAATTATAAGTTAGTTGACATATATTATCCCATTCATTATCACAGCAGTAATCATCTACATCTATAACCCAGGCATAACAAAGGTCATTTAACCAATAAGGCTCACCAGGATTACCGTAACAACCAGCATCATAATTACAGCTAAGACTGTCAGGCGTATTAGCAA